>Ga0102938_10003778_pt1 | contig 11226 bp, 10 predicted proteins | sample SalPonR2_B_D2_MG_FD_84516 | JGI IMG/M metagenome (GOLD analysis project Ga0102938, IMG submission 84516) | Salt pond soil microbial communities from South San Francisco under conditions of wetland restoration - Salt Pond MetaG R2_B_D2_MG | ecosystem: Environmental > Aquatic > Marine >... | reverse complement strand
CATGAATACGGGAGCGGATGGGTGCTGGTGTGCCCTCTGGTCTTCAAAACCAGTTGTGGGGCGTTAGTAGCGTCCTGGGTGGGTTCGATTCCCACACGTTCCCGCCATATGCGAATAAAAACGGATTCCTTGAGGAATCCGTTTTTTGATGCGTGTTTCATATTGTTTTTTTCTCTTCTCCGGCAAGCAGCCTCGTTATGTTTGATTTGTGCCTGTATATGACAAACAGGGAGGCTAAAAGCGCGAATCTGAGGAAGTTGTCGGGCATTCCCATGAAGTAGCTTAAGATGGGAGTGGCCGCCGCGATTATTATGGAAGAAAGTGAAACTATCTTGAATACCTTAACCAGAATCACGTAAAGCGGCAAAAGATAAACTATTAGCATCGGGTTCAATGCGAGAAGCACACCTGCGGATGTGGCAACGCCCTTTCCGCCCTTGAATTTCAATGTCACAGGGTAGCAATGTCCCAATATGGCTCCTGCACCCGCGAGAATTCCGTAGTCGTATCCCCAAAGCGCCGTTCCAATCAGTACAGCGGCAACGCCTTTCAGGAAGTCTCCCGCGAAAGCCATTGCGGCCGCCTTTTTGCCAAGGGACCTGAATACATTTGTTGCTCCTGAATTTCCGCTTCCAACAGTCCTTATGTCTATTTTTCCATAATATTTGCCCACAATAAACGAAAATGGGATAGCGCCGAGGACGTATCCTATTGCAATAGCTGAAAATATAATCATTTCATCACCCTTTCAAGCCTATTTTATCATGACTGAAAGGGTTTCACCAAGTGCAATATTCAAAATTGGAATTCCGTATGCATGCTTTGTGCTATAATTTCTATTATGGAGGTGGTTGATTTGAACAAAAGGAAAAAAGTTTATTCAAGCCGAAAATTGCCTGGAATGGCAATGGAAAGGCTAAAGGAACAATTTGATTTTACATACAATCCCTTGGACAGGAATCTCACCTACGAGGAGCTGCTAAAAGAGGCAAAGGGAAAACATGGAATAATAACGATGCTTTCAGACAGGGTTGACGGGAAACTTATGGATGAGGCGGATGGAGTTGAGATAATCGCCAACTATGCTGTGGGCTACAACAACATGGATGTTTTGGAGGCAACAAAGAGGGGCATATACCTGAGCAACACGCCCGACGTGCTTACAGACGATACCGCAGACATGGCTTTTGCGCTTATTCTTGCAAGTGCGAGGCGTATTCCCGAGGCGGACCGGCTCACGAGGGACGGACTTTACAAAGGATGGGGTCCGGAATTCATGCTTGGCCGAAGCGTTTCAGGAAAAACATTGGGAATCATCGGAGCGGGAAGAATCGGCACGGCTGTTGCGAGAAGGGCTGTGGGATTCGGAATGGATATTGTCTATTACAATAGAAGCAGAAAAAAAGATGTTGAAAATTTGGGGGCAAAATACGTTTCTTTTGAAAAATTGCTTGCCGAATCAGACATTGTCAGCGTGCATGTACCTTTGGGAAAAGAAACACACCATCTAATTGACGGGGATGCGCTTGAATCAATGAAAAGGACAAGCATACTCATCAATACGTCAAGAGGACCTGTCGTGGATGAGAAAGCGCTTGTTAAAGCACTTGAAAAGGGGGTTATATCAGGCGCGGGACTTGATGTGTACGAAAATGAGCCGAAGCTTGCAGATGGCCTTTCATTGCTTGAAAACGCGGTTCTTTGTCCTCATCTGGGAAGCGCGACAAGAGAGACAAGGGGCAAAATGGCAGACATTGCCGCTGAAAACATCATTTCTGTATTGAATGGAGGACTTCCTAAAACGGGCATAAACGAGGTGGAAAAATGAAGCTCCAACAGATAAAGGGATTTGCCCATTACTTAAAGAGCCCTACGAACGTGGGTGTTCTCATTGATGGAAAAGAAGCGGTTTTGATTGATTCTGGAAACGATACGGACAAGGCCAAGAAGATTTGCAAGGCGCTTGAAACAGAAGGACTTATTATCAAAGCCATCTGGAACACTCATTCACATGCCGATCATTGGGGAGGAAACCATTATTTGCAGCAAAAGACCGGATGCCAAATCCTATCTTCCAAAATTGAGGCGGCCATTATAAACAACAACATAATGGAACCTTTCTATCTTTACGGGGCAGAGCCGCTGAAGGTGCTTAAGAACAAGTTTTTAATGGCAAAAGAATGTTCGTGTGGAATTTTTGATTCAAATTATATGGATTTTGCGGGAGGAAGGGTTGAAATCGCCGATTTGAAGGGACACAGCCCTGGAATGGTCGGCTTTAAGACAGATGAAGGAGTATTTTTTATAGGAGACGCTCTTTTTTCGATTGAGACAATTAAAAAATACAAATTGATGTATTCATCGGACATAACGGGTCATCTGAAAACACTCGACTTTCTGGAAAAATCGGATGCGGAGTATTATTTGCCAAGCCATGGAGATGTTTGTGAGTTTGACGGATTGAAAGAATTGATAGAAAAAAATAGAGAGGCAATAATTAGAGTGAATCAAATATTGCTTGATTCAATGGCCGAGCCGGCATCCTTGGAGGGACTAATGAAATCCACTATGGAAAGCCTTGGCGTTTCAATGAACATAGGACAGCATTTTTTGAACAGAACGACAATATCGGCTCACCTTAGCCATTTGTGCAACGAAGGTTTGTCTGTCGCTGAAATGGACAAAAATAGACTCCTTTACAGAATAAAATGAAAGCAACCGGTTTTTAACTCCGGTTGCATTTGCTTATGTCATCGACTTTGTTTGTTTTGAAATTTTTCGAGCTCCAAAGATATTTTATTTTGCAATACGTGAAGCAGTTGATCCGACGGAAAAGCGCTGTCTATGATTCCCTGGGCGTGGTGGGCCTTGCCGCCTCCTCTTCCATTGTATTTATCAAGCAGGTCTTTTAAAACAAGATTGAGGTCCAATGGGTTTTCCTGAGGGGAAGAAGCTAAAAGAACAGTTGTAAAATCGTCGCCGGGACAGGCCAGCATAAGTATTGCAGACGGGTCTCGTTTGAGAATCTTGGATGTCAAAATGCTCGCATCCTTGAGGTTGTCGGTTTCGAAAACATTTGAAACAAGACGATGATTGTTGTGCATTCGGCTTTTTTCGAACATATCGTCTATCTGATAATCAAGCAGCCTTTCGGAAACTTTTTTATTTTTCGATGCGAGGTCCTTAAGGTCGGTTTTCATTACTGCGCACCGCGTCGGCAAATCTTTTTCACTGCAAGAGAGTTCAGACTTGAGACTTGACAATACCGATGTTTTTTCGGCATAATCTTTTAAAGCGCGGTTTCCGCAAACAAATTCAATGCGTAGACCTTCCCGGTGCGTGGAAGAATTTCTTATCTTTATTATTCCCACTTCTCCGGTGCGTTTTGGATGCGTTCCGCCGCATGGAGAGTAGTCGAATTGGTCAATTTCAATTATCCGCGGGTCTGAATAGGCCCCTACATCTTTTCTCAAAGGGAAAGAGGACAGTTCTGCGTCGTTTTCTGGATAATGCATTTTTACGTAAAGATTGCCGTAAACTATCTGGTTGGCAAAATATTCAACACGACTGAGATCGCCTTCATCCAATTGCTTGTCTATGTCGATTGTAAGGTTTTCTTCAGTGAGATGGAAGCCTATGGTTTTCGCTTCGAATAGCTTTTCCAGAGAAGCGGAAAGTATGTGTTGTCCTAGATGCTGCTGCATGAAGTCGAAACGCCGTTTCCAGTCTATTCCGCATGATAGATTTTCGAATTGCTTGGGAATTCCGTCTATCACGTGGAAAATATCACCGTTTTCCTCAAAAACCTTTTTTACTTGAAATTCGCCAATGAAGCCCAAATCACATGGCTGTCCGCCGCCTTCCGGGTAGAAAGCAGTTTGATTCAGTTTGATATAAACCTCTTTGCCCGGTTTTTGATCGATTTTTGTTATATTTGCTTGAAACTCCTTTATATAAGGATTTTTGTGATATATTTTTACAGTTGCCATAAGCATCACTCCTTAAGATAATGATAACATAAATACGGAAAGAGGTGTCATATTGGACTATCATAAATTGTTTGAGATTGAAGAAAAGCTGCTCGACGATGTGTATGTTTACGGAGTCGAATCTGCAAAAGGCGAAATGGAGGATTTTCAGAATCTTTATTCCAGAAATATTGGGAGTTTGTCGGGATTTGACAAGTGGAGCATATTCAATGTGAATTTGGGAAAAAACAACTTGTTGGAATTGTTTTTTGAAGAAAACAAAAACATACCGGAAGAAGAGAAGGCTGTTCTCGATGGCTGGATGCATTCTAAAATGAAAATTTGTGAAGCAATCGATGTCGCCAATGGCAAACCTGCTGTGTGCAATGATATAATAAGCGGGCAAAAGATCGAGTTTCAAGCGGGCAACATGCTTAAAAAAGGCGATATTTTTATCGGACGCATATTTTCAATGGATGGTATTTTTTACGCAAGCCGCCATTTGTCTGCGGTAGTCGATCGAAAGATTGCCGAAACAGTGAAGGGAAAACTGCGGGAGGCGTATGAATCTTATTGCAACATAAAAGGGTATGTGTCTTTTAAAAATTATTCTGAAAAGAACCAATGGATTTTTTACAAGATGATTGAGATTATAGAAAATATTGATTTGAAGCAGGAGGAAGAAAACGTTGAAGTTTATTCGGCAGTTTATATAATTGCGAATAGAAAGCGTTTGCAGGAAAAAATAATGATGGCGGATTCATTTATTTTGGATGACAGGGACAAGGGAGTTGATTATTACCTCTTGCTTGACGGAAGCGATTTGTTGTGCGAAATTGAGGTCCATGAAGACCGCATCGTTCTTAACTGCAATTCATCGGATGAGCTCGACAAATCCAGGACTGAGATTGAAGGCGGTTTTGAAGATGATGTGATTTTTTCAAAATCATATGTCAAGGATGTGGAGAAATTGTTGGAAGAGGAGGATTGACATGTGGGAATATAAAGTTGAACATATAAAGACTGCAGGAGCTACAAACCTTGTTATGTCAAAAAAAGACCAGGATTCAATTAACAGCCTGGGAAGCGAAGGCTGGGAGCTTGTAGAAGCGGTGCCGACAGTGAATGGAAGGACTATCATAATGTTTTTCAAAAGGCCCCTTGAGATTGACAGAAATAATATTTGAGTGTAATATTGTATTGATTGTGAAAGGAGTTTGATTAAATGGAAGTTCCGTTGCCGGATAACAGTGATAGTGCAAAGCCGGTTGAGTTTGAAAAATTGCTGAGAGATATAAAAGAATTGCTTAAAAAAGACGACAAAGGCAAGCTTGAGGCTTATATAGAAGAGGTTGAGAATCTATTGAGCTATGAAACTATAAGCTATTACGAAAAAGAATCTGAAAAAATAAAGCAATTGATAAGAAAGCATCCTTATTTTAAGAATCCTTGCACTTATCCTATCAGATTGCTTACCATCATGAAGTATTTGAAGAAAAAAGGCATCGACACAAAAATCAAAGACATCGATTTGCTTGTCAATCGCACCGTGGAAAGCATGGACGGAGTAAGCAAGGTCGGTCCTGGAATGTATATTGTAAAAAAGTCTTAGTATCACGGTACTAAGATTTTTTGGTTTGAACAAGGAGATATCATGGGCAAGGGCAAAAGGAATTCGAAAACTAAAAAAGCATACATGGATTTTGATTCGGAAGAATCATACATAGGATGGCTTAGAGACCGATTGATTTGCGAATTTGGACTTGAAAAGGAAGAATACCGGGAATACATACTCGGTCACCTTGGAAAGGATTATGCCAGCAAGCTCGATTTTGCCGTTGGCCAAAACAATGTCTCTGAATTATTGATAGAGCAGGGGAACGATTACTTGCATGGATTGGATTTGCAGGTATACATGGAAGAATCATTACGCATTTCAACTGCAAGCGTATATACTCCGGAACCCGTTGCTGCTTACTTGGTTGAAAGAGGCATTTTTTATGCGCTTGAACAAAGCTTTGAAGAAAGAGGCGTATATGGATCCGACCATGTAAAATTTTATGAGGTCTTGGGACTCATATTGAAGGATGACCGGGACAGAGTCATAAGGACAATGGACATTTCTGCAGGTTCCGGACTTTTTTTGCTGAAGATGCTCTCTGTAATGGAAAAGGCTTTGAAAACTTGCATTTCTTCAGAAAAAGAGATAAAGGAAATATTGTTGATACAGGTCAACAATGGTATTTTTGCCAATGATTTGCACAAGCAGGGGCTGGAGTTGTTCTTAATTGTGCTTTTAAATCGTTTTTTGGGTACCTTTAAAATGGAAAATGTAAAACCTGCTGTTTCCACGGGCAATGCGGTTTCGGATTTGTGTTTTGGAGATTCTTATGATCTGTTTTTGGGCAATCCTCCATATCTCGGTGAAAAAGGGAATATCGATATATTCAAAAATGCCAAAATGTCGGATTTCGGCAAACGATTCTACGAGGCTAAAATGGATTATTTTTATTATTTTATTTATAGAGCTGTTGAAATGCTGAAACCGGGCGGAGTTGCATCATATGTTACTACTAATTATTTTACAACCGCGGACGGAGCAAGCAAATTGAGAACTTTTTTGAATGAAAATACATTGTTCAGGGAAATATGCATGCTTGAGGATGTGGAAATTTTCAGTTCGGCAAAGGGCCAGCACAATATGCTTTTCACAATTCAAAAAAGACCCGCATATAGCCTGAAAACAGTAGTTAAAACTTCAAAAGGCAAATCGGGCTGTTTTACGGAAGCAGTAAAAAAAGCCGAAACGCAGAAAATCGATGGCGAATCCATATACGATTCTGACGGAAACATAATACTGTATGAAAATTTTAGGTTTCGAGAAGCGTCAAGGAGCATAAGACAAAATTCGGAATGTTTGCTGGGTGATGTTTGCGAAGTTAGACAAGGTCTTGTGTCGGGCTGCGACAGAACAAGCAAAAGGAACATTTTTGCAGGACAGGGCAATATGAGGCCCAATGAACCTGTATACGTATTTGAAACAATCGAAAAAGTTCCGGAAAATTTGAAAAATTCGACATTCCTTAAACCCTTCTATAAAAATTCCGATATAGGCCGGTACTCGCTGAAGGACTCTAAAAGGCTGATATTGTATGTAACAGACGGGAAAATGAAAAAAGAAGAAAAAAAATCTGTTGATGCAGTTTTCGAACACCTTAATCCCTACAGAGAAATTCTTTCAATGAGAAGAGAAGTAATAAACGGTGCAAGGAATTGGTACGAGCTGCAATGGCCAAGAGACGAAAAAATATTCAATGGCTCAAAAATAATGGTTCCACACAGGGCTCTGGACAATCGCTTCGTTTATACCGAAAGAGTCTGCTATGGAAGTGCAGACATATACTTTATAAAGGGCGAGATGGACTCAAACCATATGAAAGCTCTTTGCTGTATTCTAAATTCGAGTCTTGTATACTTTTGGCTAAAGAACAACGGTAAAAGAAAAGGAAGGCAGCTTGAACTGTATCACACTCCGCTCACGAGGATTCCAATACCCCGTTTGACGGAACAATCGGTGGAATGGCTTTCTTCAATGCACGACTGCGTCGAAAGGGACGAAACGCTTGTTGATGATTTTGTTTGCGATCTTTACAGGCTCGATGAAAAGGAAAAAGCAGCAATATTGGCATACAAATAAAAAAGTTGTCAATAGAGAAATGTTTGGAATCGAGGTGGCATTTTGAGAAGACCCTTGGCTTTATTCATGTTTTCATATTTAATCGGAATGCTGGTTATTCTTGACAGTCCCGCAATGTTGATGATGGGTCTCTCTTTGCTGATTTTATGCCTTTTGTATATATTCGGACGGTCGGAAGAAACACTCAAGAGGCTTTCAATAGCACTTTTCGGAGTCCTGCTCGGAATGGCATTGTCTTTTTATGTATCGGGAGAAATCCAAGACGATGTTTTCGAAAATGGAGAATTTGAGGTTTATGGATATGCATATGGGCCGGAATACGGTAATGAGGGGAAATTGGTGCTGCAAGTCGAAGGAGTAAATGCCGGAGAGGGATACAGCGATGCAAAAGCTACAATATTGATTTTATCAGATTCCGATCTTTCGGAATACAGGCACGGATATGTAAAATACAAAGGCTGCCTTTACGACGAAAGCAAACCAAAAAATCCAAATGAATTCGATTATAGATTATATGGACTGTTCAAGGGTTACGACAAAGTGAGTTTTTTTAATGAATCAAGCTTTATTGAAGCAGTTCCCGTAGTTGGAAAAAACGATCCTGTTGTAATTAAAGATGAAATATTGACTAAATCAAAGCAGTTCATTGGATATAAAAGTCGTGCGTATTTTGCATCGCTGGTTTTTGGCGATACAAGCCTTTTGAGTGAAGAACAGGAGCAAAGCATAGGAATGTCGGGACTTTCCCACCTTTTTGCGGTTTCGGGCCTACATATAGCAATACTGTATGGATTTTTGATCAAGTTGTCGGAATTTATTCGTTTGAAAAATCGTTGGTTTAAATCCGTTGCGGTTCTTTCGCTTTTGTTCGGATTTATTTCCATAACCGGTTTTCCGGTTTCCGCTGTAAGAGCGTTTCTTTTCATTGCCGTGCTTGAGCTTTCAAGGATTGCAAAACGAAAATATGATCTATTGAATTCTTTACTTATTGCAGCGTTGATTGTTTTGACATTGAACCCTTATCAGATTTATTCGCCTGGATTTCAATTGTCATTCGGAGCCGTGGCGTCGATTCATTTCATTTATCCGGCAATAAGGAAATGGAACAATTCACAAAACATGGTTGTCAAGGCCTTTATGATATCGTTTGCAGTGCAAATAGGAATTGCGCCAATCATAATATTGCATTTCAATTACATATCCATTGTTTCTATTATAGCAAATGTGCCGGCCGTCATATTGATGGGGATGTGGCAGCCGGTCCTATACATTTTCGCAATCGCCGTCTATTTTGCAATCCCTTTCATACCGCTTGCACTGGCATTTCCGGTTGACCTGGCTATGGCTGCACTTGATTGGTTTTCAGGAGCGGCCGCCGGATTTTCATGGGCGTATATAGAGTTGCCGTCTATGGGAGAAAAGGCGATTGGCATCTACTACTGCGCATGCATTTTGTTTGTGTTACAATCGAGGAAAGATGTTCTTATTGGGGCGGAAAGGATGAAAAGGGCTGCGGCAGTCATAATGGCGATTATAGTCATAGCTGCGGTTCCTTCAATTGCCATTGGAAAAGAGCGGATTGAAATAATTTTTTTCGACGTGGGGCAGGGAGACTGCATACTGATTCGAACAAAGAACGATAGAAAAATTTTAGTCGACAGCGGAAGCTCAGATAAAAATATTGATGACATTCTCCTGAAAAATGGCATAGGGCAAATAGATCTTGCGGTATTGACGCATTTTCATGAAGATCATTATGGGGGATTTATTGAACTTGCGGAAAAGGGTCGTATCAATACCCTTTTGTTGAAAGAGAAGGCTTGGGAAAACGAAAATATAAAGAATGATCTGGAAGTGAAAATGAGTGAAAACGGAAATTCGGTCATTTGCGCAAAGGCCGGCCAGTGCATTGAAATGGACGGTTTGGCAATAAAAATCTTAAATGTATGCAAAACGAAGGAAGAAACTGGTTTTCATTCTACGGAAAATGACGATTCAATAGTACTTTTGCTGGACTACAGGAATTTTGAGCTTTTGCTGACTGGAGACATAGAAAGTGAAACTGAAAAACGTTTGGCTTCGGAAAATTCTGAAGATATAGATTTTATCAAGGCAAGCCACCATGGAAGCAAAACTTCGAACACCGAAGTTTTTTTGAAGTCATTCAAGCCGGAAACAGCAGTCGTACAGGTTGGAAAGAATTTTTTCGGCCATCCGGCACCCTGTGTTTTAAAGAGATACGAAAGTTCTGGAATAGAAATGTATAGAACCGACAATGACGGTGCCATTATAGTTGAAACAGACGGTTTGGAGAAATATTTCGTCAAAAGTTATTTTTCAAACAGAGGTGAAGAATATGGACTTGAATAAATTGATTGCATTGCCGGATGTTTTAATGCAGAGGATATTTTTTATAGAAGGAGATGAAAATTACGTTTCAGATAAATTCATCGAGTACATGTCAAACAAATATTTGAATGGATGCATGATGGAACTGAATTTTCATAAGCTCGAACGTGTGTCGAACATAAGGGAAATAGAGGAAAAGGCAGTTACACTTCCATTTATGTGCGGATTCAGGATGGTAGTTGTTGATGATTTTATCAAAATTGCCTCTGACAACTTCAAAGGCAAAGAAGACATGGATGATTTTGTGGAAAAAGTTCCGGAATCCACAATGCTGATTTTGCTTAATGGACGCGTGGACAAACGAAGTTTTGTATACAAATATTTTAAAAAAAAGAAACTTGTCATAGAGGCAAAGAGGTTGTTGCCTGAAACCTACGATGCATGGATTGACGATTTTTTCAAGACAAGCGGTATTTCCATTTCAAAAACCGACAAGAGGCGTTTGATTCAGCAATTGGGTTATTTTAGCAAGGAAAGGCCAAGAACACTTTATGATTCGGAAAGCGAGCTCAAAAAATTGATAGGGAGCCTTAATGGAAGGACAAACATAGCAAAGAACGATTTTGACGGATTTCTAAATACAAGAGAGGAAACGAACATATTCAAGTTTACTGACAGCCTTTCCGAAGGTAAAACGGCATATGCTCTTGAAAGTCTGGAAACATTGTGTGAAATGGGTGAACCGGAAATCAAGATACTGTTTATGGTCAGCCGCCATTTCAGACAGATAATGAAGGTTAAGAGCATGACAAGGAATGGGCTTTCAAAAAATGAAACCATGAAGATATTGGGAATAAAGAGCGAGTTTGTTTTCAAAAAAACATATAGGCAAGGGAAAAATCTGGATATGGGAACCATAGAAAAAATAATGGATTTGTGCATGATGACGGATTTGAAATGCAAATCCATTTCAAGTCAAAAGCGCATGGCTCTCGAAGTGCTGATTTGTGAAGTTGGTAATTTGATATATGAGCGAAATATTGGATAGAATTCGTCAGAAAAGCCTCTTCCGTATGGAAGAGGCTTTTATGGCTCTATGTCAAATAGTGTTGGTGGAAAATCAAAACAATAAAATTAACAAGCAACTGAAATCAGAAAAGCGGTTTGGATTACAATCTAAGCCGCTTTTAATTTGGAAACATTGAAACTGAT
>Ga0102938_10003773_pt1 | contig 11242 bp, 10 predicted proteins | sample SalPonR2_B_D2_MG_FD_84516 | JGI IMG/M metagenome (GOLD analysis project Ga0102938, IMG submission 84516) | Salt pond soil microbial communities from South San Francisco under conditions of wetland restoration - Salt Pond MetaG R2_B_D2_MG | ecosystem: Environmental > Aquatic > Marine >... | reverse complement strand
TATTTTAATTTCATTAAAGACCCTGAATCCGAACTGAAAAACTGCGTCAATGAATTGAAAAAGTGTTTTTCAGAAGTCAAAGTCATCAATGTTGGTGTACGGTCAGCCCTGTATGTTTGTACCCCAAGACAGAATCATGCAGAATATGGCAAACGCGGCGAATAAAATAGCCTTCCCCGGCGATTCCGGCACTTGCATCAATGCTGAATATTCATTGCATTTAGGTCAAGCCCGATATTGAAACTGCACTATATATAAGAATCAAACCCATTGCAAGGTTGAAGGGCTTGTAATGCCTGTTCAGAAACAGCTTGAATACGGACCCGAAAAGTGACCATACCACCCAGGACAATATGAAAATCATCGTTATGAGAAGTGTTAAGGGAACATAATAAGAACTGTCAAAATAAGGCACGATGAAATTGGATGTGACAGTCACGGCAAATATCAAAAGCTTGGGGTTGAGAAATTGCATTATGAATCCGTAATGAAATTTGAGCGGATCACCCGATTCTCCGGCTTCAGGGGGTTTCGACCTTATAATCCTGAGCGCCAGATAAGTCATGTATGCCGCTCCCGCAATCCCCATGAATGGCTTTACCGTCGGTATGACATCGAAAAGCACCACATTGAAATATGTGCTTGCTGCAACAATCAGCAAAACTCCGATTGCCCCGCCCATCATATAGTTTAGAGTTTTTTTGAAGCCGTATGTACCGGCATTTGTCATGACTAGAATATTATTTGGTCCCGGCGTAAATGTCACCGCAACCATGTATCCGATAAATGCTGCAAGATTAAACATTGTTTCCTCCTAAGCGCGCAGACGCCGCCGCTTTCCCAAAAAATCGGCAGCCGGGCATATTGGGCAAATGTATTCAACGCATCAGTTTTTTGTATATTTTTTCGATTATATCATACTCGCGGCGGCAATACACACCGTCACTCCACAAAAGTTTCGTAATCCGCAAAACAGGGTTTTACGTAATAACCTCGACCGGTGTACTATTGCTCCAGTTCTTTTTCCGTAATAAAGCCTTCCTCTATAGCCTTTCCCCGCAACTTCATATAAAGCTCTGCGTTGCTTGCGTCATAGTATGGTTGCACGAAAAAAACTCCCACTCCCAAAGCTAAGGAACCCAAAATATACCAACCTATGAAGGACAGGTCCAACACAAATATGTCCCATTTTTCTCCCATTGTCATATTGTTGCTTAGCTGAATCGCCCTTGCGCTGCTCATGCCTGGATTTTCAGCCAGGATGTATGGAACCATTCTATATGCGTAAGCTTTAATTATACCCGGTATTATAAGAAGAAGAGTCCATAACCATATGTATATGCTCCGGACAAACATGGTTTTGAGTATGTTTATGTATCGGCCTTCTCTGAATCCGTATCCCAAAGCCCCGACATCGGCACTTCCGGAAGTCAAGTCTATGAAATATCGCCTGCCTCCAACTTCAATCACGTACCCTATTAGTATTCGAATTAGCACTATGATAAAGACAATACCAACAATAAGCATTATAAACTTGTAATTGAAAACGTCTAAGATTCCTCCGGTTATTCCTTTGCCCCCAGCCGCTCCGTTTCCACCATTTCCTCCGTTGTGGCTGCCTCCTGTAATCACAATCAAAAAACTTACAAGCAGGGCTTTCCAATAATTATTCCTGAGAACTTCTTTGGCTCGGGTCTTCAGCAACTCTCTAGTCCACATTTCATCCTCCTATGTTTGGCTCGTCTTTTCTTAATAAAAAGGCTCCGTTAAATTTTAGTGTTGTTATACACTAAAAAAGATGATGACTCCTCTCGTATTATTCTTCGGGGATAAACAATTCAAAAGTATAACTATTATCCTTTGACTTTATCAACTTGGTATACTGACTGTTTTGATGTCCTAAACTGAAGTCTACAGTGTACATTTCTTTATTTGCACTAAATGTGACTATATCAGCCGTCGAGTATTGGTTTTTAACAGTAAACACAAAGACCTCATCATCTTTTCCAATAGCCCCTATGATAAACTGACTAAGATTTTCGTAATGTCTTGTTTCTGAACGAGGTCCTGTATAGTTTCCTTTGTCATTTTTATAAAATTCAATGATTGATGGAGATGAGTCACTTAGAAAAGTAACTACTCTATCATCATCAAAATCATAGATTTCCAAAAGATGGATCGACTTTCCTTCATAAAGATTTATTGAATTTATGACTTCAACAATTGATTCTGCATCGTTCCCATAAATCCGCTTGTTTGTTGTATATATAAATATTGCTAATAATGATACAGTGATTATTAGCGTAAATAGCATAAACTTTTTTTTCATATATCCCCCTCCTTCTTCGTATTATATGCAGATTGCGATTCTATACTTATAATCTTCTGATTTTGTATCGGTTATTTTTGTAGAACTATTGACAAGAAGTTGCCTCGCTTTTACAATTTCTTTTTCGTCAAAGAATGTTTGTAGCCACTTAATTATATAATAGTAACATTGCTTATGTTCATATCTCAAGTATAATATTTTATTAATCAAAATCAGCCAACCAACACTTTATTGCACTCCATCAGATTGCATCTCCCTTCCATCAAAATATTCAGGAAAAATTTGGTCTTGATTCCAGGTAATATAATACATCAAATTTTGAAATATCATCAAACCAATCATCGCTTTTTTTAATTAGACATACCGGTTCTCAAAACTTATACTTTTCTAAGAGCCAAAATACATATAATTCTATAGGGGGATTTAAGATGAAAAAAAATATCAAAAAGATGTTGCTGGTAATTGGACTTGCAACTATTGTTGCCGCTTTGGCAGTAGGCTGTTCTTCGGAAGATTCCAGTGTCGATGAAGAATCTGAAAATGCGCAAAAAGTTGACACTTCATGGACTGACGTTCAACAGAAGGGAGAAATAATAGCTGGCATGTGCGCCATGTATCCGCCTTTCGAATCCAGGAATGGCGATACCGATAAAATAGAAGGGTTTGATATTGACCTATCCGCTGCAATGAGTGAAGAGCTTGGCGTTACCATTGTCAATACCGACGCCGAGTTTGTCACCTTGATCGAAGGTGTCAAACAAGGGAAATACGATTTAATAATTTCAGGGCTTTCACAAAGAGATGAATTCGAGGGAAATATCAATGTGACCGATCCATACTATAAAGTTGATGTTTCTATTGTTGTGCTTGACGATAATAAGGACATTAACACTTTGGAAGATTTAAAAGGCAAAGTTGTAGGTGTTCAATCTTCGGGATCAGCCACTGAAATCCAAGCAGAAAAAATTGAAGGTTTAAAAGAATTGAAAAGGTACAATTATAATCCGGAAATTTTCTCCGACTTAAGAGCTGGCAGAATTGACGCCTTGGTTGTCGCATACACTTATGCGGTCACCGAATTTAAAGCGCATGGGGATATTAGGGTTTTGGATGAACCTCTTGCCAAAACTAACCTTGTTATGGCATCTGCTTATGGTTCTGATGAATTGACACTTAATGTGAACAAGGCATTGCAAGCCGTTAAAGACAGCGGCAAGTATGACGAACTTGTTGAAAAATGGTTGACAATCAGATAAACATATATTTGGATATTGACTTAGCCATAGTCAATATCCTTTTTTAGGAGAACAAAATGGACTTTTTAATCGTATATAGGAATTTACCATTCATTGCTGAGGCAACGTATAAGACACTTATACACACAGTAATTGCTTTCGCATTTGCTTTGGCAATAGCTTTTATAGTCGGCACTCTTCGTTCATTCAATTTAAAAAGACTTCCGAGACTTTTCCTTAGTTTTTATGTTGAATTTTTTAGAGGTTCCCCTCTTTTAATACAACTATTTTTCATCTATTATGGACTGCCTAAATTCAATATAGTATTAGATAGTTCTACCGCCGCAATTATTGGGCTTGCTCTAAATGGCGGTGCATATATGTCCGAAATCATAAGAGCCGCAATTCTATCTGTTGATAAAGGACAGTATGAGGCAAGTTATACACTGGGTTATACAGGTTTACAAAAAACTTGGCATATTATTCTTCCTCAAGCAATACGAATTGCAGTTCCTTCTATAGTGAATGGGTTTTCGGGAATTCTAAAAGGCAGTTCTTTGATTTCTGTGTTGTCAATTACAGAACTCACAAGAGCCGGCCAATTGATTTATACCCGTACGTCCAAGCCCTTTGAAATATATTTAGTAATTGCACTTCTATACTTTTTGATGACATATATTGTTTCTTTGCTTGCCTTGAACATTGAATCAAAATTATCTGCAAAATACAATTAAGGGATGGTTAAAATGACAAATAACTCAGTTGAAAACATAATAGATATTATTGATATTCGTAAATCTTTTGGCGCTTTGGAAGTATTGAAAGGTGTCAGCCTTTCAATAAAAAAAGGCGAAATCATTTCAATTATTGGTTCCAGCGGTTCAGGAAAAAGCACTTTGCTTAGATGCATTAACCAACTCGAACAAATTGACTCAGGGGAAATTCTCATACACAAATGTCCCATAAACAAAAAAAGCATTTCACAAAAAAAAATCCTAAAAAAAACCGGAATGGTATTCCAGCAATTTAATCTTTTTCCACATTACAGCGTTCTTGAAAATATCTCAAAGCCGCTTATGACTGTCAATAAAATCAGTAAAGTCAAGGCTGATAAACTAGCCATTGATACTCTTAAAATGGTTAAGCTCGAAGATAAAACAAATAACTATCCACTGCAATTATCCGGCGGTCAAAAGCAAAGGGTTGCCATCGCAAGAGAATTGGCAATGGGCAGCGAAATCATCTTGTTTGACGAACCTACTTCGGCTATAGATCCTGAACTTGCATTTGAAGTGTTAAGCACTATTAAATCTCTTGCAAATACAGGGCGCACAATGTTAATAGTCACACATCATATTAATTTTGCCAAGGAAATTTCAGATAGAATAGTATTTATCGATGAAGGAACCATCTGCGAAGAAGGACCTCCGTGTCAAGTAATTCTTAATCCAAAAAATGCTAGAACAAAACAGTTTTTAAATAAAATAAATAAGCTCTTTTAAGGAGATGTGATTGAATTGAAAAAAAACATCAATAAATTGAATGCGGCATTATCAATGAACAGAAAGATAATAGGCATAAAATTCTTATACAGCGAAAGCGAATTCAACGCTTGTGAAGTTCCGCAAGTTAAATATAAACTTTCATATTGCAAAATGATTAGTCTTGTATCAAAAGGGAAGTCGTTCAAGGCGAATTTAGACAACTCAGAGTGCAATGGAGCTATAAATGCTTTGGGCCTTAAAGAACTTAGTAATTCAGCAATTTCAGGCAAATCATATTATAAACTCGGAATGTATAACAGCCTCGGAACTGCTAAAAAAACTCAAAACGATGTCCCTGTAATGAAATCATGCATTCATGGAGTTGCAGCTATGCCCCTTGAAAATTTCACACAGGAACCCGATGTAGTCATGTTGATAGTGAATCCGTACCAGGCCATGAGAATAATTCAAGGCTATTCTTTCCATAACGGCGCTCCAAAGAACCTCAAATTTTCAGGCAACCAAGGAATCTGTCTGGAATGCACAGCTGCACCGTTTGAAAATAATGATATTAATGTGTCTGTGCTGTGTTCAAATACCAGATTTTCGGCTAAATGGGATGACAGCGAACTTGGAATTGGCCTTCCATTCAATATGTTTGATATGGTTGTTGATGGACTAGTAAAGACAATAAACCCAAGCGAGACCGATAGTAGAAAACTTGGCGTTATTAAAAGAAGCAATGACAACGGATGTGATATTGATGTAAATCTTGGCGAAAACTATTATTTAAAGTAGTTTTCATTTATATGTTGAGCTCATGTTTACAAACTATACTTTGATGCTTTCTTCGTAATATGGAGATTTGAAGTCAATGATGTTTTTTATCCCTACCTTTTGAGCAACGGATTTTAGCTCACCCGGGCTGATTCTCTTGGGAGTAAAGCAAAGTATGTCAAGAAAATGCAATGGATTACTGTATTAATTGCGGCCACAAAAAATTTAAGCGGTGATTCTAAAAATTTGGTACGCAACTGTTTGAAGAATTGCCTGAATTGATTTATCATTGTGCTATACCCAAAAGTCAAAAATTCCGGGAGGACATAATGCTTGCGTTTAATTTGATTAATTCGTTTATAGGCTTGACTCTCGCGATTTTCGGTTTTATGATACGGTTTCAAGGAAGGCTTGATTTGATAAACGGTTATAAAAAAGGATCTGTCAAAGATGAAGAATCGTATGCATTTTGGATGGGAAACAGTGAACTTTTCTGCGGTCTGGCACTTGTTTTCTTGGGCTTGATAGGGTTTTCGACTGGAAATGCCGTATTTTTAATATTGCTTGACCCGGCAATAATTTTGGTGCTTATAGTCCTTCTGTTCGCTGGAGAAAAAAAATACGGAAAAATCAAATAGAACATCCAAAACAGTTCATAAGAAACCATCTTGCATGAAGTTCAATCATTAAATGCGGTCGATTCGCAAAATACAACATAATTTTATTTGAGGCGGTGTTCAATTTGTTTGTAAAGGTCACTCTGTCATTATTGATGATTTCAATCACATTAATTCTTTATTCTTTAAGCAACAAAAAACAATTCAGAAATCTTTTGGGGGTTTTCGGATTGTTTCTATCCTCCGTATATATCTTTTGGAGGATTTTCTATACCTTGCCCGATATCAGAACCTTTGATTTCATTTTTGCTTTCTTGTTGATTTTCTTCGAGACTGTCGCATTGGGTCAAAACGTTGTTTTAAGGCTGCTGTTTTCAAAACATGAACCTGTTATTGTTGAAAGAACGCGTCCTTTTATCGAAAAACCTACTGTGGATATAATCATATCGACCTATAATGAGCCTGAAGATATATTGAAGCGGACTATTGTGGGCTGCTTGAATATCGATTATCCCAAGGGCAAGCTAAAAATCTACATGGGCGACGACGGCAACAGGGCTTCAATAAGGGAGCTGTGCGAACAATATGGCATCAACTACATGATAAGAGACAACAACGAACACGCAAAAGCCGGCAATATCAACAACGTATTGACGAAAGCGTCGGGAGAGTTCGTTCTGTTACTGGATGCAGACATGATTCCAAAAGAGAATATCATATCAGTTATGCTGGATTACTTTGAAGATGAATCCACGGGATTTGTGCAATCCCCCCAAGTATTCTACAACATGGACCCATTTCAGTATAATCTTGGTGTAGGTACGAATATCCCAAATGAACAAGATTTTTTTATGAGAACAATGCAGGAAAAAAGGGCTCATTTCAATGCTGTACTTCATGTGGGAACTAACGCTCTTTTCAGGAGAACTGCAATAGACAGGATAGGCGGCATTCCCACAGGTTCCATTACCGAAGACATGGCCACCGGAATGCTTATACAAAATGAAGGCTATAAGAGCTTTTTCGTAAGAGAGACGCTGGCGCTCGGGCTTACGTCTGAAAATTTCCAGGATTTGATGAAACAGAGGGACAGATGGTGCAGAGGCAACACCCAGGTAATGAAGAAATACAATCCTTTGACGATGAAAAACCTTACATTTGCCCAAAAACTGATCTACCTGGACGGTTTTGTCTATTGGATGTTTGGACTTCAAAAAATGGTTTATATAATTTCTCCTTTGCTTTTCCTGCTTTTCAGAGTTGTTATATTCACAGCAGACGGTTTGGATCTTGCCCTGGTTTTTCTTCCGCATTTCATCAGTACGTCATTGTATTTCAAATCGATTGCAGGCAAAGAAAGAAACACCGTTTGGAGTCATATCTATGACACTGCCATGGCTCCCAAACTGGCACTTTCTTTCGCAAGCGAATTCTTATTGAACAGAGAGTTGAAATTCAATGTCACACCAAAAGGAACTCTGAAAGATAAAGATGAGTTTAATTTCAGTCTTGCATCCGTCCATATTTTTCTGTTCGCGGCAAGTGTTTTAGCGTTAGTCGTCAATATGAACATTCTGTTAAAATGGTCCGCCGGAGTATTTCTCAGCGGCATAATTATCAATATTATATGGTGTGTTTATAATATGGCCGCTGTTTTCATCTCAATATTCTTATCGCTCGAAAAAAAGCGTTTAAGAAAAACCGAAAGAATTCCTACAAGCCTGAGCTTCAAATCATTGATAACCTCCTGCAAGCATCATGAAAAATGCGGCCACTGTGGCACGGTAACAAATTTTTCCGAAAAAGGGATGCTGATTACATTAAAAGAGTATTGTCCGAATTTCGACTTCAATATAAACAAGGCAGTTGAACTCAGCATTGAATCCGTTGGAAATGTGCAGGGTCAAATTGTGCGATATGAACAAAACGATTCAAAGTATGAAGTCGGAGTAGCTTTCAAGGGAGACGATTATAATCTGATTAGCAAAGCCAATAAATTTAGATTCAACATGAACAATACCTATATAAAGAATCCCGTCATACAAAGTGAAAATCAATCGATTCATGATATTTTACTTAAAGTAATCAGCAATGCAAAAGTCCACAAAAATCACAAGAAACGATTATAAATCACAAATAAGCGATTTGAATCGACGTATTTTGCATTCTGTTTCACTATTTATATATTGACTGCAGCTGCCTCAATTGTAATCTTTCACACCAAATCGTCCCCCAGCTTATTAATAAGTTGGGGGACGATTCAGAATTAGTGTTGCTTTTTTACACAACATCGAGGGCTTACAGCCTTTATAAATCTTGATCTCCGAAAGATTTGCCAGGCTCCCCGGTAGCTGCGGATTTTTTCATCATTGAAACAACATGCCCATAATCCAGCACATGCCCATCTCGTTTCAAATCCATTAATTGCATTATCTCAGGTATCTCCGCCAGCACATACAAAATCGAGATTGTCAGCGCGAAAGCGACTTCCGGACTATAAAAACCTTCTCTGACCGCAAACCATGGTATCGTCAAAACAATCCCACCTATAAATGCAAACATCGGTGCGAAACGTCCGATTAGCATACCTCCGACATGAGTAATCAGCAAACCCAAAGGACTGATGGCCAAAAGCATCCCCATTATGCTGGAATTGCCGCCTCCCCCGGAAAATCGGTACCAAACCGGCCATAAATGGCCAGTCAAAACAGCAACAGCAACCACCAAGTGATAGGAATCCTCTGGAAAGGCAAGATGCAATGCCAATGTTGGCAGCAAACCTTTCAGCGCATCGAGGGAACTAACCAATATTCCCCACCGCGGGCCGAAGGCAATCATGACATTCGTAGCACCTACCGCATGAGAAACAAGCTCCGCCTGGCCATCCGTTGTTGGAGTTCGAATGAAATCCGGGGTCTCCCCTGGTTTAAGCTTGGCGAAAGCAAGCCGCGCAAAGGATATTGAACCGATAAGATATCCTCCTGCAGCAATAATCATGTAAATCCATAAAGGAAACATCAATCATCCCTCCCTTAAGTGGACAAGGCGACATCGCCATTATATCCGTTGACAGTGATCTGACTGCCATCCTCAAGCCGACAGGCTCCCGCAACCGAAACAACAGCAGGAATTCGGTATTCCCGGGCAACAATTGAAGTATGGGAAAGCATCCCCCCGGATTCCGACACCACAGCGCCTGCTTTTGCAAACAAAGGAGTCCATCCCACATCCGCAAAAGGAATAATCAGAACATCCCCTTCCTGGATCTTTTCAAAATCCTCTATGCCGTGAACTACCCGAGCCGGACCTGAATAAGTGCCGATAGATGTGGGAATCCCATGTAATGCGCCTTTTACGATTGTCATAACCGGAGGTTGTTCATTGCCCAAGATTATTTCCGGCAAAACGGCTTCTCGGTAGTATTCAATAGCTTGGCGGCGTGATGAAACCAAGGCCTTTTGTGGAGATGGCTGCTTATTACCAACCAATTCCGACAGTTCCGACAAGTAGAGATAATAAACATCTTCCCGGTCATCTATTACTCCCTGCCTTGCCAGTTGCTCTCCCAGTCTTAAAAAACAAGTCCTGAATTGTCCATAACCGTAAGTATACATGGAGCTGATTTTTTCACGATCGACAGCAAATCTGCTCGTGCGCCTAAAAACAATACCGATTAAAATCCGATGAATCCAAGGGAGTTTCAAGTCTTTGAAACGCTGGGATTGTTGTTCGTTATTGACTGCCTTCTGCTGGACAATCATACGGCGAATCAAATCAGGAACTTCCCGCCAAGGAATACTTGAACAATCATTCCCGCTGTCACTTAAATGTCCAAATTCCCGGAGGAATTTGTCAATATCCTGCTTCAGTTGTTCTTCTTTTTCCGGAGGCAATATAGCCCTTTTCGGGTTAATTTCAATATTGCCAAAATAACGTTCATGCAACGCTTTTAGAGTATGCTGAGGATTATAAAGAGCCGCGGCTTCTCTTGCACCCCTTAATTCCAACAGCCTCACATCATACCCATGTTTTTTCATCATACGTGAGAGAAGCCGGTGGTGCATCATTGAAAGCAAGGGTATTATGATGTTATAGTAAGCCACGGCTCTTGTTTCCTCAAAAATCTGCAAAGCCAGCTGTAGCCATTCCGCTGAATCCCGCTCATTCTCCATACTAACCGCCAGTTTTTCATAAACGGGTTTCTTAACCTTTATTAAGCGATGGAGTCTGTGATGGATTCCAACAAGACTCATGGCAAATACCAGCAGTCCCGGCAACCGTGCAATAATAGCGAATCCAGGTCGCATCTTGGGTTTTTCCGGACCATCCTGCTCCAAACCATGCAATAATTCCAGGGCCTCTGCCGGCATGCCCAATCGTTCAAACACCCTGCCAAAAATACTCATATTGAAATAGGCACGGTAATAATAATGCCCGGTAAAGTTTGCAGGATTCCATGAGCGCTCTCCTGTCAACCGCATAAGAATGTTGGCCCAAACCGGGTTGATTAGTCGGGTATTGACTGACCAGACCAGAGGTTTAATAATCCCAGGAAGCATTTCTCGGGCTATGCGGTTGGAATAGACAGGAATATCCAACCGGGTGATTGGGCGAACTTGAAGAAAGTAGAGGTCTTTACCATCCCATGCCCATTCAAGATCGACGGGTCGTCGATATTTTCGAGAAATATCTGCGGCTTGTACCACGATTTCTCGTGCCAAAGCTTCGCTCAATGCACCCTCTTGCGGCTTTTTAATCCAATTGCCCCATTTGCTTACCCAACGCTCAGGATCCTGATGG
>Ga0102938_10003769_pt1 | contig 11253 bp, 9 predicted proteins | sample SalPonR2_B_D2_MG_FD_84516 | JGI IMG/M metagenome (GOLD analysis project Ga0102938, IMG submission 84516) | Salt pond soil microbial communities from South San Francisco under conditions of wetland restoration - Salt Pond MetaG R2_B_D2_MG | ecosystem: Environmental > Aquatic > Marine > Intertidal... | reverse complement strand
CGGCGAGGTGCAGGCGCTGGGCTACGCGCCGTAGGAGGGGCTTCAGCCCCGATCCATTACACAATCGGGCCTGAAGGCCCTCCTGCCTGAATCGGGCCTGAAGGCCCTCCTACCTGCGCGTGATCGGGCGGGCGTAGTGCACCGTCTCGCCCTGGAACTGAACGCAGCCCTGCTCCACCAGCGCGTCGACCAGCGCCTGCACCTCGCCGAAGTCGAGCTCGCCGCCGAAGTGGCCGTGGATCAGGCGCATCAGCGTGCGTCGGCGGCGGGGTCGGGACAGGCCGCGGCTGTGCAGGTTGCGCACCACCTCTTCCAGCCGCTCTTCCGGGGAACTCGCGGCCGCCGGACCAAGGAACGGGAGGCCGGCCAGGCTTTTCGCGCGGCGCACGCAGATGCCTTCGCCGCGCAGGTGCGCCACCAGCACGTCGAGGCTCTCGTCGGGGGACACCACGTGGAAGCGCGCCTCTTGATCGCGTTCGGCCAGCCGTCCGAGATAACAGGCAATGTGCAGATGGACGGCCTCTTCGCCGTCCGCCGTCACCGGCACATAGGTGGCGCGCTCGCCGAGAGCCTGCACGGAGGAGACGAGATCGAAGGGCAGGCTCGCCTCCGGGTCGCCGACGAACAGGAACACGCGCACCGGGTGGGCCTGCAGCGCCGTGAGATCGTCAGGCTGCACGTTCCCATAATCGATGAGGATGTAGTGGGTCCCCATGATGCTCCCCGTCGCAGGACGCGTTGCCCCAGCTTACCACCGTTCCGGCTCGACACGGCTTCCGCGAGGCACTAGGGTAAAGGTCATCGAAGCAACTCTGCGTCGCTTCCCGTCCACATTCGAACGCGTCCGGCCGCGGAAGCGACGCGATTCGGGACACGGGGGAGACTATGTCCAGAGTAAGCACCGGGGCCGCTTCAGCGGCAACTCCGCTTACGTGCGCAACGCCCGCCTCGCGGCGAATCGGGATGCCCCGATGACGCTGATGCGGACCCGCGACAACGACTGCGACGGCGAGATCGATGGTTAGCCGATGACACAGACCGGCAGCACCGGGCGCTGGCGCTGCGGCGACATCGAGATCGATGCACCGTCGCGGGAGATCCGCCGGTGCGGCGAGGTGCGGGAGGTGGAGCCGAAGGTGTTCGACCTCATCGTCGCCCTGATCCGTCACCGTGACCGGGTCGTCACCAAGGACGAGCTGCTGGAGCGGATCTGGCCGGGCAGCATCGTCACGGAGTCCGCCCTCACGCGCTGCATCATGAAGGCGCGCAGGGCCATGGGCGACGATGCGCAGCGCCAGCAGGCGATCCGGACCATCTCGGGCCGCGGCTACCGTTTCCTCGGCCCCGTCGAGCCGCTGGAGTCTCCCGCATCGCAATCGCGAGCGGACGCCGCCACGGAGGAGCCGGGCCCTTCCATCGCGGTGGTCCCGTTCCGACCGCTGGCCGACGATCTGGAGCTGACCTATCTCGGCCAGGGCATCGCCGAGGACGTCGGCACGCTGCTCGCTCACCTGCCCGGCTTCTTCGTGATCTCCCAGGGCTCGACGGTGGATCTCGCGGCGAGCGACAAGACGGCGGAGGAGAAAGGGCGCCGCCTCGGTGTGCGCTATCTCGTCGAGGGCAGTCTGCGGCCGCTGACCGACCGCCTGCGGGTCTCGGTGCGCCTGGTGGAGGTACCCGGCGGCCGCAGCCTCTGGGCCGAGCAGATGAACTGTCGACGCGAGGAGCTGCGGACGCTGCCGGATCACCTCGCCCGCGCCATCGTCGCCCGGGTGGAACCGGAACTCGCCCGCGCGGAACTGGCTTCGCTGCACCGGCGCGTGCCCGCGGATCTCGACGCCTGGGAGGCATTCCGCCGCGCCCAGGGGCTGGTCTCGCTGCAGGGCTGGAACGAGGCCACCTTTGCCGAGGCGGCGGACCTCATGCGCGCCAGCGTGGAGAAGGACCCGGACTTCGCCGCCGGGCATGCGTTCCTCGCCCTGGTGCGTGCGATGGGCCGGCTCGTGGGGCTCGCCGACGATCCGGACGCCGCACTGGCCGAGGCCGTCACGGCCGCCGACCGGGCACTCGAGCTCGAAACCCGGGACTCCGTGGTGCTGGGGCTCGCCGGGTGTGCGCTGAGCGACATCGGCGACGTCGAACGCGGCACGCGTGTGATCGAACGGGCCGTGGAGAGCGATCCCAGCAACGCCCAGGCGTGGGCGGCACTCGGTGCCTCCATGCTGCGGGCCGGCCAGGTCGACCGGGGCATCGAGTGCCTGCGTTACGGCCTGCGTATCAGTCCCCTGGATGCCCGGCGCGCCGCCTGGCGCAGCATGCTGGCCTCGGGGCTGCTGCAGGCCGGGCGCCTCGAAGAGTGCATCGAAGAGGCGGAGCAGGCCTGCCGCGTCGACGAGAAGCTGTTCTGGCCCTGGCTGATCCTGGCCACCGCCCAGGCCGCCCGCGGGCGGCCCGAAGAAGGCCGCAGGGCCTTCGAGCGGGCACTCACTGCGCGCCCGGCGATCAGCCGTCGGCAGATCCGGATCCTGGCCGGTGCCGACGGCTACCGCATACTCGGAAAATCGCAGCTCCTCAGGAACCTTCCGCCGGACCCGGACGGGTGAGCCCGGGCTCCGCGGTCAAGTGGTGACCTCGGCGCCCGGCTCCAGCCTGCGCTTCGGCGACGGCACGAGTGCCGGCACCTTGCGCTTGTAGCGGGCGTACTCCGGGTGCATCGCCTCGAGATCGCGTTCCTCCAGCTTCATGCCCACCAGGGTGTAGGCGCTGGCACCGATCGCGAACACCAGGTGGGAGACGGTCATCGTCGGCGTGAACCAGAAGATACCGAGCCAGCCGACGTAGATCGGATGACGCACGATGCGGTAGAGCGCCGGCGTCACGAACCGTAGCCGCCCCGGTCTGCGGCGGCGGAACGCAGCCCACGCCTGGCGCAGACCGAAGAGGTCGAAGTGGTCGATCAGGAACGTCGCATACAGCAGCAGAGCCCAGCTGCCGAGGTACAGGGCCTGCAGCGTGACGGCAGCCCACTCCGTCGGCGCCTGCCAGACCACGCCGCCGAGCGGCGACCAGAATGCCATCAGCAGGACCAGGCAGACCGTCGATGCCAGCACGTAGGTGCTGCGCTCGGCGGACTCCGGGATATAACGCGTCAGCCAGCGCTTGAAGGCCGGTCGCGCCATGCCGCTGTGCTGGACGGCAAACAGCGCGAGCAGCGCCGCATCGATGGCCAGCGCCGTGCCGAGGGGTGCCGTGGGCGCCGAATCCAGTGACATCGGCACAGCGATATTGCCGATGAACCCGATGGCGTAGATGAAGGCGACGAAGAAGAAGGCATAGGTCAGTACGCCGTAAACAAGTATGAGGGTGCGTTTCATGTAGTCCTCCCGCGTGCAGATGGAGATTCGGTCTCACTGTGTGAACCCGAGTGTCCACGCGGCGCGCGCTGAGGTCCTGACCGTGGGGCGACCATTCGATGACGCTGCTGCAACCGGACCGGATCGGGACCGCCGCCGGGGCGAGCATTTCCCGCTGGTCAAAAACGGGTAAACTGCCGGCGTGCTCAGGCGGGGAAGCCTGTTGTCGAAGAAAAACATGCTCGATACCCGGAGGGGTCGCCTGACCACCTTCGGCATCCTCTACATCTGCGAGGGCATCCCGCTCGGGTTCGCGGCCGTGGCCATCGCCACCTACATGCGCCGGGCCGGCGTGGACGTGGCCCAGGTCGGCGCCTTCGTCGCTTCCTTCTACCTGCCCTGGGCGTTCAAGTGGGCCTGGGCCCCGCTGGTGGACCTGGTCACGCTGAACCGCTTCGGCGGGCGCAAGGCCTGGATCGTGCTGTGCCAGGTGCTGATGATCGTCACGCTGTACTTCGTCGCCCAGCTCGACTACACGCAGCACTTCGACCTGCTCATCACCATGGTGATCGTGCACAACGTGTTCGCCGCCACCTGCGACGTGGCCATCGACTCGCTGGCGGTGAGCAGTCTGCGCGAGGACGAACGCGCCCAGGGCAACGGCTTCATGTTCGCCGGCGCCTACATCGGCCAGGGTCTCGGCGGCGGCGGCGCCATGTTCGTCGCCGGCCTGTACGGCTTCGACGTCTCCTTCCTCTACGTCGCCCTGCTGCTCTGCCTGGTGCTCACCTTCGTGGTGTTCTTCGTGCGGGATCCGGCCGCGGGCGCGGCGGCGGCGGCGCGGTTGCACGGCGTGTGGCGGGCGTTCCGCGATTCCGTCGCCGGTTTTGCGCGGGAGCTCGGCATCGGGCTGTTCCGCTCCGGCAAGGGCCCGCTGATCGGCGTGGTCTTCGCGCTCACGCCGATCGGCGCCATGGCCCTATCCGGCGCGGTGTCCACCGCGCTGCAGGTCGACCTCGGCATGAGCGACAGCCAGATCGGCACGCTCAACATCTACGCCATGATCACCTCGGGTGCCGGCTGCGTGGCAGGCGGCTGGCTCGCCGACCGGCTCGGCAAGCGCAGGATGCTGGCGCTGTTCTACGGGCTGACCACGCTGCCCACGCTCTGGCTCGCCGTGGCGCTCGGCGGCGGCGCCGGCATCGAAGGCATCACCATCAATCAGTACTTCGCCGTCGCCATCGCCTTCTACCTCTGCATGGGCCTGCACTACGGCGTGGGCGCGGCCATTTTCATGGGGCTCACCAACCCGGCCGTCGCCGCCACCCAGTTCACGGGCTTCATGGCCCTGCAGAACCTGACCATCTCCTACTCCAACGCCTGGCAGGGCGTCGCCGTGGATGCGTGGGGTTACAGCGCGATGTTCTACCTGGACGCGGCGCTGGTCGCGGTGCCGATCCTGCTGATCCCGTTCCTCACGGACCGGCAGCCGACGGAGGCGCCGCCGTCGCCGGCAAGACCGCTGCCGGAGGCGAGCTGATACAGGAGAGGACTTATCTGTAGGAGGGCCTTCAGGCCCGATTGGTTAAGGAATCGGGCCTGAAGGCCTTAACCAATCGGGCCTGAAGGCCCTCCTACATGCGGGGTCTATCCCCGATTCGTCTCCGATCGATGGCTCACAGATCGAGCTCCATCCTGATCAGCACGCCCTCCCCGTCCCAGAGCTCCTCCCGGCTCTCGGACACCAGGCGAAAGCCGAGCGAATCGTAAAGCCGCCGCGAGGCCTCCAGCCCGTCGGTCGTCTCCAGGAACACCCGCCGGAAGCCCTGCTGCCGGCAGTATTCCAGCGCCTGCTCCACCAGCCGGCGACCGAGCCCCGCGCCGCGGACTTCCGGCCTGGCAAGCACCCATCGCAACTGCCCGGCATCCTCTCCCCGATGGGCGATGGCACAGCAGCCGACGAGCTCATCGCCCTGCTCGGCCAGCCAGACTCTCCCCCGGGCTGCGTTGTCCAGCACGAACTCGGCGATGGTCCTGGCCACGAAGGCCTCGAAGCGCAGCCCGTAACCCTCGGCCTCGCGTTCGTAAATCTCGCCGTGCAGCGCCACGATGCGGCCGAGGTCGCCGCAGCGAAGATCGGTGCGGATCTCTATTTCATTTGCTACATCATTCTCGGCCATGGTCATGTGATGCGATTTTACAACAGGAAAAAATAGTGGGCTTTAACAATATACCCTGCTAAATTGGTCAAACACGACTTATCGGGGGAGAGAGTCATGAACTGTTGCGAAAACACTACACTTGGTGGCCGTCGTCTGATGACCGGATTCGTCGCCCTGACGCTCCTGTCGGGGGGCGCTGCACAGGCCCAGCAAGAGACTATCGAAGAAGTCGTCGTCACGGCGACAAAGCGCGAGTCACGCATCCAGGACGTCCCGTTCTCCATCAACGTGCAGACGGAAGAGGACATCCGGCGGCTCGGCGCGACCGATCTGGAGGAACTCTCCCGCAGCATCGCGGGCCTGGCCATCCAGAACCTCGGCCCCGGCCAGAGCCAGGTGGCCATCCGCGGCGTCTCCGCCGGGCAGATCGTCCGCGATCAGCCGGGCGTGAAGGAACAGGTCGGCGTGTATCTGGACGAGTCCGTGATCTCGCTATCGCTGTTCACGCCGGACTTCGACCTGTATGACCTGAACCGCGTGGAGACCCTGCGCGGCCCCCAGGGCACCCTGTTCGGTTCCGGCTCGATCGGCGGCACGATACGCTACATCACGAACCAGCCGCAGTTCGACGAATTCGAGGGCTCCGTGGAAGCGGAGCTGAATACGATCACGGACGGCGAGGTGGGCGGCCATCTGAAGGGCATGATCAACGCACCGTTCGCCGACGGCCGGGCCGCGGTTCGCGCCGTGGCCTACACCACCCAGTACGGCGGCTTCATCGACGCCCTGCGCGAAGGCGGCGGAGTCGACGAGGACGTGAACAGCGGCTCGCGCAACGGCGCCAGGGTCGCGCTCACCTTCACGCCCACCGACAACCTCACGATCACGCCCCGGGTGGTCTACCAGGAGATCGAGACCGACGGCTTCAACCGCCAGGAGGTCTATAACCTGTTCGCCAACCCGTACACCACCACCCGCCCCGCCATCCAGCTCGGCGAACGGGAGCAGTACCTGTTGCTGAGGGAGGAGTTCTCCGACGAGACACTGCTCTCGGACCTCGTGGTCGAGGCGAACGTGGGCAACTACGCAGTCACTTACGTGGGCAGCATCATGGACCGCGACATCCTGGTGAGCCGGGATGCCAGCGCCCTCTCGGGCAGCGTCTCGGTGGACCTCGGTTTCCCCGACGAGGCGGTCACCCTGCCGTCGAATCTCCGCGACAACACGGACCTCAAGCAGACCACGCACGAGCTGCGGATAACATCCGTCGCACCGGGCCCACTGCAGTGGGTCTTCGGCGCCTTCATCTCTGATACCGAGCGCGAGTACATGCAACGGCTGCCGACGCCGGGCTATGCCGCATTCGCCGACGCCACGCTGGGCGCCGGCACCTCGGCGGCCGTCGCCAACGGGTTCCCGAACCTGGACTCGCCATTCAACTCCGACCTTTCCTACGACATCCAGCAGACGGCTTTCTTCGGCGAGGCCTCCTATGACGTCACGGATCGCCTGAACATCACCGCCGGCGGGCGCTGGTACGACTTCGACGAGGACCGCACCATCAGCACCGGCGGCCTGTTCGCTGCGGGCGATTCCAACGTCCGGGACGAGACTTCCTCGGACGGTTTCACGCCCCGCTTCCTCGCCAGCTTCGACGTCAGCGAGAACGTCACGGTCAACGCCCAGGCGGCCCAGGGCTTCCGTCTCGGCGGCGTCAACGACCCCCTGAACACGGCGCTGTGCACGCCGGAGGACCTGCTGATCTTCGGCGAGTTCCAGGACTACGACGACGAGACGCTGTGGAACTACGAGATCGGCGTGAAGTCCCGGTTCGCCAACGGCATCACGCTCAACGCCGCCGCCTTCTACGCCGATATCGAGGACCTGCAGGTGACCCTGGACGCCGGCTCCTGCTCCTCGCGCATCTCGTTCAACGTGCCGGAGGCGGAGAGCACCGGCGTGGAGTTCGAGCTCGGCGGCATGCTGACGGAGGCGCTCGAGTTCTCGCTCATCGGCTCCGTCATCAACTCGGAGTTCAAGTCGACGGTCACTGACGCCACCGGTTCGGTGCTGGGCGGCGTCGCGGACGGTAACCGCCTCGCCTCCGTGCCCGAGCTGCAGCTGGCCGCTACGGGCACCTACTACTTCCCGCTGAACTTCGGCGGCAACCAGTCGGATGCCTACGTCTCGGCCACCGTCCAGCACGTGGGGGACCGGTTCACCCAGCCGGGTGACCAGGTGCCGGGCGCCGGCGACTTCGTCTCCGGCCTGCCCTTCGGCGGCGCAACGGGTAACGAGGTCACGAGCGTCGATCTGGAGCTCGATGCCTACACGATCGTGAATCTGCGTGCCGGCATCCTGAAAGAGACCTGGGACGCGGTGCTCTACATCGACAACCTGACGGACGAGAACGCGAACCTCTCGTTCGACCGGGAACGCGGCGGCCGCGCCCGGCTCGGGTTCCGCACCAATTACCCGCGCACGGTGGGCGTGACCGTCCGCATGCGCTTCTGAAATCCGGAGCACGTAGGAGGGCCTTCAGGCCCGACGGATTTATGTATCGGGGCTAAAGCCCCTCCTACAGGCCCTCCTGCAGGCCCTCCTGCGTGCCCTCCTGCGTGCCCATCCAGCACATCAGCGCGGGACGGACACGAACCGCGCGCGGCTGAGTTCCACGTCCCCGTCGTCCCAGCGGTAGGCCGCCAGCTTGCCGCCTTCCTTCGCCACGCTGTAGTCGAGGCAGGCGATGTTGGGCGCCAGCGGTTCCGGTTCGCCTTCCAGCCAGTAGTGGCCCACGAAGCAGGGCGGGTCGTCGTGGGAGTACTCCACCAGGTGGTCGCCCTCGATGGGGTCGTCCGGGATGTGCGTCTCCGCGGACTCCGGCCCGAAGTGCGCCTCCCGGTAGGTGGTGGCGTGGGAGTCCCACCAGCGCACGCGGATGCGGTGGCGGTGATTGCCGCCCTTGTCACGCACGGACTTGCCGTCCGGCAGGTCGATCTCCTTGCCCTTCAGCAGCGAATCGATGGCCTCGTGCTGCCAGGTGCCGGGCTCATGGCCGGCCACCAGCAGGTCGTCGGTGAGATGCTGCCCGTCCACCTCCGCGCGCACCTCGGCGAGGAGATGCGGGTCCCAGCAGGCATGGATCACACGGAGCGCGCCCAGGTCCAGCCACAACGGCAGCGTGCGGAACCAGTCGAGCGCCGCGCGCATCTCGTCCTCGCGGCCCTCGTAGGCCTTGATGAAGGCGTCGTGCTGGTCCCGGTTCTTCTTCGACCAGGGCCGCAGCGGCTCGCCGGTTTCCGGGTGAGGCGTGTGGAAGCCCAGCGCATTGAACTCGTGATTGCCCATGACCGCCAGCGCCGCCCCCGAGTCGATCATGGGCCGCACGATGTCGATGACCTCCCGCTGATGGGGCCCGCGGTCGATGAAATCGCCGAGGAAGATGACCTCGCGGGTGGGGTGCCGCCAGACGCCGTCCTGCTGTTCGTAACCGAGCCTGTCGAGCAGGCGGACGAGTGGATCGGCATAGCCGTGGATGTCGCCGATGAGGTCGTAGCCGGTGGGGGGATGAGGATGGTTCATACGCTCATTCTAAATGTAGGAGGGGATTTATCCCCGATTCCCTGTCCGAATCGGGCCTGAAGGCCCTCCTACCCTGGCGCGTGTTTCGTCAGCCAGCGATCCAGGTGATTCGCGAACGCCTGCTTGTCGCGCTGGCTGAATGCCGCCGGGCCGCCGCCCATCTCCACGCCGCTCGAGCGCATGGTGTCCAGGAAGTCGCGCATGTTCAGCCGTGCGCGGATGTTCTCGGTGGTGTGCAGCTCGCCGCGGGGGCTTAGCGCCTGTGCGCCCTTCGCGATGACCTCCGCCGCCAGCGGGATGTCGCTGGTGATTACCAGGTCGCCGGCGTCGGCACGCTTCACGATCTCGTCGTCGGCGACGTCGAAGCCGTGGGACACCTGCAGCGCATTGACGTTAGCCAGCTTCGGCGTCGCCACCGGCTGGTTCGCGACCAGCGTCACCTGCACACCGGTGCGCTTCGCGGCCCGGAACAGTATCTCCCGCACCACGACGGGACAGGCGTCGGCGTCCACCCAGATTTTCATCCGGGCATTATGACGCATGGACGAGGTAGGAGGGCCTTCAGGCCCGATTGTGCTGCAGGATCGGGCCTGAAGGCCCTCCTACCTTGGTTTCGGCCGATTTGACACGCAGCCCCGGCCGGCGGATAAAGGTCGCTCACCCGCCGGACAGGTGATCGCCTTGAACGGTATCTCGGCGTGGCATCGCGGGACTCCCGGTCCTGCACGATTTCCGGCAGCGGCGGCGCTGCTGCTGGCGACGATGTTCGGGTCCGCCATCGCAGCCCGCGCCGAATCCATCCAGCCCGGCTTCTTCTACCACGATCCCTCCGGCATCCGGCTGACCGCGGCCCGCTCAGGCGCCGCCTGCGTCGAAGACGAGAAGCCGACCGGCGTCTGCGAGAAGGCCCACCGGATCCTGATCACGGGTGAGGAGACCTGCGACTATCCCCCGGACAAGCGTTACCCCTGCACCTGGTTCGGCTACGAGTTCGATTATCAGGATGCCACGCCCGGCACGAGTATCGAATGCACGGTCACACGCACCGATCCGCGGGGCCGGCGCACAAGCGACAAGTACAGCTATCGACTGGGCAACGCCAGCGGCCACATCTTCAAGCCGGAGTTCCGGACCTATGCGCCGGTCGAGGAACGGGTGATTCTTGCGGAGGTGCACGAGTGCTCCTATCAGGGCGAACTCGTCTCGACGGTGGAATTCCTCATCTACTACGAGCCGGGGACCGGCATCGCCGCCGGCGATGCAGCCGGAGACGCCGACCCTTACTTCCCCGAAACCCCGGACGCGTGTTCCGATCCCTACCTGACGGAGCGCACCGCCGAGGGCCTGCTGAATGCGCCGTCGGTGCGGCGTCATGCAGCCTCCGAGCACATCCCGACTTTCTGGAGTCAGTGCCTGTACGGGGCCACCGGCGGCGGGCGCGGCAGCGTCGGCTACGTCTTCAAGTTCATGCTGTCGGACATGTTCGACGTCGACAAGGTCGACCGCCGGCAGATCATCTTCAATGCCACCTTCGCCCAGGGCAATGCGCCGCTGAACGAGGTACTCGAGGACCTCGGCGACCTCGCCTTCGTCTTCGAGGAAGGCAACCGCACCACGCTGTTCGTGATCACCGGCATCAAGGGCCCGAAGGACGGCGCCAACCGTTCCACCGAGTTCACGGCGAACTACTACATCGAGCATCCCGAAATCGGCCACGAAGACCGTCGGGACAAGCTGGTCGAGCAGGCGAAGCGGCATCTGCGGGAGTGGGGCGTGGAGTGATTGGCGGGGTCCGGTAGGCCGGATCGGGCCTGAAGGCGGAATCGGACCTGAAGGCGGAATCGGGCCTGACGGCGGAATCGGGCCTGAAGGCCCTCCTACATGATTGATTTAGCGCTTTCTTTTCGCGCCGCTTCTGTTACAGTGCGCGCAGCCTGGCGCACATCGGTCTGCGCCAATCACTCCGCAGCGCACCCCGCGCTCCCGGAGCCACACCCAAAGAATCCAGTCTGGGCCGAACCGTGCACGACTCCGTCGCGCTGCGGGTCAGACGAATCGGAGCAACTATCCATGCTTTTTTCTGAACTCGGCCTGTCGGCCGAATTGCTGAGTGCTGTCGAAAAACAGGGTTACCGCGAGGCGACCCCCATTCAGCG
>Ga0102938_10003768_pt1 | contig 11258 bp, 14 predicted proteins | sample SalPonR2_B_D2_MG_FD_84516 | JGI IMG/M metagenome (GOLD analysis project Ga0102938, IMG submission 84516) | Salt pond soil microbial communities from South San Francisco under conditions of wetland restoration - Salt Pond MetaG R2_B_D2_MG | ecosystem: Environmental > Aquatic > Marine >... | reverse complement strand
TGGGTTCTTGGCGAGGCTGATGAAGCCCGAGTTTGGGACGGGGTAAGCTGGGAGTTCCAAGAAATACCGACCACTCAAACCATTAATGATGTGGAAGCCATAAGCGGTAATGATGTTTGGGCGGTGGGTGAAAGCGGAACAATCATCCATCTTTATTCAGCCACCTCAGGCTATGAAACCAGCGGGGATTTAGTTTCTTCGGCTTTTGATATGGGAAATGTTTCTCCTGTTCAGGTTATTGAATGGGATGAAACCGTTCCGAGCAGTTGTTCCATTTCTTTGGAAGTGGCCACGGCTCCGGATTCCGGTGGAACACCCGGGACCTGGACCGCTTGGCAGAGCGTTACGGATTCACAGGGAACATTGTTACCGACAACTTTGAATGGAAATCAATGGGTTCGCTATAAAGTCAGTTTGAGCGGAGATGGTACGGAAACTCCGGTTTTAAGTGAAATAAGGATTGATTATAAGTAGAGTGTTAAAAAAATGAAAATTTTTATTAAAAAAACAAAAAACAATGGAAATAACAAAGGGTTTACCTTGGTGGAGACCTTGGTTTATGTCGGAGTGTTGGGTCTGGTTTTATCTTCTTTTATTGGTTTTGTTTTATCAATAGGAAATATGCGCAATAAGGTTTATGTCCAGCAAGAAGTTCAAGCCAACGCCAGACAAGCTTTACACCTGATAAGTCAAAGCGTTTTATCGGCCGATGCGGTTAATCTCGGCGCTTCAACCTTTGATTCCGATCCCGGAGTACTGTCTTTGCAAATGGATGAGAGCGTTGATGATCCCACCATAATCGATTTAACGGCTGATGATGGAATTTTGCGGTTGACCAAAGGAACATCTTCGCCCTTGGCCGTGACCAGCGATGAGGTAAAAATAACCAATTTGGTTTTTACTGATTTGACTTCAATCGGAAATAAAGAAAATATAAAAATTGAGCTAAGCGTTGAATATGATTCTGATGGTAATGGGCATTATAAATACAGTCAAAGCTGGCAAACCGCAGTCAGTTTAAGAGAGTAGAGTATGAAAAAAACAGATAATGATAATAAAAAAAATAAAAAAGGAGTGGCTGCTTTATTAACCATAGTTATTATTGCGGCCGCAGTTTTGGTTATGGCTTATACGGCTTCTATTTTGGGATTGGGTGAATTGGAAATGGGCTATACCATGCAAAAAGCGGGTGGAGCTTTTTCTTTGGCCGATGCTTGTATGGAGGAAGCTTTAATAAAGTTAAGGTTTGATTCGTCATATTCGGGAGAAAATTTAAATATTGATGATGGATCATGTATAATAGGGGTAACCGGTAGCGGTTCTGACCGAACAGTCATTTCTGAAAGTTCTATTGATAATTATTATAAAAAAATACAAGCGCAAATAACCATTTCCGGCGACGATATCATTATTGATTCGTGGCAAGAAGTGGAAAATTAATACTTTATGTTAAATTTATTCAACAAAAAAGCCATTGGCTTGGATATTGCCGATCATACAGTTGAGGTGGCGGAAATGGAAAAAAGCGGATTAAAAATAGAAATTAATTCTTTGGGGAGAATAAAATTGAAACCCGGCATTGTGGAAAAAGGGAGAATAAAAAATCCCCAAGAACTTCGAAAATTTTTAAAAGAAGTTTTTAAAAAGGCCAAACCAAATTCGATTGAGGAAAAACAAATTGTTTTTGGGTTGCCTGAATCACAAGTTTATACGGAGGTTTTTTTACGAGATAAAAAAGATGATAAGGAAGAAGAAGATTTTGTCAATCAAAAGGTTAAAGAAACCGTGCCTTTGCCGGAAGATGATCTGGTTTATTCTTATAAAAAAATAAAACAAGACAAGAAAAAAGAAACAATATTGGCGGTGGCCGCCGATAGAAAAGTTATTAGAGAATGGCAAGATTTTTTTGAAAAATCGGATTTAGATCTTCGTATTTTTGATATTGAAACTTTGGCCGTTTACCGAAGTTTGGGACTTAAGGAATCTAAAAAACCGGTTATTGTTTGTGATTTTGGTGCTGAAACCGTAAATATTTCCATTTTTACTTCCGGGGGATTAGAACATTCTTATACTATTTTGAGAGCCGGAAGATACTTGACTGAAGAATTGGCCAAGTCGCTGAAAATCAGTGAAAAACAAGCTGAACAAAAAAAGAAAAAAATTAACTTGAAGAAAGGGACAAAAGGTTCATCTATTGTGATAAAACATTTGCAACCGATAGTGAAGGAGATGAAGAAAGCGATTGATTTTTACATAAATAATGTTTACGCAAATTCAGAACCAAAAAAAGAAAAGGATAAAAACAAATTTGAAAAAATTATTTTGGTGGGAGGAACAGCCAGATTAAAAGGGCTTAGTGATTATCTGGCAACTGATTTAAAAATCAAGGTGGTTAAGGGAACTTCTGTTTATGGAGAAAAAAATAATTTTTTATACCTTGAGGCTATGGGATTAGCGGTCAGAGAACTTGAAAGGAAATGGAGGAAGAGAGATCCGGCCTTTGAGCTTTTGTCAAAAAAGAGAAAACAAAAGAAAAAAACAAAGCAAAAAGAAAAGATAAAAACCAGAGTGAAGGCCGAGGAGGTGGAAGTATCGGAAGAAAACAAAGAAATTAAGAAAAACAAAAAACAAATAATAATTTTGCTTTTAATTGTTATTTTTGGAGCTTTGTTTGTCTCCGGGGCCTTTTGGCTACGCAATTATTTTGATTCTCAAAAGAAGCAAGAGGAAAATAAAACGGTTTTATCGGGTTATAAGTTTTCTGAAAAGGTTTCTTTTGAGTTGCCGGTAGCCGTCAATCCCCGGGAATATACTTCTGATAGGATAAGAGGAAGATTGATTGCCGATAAAAATATAAAAGAAGAACATGAAAAAACGGTAAAAGCCAATTTGGCGGATCAGTGGTTGGCTTTTTCCGCCTCCGAAGCTGATAAACAGGTTTTTCAAAGGATCCAAAATAAAGTTAAGGGCAATGAGTTTATTTTGGATAAAATTAGTTATATCAGTGCTTTAATTTCGGAGAATGAATATATTTATTTATTGAACGGCGAAGCAGATATTTCCAGTAAAACGGATCTTGATTTTTCTGCGGACTCTGAAAATCGGGAAAAGCAGGAAAACCAGGAAAATAAGACTGAAAGCAATAAAGAAAATATGAATTCGGCACAAGAAAAAGACAAGGAAGTAAATATTGAAGAAAAGGACAGTTCCGGTAAGCAGGTTAATAATGTAAAAGTTTTGATAAAAGAAAACTCTTTGGGTTGGCTTAATGTGCGTCAAGGCGCGGGAACTGATTTTTCCATCATTTTAAAGGTATATCCCGGGGAGGAGTATTTTCTTTTGGAAGAAGATGATGATTGGTTTAAGATTAAAATTTCTGAGGACGAACAAGGCTGGGTTTATTCTTCTTATGTGGAAAAGGTGAAGCATGTTGATTAGAATATTTAAGAAAAAAATGTTATAATAAAATGGAAAGAAAAAATATTTTTTATTTTTATGTATTGTTTTAGCTTTAATAAAATTCAAAAAACAAATAAAGGATTTACTTTAATAGAACTTTTAATTGTTATAGCCATTATTGCCATTTTGGCGGCCATTACTTTTGTAGCCTTGGATCCTTTGACTAGATTTCGTGATTCAAGAGATGCCAGGCGATGGTCTGATGTTTCTTCGGTGATTGATGCCATAAAAGTGGATCAGGTTGATAACGGGGGGGATTATTTGGAAGAAATTACTACGATGACTTCTGACCAGTGGTATATGATAGTGGACGGTGATATGGATCAGGGTTGTGATGACAATAACTCTTCATGCGCTCAGGCTGTGGATAGCGACAATCACTGTGTTAATTTGGAAGATTTGGTTGATGAGGGATATTTGGGCGATGTCCCCGTGAGTCCTGAGGGAGTTATTGCTTGGGATGATGGATCCGGTGATGGAGATGAGGGGACCGGTTATGTATTAAAAAGAGAAAGTTCAGGTATTATCCATATCCAGGCCTGTGAAGCGGAAAATGTGGATACTATCGCTATTTCTCGGTAGATGTAAATAATCAGTTTGAATATAAATATAAAAATTAAACTTAAATTCTATGTTTAAGAAGGTTTTGTCTAAAAAAAACAAAAAAGGTTTTACTTTGATAGAGCTTTTGATAGTCATAGCCATTATCGCCATAATAGCGGCGGTTGTGTTTGTGGCCTTGGATCCTTTGACCAGATTCAGAGATTCCCGAGACGCGGCTCGTTGGTCTGATGTTTCCGCGGTAATAGACGCGGTAAAAGTGGATCAAGTGGATAATGGCGGATCCTATTTAAGCTCAGTCGGTTCAATGACCGCGGGTGAATGGTATATGATTGTTGACGGAGCATCAATGACCGGTGGTTGTGCCGATAATAATACCGGCTGTGATCAAGATGTTTCAGGTGTGGGAAACTGTGTTGATATGTCCGGTTTGGTTACCGAGGGATATTTGGGTGATGTGCCCGTTAGTCCGGCCGGATCGATCACTTGGGATAGCGGAGCTGCGAACGGTGATGAAGGTACCGGTTATGTGATAAAAAAAGATGCCAGTGGTATAGTGCATGTTCAAGCTTGCGAGTCTGAAAATACCGATGAGATAGCTATTTCCAGATAAAAGACAGTAAAAATTTATTCATAACAAAAAAGAAAAATGATTGAAAAAAAGAATTGTAGAAAAACCCAAAAAGGTTTTACTCTGATAGAATTGTTGATAGTCATTGCCATTATCGCCATAATAGCGGCGGTTGTGTTTGTGGCCTTGGATCCTTTGACCAGATTCAGAGATTCTAGAGACGCGGCTCGTTGGTCTGATGTTTCCGCGGTAATAGACGCGGTAAAAGTGGATCAAGTGGATAATGGTGGATCCTATTTAAGCTCAGTCGGTTCAATGACCGCGGGTGAATGGTATATGATTGTTGATGGCGCCACTATGGTTAGCGGTTGTGCTGATAATGATTCTAATTGTGATCAAGATGTCAGTACGGATGGAAATTGTGTTGATATGTCCGGCTTGGTCAGTGAAGGTTACTTGGGTAGTGTTCCGGTCAGTCCGGCCGGCTCGGTCACTTGGGACAGTGGATCAGGAGCCAGTGATGAAGGTACCGGTTATGTGATTAAGAGAGAAACCAGCGGTATAGTGCATGTTCAGGCCTGCGAATCGGAAAATACCGGATCAATAGCCATTGCCAGATAAGTTATTTTATTTTAGCCTTGTGTAAAAGAGTATGTTGGGGAAAACTTATAATAAAAAAGGTTTTACTTTAATAGAGCTTTTGATAGTCATAGCTATTATTTCCATAATAGCGGCCGTAGTCTTTGTGGCTTTGGATCCTTTGACCAGGTTTCGCGATGCTCGCGATTCATCCAGATGGTCGGATATTTCAGGGTTACTCAGCGCGGTTAAGATTGATCAAGTGGATAACGGCGGTTCATATCTAAGTGCCGTTGATTCAATGACTGCGGAGGAGTGGTATATGATTGTTGACGGTGCCACTATGACTTCCGGTTGCGCTGATAATGATTCCAATTGCGATCAAGATGTCAGTACGGATGGAAATTGTGTTGATATGTCCGGCTTGGTCAGTGAAGGTTATTTGGGCAGTGTGCCGGTCAGTCCGGCCGGAGAGGTTACCTGGGATAGCGGTTCAACGGCCGGAGACGAAGGAACCGGTTATGTGATAAAGCGTGATGCTACCGGTATTGTTCATATTCAAGCTTGCGAGTCGGAAAATTCCGATTCCATTGTTATTGCCAGATAAAAAATTTTTAATAAAAAAAACAACTCCATATACGCGGAGTTGTTTTTTTATTTGAGAATGTTAGAACTTTCTTGGACTTTCACCCATCTTTTTATCGTGTTTTTCACCTCGTTCTTCCATGCCGGTCGCCTTTGAAGAAGGACTGGCTGTTTTGGAAACTTTTTCCTCATATTGGGCTTCGGCTTTTTCAATTTCTTCCTTGGAAATATCACCGATTTTTGGAGCCTTTTCTTCGGCTTTTTCTTTTTTTCCACCGAAAAGGCCTTTTAGTTTATCCATGGCTTTGCCCCAAAAGCTTTTTTTGAATTTAACTTCTTCTTCGCGGTAAGGCGAAGTCATTAATTCTTGAACTTTATCTCTAATGCCCATGGTTCTGGTCAATGAGTTTATCATTTTGGTCATTTTTTCTTTTTCCAAACGGTTTGAGTTTTCTTTTAGTTGATTTATGATTTGTACCATTTTTTCCAAATCTCTTTCCGCATAAGGCTCTCCGGTTTTTTTGTCCAGAATAACCTCTTGGTTTTTGACAGACTCAATCGCCGAGGTTATTTCCCCGAAGGTTGTAGCTTCTTGGATGTTTTTCTTTGTTTTGTTTATGGCTTCTTGTTTGGATTCGGCAAGGTCTGTTTTTTCTTTTCGCGCCACTACCTCTTTTTTTACTTCCTGTCTTTTGTTTTCTTCAACAACTTCATCCACTAATTCCTGTTTTTGTTTTTCAACTTTTTCTTGTTCGCTTTCTTCATCTTTAATTTGCTCTTTTAATTTACCGATTTGTTCTTCGGTTTCTTCTTTTGAGGTTTCCGCTTCTTGGTGTTCTTGCCAAATTTGATCTATACCGTAAGCGTTATTAAGTTTGTTGGCCTTATCTTTACTTATATAGGTTCCGGGAATGCCTTTTTTATCGGCCAGTTTTTCACGCCATTTTCCGGTTTTGTCCTTTTTGTAGGCGTATTGTCCTATTTCCAACCAATTATCTTCAGTGAAAAAGTATTTTGGTCTTTCTTCAATCTCAACTTTTCCTTCCTGCTCTTTGGCAGGTTTTTCAGGTGATTTTTTGGCTGATTCTGATAAATTTTCTTTCATATTTTTTACATTAAAGTTTATTAAATGTGTTGACTTATTAGCTGTTGGCTATTTCATTTCTGGCTTTTTCTTCTTCCTTTTTTTGTTCCTCAACCAATTCTTCGGCGAAATTTTCAATATATTTTTCTCTTTCCAATGAATCTTGAACAGCTTTCATTCTTTTTTCTATATTTTTTTCATCATCCGGTTGGTCTATGGATTTGTCTTTTATTTTTTTGCCGGTGTTTGGCATTTTTTCAAAATTTGGCATATTGATTTTAACTAAGTTAATTAAGTTATATATTTAAGATTTTAAGCTTTATCTTATAAGAATTATAGCACAGTTTTTTGTTGTTGTCAAGGTTTTTGGTAAATTTAGCTAAACTATGTTATTTGTTTGGTTTATTTTCCAAATTGTATTATAATCAGCATGTTAATAAATTACTTTTTATAAAAAACATGTTTTCCAAATATCTTGTTTATTTTGATGAAATAACCCTAAAGGGAAAAAACAAAAAGTTTTTCATTGATAAATTGAGAAAAAATTTAAAAGAGCTTATGGTCTTGCCTCTGAATATTGTCGGACGGGGGAGTAAGCTGGTTTTGGAGTTTTCAAAAGAGCTTAATTTTGAACAGGCGAGAGAGGTGGAAAAAGCTTTAAGCCTTATTCCCGGAGTGGCCAAATACGCTCCGGTTGCGGAGGTGCGAACCGATTTGGAAGTTATAAAAAAGAAAGCTTTAGAGATTTGTGAGTTTTATAAACCAAACAGCTTTAAGATGATCGCCAGCAGAGAATACAAAAAATTTAATTTTACTTCACCTGAAATAAGTAGACTTGTCGGTGGTTATATTTTGAAAAAGGGTGATTGGGAGTTAAAGGTTAAGATAAAAAATCCGGAATTGGTCTTGGGCGTGGAGGTCGGTAAGGAAAAGTCTTTTGTCGTGGGTAAAAGAAAAAAAGGCGTTAGCGGTTTGCCGGTCGGAACGGCCGGTCGGGCGATTTGTCTTTTGTCCGGAGGGCTGGATAGTCCGGTGGCCGCTTTTCAAATGATGAAAAGGGGAGTCAAGGTTACTTTTCTTCATTTTCAAAACAAAACCATAAACAGACAAGGTGTAGAATTGAAATTGCGAAAAATTGTGGAAAGGCTGGGAGCTGTTCAGGGCGAATCAGAACTTTTTATTGTACCTTTTGAGGACTTGCAAAAAAAAGTGGTGGCCGAAGTCCCGGCTGATTTACGCATGTTGGTTTATCGTCGAATAATGTTAAAAATTGCTGATCTTTTTTGTTTCAAATTAAAAGCCGGAGCAATAATTACCGGGGACAGTGTTTCTCAGGTGGCTTCTCAAACATTGGATAATTTGAAAGTTGTTTACAAAGCTTCAGAAAATATAAAATTAACCCCGTTAATCGGCTTTAATAAATCCGAAGTAATAGATATCGCCAGAAAGATAAAAACTTATGAACCTTCCATTTTGCCTTATGAAGACTGTTGTAGTTTTATGATTGCCAAGCATCCTCAAACAGGGGCGGACTTGGATAAGGTGCGGTTGGTGGAAAAGGGGATAAGTCTGGATTTACTAAAAAAAGCTTTTGATAATACCGAACAATTAACAATAAAAAGCCGGTAAAAATGATTGTTTTTGCCTCAAGAGTGGGGTGGGGGGCACGGTTTTCTTGGATATTGGATCTGAGTTATTACTGTTTTATTAAGCAAGGGGGTTTTTTTAAAAAAATCTGTGGATAACTTTTGACATACCGCCCTATTAATAATACAATACAAATAGGAATTATTCTCAATAAAGTTTTTTAAAATATCTTTTTATGACGGAAAAAGTTGGTAGAAGAATGACCAATCAGCGTCAGATTATTTATAATCATGTAAAAAAGCACTCACTCGCCCATCCAACGGCCGAGGAAATTTTTCAAGGTGTAAGAAAAAAATTGCCAAAAATAAGTTTTGCCACTGTTTACCGAAATTTACAAGTTTTAGAGGATCATGGATCAATTATTCCGCTTTATTATACCAAGGATCATGTGCGTTATGAGGCTATTTTGGATAACCATTATCATTTTGTGTGTTTGGGATGTGATAAGGTTGAAAATATTTCTCAGGAAGAGCTAAGCGAATTGGAGCAACAGATTGCCAAAAGGCATAAGTTCAGTGTTTTTTATCATCGCTTGTTTTTTTACGGGTATTGTCGTGATTGTCAGAATTTAAAATAAAAAACCCCTTCTAAAGGGGGCTTTGGTTGTTTTTTGGCGCTTATAAATATTTTTTAAATTCGTCCCAGAACTTTTCTACAGAAAGATTGTTGGAAAAGACATAGGTAATCATTCGAACGATTATTAGCAAGACCAAAATGGTGATAAATAAACTGGCTAATTGATTAATGTCCTTATCCAGCAGAATAAAGGACAGTGAAGCACCCACAGCCGGCGGATGAAAAGAATTGAGCAAGAATTGAGCAAGGGTCACCGGAAATATCACCAAAAGTATGTTCAAAGCCAAGGGTAGATCCAAGACCCGGTTGAACAAAAATATGATACTTGAAAAAAGAATAGCCAAGCTATAGCCGATTAAAGCGGTTCGGAGCTTGATTAAATGCTCGGAATCGGAATTGGTTAAAATGGCGGCCGAGGCGCCGACACTGCCAAAAAGAATAATGTTGGGCAAATTGGCTTTGAAAAGCAAGGCTAAAACAGCCACCGCCAATCCTGCTAGAAAAGATGGCCAAAATCGTTTGTGCCAAATTTTCTTTTCTTGTTTTAGCCAAGTTTTTATTTTTCTGTTCATGTTAATAAAAAAATTGATTTTTATTGAAAAATTCGTTATTCTAATTTTAACATAAATTATTTTTTCTGCCTATTGTGGCTAATTCTAAAATAATCACAGTTTGGAAAAATTTATGAAAACGGGAACTAAATTTGCTTTATCCGCCGCTCTATTGGGTGGATTCTTAATCTTCTTAGGTCAATCCGCCTTTTTAATTTTTGTTGATGATATTTTTGTTTTGGCGGTGTTAAGCGGACTTTTTGCCTCTTTGGTTTTATCTTTAACTGTCATTTCTCCGTTGGTGGCTGATCAATTGGGAAAAATAGGAAGAAAAGGTTGGTTCAATCTTTTGTTATTGGGTCTTGTAGGCGGTGGTTCCGGTTTGGCTTTTTTAAGAGCGATTGATCTGAGCGGGACAACGGAACAAGGAGTTATGATGGGCTCTATTTTGGTCTGGCTGACTACCCTGTTGTTGATTTTTTTGAAGAGATCATCAAGAAAAAAAACATTTTTTAATTATTCCGTATTTTTGTCTGCGGGAGGTGTTTTATTTACTTTGTGGGGATCTGATTTTAGTCTGAGTTATTTTTTGTTTTTTATCGCGGCGTTGCTTTTAGCCTGGGAATTTTTATTGGTGAAAAATATTCTAAAATCAGTTGAACCGGAAGTGGCCGCTTGGGCTAAGATGTTTTTTGGTTCTTTGGTTTTGCTGAGTTATGCGTTTTTTACGGGGAAGGCGGAATTGTTTTTATATGTAAATTACTCTCAATGGAGTTGGGTTATCCTGACAGGTGTTTTTTTGTTGATTTTTGTTTGGTCATGGTATCAAGCCATAAACAATCTATCTATTAGTTCTACGGCCAAAATTTTGTTTTTATTGTGTCCTGTGGGGATTATTTTGAGTCAATGCTTTGTTCAAAAAGAGTATTGGTTGAGCCTTGTTTTGTTAATTTTGGTTCTAACCGTGGGATATGGGTATTATTTCTTGAATAAAAGAAGTATGGCTCGAAAAAATTGGCAAACTCAGAAAAAGTATTGAAAATCAGTTAAAATAATTTTTAAAATACCCGCTTTTTGTTAAGCGGTATTTTTTATATTTGTTGACAATTTTTATCAAAATTGTTAAATTGAATTATTCAACAGAATTATTGTTCTTTAACCCAAGGAGGAACGGATGAAGGTTTTTAAAGAATATGTGGAAAAGCCGGAAAAGTGTTTATTGCGTAGCCCGGTTAGAAATGACAGTTTGGATTTTTTTTGGCAGTTGTATCTTTTGGCCAGAAAAGATTTCCCCAATCTCAATCCGAAAGAGGTACAGATCATTGATAAAGAGCCGATTTTTGGAATCATTTTTCGTCGCAGGGCGGATTTGGTCCCCATCTCATATCTTAAATTGACGAATTTCAACGAGGTGCGTCAGCGTTGGAGATGAATAATTGGTTATTGGCCTTATCAAGCCGGCTCACAGGTCGGCTTTTTTTTATAATTTATCTTGACAAACAAGTGTATTATGGGTAAAATTTTGTTAAGTTCTTTTATCAACCAAGGAGGAGAAAATGTTTTTGTTTGCCAAAAAAAACATAGCCAAGATTGGTCTTGGCTCAAGAAAAAGAAGATTGTTGTCAGGTTTGGCTGAAAGCTATTT
>Ga0102938_10003767_pt1 | contig 11259 bp, 11 predicted proteins | sample SalPonR2_B_D2_MG_FD_84516 | JGI IMG/M metagenome (GOLD analysis project Ga0102938, IMG submission 84516) | Salt pond soil microbial communities from South San Francisco under conditions of wetland restoration - Salt Pond MetaG R2_B_D2_MG | ecosystem: Environmental > Aquatic > Marine >... | reverse complement strand
TGGAAAGCAAATGCAAAGTGCAAAAACTTTTCATGCTATCAATACACAGGCATTCCACTGCAATCCGCTTTCAGCCTGGACTCCAAATCGCTCAGCATCGATCGAGGCTTGATTTTCACGGCTTTGGCCAAGGCATAATCGTCAGAAATCCGCTTTGGCCTTGGCCCGATGCGAAGCGAGTTTGCGGATTTTAGATTATTCCGCAGGCCAAAGCCCTTTGAAAAACAGCCGCAGAGCGCAGCAAGCGATTGAAGGCTTGGCTGGAAATCAATACAACAGCTGGCAATTTACAGTTTTCAGTAAAAAATAAACACAAAGAAAATGATTGATATTCATTAATGTTTTTAATGCATTTTTGTTCTAATAGATTTTGCATTTGCTGCCATCTGCCAGCTGCTTTTGTTCTTTCTTCTTTTGCATTTACTGATACCTGATACCCGACATCTGTTATTTACGCTTTTCCGTCTTTCCTTTCATCTTTCCACTTGCTACGTTCCACTGTACTTCCTGCTCACTGCTTTTTTCCAGTCTCAACATAGCTTAGAATCTCTTCCCTGCTCATCCCTTCCAAACCAAGTTTCTTCAGTGTCCTTCCTGAATTTTCAAATTGCCTGTCAAGCATATAGCCTCCCAGCTTGATTATCATGGCCATACGATCCGTATTTACGCCCAGCAAATCTCCCAATTCTTTCATTGGTACAAGACCCATGGGAATGTCCTCAAGAATATATCTTGTATCTATTTGTTTTTGTCCCTTTATTTCAGAGTATGCGGGATTGTTTCTGCAAATCTCCGTTAAATTTTCACCTTTTGCTCCATAAAGCACATCATACCACTCTACTATCGATTTCAACTCCAGTCCCAGCGCTTCACCTACAGCTTGCCTCTCTTTGTCAAGTTCCTCGACAAATGTGCCTATGCTGGGTGTTATTCCGTCATAATAATATTTCCATGACCTCTCCGACTCTATGTTTGCAGTATTCAAAATGGTCGGTCCCGGGTGCATAACTGAATTAAGGTTTTCCAGACTCGTCTGCAAAATATTTTTTCCTGCATACATTTGCGGAAAAGCACACTTGAGCTTTTCAACTATTTCATCCGTTCTATCTGCCGGAAAAGCCGCCACCATAAGGTTTTCTTTGATTCCCTTGATTGAAGCCGTTCCTCTTTTGGGACTTCTGCAAGCATAAATGAGGGACATGGCCTCCGAAATTGTCACGTCTGCACCACATCCATTGTCCCTGAAAATTTTTGCGAATTCCAATGCTCCGCCTGTAGCACCGGGATGAATGAATACGGTCTGGCCGTCTTCAAGCACACCGGAAAGATTTCGAGCGATTGTCGCATGGGCAAGAGCCGGCGCAACTACCGCAACAATATCGGCCCCTTTTACAGCTTTTGCAATGTCGCAGGTGGCAAAAGCCACTTTACCGAAGCCTTCAACCATACCTTCGGTCAAAAATACTCCACCCTGTTCGTTTATGATGTCTACTGTCTCTTCCATGATGTCATAGAGCCTGACCTCGTAACCCATGAGTCCAAGGTGTCCCGCAAGAGACTGGCCGCCGTTGCCGCCCCCCACAATAGTCCAAATATTCTTTTTAGCGTTCAAGCAAATCCCTCCCAAGTATTTAACCTGACCACTTGTCCTACATTCATACTACTACTTTGAACAAAAAAAAACAAGCCTCACATGAACGAAGCATGGCGCGCCATTTCATCTGCATGCTTCGTTCAATGACCTTTGCACCTTATGTTGTTCTTGAATATCAAGACATGTTTTCCTTTTGCATTCTACCGCTGTTTTGCTTTTATTTCTATTGCTTCCGGTTTTACGCATCTTTTACTGCAAGCCCTCCACTAATTTATATTGGCATTTTCGCCCGAATAGATGTATATTATCCGTTCGCATATATTTGTTATATGGTCGGCTATTCTTTCCAAGTATCTGCCGATGAAAAGCAGCTTCGTCCCTTGGTTTATATATCGTCCGTCCTCATGTATCATCATCAGTATTTCGCTGTAGATATCCTTATAAAGATTGTCTATGATATCGTCTTCCTCACCAACTTCGTATGCAATGCTTATGTTTCTGTCCACGAAACTCCGCTTTGCATTTCTTAGCATTCCGCTTATTATCCTTTGCATTTTGGGAATGTCGACAAGTGGTTTTATCAGTGGTTCGTCTCCAATCTTTATTGCCTCTTTGGCTATGTTTACTGAAAAATCGCCTATCCTCTCCAGATCTGTTATTATTTTAGCTATTGAAAAAATTGTCCTGAGGTCTATGGCCATAGGTTGCCTAAGTGCAATAAGCTCAAGGGATGCCTCCTCAATCTTTTCCATCTGCCTGTCTATCTCGTCATCCTTCCTTATTACCCCACGAGCCTTTTCAAGATCCTGTGAGACGAGTGAATCCACTGCCATCACAAATATATCCTCAACGTTTTCCATCATCGAAACGACATCGTTTTTCAAATTGCAGATTGCTTCGTCATATTGTTCTCTTCCCATTTTTCAATCCTCCCTTTATCCGAATCTTCCGGTAATATAGTCTTCTGTGCGCTTATCTCTGGGATTTGTGAAAATCTTGTTGGTCTCGTCAAACTCCGCCATCTCTCCGAGTATGAAAAATGCCGTATTGTCCGATATTCTCGCAGCTTGTTGCATTGAATGTGTCACTATTACAATGGTATAACGCTTTTTCAGCTCTTCCATCAAAGATTCTATCTTTGATGTCGCAATGGGATCAAGAGCGGAAGTCGGCTCATCCATGAGGATTACCTCCGGTTCCACCGCCAATGCCCTTGCTATGCAAAGCCTCTGTTGCTGGCCTCCGGAAAGGCCGAGCGCGCTTTTTTTCATTCTGTCCTTGACTTCATCCCAAAGCGCCGCCTGGACAAGGCTCTTTTCGACGATTTCATCGAGGTCGGATTTTTTCTTCATTCCATGGGTTCTCGGACCATATGCCACATTGTCATATATGCTCATCGGAAATGGGTTGGGTTTCTGGAAAACCATTCCAACTCTCTTCCGGAGCTTGATTACGTCTATATTTTTATATATTTCGTCTCCGTCGAGCTTTACACTTCCTTTTATTGTTACTCCCTCTATCAGATCATTCATTCTGTTCAGGGTCCTAAGGAATGTGGACTTGCCGCAACCTGAAGGACCGATGAATGCAGTCACCTTGTTTTCTTCTATATCCATTGAAATGTCCTTGATTGCTTGAAACTCTCCATAAAACAAGTCCAGATTCCTTATTTCAAATTTTGTTCCCAATGTTCCACCTCCTAAACTTTGTTTCTATCCAATGCGCTTGCCGTTTTTTTCGCAATGAAATTCAGAAACGCCACCAAAAGTATAAGGACCGCCGCCGTTGCGTAAGCCTTTTCAAATGATATGCCCTCTTTTGCAAGCAAATACAAGTGAACAGAAAGGGTTCTTCCTGACTCCATAAATCCTTTCGGTATGTAGGGAGCCATTCCGACAGTCATGTATATTGCCGCCGTCTCGCCGATTATCCTTCCAACACTCAGAATCACAGCCGCCAAAACCCCCGGAACTGCCGAAGGAAGCACTACATTGACTATGGTGCTGAGTTTCGATGCTCCAAGTCCCAAACTTCCTTCCCTATAAGAAACAGGAACCGATTTAAGCGCCTCCTCGGTTGTCCTGACTATGGTCGGAAGAACCATTATGCTCAGAGTCAAAGCACCCGAAAGAATTGAGAACTTAAAATGCAATGCAGTTACAAAAAACAGGAATCCGAAGAGTCCGAAAATGATTGAAGGTATGCCGGCAAGCGACTCTGTCGCAAAACGAATGCTTCTGACCAATTTCCCCGGCTTTGCATATTCCACCATGTATATGGCCGCGCAAATGCCTATGGGTGTAGCCATTGCAATCGAGATTATTATTACATAGAATGTAGTGATAATCATCGGCAATATGCCGCCCTCTCCATCGCCTTTCGCCATGCCTGTTAGAAATTCCCAACTTATCGATCCCATTCCCTTTATAAATACATAAGATATAATCCAAACCAGGATTCCCATTGTAATAAGTGCCGACAACCATATAAGTCCTCTTAGAATCCTGTCCTTGATCGATTTGTCTTTCATATCAGTCACCCGCCTTGCTTGTGAGTAGATTGAGAAGCACATTTAGCCCCATTATGAAAATAAAAAGCACTACTCCTGTTGCGAAAAGCGCGTCCTGATGCATTCCGAATGCGTAACCCATCTCTATGGCTATGTTCGCTGTCATTGTCCTTACTCTGTCAAGTATGGAGTCAGGTATTAGAGCAGTGTTTCCACCTACAAGTATTACAGCCATGGTCTCTCCTATTGCCCTTCCTATCCCAAGGACAACCGCAGCCATGATTCCTGATTTCGCCGCAGGAATAACGACCTTGAATATAGTCTGTATCTGGCTGGCCCCCATTGCCAGAGAGCCCTCCCTGTATTCCCGTGGAACCGCCCTGAGGGCGGCTTCGGATATGCTTACTACGGTAGGAAGAATCATCACTGCAAGTATGAAGATTATTGCCAAAAGACTGTTTCCTCCGCCTCCTAACCACTTGTCAATGATTGGAACTATTACCACAAGCCCGAAAAAACCGTAAACCACAGAGGGAATCCCTGCCAATAGGTCGACGGCCGGCCTTGTTATGTCTGCAATTTTAGGCGGTGCAATCTCCGAAAGAAAAACAGCTGTCATGAGTCCTATCGGAACGCCTACAAGTATTGCCCCGAAAGTTCCTGCAATCGATGCGACAATCATCGGAAGAATTCCGAAAACATCGCCGAGGGGCTGCCACTGCCTCCCAAGAATGAATTTACCAATGCCGTACTCGAATATGAAGGGTCCGCCTCGCGCAAATACAAACAAGGTTATTACGGCAACGCTTAGAACAGCCGTGAATGCACAAAACAGAAATACTGCCTCAACCAGTTTTTCAAATCTTTTTCTGGCTTTATTCTCTGCCATTTTATATGATTTTTCTTCTATTTTCTTTTCTTCATGTAGTCCTGTATGGTCCATCTATTCACCTCTCATCGCTCCATTTGCGAATTGATCAGTTTTCTTTACATGGCTCAAGGCTCCGCTTGAATTTGCGAAGCCTTTGCCCGTGTTTTTTCGTCCTGCAAATTATCAATCAAGCAATTATTTTACCGGTATTGCCTTTTCTGCAACAATTTCCTGTCCTTCTGTGCTGAATACGAAATCAAGATACGCCTTTGCAACATCCGTAAGCTCGCCTTTGCTCAGCATGAGGAAGGGTCTTGAAACCGTGTAAGACTCGTCAAGAATGTTTTCAACAGTCGCCTCCACGCCGCCTATGCTTACAGGCTGTACAGATTCGTCAATGTATGAAAGCGAGATGTATCCGATCGCATAAGTTTTTGAAGCAACATTCGCTTTCACCGCTCCGTTTCCTTCTGCAATGAGAGCGTCGGCTTTTACAGCTGAAACTTTTTTGCCTTCAGCATTCTTCTCTTCAAGATCCATTATGTCCTCGAAAGCTCCCCTTGTTCCGGAACCGGCTTCTCTTGACACCACGAGAATCTCTTTGTCGATTCCACCGACTTCTTTCCAGTTTGTGATTTCACCCTTGAATATTGCTGTAACTGTTTCAATTGACATATCCGAAACACCGTTTTCCGGATTGACCACTACGGAAATTCCGTCGTACGCTATTACGTGTTCGTCAAGTCCCCATTCTTTTTCCTCAGTCTTGAGATTTCTTGAAGCCATTCCGATATCTGCGGCTCCTTCATTGGCGGCCTTTACTCCTGCTGTGGATCCGACTCCCTGCACGTCAATCTTTGTGCCTGGATTCTTTGCCATGAACGCATCGGCAAGCTTCTGCGCATGGGGCGCTACAGATGTGGACCCAACCACCGAAACCGTACCTGAAAGTGCTCCTTCCGTTCCTGTAGCCTCTTCTTCGTCCTTTGCGCAGCCGGCGAAAATCCCCAATGCCAAAACAACTGTAATTCCCAATGCGATCAATTTTCTTTTATTCATTTTAGGCTCCCTTCAATTCCAATATGGTTTGTTGTTCGTATTTCCTTCAAAATGAATATACCACCCCGCGGGCGCCGTTTTGTTATGCAAATGTTAATCATTTGTTAATTGCATGTTAAGAAAGTTCATAGATGCTCAATAGTCTCCATTTTCAGTAAAAACAGACCCGATTGCACCATCAATGGGTATTTTGACTATGAACTCGCTTCCTTCGCCTTCGTCGCTCCTTACCTTTATATCTCCTCCAAAAGCCAGCACTATGTGTTTTACTATTGCCAACCCAAGACCCGTTCCGCCAATATCCCTTGACCTTGCCTTGTCTACTCTGTAAAATCTTTCAAACAGCCTGGAAATATCCTCTTGGGAAATACCCATTCCATTGTCTTTAACCTTTATGAATACATCTGAGTCAAGTTTGTATGCGGATACGCCTACCGACCCTTTTTCCGGTGTATACTTCACTGCATTGTCCACCAAATTCAAAACCAATTGTTTGAACCAATCGCTGTTGCCGTAAACAAAAGGCAAATCATCGGGGATTTCGGACTTCAGCTCAATTGATTTGCCTTTGGCCGCCATAGCCACCATATCGAACACCTCTCCGATAGTTTTCCCCACATCTATTTTGCTCTTTCTACTCATCCCAATCTGACTCGTTTCAATATTGGACAAAATCAACAAATCGTCAAGAAGCCTCGAAAGCCTGCTGCTCTCCATTTCTATTATGTCAAGAAATCTGTCCCTTACCTTGTCATCATTTACTGCTCCGCCTTTGAGCGTTTCCACGAATCCGGAAATGGACGTAAGAGGCGTTTTAAGTTCATGCGACACATTGGCAACAAAATCCGTACGCATTTTTTCCAGTTTGCGCATTTCGGTTATGTCGCGCACAACCATGATTTTTCCAATCATTTCCCTCATGCCCGCATCCGAATGAATTTTGTCGTATGAGAATTTAAGAACCATATGTTCCGGTTCTTCCAAAACCACTTCCCTCAACCCCAGGCTTCTTTCTTCCAGTATCTTTCCCACGGCCTCCCTCAGCACCGGATTGCCTATTAGGCCCGCCAGTTCCTTGCTGTGGACCTCCGTATCTGTGATTCCAAGCAAATCCCTTCCCGAATAATTGATCAGCATAATTCGATTCTCGTTGTCCACTGCAACGAGACCCTCCGATATGGATGAAAGTATTGACCGTATTTTCAAATGCTGTTCTTCAAGCTCGTTTATAGTAAAACTTAACCTTTCCGTCATGGAATTGAACGCGTCTCCCAAATCCTGCAATTCATCCCCTGTTTCCACTTTTACCTTTTGATTGAAGTCGCCTTTTGCAATGAGTCTTGCAGACTTTGCAATATTCTGTATTGGAAGGCTTATTTTTTTTGAATATCTGTAGCCCATGTACAATGAAATCCCAAATGCAATCAGTATGGACAGCATGATGTTTTCAAGAAAAACCCTGTTGATTATTGCTATTCTGAGCATGGGATACGCAATTCGCACAGCACCTATTATCAAGCCGTTCTTTTCAAGCGGAACAGCCATGTAGAGGTAGTCCATATTCAATGTTGCGCTTGTCCTGACGTCTCTACCGATTTCTCCAGAAAGCGCATTCTTGAATTCGGGCCTGCTTTTGTGATTTTCAACACCCGGCAAATCCTCATTGGAAACCTCGGAATCGACCAATACGGCCCCTTGATTGTCAATCATTGTAACCCTGACATCGAGAGCTTCGGAAACATCGTCAGAAATGTAGTCCATGTCCAGCTTGGAAAGCTCATCCCCGGGCAAATCCTTCTCTATGTTCAACTTCAGAAGATTCAAGTTGCTTGCAAGCATAGTATTAAGGTCTTCCTCGTAATTGTCTTTCACAAAACTGTTGGTAAAAAACCCGACTATCATGAATCCGACAACCAGAAGTACTGTGTATGTTAAAAACAGGCGCCTCTTCATACTTCCACCTTCTTCATTCTGTACCCCACTCCGCGAACCGTCTCAATCATTTTACCCGTTTCCTCTCCCATTTTTTTCCTCAGATGCCTTATGTGGACATCAACCGTCCTTGTATCTCCAAAGTACTCATAGCCCCATACCTTGTCCAGTATTATGTCCCTGGTCAAAACCTTTCCCTGGTTTAAAACCAGAAGCTTAAGAAGTTCATATTCCTTAAGTGTCATCTCCACAATTTCATTTCCAATCTTAATCTCATGACTGACCGGATCTATGGTTATCTCTCCCATGCTTATTTTTTCTTCCGTTTCCATGTCTTCGCTTCGCCTCAACAATGAATTTATTCTGGCCTTTAGTTCATTGATGCTGAATGGTTTTGTCATATAGTCGTCGGCTCCTGTATCCAAACCGTCAATCTTGTCCGATTCCCCGCCTTTTGCAGTAAGCATTATAATGGGCATTTTACGGGTCTTGGCGTCAGAGCGTACTCTCCTGCATATTTCCATCCCTCCGATGCCTGGAAGCATCAAATCGAGCAAAATAAGGTCATATGTGTTTTCCATTATCATACGCATTGCCTTTTCTCCGTTTTCAGCGGTATCTACATCAAATCCGCTTTGGTCCAAGTTGTACCTGATCAGTTCGAGTATATGAGTTTCGTCTTCCACCGCCAAAACACGTTTCTTTTTCATCGAATCCCCTTTCTGGAATTTATAATCAGTTATATGTTTATTCATAATAATAATACATGAGATATGTTAAATTCACGTTAATTTGTTTTGCATTATTATACCCATAACATTCATGATAGACACCCGAAAATTTGTCATTAATAGAAAAAACACTGTACTACGCCCGTTTTTTGTCTTTGACCTTCTTTGACTTTTGTGCTATAATGTATTTGCAGTAAAAAAACAAACACAAATCAGGAGGTGCTTTACTATGTTGAGGGATATTGTTCCCATGGGCGGAAGCCTTAAAAAAACCGACGACTGGTTCGATTCGTTCTTTAACGATGATTTTTTTAGAGTGCCTGTCGTCAAGAATGACATGAAGGTCGATATAAGAGAAACAGATAAGGACTACGTCTTCGAAGTTGAGATTCCCGGAATCAACAAGGATCAGGTAAGCATAGAGTACAAAAATGATTATTTGACTGTTGGAATAAAGCAAGAAGACGAAATCAAGGAAGAGAAAAAAAACTACATCAGAAGGGAAAGGCGAAGCGAAAACCTTTGCAGGACATTTCGGATTGGAAATGTTAGCAGGCAAGACATCCGGGCCAAAATTGAAAACGGACTGCTCTCGATTCATGTCCCAAAGGATGAGAAAGAGGAATCCAGCTACCGCATCGATGTAGAATAAAAAAATCAATCAAATTTCTTAAGACGGATTCGGCACACATTGCCGAATCTGTTTTTTTTTGATTTTTAAGGGTAAAGAATAATAAATCTCAAAACGTTTCGGATGGCTCGATTGGAGGACATAAAATGAAAGGCAAAATATCAAAGCCAAAGATGAAATTCGGAAAAAACGAAAAAATATCCCACTCGCAAAGGCTGGATATAGGCGACACCGGTCCCGATTTCATTGGGTTGACAAAAGAAGTGACCGCTTTTGAGTTTTACAAAGAAGGGAAGGGCAAGCTTAAGATAATCAATTCAATAACCTCAATAGATACAAACGGAGGATTGCGTCAAGTAGTCAATTTCAATGAAATAATCCCCAAAGCGAAGGATGATTTTTTCGCTGTTACCATAAGCGCCGACCTGCCTTTTGCAATCGAGCGCTTCTCTTCGAGTGAATCCGTTTCGGGCAGCCTATTCATTTCAGACTACAGGCATCTGGACTTCGGAAGAAACTATGGTTTCGCAATCGAAGATACACGGCTTCTTTCGAGCGGAATCGTTGTGCTCGACCGGGAAAACAAGGTGATTTTCATTCAATACATGAAAAATCCGGATATTACCCCGGATTTTGAACGCGCGCTTGCCGCCGCCGAAAGGATTCTCTATGACGAGACCCTTTTTGAAGTTGACAAATTGCTCTATGAATAATTGGTCCTTTTGGATGTGCATGTCATTGCTTCTTCGTTGCGTCCTTTTCGCATTGCATTTTGACCATTTCAAAATCAATAGGACTCTTGTCTATCCTTTTCTCTAAAAAATCGTATTGCCCTTTAAGATAATCGAAGATGACCCATTTCCATTCGAGAGCGCTCTTGTTCATGGTTTCGTTCATTATGAGGCAAGTCAGCAGGCAGGCTTCATGCAGCAATTCCACTTCGTTTTCATATGTATTTTCATCTATGGACTCTATAGTGTCTTCCACTTCGTTTCTGTCCATCATCATATAAGGGCTTTTAATAAGGCTTTCGCCGGAGTAGCCATGGGCATAAATGAAATCGAGATTCAGCTCTTTTCCCATTTGCCTGGTTCTTGATGCAAGGCCCATCAATTTTTCCCTTTTAAAGGAATCATAGCGTTCGTCCGCAAATTGGGTATCTGTTTCGTTTGCAGATCCCCAACCCCCATTTTCTTCATTGTCCTCCAAGTCTTTATCATGAAGTTTTCCTTCGACGAAGTCATTGTCCAGCATTCGTAAATCCATGAAACTCGCCCACAACAATTTAGACAGGGGCCATCCCTTAGAAAAATTGCATGTTGAACACAGTCTCATTATGCCCTTCAAATTGACAAGCACTTTGGCAAGCCTTTGAACCGCAGGATGGGAATCTCCGTCGCCATTTAAGCTTTCAAATATTATGTAGTCCGCAAGCATATCGAACTGTCCCACAGCTCTAATGTAAACGTCATACAAGTGACCGCCTTCACCGTTCTTCAATAAAATCCCCCCGCGTCCCGCTGCTCTATCATGTTCTTATTCCAAAATGATTCTTATAATGTATTGCTATTCCAATCAACGTTTGATGTTGTTGATAAGAGACCACATGTCATCAGCCGATTGAACCGCCCTTGCGTTCATTTGGTACGCTCTTTGCGAAATCATCATATCAATCATTTCCTGTCCGATATCCACATTTGATTTTTCTGTATACCCCTGTCTGACAACTGTTTCACTGTTTTCGTCAAATTCTATTTCTTCAACATATTCTTCACCTGCCATGAAACAGCCATTTCCCGCGTCTGTCAAAACTTCGGGGGATGACACTTTATATATCCTAAGCTTTCCCATGCTCTTTCTTTCTCCATCTTCGAACGTCGAAAAAATTTCCCCACCGCCCGATATTTCAATTTGATCCGGCATCAGACCTTC
>Ga0102938_10003766_pt1 | contig 11260 bp, 9 predicted proteins | sample SalPonR2_B_D2_MG_FD_84516 | JGI IMG/M metagenome (GOLD analysis project Ga0102938, IMG submission 84516) | Salt pond soil microbial communities from South San Francisco under conditions of wetland restoration - Salt Pond MetaG R2_B_D2_MG | ecosystem: Environmental > Aquatic > Marine > Intertidal... | reverse complement strand
CGCAATTTTTCTGACCTGGGGTTTGATCCAGATGCCAAAGAAGCAATAATATTTGCTGTTCTCGCAAATGAAATGCTGGCGGGTGATGGTTTTGAGATAACGACGGATGATGGCAAGATAAAACTGAATCTTGGTAAAATTTCATTGCCCGATTGAGTTAAGACGATGTAACTCAATGGAGAATCAGGATAAACTTTATTCGGTAAGGGATATCAACTTTTCAAACTCCTCAATGAGCCGGTTTCGAATCGGAAGTCCGCGCTCCCAAATAGCTGTTTGATGATATAAATACTCCTTACGGCCTGATTCGGTCTCAATTCGTATGGGTTCAAGTCCGCGATCGCTCAAATCATAAGGGCTGGCCTTCATGTCAATTGTTCGTGCGTCAGCGGCCAGAAGAAAAGCATCAGCAATAATGTCACCGGAAATCCATGGGTACCGTTTGTAGGCCCATTTGTAGATATCCATGTTCGTATGAATACATCCTGGCTGTTCATTATTCTGAAAAGATTCCCGCGATAAATGATTTTTATTGAGTGGCTTAGCTTCGTCTGTAAAAAAGCGGAAAGCATCAAAGTGCGTGCATAGAAGTGGCCGTGATTCCACGATTTCTGCAATTTCTTCATCGGGCAGACGCAGCGGCACCTGATTGTGACGAACCTGACCGGCTTTATAAACCATAGCCCACTCATGCATGCCCATGCAGCCAAAAAATGGTTTGCTGGTATTTGTCTTTGTCAGTAGTTCATAAATCCAGCGAGTCGATTTTTGAAGCTTTTCAGGGAATAAACTGGTATCTAAATATGCACTGCTCCCATCACTATTTATTTCGATTTCGCTAATTTCAGGAAGGTCAGAATAGGCCGTGCTGCCATCCAGTTTCAAATGGGTACCCACACCGGGACTCCACCGCATCAGATGGGACGGACGAAACTTGTAGTACTCAAACAGGAAATCAAGAACCGGATCTTTTATTTGTTGAGAACGTCTTTTCAGATACGGGTCAAGTATTGGCGAAAGCTTCTCTTCATGAACCTGTTTCCTCATCTTCCATTCTGATGAAGAAAGTAGTTCGGGTTCATCAAGTGTGATAGCTGTTTTGATATTATTCATAATCTTAAAATAGGACACTTTTTATTACGATGTAAATCCTGAAAGAGTTAAAATAGGGCAACTAACGGCATGGATATGTATAAAGAAATTCTCAACTTCTTACTGCATTTGCGACTTCATTATCAGCTGCTGATTCTCTCAGGAGGATATCTGCTGGGTGGTTTCCTGGCGGGTGAAATGAATACCGGCCAATATTGGCTTCAGTTTCTGAATGTTCACGTGTTGCTATTCGGAGGTGCCACCGCGTATAATTCATGGTGGGATAAAGATACGGGCCCCATCGGGGGTCTCAGGCATCCGCCAAAAATGACCCGCTGGATGCACTCTGTTTCACTAATCTTTATGTTTACCGGCCTCGCACTGGCACTTAATGTCGGTGTATTATACTCGGTAGTATTTCTGGTGAGCCTCATCCTGTTCTGGCTTTACTCAACTCCGCACTTTCGCTGGAAAAGCGATCCTCATCTGAGTTTATTGGCGATAGCCGTCAGTACAGGATTCAACTCTGTTTTGATGGGGACAATTGCTGCAGGCGGAGCGATTACAGGAAAGATAGTGTTGGGTGCAGCAGGTGCATCGCTCATTCTATTATCACTCTATCCCGTTTCACAAATATTTCAAATTGACGAAGACAGGGTAAGAAAGGATCAGACCTTTGCGCTGACTTATGGAGTTAACGGTGTTAAAAAGTTTTATCTCATTTCATTTACGGTTGGATCAATTTTGCTCTGTATGTCATTATTCATTCAGAGTTACCTAGCTGGTGTTTTGATCCTCACAGGAACAGCTGTTTTCGGCACTGTTATTGCATATTTCATAATGGGTTTGGCTGGAACAGCCGATGAATATGCGGTAGTGATGAAGACTAAATTCTTTGCGTCTTTGTCATTTGTATGCTTTTTTCTGGCCGGGAATATTATCAAACATGGATGGTTTAACTGAAAACATCCGAATTTAAATAAATAATCTACATACGCTATGACTGAAGTCAAGAATAGAGAAATCTCCTCAGAGATTATCGAGAAAGGGTATTCATATGATGAATACCGCGATTTGATCGATGAACTTCTTAGTGAAGGAAAGACTACAGGAGAAAACCACTCGGACTCAATGCTTCATTTTACAAAAATGAATGTCCATCGCATGAAGCGTCATGACAAACGAACTGATCTTAATGATGAGCTTGTTGAAAAGCTTGATGACGTTAATGACGAATGGATTTGGCTGGTACTTACAGAAGCCTGGTGTGGAGATGCAGCTCAATCGCTGCCGATCATCAACAAAATGGCAGAGGCTAGTGACAACATAACACTTCGGCTCGTCCTGCGGGACGAAAACCTCGACCTGATGGACCAGTTTCTGCAGAATGGACGGAGCCGATCTATTCCTAAATTAATCTGTATCAATGCCAAAACGCATGATGTGGTTGGCGACTGGGGGCCCCGACCTCAAGAGGCGCAGCAGTTGTATGATTCGCTCCGAAACGATACAGATTTAAAATACCAGGAAGTCGCTGAAAAACTGCACAAGTGGTATGCTGATGATAAAGGTCAGGAAATTCAAAAAGAGTTTATTCACGCAATCAACGAGTGGCAGTACCGGTAGAATTTAAACATAGCATATCTCGTTGAGGCATCTGAATTATTAATTTCCTCAAAGCTTCTCGATGACTCTTGATCTAAAACACCTCGAGACATGCCATGTTTTCTTCAACCACACTATTCAGGCGCTGACAGAAACCCGTAAAAGCGTGGCTATGCTGTCAGGTTTGAAGCGGGTTCGTTTTCGAATATTCATTGCATTATCTTTGTTGATAAAAACAATCCATATGGATGAAGACAAGATTTGTCCAGGAAGTCATATTAACACGAATGTAGCGAAGGTCACCTGATGCAAGATTATCGCAGCTCTTTTTACGATCATATAGCCCAGACGAGTGATGCTCCGATGGGTCTTGAAATTGAAAGAGCTCAGGGATGCCATATTCATACAACCGATGGCCGGACATTTGTTGATCTGATTTCAGGCATCGCGGTCAGCAGTCTTGGGCATCGTCACCCGAACGTAATCAAGGCCATTCAAAAGCAACTCGATTCCCATCTTCATGTCATGGTGTATGGCGAGTTCATTCAGAAACCACAAAGCGAATTTGCACAATTGTTGTGCGACCAGCTGCCGGATCAGCTCGACCGTGTTTATTTTGTGAACAGCGGCACCGAAGCGAATGAAGGTGCGCTGAAACTGGCAAAAAAATCGACGGGTCGCTCTAAATTTGTCTCATTTCAGAACAGCTATCATGGTGATACACATGGCTCTTTGAGCGTTACCGGTCGTGATGTGTACCGTGATCCCTATCTGCCACTGCTTCCAGATGTCACGTTTATCGATTTTAACGAAGAGTCACAGCTTAATCAGATAGACGAAGACACAGCAGCTGTCATTATGGAACCTATCCAGGGTGAAGGCGGCATTATTCCGGCCAATCCCGACTGGTTGAAAGCTGTCCGCAAACGGTGCGATGACACAGGCGCCGTTCTGATTTTTGACGAGATCCAGACCGGGTTCTTCCGGACAGGAAAGCTCTTCGCATTTGAACATTACGATGTGGTGCCCGATATACTCTGCCTGGCGAAAGCCATGGGCGGCGGGATGCCGATGGGGGCATTTGTCTCATCCAGCGACCGGTTTGAGGCGTTCAAGCATGATCCGCCGCTCAATCATGTCACCACCTTTGGCGGCCATCCTGTGAGTTGCGCTGCCGCTCATGCCAATCTGCAAACGCTGCTTGATGGGGATTTTGATCAAAAAGCATTTCGCATTGCTGAGATGGCTTGCCACATGCTCCGGGGAGAAGGGATTGTTGAAGTGCGCGGGCGAGGTGCTATGCTGGGCCTGCAGCTGCGTGATGCTGAGCTCACTCAAAAAGTAGTGGAGTATTGTTTTGAAAAAGGAATTATCCTTGGCTGGACGCTTCACTCCAACTCCCTGGTTCGAATTGCTCCGCCTCTGATTATTGATGAAGAACTTCTTGAAGAATGTTTTAAGACGATTATCGAGGCGGTAAAGGTATACGCTTAGACAATCCATGTCCGTAAGAACAATTCTTCTGGGTCGCGATCAAGTGGCGATGAAAGCAACAAGGCAAGACTTATAAATAATTTTTCCTCTTCGATAATCCTGACAGCTCGCACTCACAAACTATTTGAATGAAGGTGTGATTTAAACTGTTAATTAAATCGTACATCATTTCATATCAATGTCTTAGAGGTAATTGAGTATGTGATTTGTGCAAAGATATCTATCGTTTTTCAGGTGATTGAGAGAAAGAGAAAATTATGAAAAATTAGAATCGAGTCTATGATTGATTATACGCCTACCTATACGGATCAATATCAATTAACAATGGCGCAGGTTTATTTTAACAAGGGGATGAAAGATGAAACCGCCATTTTCGATTACTTTTTTCGAAAACTTCCATTTGATAGCGGTTACGCCATTTTTGCCGGACTCGAAGATTTGCTCGGAGCCCTTGAAAATTTTCAGTTTAACGAAAAGGATATCCGCTATTTGAAGAAGCAGAACTTTGATGAAGAGTTTATTGATTATCTGCGGTCTTTTGAGTTCAGTGGAAATATATACGCCGCAAGAGAAGGCGATCTTGTCTTTCCAAACCGGCCAGTTATCAGTGTAGAAGCTCCTTTACCTAAAGCACAAATATTGGAAACGATGGTTCTCAATATTCTGAATTATCAGTCGCTCATTGCTACAAAGGCCAGCCGTATGAGACTGGCTGCCGGAGAAAAGAAACTAGTTGATTTTGGCCTCAGACGGGCACCTGGTGCGGGCGGATACTCCGCCAGCCGTGCAGCCGTCATTGGTGGCTTTGACGCCACCAGCAATGTACGTTCAGGCCGTGACTACGACATTTCGATATCGGGCACGATGGCTCATTCGTTCATTCAGAGGTATGACGATGAACTTACAGCTTTTCGCGATTTTGCAGAGGTTCGTGCAGACGACTGTGTGCTGCTGGTAGACACATACGACACGCTTAAAAGTGGTGTTCCTAACGCCATCACAGTAGGAAAAGAGATGAAAGAGAGGGGTGAAAAAATGAAAGGTATTCGGCTTGACAGCGGAGACCTCGCCTGGCTGGCCAAAAAATCCAGGATAATGCTGGATGATGCCGGTCTCGATTACGTGAAAATAGCGGCATCAAATCAACTTGATGAACACGTGATCAAAAGTCTTTTAGACCACGATGCACCCATTGACCTTTTCGGAGTTGGTACGAGTCTTGTAACAGGCAGGCCCGATGCAGCCCTCGATGGCGTTTATAAACTGGCGTACGCAAATGGCGGGCCCAGGCTTAAGCTTTCTGAAAATGTGGAAAAAATAAATCTGCCCGGCAAAAAACAGGTATACCGGCTTAAGAAGAACGGCGAGTTTTACGGAGGAGATGTTGTGGCGTTTGCTGATGAGGATAAAAACGACGTTCAGCGTATGCATCATCCGTCAGATTCAACAAAATCGCTGGGCCTGGAAAAATTTAGTAAAGAACCTCTGCTTGAGAAAATAGTAGCAAAAGGCAGAAGGCTGTCCGAAAAAAGAGATATTACTGACATCGCTCAGTACAGCCGGCAGCGCCTGAAAAAATTACCGGATGAATTCAAGCGATTTGAAAATCCGCATATTTACAAAATCGGCTTGTCAAAATCCCTGAAAAACGAGCGTGATCAGCTTGTTGATAAGTACAAGGAAAAGGTGGGATCGGCTTCTTAAACAGATGCCGGAGTTCGACTTAAGTAATAGCTATTTTTAAATAAAGGTTATTGATTTGATATCAAAGTGTTTTGCAAAACTCCCGAAATTGTCAATCTGTAACCTGATGCGCTTATTTTTTGAACATTCAGCTTTAGCAGAGTGAAATTCCCTAAAAGGTTGAAGTAAAATAAAGAAGATCGGAGTATCTGACTTAAAATATAACAAAGTTGTGCAAGGTGCTTATTCCAATATAAAAAACCCATTATGAGCAAGAGCAGCAAAGAAATAGAAGATAGAGAGTGGATCAATTCCTTGCGATGGATATTAAATAACCGATCAGGTAAAAGAGCCAGAGAACTTTTAAAAATGTTAAATCAAGAGGCTGAAACCTATGGAATTGATCTTTCAGACTCCATTAACACGCCTTATATAAACTCCATACCACCTGAAGAGGAAACGGAGTATCCCGGAGATCTGAATATCGAAAAGAAACTGATGGCCCTTATTCGATGGAATGCCATGGCAATGGTTGTCCGTGCCAATAAAAGACTGGAGGGGATCGGCGGGCACATATCCACTTATGGTTCTATCGCCAACCTGTTTGAAGTGGGATTCAATCACTTTTTCAAGGTGTCAGATGACGGACTTCCGGACATTGTCTATTTCCAGGGACATGCCTCTCCGGGAGTATATGCGCGGGCATTTCTCGAGGGCAGGCTGTCTGAAACGCATCTCGAAAACTTCCGGCGGGAACTCGCTGATGAGGACGGACTTGCATCCTATCCCCATCCTCATTTGATGAAGGATTTTTGGAACAACCCTACCGTCTCCATGGGACTGGCACCTCTGAATGCTGTTTACCAGGCTCGTTTCAATAAATACATGGAAAAAAGGGGATTGATAAAAGATAAAACGCCACATGTGTGGGGATTCTTCGGGGATGGTGAAATGGACGAACCTGAATCGATCGGTAACCTCTCGGTAGCGGCAAAAGAGAACCTGGATAATCTCACATTTGTCATCGACTGTAACCTGCAGCGTCTTGACGGTCCTGTCCGTGGAAATAATAAAGTTATCCAGGAACTTGAAGCACAGTTTAAAGGCGCAGGGTGGAACGTTGTTAAACTGCTTTGGGGAAGTGACTGGGACCCGCTATTTGAAAAAGATGACTACGGAGTTTTAGTGAGCGAACTCACCGATCTTCCTGACGGCCAGCTTCAGAAATATGCGTATGCGGAGGGTAAAGTCATCCGAAAAGATTTTTTTGAACGAAATGAAAAACTGAAAAAACTGGCTGAACCATATACCGACGATGAACTGAAATTTTTGAAAAGAGGCGGACACGATCACCGAAAAATATTCAACGCCTATAAAGCAGCCATAGAGCATGAAGATGAGCCAACCGTGATACTGGCTCAAACTATTAAAGGGTACGGGCAGGGAGATTCCGGGGAAGCCAGCAATGTAGCCCATCAGCAAAAAAAACTGGATACAGAAGCTCTGAAACATTTTCGTGACTTTTTTGATGTGCCCGTTCCCGATGACAAGATTGAGGATGTGCCGTTTCTGAATCCGGGCGAAGAGAGTGAAGAAATTAAATACCTGCGGAGCAGAAGGGAAGACCTTGGCGGATTTTTGCCCGAGCGTAAAGACAGAACCGATCCGCTGCAGCAACCTGATACTTCAATTTTTGAGGATTACTTTGAAGGTTCTGGTGATGATGAGGCCGCCACAACCATGGTGATGATTCAAATTCTCGGAGCGCTCCTCCAGGATGATAACGTGGGTGAACATATTGTGCCAATCATCCCGGATGAATCGCGGACATTTGGCATGGAGTCACTCTTCAGGCAGGTTGGAATTTATGCCCCGGAAGGCCAGCAGTATGATCCGGTGGACGAAGACAGCCTGATGTACTACCGCGAGGAAAAAGAGGGTGTTATCCTGGAGGAGGGGATAACGGAGGCCGGGTGTATGGGATCTTTTATCGCTGCGGGCACTGCATACAGCCATCTTGGCATTAATATGATCCCGTTCTTCTTTTTTTACTCGATGTTCGGATTTCAGCGGATAGGTGATTTTGCCTGGGCGGCCGCCGATGCCGGGGCAAAAGGCTTTTATATCGGGGGCGTGTCCGGGCGCACCTCACTTTCAGGGGAGGGCCTTCAGCATCTCGATGGACAGAGCCACCTCTATGCATTTGCACATCCAAAATTGCGGGCCTATGATCCTGCTTTTGCCTATGAAGTGGCTGTAATTGTTGAGAACGGTATAGAAGAGATGTACGTCAACAAAAAAGATCTTTCCTACTACATCACGGTGACCAACCAGGTGTATTCCATGCCGCCCAAACCGGATAAGCCCAAAAATATTGATGAGTATATCATCAAGGGGATGTACCGGTTCAAAGCGACTGAAATGGAAAACGAAGATCTGAAAGCCCATCTGTTCGGGAGCGGAGCCATTATGCAGGAGGTTCTCAAAGCTGCTGAAATCCTTGAAAATGACTACGCGATCCCGACGGATACCTGGAGCGTAACGAGCTATAAGGCGATGTACGACAATGCGATCGATACGGAACGTGAGAACAGGGTTTCGGGTAAACTGAATCGCAAGCGGACAAATATAGAGATCGCCCTGGACGGCACGGAGGGCGTTTTTGTGATGGCATCCGATTACGTGAAAGCTGTTCCCCTGAGCGTGGCCCGATGGTTTCCCGAACCGGTCAGCGTACTGGGAACCGATGGATTCGGTCGCAGTGAATCCGTTGCAGACCTCCGGCGCTTTTTTGAAGTGGATGCCGGACATATCGCCTATGCCGCTCTATACGAGCTGGCAAAAAAAGGTGATATCAAAAAACAGCGGCTGGAAAAAGCCGCGGACGATCTTGGCATCCGGCCGGACAAAATGAATCCCAGAACATCCTAAAACATTTGACCCATGGCCAAAGAAATAACGCTGCCCAAATTATCAGAAGATGCAGAGGAAGGAAGTGTTGCCGAAGTAATAGTAGAAGAGGGAGATGACGTGGAAAAGGATGAACCGATTATTGCTGTGGAAAGCGATAAGGCCACGGTTGAGGTGCCTTGTCCGGAAGCCGGAATAGTGGAAGAAATCATGGTTAGCAAAGGCGACAGCATCAAGACAGGTGATGTGATTCTGCTTCTAGCGGCAGATGAGTCCGAAGAATCAGGCGAAGATAAAGATGAGGGTGAGGAGGGAGAAACTGAGGAAAAGGAGAAAGAGCCGGATGTAGAAGAAGAAAAAGAAGAGGGGGCAGAAAAGGAGGAATCAAAAGAATCTGAAGAAAAGGGAGGAAAAGAAGACGAAGCAGAAGAACCTGAAAAAGAAAAAGAAAAAAAGAAGCGTGATAAAAAGTCTGGAGGCATTCCGGCCGCGCCGGGAGCTAAACGAATGGCCAGAGAGCAGGATGTCGATCTCGATGGGATCACAGGCAGTGGTCCGGACGGACTGATTACTGAAGATGATGTGAGGAAAGCGGCTGGTTTGGGCAGTAAAGAACAATCACGGTCAACAGAACTCCCTGATTTCAGCAAATGGGGAGCGGTAGAACGAAAATCTTTATCGAATCTACGAAAAGTGACCGCCAGACAGACTCAAAAATCATGGCAGACTATTCCGCATGTCACGCAATTTGATGAGGCCGGAATTTCCAACATCCTCGAGTATATCGAAGAAAACCGGGAAGATGCTGAAAAGAAAGACGGTAAACTGACCATTACGGCTGTAATAACAAAACTGGCTGCCATCGCACTGCATCAGTTCCCAACCTTCAACGCCAGTATCGACATGGATAATGAAGAAGTTATTCTTAAAAAATATGTCAATATAGGGATAGCGGCTGATACGGATGAGGGATTGCTCGTTCCTGTGATTCGAAATGCGGATCAGAAGTCAATTATTGAACTGGCGGTTGAAATTACTAAGCGTGCTGAGCAGGCACGTGAAGGCCAGCTTTCAAAAGAAGATATGGAAGGCGGCAACTTTATTATCTCGAACCTTGGAGGAATTGGCGGCACGCAGTTTACGCCGGTCATCTATCACCCAAATGTAGCTATCCTCGGTATTTCCGAAATGACAAACAAGCCGGTTTACAAAGACGGCTCCTTCGAACCCCGGCTCACGTTGCCGCTCAGTCTCTCCTACGATCATCGCCTGATTGACGGCGCAAACGGTGCAAGATTCTTGAGATTCATCTGCAAAGCTCTCGAAGATCCTTATAAAGCACTTCTTGGAGGTTAGCGTAAACTGAACAAACACCTTGGATTCGGCAGCATAACTTTTTTTAACATCATGCCGGACTTAGATTCAGTGCTTTATGCTTTAATTGCAGTGATAGATCCCTTCACGCGGTTTCGGTTTGCAGAATAACAACTTTTTTAGCCTCTTAATCGACATATCATTAATAGAACTCTGGTTTAATTTCATTTGCAGTTATACCATGCTAAACGTTGAAATACTGGTCTTTCATCGACATGACCTTCTTAAAAAGATTTTCGTCAATTTTTAGCCCATAAGTATCCTCGAGATGCTTAATGGCTTCATACGGCTCCGCATTTACCATATTATCCCGGCGCAGGAATTCTAAAAGATCTTCGGTGACTGCCCATTGGTAAATCAGCCATTTCCACCCGGACAGATCAGAACCGGTATAATCCGCTTTAAATGATGTACGTTCTTTTTCATGAAGTACAGCGGTTTTAACCAATGAGGCGTTTGCTGAAGATGCATGTTTATGAGCGGCTTCGAGTGTTTTACCCGAGTCGTTCACATCATCAACAATCAGTATATTTTTCCCGTCTAAATCAACATTCGACGAATCCGTGATAGTCACATTTTCTTTTGCTTCTCCGCCCCCAGTATAGTGCCGGATCTGGATAGAGGTAAGTGTTTTTATATTTAAAAAGTCACAGATCATACGGGCAGGTGGCAGGCCGCCCCGGGATATTCCCAAGACAATATCGAAATTTACAGATGCAGCGGTTAGTTGTTGTGACACCTCGTAAGCCATATCATATGCCTCAGACAAGGTAATAATTCTTGCTGAAAAGTCGTCTTTCATCATTTTAGGCTTCTATTCGTAAAAAAGTAAGATAGCAGAATTATCATAACGTATAGATTTATGCATACCTAAAACAAGTCACTGGAATTTTATATTTTTTAGCAGAGCTAATGGATAATAAATAAAGCATTATTTGAGGATATCCGTCAGGAATTTTTGATGGTTAAAAAATGAGATAGAATGCAGCTAAAACAAATAGACATGGTTGTTGTAAAAAATGAATTTTGCACCCGTACCTATCTGAGTGTTTGCTTAAAAATAAAAAGATTGATTTCAGTCTGATGCTTAAAATATCAAGTG
>Ga0102938_10003764_pt1 | contig 11266 bp, 7 predicted proteins | sample SalPonR2_B_D2_MG_FD_84516 | JGI IMG/M metagenome (GOLD analysis project Ga0102938, IMG submission 84516) | Salt pond soil microbial communities from South San Francisco under conditions of wetland restoration - Salt Pond MetaG R2_B_D2_MG | ecosystem: Environmental > Aquatic > Marine > Intertidal... | reverse complement strand
GCACGGCCGTCATGCGGGGGTATCCATCGCCGCGACCTTTTGTCGGGAGCAAGATGGATACCCCCGCAGGGCGGCCAGGAAAGGAGGGAATCGGGCCTGAAGGCCCTCCTACGGTTCTAGTGGTCGTGGTCGCCGTGGTGGTGATGGGTATGCGTCGTGCCGTCCCCGTGAGTGTGGGTGCCGCGGCGCTGCATCGTGTCCTCGAAGTCCTCCGGCCCGTGGGGATGGTTGTGAGCGTGGTTCACGCACCACTTGTAGAGCACCGGGTCGCGCTTGGCGAGGCGTGCGGCGGAGCGCTCCTCGTTCTCTTCCGGCGTGCTCCACGGGTTGTAGTGGAAATGGTTGAACAGTTTCGAGTCCGTGCGGCCGATGGCGATGCAGCCGAGTTCGCTGGCGAAGGCGCCGTGGTTGATGTACGGCGGGCGCCAGAAGTAGCCGCCGGTGGGCAACTCGCCGAACTGCATCATCCACGAGGTCCCCCACAGGTGATAACCCTCCTCGCAGCAGTCGTGGTAGGAGATATTGTCCTGGTGGAACTGGGGCACCATGCAGTAAAGGAACGTCATGGCGAAGGTCTGCGGATTGAAGTTCAGCAGCTTGATCATGCAGCCGGCGGCGACGGACGGGCTCACCACGTTGCCGGGCGCCCAGACGATGTCGGCATAGGTGTCGACGTCGTGATAAAGCTCGGTGCGGGAGAGCTCGTGGTGCTGATCGCTCTCCACCAGGCTCGGCTCGGCGGTGTTGTACATCATCAGCAGGAGCGCACCCTGGTCCGAGCTGAGCTCGGGCAGCGCATAGCCCGCAGGCACGAAGAAGTAGTGCCCGCGATTACAGACCTTGTCGCCGAGTCTGATGCTCCCCTCGACGACGATGAACTCCAGCTCGGAGTAGCTGAAGCCGGGCGGCTGGCGATAGCCCGAGTCGAGCTGCACGGTCATCGTGCAGGAGCCGACCTCCGGGTCCAGGCTCAGCATCTTGTAGCGGTAGCCGCTGCCGAAGCCCGGCAGCGGCATGTTCTTGAAATGGACGTCGCGGTCGCAGAACGGCTCGATATGCGGTCTGGTCATGGCGCTCTCCCGGCTCAGTAGACGACTTTGTGCTTGCGGTCCGGCTTGACCGGCAGATCGTGCTCGGGGATCTTCATCCGCTGATCACCGTCCACGTTGAAGCCATACTCCTGTATGCGTTCGAAGAACTCCTCGTACCACTGGTCCCGGGTGGGATCGAGAGCTTCCATCTCGGCGACGATTTTCCGGTAGCGTTCTTCCTGTTCCGCCACTTCCTCTTCGAGCCACTCGCGGACTTCCTTCGGCAGTTCGCGCTCGATGCGGGTGTTCCTGAATGTCATGGCTACTCCGGATCGCTCAGTGATTGGTTGGCTACAGGCCGAGGCCGATGATCGCCACGCCGCACAATCCGATGGCGCCACCGGAGACGGCATGGGACCAGTGGGTGAAGCGCCGCAGACCGAGCTTCTCGCCGGCCGTCTTCAGCCCCCACAGACCGACCAGCACGGCGGCCACCATGGTGATGAGCGTGGCGGCGCCGAAAACGCCGGTGACCAGCATCAGCCCCGCATAATTTTGCTGCGCGGCCGGGTACATGAGCACGGGTATCAGCGCTTCGCAGGGGCCGAGCACGAAGACGATGAACAGCGCCAGCGGCGTGAGCGTCCTGCCGGCCTCCGCGTGCACGTGGACGTGCTCGCTGGCATGCCTGTGTTCGTGCAGGTGCTTTGTGCCGTCCGAATGAGTGTGCCAATGGGTATGCGGGCGGTTGCGCCAGGCATGGCGCACGCCCCAGATCATGTACAGCAGCCCGAAGACCACCAGCGCCCAGGCGGCCAGGTTGCCGCGCACGCCCTCCACCCATTCCAGCCGGGTCAGCGCGAGACCCAGCGCCACGCCGGCCAGGCCGATGAACACCGAGCCCATGACGTGGCCGAGGCCGCAGACCAGGGTGATCAGGCTGGTGCGCCGCGCGGACCAGCCGCGCGCCCGCGAGAGCATCACGAAGGGCAGGTAATGGTCGGGCCCGAGGATGGTGTGGAGGACGCCGATGGTGGCGGCGGTTGCGGCCAGCGCTGCGATCTCCGGTGTAAACCAGTCCATGATGATTCACCCCTCCCGGGCGATAAGAATCATTGTATGCCTAAGCTTCCGTCGTGTCTGCCAGTCTCGCGATCAGGCTCGAGGTATCCCAGCGCCGCCCGCCCATGACCTCGACCTCGGCGTAGAACTGGTCCACCAGGGCGGCCACCGGCAGCGAGGATCCGTTCCGGCGGGCCTCGTCCAGCGCAATGCCGAGGTCCTTGCGCATCCACTCGACGGCGAAGCCGAAATCGAACTCGCCGTCCAGCATCGTCCCGTGGCGGTTGTCCATCTGCCAGGACTGGGCGGCGCCCTGACTGATGGCCTCCACCACGGCGCGGCCGTCCAGGCCTGCGCGACGGGCGAAATCCAGCCCCTCCGCCAGGCCCTGCAGCAGCCCGGCGATGCAGATCTGATTGACCATCTTCGTGAGCTGGCCGGAGCCGGCGGGTCCCATCAGCCGGCAGCGCCGCGCGTAGATGTCGATGACCGGTTCCGCCCGCTCGTAGACGGCCGCGTCGCCGCCGGCCATCACCGTCAGCGTGCCGTGCTCCGCGCCAGCCTGACCGCCGGAGACCGGCGCATCCAGAAAGCCGGCACCGGTCTCGGCCGCCGCCGCGGCCAGCTCCCGGGCCAGCGCCGCGGAGGCGGTGGTGTGGTCGACCAGTATGCCGCCCTGCCCCAAACCGGCCAGCACGCCATCCTCGCCCAGCACCACGGCGCGGACGTCGTCGTCGTTGCCGACGCAGGTGAAGGCGATATCGGCACCCCGGGCCGCCTCGGCCGGCGTCGCCGCCAGCCGGCCGCTGTGCGTCTCGCACCAGCGCCGGGCCTTGCCGGCCGTGCGGTTGTAGACGGCCACGTCGTGACCCGCCCGCGACAGATGACCGGCCATGGGGAAGCCCATGACGCCCAACCCTGTGAAAGCGATTCTCATCGCGGCCCGCCCCGGCAGTGAGACACGGCCTCACACTACTTGCGGACACTACCGTCAGCAATCGTGGACTTGCCGGACGGGACACGAGGCCCTAATGTCTGGAGCTGCAACCGGATCGGGCAGTGGGGGACATAATGAGAGGATTCCTGATCGCCGTCGTCGTCGTACTCGTGGCCGCGCTGGGCCTGCTGTTCGCGGCGGGCAAGGGCTGGCTCGGCGAACACGAGGGGCCGGGCATCATCACCGACCAGCGCGTGCCGCCGGAGGCCGTCCAGGAGCGCATCGCGCGCCAGGCCGAGGCCACGGAGTCCGCCGGCGCCCCCACCGACAAGCAGATCCTGTTCGGCGACCTGCACGTGCACACCACGCTCTCGTTCGACGCCTTCCTGAGCAGCCTGCCTCTGATGAACGGCGAGGGGACGAAGCCGCTGGCCGACGCCTGCGACTTCGCCCGTTACTGCTCGGCGCTGGACTTCTGGTCCATCAACGATCACGCAGAGGCCTCCACCCCACGCCGTTGGCAGGAGACGGTCGAGTCCATCCGCCAGTGCAACGCGGTCGCGGGCAGCGGGCCGGTACCCGACACGGTCTCTTTCCTCGGCTGGGAATGGACCCAGGTCGGCAGCACGCCCGACAACCATTACGGCCACAAGAACGTGATCCTCCGCGACCTCGAGGACGACCGGATCCCGCCCCGGCCGATCAACTCCGGCGGCGTCGCCCGCGAGGCGCTGGGCGGCATCTCGGTGACGGCGCGCGCCTACCTCATTGCCCTGGAGCCCTCGAAGCGCATGCTCGATTTCGCGCGCTACGTCGAGGAGCTGCGCAACGCCGAGAACTGCCCCATGGACGTGCCCACCACGGAGCTGCCGGACGACTGCCGGGAGAGCGCCGAGACCCCCGCGGAGCTGTTCGAGCGGCTGCGCGCCCACGGTCACGAGGCCATGGTGATCCCCCACGGCACCACCTGGGGCTTCTACACGCCGGCGGGCTCCGACTGGGACAAGCAGCTCGGAGGCGAGATGCACGACCCCGAACTGCAGTCCCTGATCGAGGTCTTCTCCGGGCACGGCAATTCGGAGGAATACCGGCCCTGGCGGGCGATCCGCTTCGACGACCAGGGCAGGCCCTACTGCCCGGAACCGGTGGAAGGCTACCTGCCGTCGTGCTGGCGGGCCGGCCAGATCATCGAGTCCCGCTGCCTGGAGGCCGGCGAGAGCGCGGAGCTCTGCGAGGAGCGCGCCGCGATGGCCCGTCAGGACTACGTCAATACGGGGGTCGGCGGCCACCTCGTGGTGGGCGGCGAGACCGGCGCCGACTGGCTGGACGCCGGCCAGTGCACGGACTGCTACCTGCCCTCGTTCAATTACCGCCCCGGCGGCGCCGTGCAGTACATCATGGCGCTGACCAACTTCGACGACCCGGAATCACCGCGCCGTTTCCGCTTCGGCTTCATGGCCTCCAGCGACAACCATCGGGCCCGGCCGGGCACCGGCTACAAGGAGTTCTTCCGCGCGGGCATGGCGGACCCCACCGGCGGGCGCGACGAGCAGGTGCGTTCGATATTCGGCCCGCCGGCCGGTGAGCCGCTGCCCTATTCCCGGGCGGTCGACTTCGACGGCCGCTTCGAGGTGCCTGAGAACCTGATCGAGACGGACTCGCCGGTGCAGACCGTCGACCTGCAGCCGTTCCGGCTGACGGAATCCGAGCGCCAGGCGTCGTTCTTCATGACCGGCGGACTGATCGCCGCCCACGCCGGCGGCCGCGACCGCAACGCCATCTGGGACGCGATGGAGCGCAGGGAGGTCTACGGCACCAGCGGCGACCGCATCCTGCTCTGGTTCGATCTGCTGCAGGGCAACGGCGGCGAACTGCCGATGGGCGCCGAAACCGAGATGACTGCACCGCCGGTCTTCCGGGTACGCGCCGTCGGCGCCTTCAAGCAGAAGCCGGGCTGCCCCGACTACGCCACCAACGCCCTCACGCCGGAGCGGCTGGAAGCCATGTGCCGGGGCGAGTGCTACAACCCCTCCGACGAGCGCAAGCTGATCACCCGCATCGAGATCGTGCGCATCCTGCCCCAGCAGGAACCCGGCGAGGCCGTCGCACCGCTGATCCAGGATCCGTGGCAGGTGCACGAATGCATCCCCGACCCCGCCGGCTGCACGGCCACGTTCACCGACGAGGAGTATCCGGGCCTGGCACGGGACGCTCTCTACTATGCCCGCGCCATAGAGTCGCCTAGCCCGGCGGTCAACGCCGGCGGCGTGCGCTGCGAGTACGACGAGGAAGGGCGCTGCATAGGCGTCAACCTGTGCTACGCGGACGACCGCACGCCGGCAGACGACGACTGCCTGGCCATGAACGAGGAACGGGCCTGGTCGTCGCCGATCTTCGTCGACTGGGGCGGCTGAGCGCCCGTCCATCCGCGCTGGCATCCGACCATATGTTGCCTGGACGCAACACCATTCTGCGCGGACCCGCGGCCGGTTGGCCGATCCTCCACGCGTCGCGACGACGCTACAAGCCGACCCGTTTCCGGGCGGGTCTCGGCGGCCGCTTCACGGCACGCGCGGTCGGTTACCGCTGAAATCTCCTAGAAACAATTCCTTGTGACGGGATTATGACAGCGTTTCCAACTCCGGCTGCCGGGCGCATGCAGGAGCACCCGGACGGCGCCTGCGATATCGTGCAAACCCTTTATTGCGGCTGCATTTTCAGTGCGCTAGATTGGCGCAGCCTGGTCCGGCTGCGCCGCGCGTGCGCATGTGGGACCACGTTTTGTCCGGAGCAATCAAACCTTCACATTCTTACCCTAGAATCCCGCGGCTCTACACCAACAGGGGCGCAAGAACCCCAAGATCGGAGACAGTAGTGATGCTAAATATCGACTCGCCTAGCAGGGCCCCATGGCTGTGGCGCAACATCGTCCGTGCCTGGGTCGCTGCCCTCCTTATCGTCATGGTCCCTGTTGCGGGATTCGCACAAGAGACCACATCCAACATCCGCGGCAAGATCCTCGACGAAACGGGCGCCCCCGTCGCGGGCGAGACCGTCACCATCGAGGATATGCGCAGCGGCGTCTCGCGCACCCTGACCACCGACGGCAACGGCCTGTTCCTGGCGACCCGGCTCCTGCCGGGCGGTCCGTATCAGATCTCGGTCCGCGGTCAGTCCACCGAGGTGTCCAGCATCAGCCTCGGTGACACCTACTCGCTCACGGTCGCGCTGCGGTCGGAAGCCGAGATGGAGGAGATCGTGGTGATGGGTCAGGCGCTCCAGTTCGTGGACGTCGCATCGGGGCCGGCCGCCACCTTCAACGTGGCCGATCTCGAGAGCGCCGTCTCGTTCAGCCGTGACATCTCCGAGGTCTACGGCATCGATCCACGCATCATGATCGACAACGACGAAGACGGTTTCGGCGTGAACTGCGCCGGCAAGCATCCGCGCTTCAACAACATCACGCTGGACGGCATCAGCCAGACCGACCGCTTCGGCCTGAACGAGAACGGCTACGCGACGGCAACGGGCATGCCTTTCCCCTATGACTCGATCGAGCAGATTGCCGTCGAGCTCGCGCCCTTCGACGTGACCTATGGCGGTTTCTCGGCCTGTAATATCAACGCGGTCACGAAGTCGGGCACGAACGAGTGGCAGGTCGGCGCCTTCTACGAGTTCTCCAACAACGATCTGCGCGGCGACACGGTGGCGAACGACCCCAACGACTACAGCCGTCCCGACTACGACAAGACCTACATAGGCTTCGACCTCGGCGGCCCGATCATCAAGGATCGCCTGTTCATCTTCGCCGCCTATGAAGAGTCCGAGGAGCCCCGCTTCCTGGCCCGCGGCTTCGACGGGTCCGGCAACGGTGAGGAGCGCCCCTGGCTGAGCGCGACGGACTATAACCGCATCGTCGACATCGCTCAGAATGTCTACGGCTACGACCCGGGCGGTCAGCCGAGCGACGGCCTGCAGGAAGCCGAGAAGTACATGGTGCGCCTCGACTGGAACATCACGGACCGTCACAACGCGGCCCTCATCTACAATTACTTCGACGGCTTCCAGGATCGTGACTCCGACGGCGACGACGACGAGTTCGAGTTCTCCAATCACTTCTACGTGAAGGGTGCGGAGTTCGAGACCTATACGGCGAAGCTGTGGTCCCAGTGGACGGACAACTTCTCCACCGAGGTCTTCTTCAGCGCCAGCGAGATGAACGACTCGCAGGTCACGGTCGGTCCGAAGGACTTCGCCGACATGCAGATCAGCATCGGCGGCCGCGACGGCGTCGTCTACCTCGGCGCCGACGATTCCCGCCAGGCGAATCAGCTCAACACCGAGTCGAACTACCTGCGTATCGCCGGTAACTACTTCGTCGGCGATCACGTGATCACGGCCGGCTACGACCGGGAGGAACTGGAGATCTTCAACCTCTTCGTCCAGCACTCCAACGGCGGCGAGTACGACTTCTTCGACGACTCCGGTGATAACCCCGCGTTCTGCGCCGCGCTCACCGCACAGGAGCGTTTCGACAATGCCGACTGCGCACTGTCCGGCATGGACCGCTTCGAGCTGGGACGCCCGAGCCGCATCTACTACGGCAGCGGTGGTGGCACCAACGTCGCGGCCGATGCGGGAGCGAACTTCAGCAACGTGCTGAACTCGCTCTACCTGCAGGACGAGATCTTCTTCGACGAGTGGGGCCTCACGGTTACCGCCGGCCTGCGCTACGAGTGGTTCACCAGTGACGACCGTCCGCGCTTCAATCAGACCTTCTTCGAAGCCAATGGCATCCGTAACGACGCAAACATCGACGGTCTGGACCTGATCATGCCGCGCCTCGGTTTCAACTGGGACGTGCGTGAAGACCTGACCCTGCGCGGCGGTGTCGGCCTGTACTCCGGCGGCAACCCGAACGTCTGGATCTCCAATGCCTGGAGCAACGACGGCCTGACCAACGCCCAGTTCCAGCTGAACAACTTCGGCGGCGCGCTGAGCGTGATCCCGGGCTCCGACGGCTTCTCGCCGCTGTCCGGCGAGGGCCGGCCCGGCTTCGACGTACCCCAGTCACTGGTGGACGACGTCCTGGCCGTCTCCCCGTCCGATGCCAACGACTCATTCCTGGTCCTGATCGACCCGGAGTACGACCAGCCCAGCGAGTGGAAGTGGGCCTTCGGCGGTACCTGGGACACGCCCTGGTACGACATCCAGATGGACTTCGACTTCCTGCACACGCGGGGTAACGATCCGGCCTACTACGTAGATCTGTCCCAGAGCGTGGTCGGCCAGACCGCGGCCGGTACACCGATCTACGACTACACCACCGGTCGGGACAACTTCATGCTGACGAACTCGGACGAGAACCCCATCAGCAACACCGTCTCGGTAGTCTTCCGCAAGGACTTCGACTGGGGTCTGGACGTGCTGTTCGGCTATGCCTGGACCGAGGCCGAGGACGTGAGCCCGATGACCTCCGCCGTGGCGGCGTCGAACTTCGACAACACCGCACTGCTGGACATCAACAATCCCGAGGCGGCGAACTCGAACTACGTCGTTCCCCAGCGCTACACCCTGCGCCTGAATTACGCGAGGGCCTTCTTCGGCGACAATCTCACCGAGGTGACGCTGTACGGCTTCGTGAACAAGGGTCAGCCGCAGAGCTATGCGATGAACTCGGGCGACCTCGAGGGCGACGGCTTCTTCGGACGCCACCTGCTGTACATCCCGGCAGGCCCGGCAGACCCAAACGTGGTGTTCGGTCCCGACTTCGACCAGGAAGCCTTCTTTGCCTGGGTCGCGGACAAGGGCCTGGCGCCCGGCTTCACCGAGCGTAATGGGTACAACACGGGCTGGAGCACCCGCTTCGACCTGCGTGTCAGCCAGGACATCTCGCTGCCGGCCGGCTTCCGGGGTCGTGCGTATCTGAAGATCTATAACCTCGGCAACCTGCTGAACGACGAATGGGGCGAGATCGTGGACGCCCAGTTCTTCACCCCGGAGATCGTCGATGCCAGCGTCGATGGCCAGGGCCGCTTCGTGTACGAGGAGTTCAGCGATCGCTCCATCGAGCGGACCTACATCAACCGCAGTCTGTGGGAAGCCCGTATCGGTGTCGACATCAAGTTCGGCGGCGATTGATCGGGGAGCGACTCACGCTCGACAACGGCAGCATTGCTGCAAACCGAAGGGCGGCCACTGGCCGCCCTTCTTTTTTGCACGGTCATCTGGGCAGCCGGCCGTGCTTCCATTACCCTCGAGGGACCGGGCAACGCAGGAACCGAATCGACCATGACAAGGAAAACGGCTCACGGACGAGCATCGCAGATCACCGGCTGGCGGCCTTATGCGCTCGCCGCGGCGGCGGCGTTCGGGCTGCTGCTCACCGGCGGCGCTTCGGGCGCAACGGACGAAACCACCTTCCGGGCCTGCGTCGAGCGCATCGGGGACCGTGCGCGCCAGGCCGGCATCAGCGAACCGGTCATCCGGGACGTACTGGCGAAGGCCAGGCCGGTCGAGCGGGTCATCGAGCTGGACCGGAGTCAGCCCGAATTCACCCGCAGCTTCGCGGACTACTACGGCCGCCGGGTCACCGAGGAACGGGTGTTGCGGGGACGCGAGACGCTTGACCGCCACCGCAACACGCTGACGGCGGCACAGCGCCGCTACGGCGTGCCCGCCCATTATCTCGTGGCGTTCTGGGGGCTGGAGACGAACTTCGGCAGCTACTACGGCAAGATCCCGGTGCCGGATGCGCTGGCGACACTGGCCTGCGATGAGCGGCGCAGCGCTTTTTTCACCGAGGAGCTGCTGGCAGCCCTGCGCATCATCGACGAGGGAGACATCACCCCCGACCGCATGGTGGGCTCCTGGGCCGGCGCGATGGGCAACTTCCAGTTCCTGCCGTCCGTATTCCTGCGCCACGCCGTCGACGCCGACGGCGACGGCCGTCGCGACCTCTGGCGGAGCATCGAGGACTCCATCCTGTCGGCGGGCAACTTTCTGCAGTCCCTCGGCTGGCAGCCCGCGCTGCGCTGGGGCCGGGAGATACGGCTGCCGGAAGGCTTCGACTACGCGCTGGCCGGCCGCGACCAGCGCCGGCCGCTGTCCGAATGGGTGGACAAGGGCGTCACCGACGCCTGGGGGCGCCCCCTTCCCCGGCTGGACCTGCCGGCCGCAGTGCTCGTACCGTCCGGGCACGAGGGCCCGGCCTTCATCGTCTACGAGAACTTCGACGTGATCATGGGCTGGAACCGCTCGGAGTTCTACGCCCTCGCGGTCGGTCGTCTCGCCGACCGCATCGCCGGCGCCGGCCCGCTGGTGAGCGGCTTACCGGCGGACGCAGGGCCGCTGCGCCGCGCAGACGTGGAAGGTCTGCAGGTTGCGCTGGCAGCGCTGGGCTACGACCCGGGAGTGCCGGACGGCATCGTGGGCCCGGCCACCCGCCGCGCCGTCTCCGCGTACCAGCAGGACCGCGGCCTGGTAGCCGACGGCCACGTAGACGAAGAACTGATCACCATCCTGGGTGCCGGACCGAACTAATCCAACTTTTGCAACTTGTTGGCCTCGTCCCGGCCCGATCGCCCGCGCCGATGACCACAGACCCAGGCCGGATCAGCTCAGCACGCCGCGCTCCCGTAGCGCCGCAATCTCGTCTTCGGCGAAACCGAAATCCCCCAGGACGGTGTCGGTATCCTGGCCCGCCGGTCGCGGACCCGCCGGCTCGCCGGGCGGCGTGCGGCTGAACCTCGGCGCCGGTGCATTCTGGGGCACCCCGTCCACCTCCAAGACGTTGCGCCGGGCCGCGTTGTGCGGATGAGCGCCGACCTCGCCGAGATCCAGCACCGGCGCAAAGCAGACGTCGCTGCCCTCCATGATCCCGCACCACTCGTCCCGCGTCTTCGTCCGGAATACCTCCGCCAGCCGCTCGCCCAGCCGATCCCACTGCGCTACCGCATCCGCGTCCGTCCGCCCGCTGAACACACCGGGCCCGAACTCTTCCGCATCCAGCCCGGCCTTCTCGATCAGCAACTTATAGAACTGAGGTTCGATCGCACCGATGGCCACATAGCGGCCGTCCTTCGTCTCGTAGGTATCGTAGAAATGCGAGGCGCCCGAAAGGAAATGCGTACCGGTATCGCCGTCGAACAGCCCCATCGCCCGGAAGCCGAAGAACATGGCCATCAGCGACAGCGACCCGTCCACCATGGCGGCGTCCACCACCTGGCCCTTGCCG
>Ga0102938_10003762_pt1 | contig 11271 bp, 8 predicted proteins | sample SalPonR2_B_D2_MG_FD_84516 | JGI IMG/M metagenome (GOLD analysis project Ga0102938, IMG submission 84516) | Salt pond soil microbial communities from South San Francisco under conditions of wetland restoration - Salt Pond MetaG R2_B_D2_MG | ecosystem: Environmental > Aquatic > Marine > Intertidal... | reverse complement strand
CGATCGCACCATCGAGGAGTGGCTTGTAATGGACCACGCGGCCCGGCTCCATCCCGCAGGAGGCGGCGATGATCGCCTTGGGCTTGGCGTCGTCGATGCGCACAGACAGCTCATGTGCGGCAAAGCCGCCAAAGACCACGGAATGCACCGCGCCCAAGCGGGCGCAGGCCAGCATGGCCTCAAGCGCCTCTGGGACCATCGGCATGTAGATGATGACGCGGTCGCCCTTTTCGACGCCCTTGGCACGCAGGGCACCCGCCAGATTGGCGACGCGGTTGCGCAGCTCCACATAGGAGATTTCGCGCTTCGTATGGGTGATCGGGCTGTCGTAGATGATGGCCGTCTGTTCGCCACGGCCGTTTTCGACATGGCGGTCGACGGCATTCCAGCAGGTGTTGACCATGCCGTCTGCAAACCATTCGTAGATGTGGTCGCCGCGGTCAAACAGGGCCTTGGAGGGTTTGCGGTGCCAGTCAATCGCCTCGGCCGCGGCCATCCAGAAGCCTTCCGGATCGGCTTGGGAGCTTTCATATACGTCGCGGTAGCCCATTGGACCTCCTCCTTTTTCCCTTGCTCCGGGATTAGGCGCTTGGCCATTGAGCGGGCAAGGCTGTTACCGTTGGTCAGGACATAATATCGCACGGATTTTGCGAACCGCGCCTGCAAATATTTGCAAACCCCGCCAAAGCTTGCTTGAATCTTTGAAGATCATCCATGTTTGCAAATCCGAAAGGAGAGTCCTGTAATCAGGTATTCAAGCGCGGCGGGGAGAGTCGCGGGCCGTTGGACAACGGAAAGCCGGAACATCCCTCCGTCGTCTATTGCCGAACTTGTGATCGTTGTCACGTCTTGACCTCTTGCCAAGCGCGTGAACTCATCGCCGTAGAAGTGAAAGGGAGATCAGGTATGCAAAGCAACGCTTTCAGGGGTCTGGTCATGGCCATATGCGCCGTTTTTGTCCTCGGCACCGCGGCACAGGCGAACTGGGTGTTCGAAAGCGGTGAGGGGTCGTCCTCGCACGCGGCCCGTGTCTGCGCGGCCGGCGAAGAGACGCTGTGCCTTGAACTGGGATGCGGCGAGGGGGAGCCGCTTTCCTTTCGCCTGATCTCGGAGAACATGGCTGACATGGTTGCGGCCCCACGGCTGGACACGCTCTTGTTTGTCGGTTCGCAGCTTGCCGGGTCTCTGGATTTCAACGCCACCGGGCTTCAGACCTTTCAGGCCCCGCTGGAGGAAACCCATCTGCGCGGTGTGCAACGGCTGAAGGCGGGGCTGCGGGCCCAGTTGCATGTCTGGTACAGCAACGACTCCGCGCCCGAGATCCACCGCTTTACCCTGATCGGATCGCGCGTGGCGATCGACGCGGTCGAGGCGCAATGCCCCTTGCCCGACTTTGCGCAAAGAGAAATGGAGCGGCGCACTCAAGAGGATCCTGCGGCACGGATCGTGGGGGATATGCGCGAGGCCTGCACCGTGCTGAACGGCACCCTGACCGAAGGTGAAAACTTTGCCGTGCCCTTCGACATTGATGGAAAGGCTCCGATGGACCTGCGCGTTAATCACGGTGCGCTGGTCTGCGACAGCACGCCGGAAATGGTTTGCGGGGACGCGGGCTGTCTGACTTCGCTCTGGGTCGGGCTGGAGGATGGGCGTTATCGACGCGTCTTCATGAATGCGATTCAGGATGCCACCCCGACGGAAGAGCCGGGCGTGGTGTCGATATTCTTCAAGGGCGCGCGCTGCGGCGATGAGGACGCCGGGACTTGCGAACAGCCCTACATGCTTGACGGGGCGGAGCTGACGCCGCGACCGTGATCCGCGATCAACTGTAGTGATCCACCGGTGTGCCCGCGATGGCCGCCATGTTCAGCAACCCGCGTGCGGTGATGGCCGGCGTCACGATGTGCGCGCGGTTGCCCATCCCCATCAGGATTGGCCCGACTTCGAGTCCGCCGGCCTTCATCTTCAGGATGTTGCGCGTGGCGGAGGCGGCATCCGCATGGCCGAAGATCAGCACATTTGCCGCCCCTTCCATCCGGTTGCCCGGCAAGAGACGTTCGCGCAATTCGGGATCCAGCGCGCTGTCCACGTTCATTTCACCCTCATAGGAGAAATCGAGATCCTGATCGTCAAGGATCTCCAGCGCTTCGCGCAAGCGTTCGCCGCTACCGGACTGCTGGTTGCCGAATTGCGATTGCGAACAGAGCGCAACCTTGGGTTCAAGGCCGAAGCGCCGCACATGCCGGGCCGCACCGATGGTCGTCTCGGCGATCTGCGCGGCGGTGGGCAACTGGTGCACATGGGTGTCCGCGATGAACAGCGGCCCGTCCTCGAGGATCATCAGCGACAGCGCGCCCTGGGCATGCAGCTTGCGGGTGCCCAGCACCTGCCGGATATAGTTGAGATGCCAGCTGAACTCACCGAAGGTGCCGCAGATCAGGCTGTCGGCCTCATTGCGTTGCACCATGATGGCACCGATGGCGGTGGTGTTCGTGCGCATGATCGCGCGGGCAAGATCGGGCGTCACGCCGCGACGGGCCATGATCTCATGATAGGTGTTCCAGTAGTCGCGATAGCGCGGATCGTTCTCCGGGTTGACGATCTTGAAGTCACGTTCCGGCCGGATTTCAAGACCTAGACGCTCACACCGGGTGGTGATCACTTCCGGACGGCCGATCAGGATCGGCGTTTCGGTGGTCTCCTCAAGGATCGCCTGGGCCGCGCGCAGAACGCGCTCATCCTCGCCTTCGGCGAAGACGATGCGGCGCGATGCGGTGGCCGCCGCCTGAAAGACCGGCCGCATGAGCAGCAGCGATTTGTAGACCGACGCGTCCAGCCTTTGCTTGTAGGCGTCAAGGTCATCGAGCGGGCGCACCGCCACGCCGGACTCCATCGCTGCGCGCGCCACGGCGGTCGACACCACGCCCGACAGGCGCGGATCAAAAGGTTTCGGGATCAGGTAGTCCGCGCCGAAGGTCAGTTGTTCCCCGCGATAAGCGGCGGCAGCCTCCGCGCTGGTGGTGGCGCGGGCAAGCGCGGCGATGCCTTCGACACAGGCCACCTCCATCGCGTAGTTGATTTCCGTCGCACCCACATCCAACGCACCGCGAAAGATGAAGGGGAAACACAACACATTGTTGACCTGATTGGGAAAGTCGCTGCGTCCGGTGGCGATGATCGCATCCGGTGCCACGGCGCGGGCGGCGTCGGGCATGATTTCGGGGTTGGGGTTGGCCAGCGCAAAGATGATCGGGCGTGTGGCCATGCGCGCGACCTGTTCCGGCTTCAGGACATTCGGACCGGACAGGCCCAGAAACAGGTCCGCACCGTCGATCACCTCGTCCAGCGTCCGCAGGTCCGTCGGCTGCGCGAATTCGGCCTTTTGCGGGTTCATGTCCTCTGCGCGACCCTCATGGACCACTCCGTGAATGTCGCACAGCCAGACGTTCTCACGCTTGACGCCCAGTTTCAGCAGCATGTTCAGGCAGGCGATCCCCGCCGCGCCACCGCCGGTCGACACCACCTTGATATCGCCCCAGGCCTTCTTTGCCACGTGCAATGCATTGGTTGCCGCAGCTCCCACAACAATGGCCGTCCCGTGCTGGTCGTCATGAAAGACGGGGATGTTCATCCGCTCGCGGCAGATCTTTTCGACGATGAAGCAATCCGGTGCCTTGATGTCCTCAAGGTTGATCGCGCCAAAGGTCGGCTCCAGCGCGCAGACGATCTCGGCCAGCTTTTCGGGGTCTGCTTCATCCACTTCGATATCAAAACAGTCGATATTGGCGAATTTCTTGAACAGGACCGCCTTGCCCTCCATCACCGGCTTGGAGGCGAGGGCGCCGATGTTTCCCAGTCCCAGCACCGCAGTGCCGTTCGACACGACGCCGACAAGGTTGCCGCGCGTCGTGTAGCGTGCTGCCGTGGTTGGGTCGGCCTTGATCTCCAGGCATGCTTCGGCGACGCCGGGCGAATAGGCACGGCTCAGATCGCGGCCGTTTGCCAGCGGCTTGGTTGCACGGACCTCCAGTTTCCCGGGGCGCGGGTTTTCATGATAGAACAGGGCGGCCTGACGCAGCGATTCATTGGTCGTATCGTTCATGAAATCCCCCTCCCGAGACGCCGTTCGGCGCTGAACCAGCTCAGGCACACGTCACAGAGTCGACGTCCCGATAGCAGTTTCGGTTTTTGATTGAAAATGAAAAGGGGCTGACGGGCGGGGCCTTCCGGACTGTCTTGTGCCTGTCCTGCACGCTTGTGCCCGTCCTGCACGCGGCCCCGCCCCTTGCATTCCTGCAAGCGCCTCCGCAACATGGAACACAACAGCGAGAAAGACAGACACCATGACCGACACAGATGAAGCTTCCGCCGACCTCGCCGCGGCGGCGCGTGCGGTGCGCGAAAACGCATATGTGCCATATTCGCATTTCAAGGTCGGGGCCGCGTTGCGGACGGCGTCCGGCGCCATCCATGTGGGCTGCAACGTCGAGAATGTGGCCTACCCGGAGGGCACCTGTGCCGAGGCGGGCGCCATCGCGGCAATGGTTGCGGCGGGCGAGACGGAGATCACGGAGGCCTATGTCATCGCCGACAGTCCGCATCCAGTGCCGCCCTGCGGCGGCTGCCGGCAAAAGCTGATGGAATTCGCCCGAGGCGGAACGCCGGTCACGCTTGCGACGGTGGACGGTGCCGAACAGCGCGTCACGGTGGCCGACCTGCTGCCCGGTGCCTTCGACAAAAGCCACATGGACCGCGCGTGATGGATGCACGCAGCATCATTGCCGAACTGAGACGCGGAGAAGAACCCACCGCAGAGGAATTGGGCTGGTTCGCACAGGGGCTGGCCGATGGATCGGTCAGCGGTGCGCAGGGCGGGGCCTTTGCCATGGGGATCTGCCTGCGCGGCCTGTCGGAGGCCGGGCGCGTGGCGCTGACGCTGGCCATGCGCGATTCGGGGCGGGTGCTGGACTGGGATTTGGACGCGCCGGTTCTTGACAAGCACTCGACCGGGGGTGTGGGGGATTGCGTGTCGCTCGTTCTGGCCCCGGCGCTGGCGTGCTGCGGGGTCCATGTGCCGATGATCTCGGGCCGGGGCCTTGGCCATACCGGCGGCACCCTCGACAAGCTGGAGGCCATTCCCGGCTATTCCGTCAATCCGGACGAGGCACTGTTTCGCCATGTCGTGCGCGATATCGGCTGCGCCATCGTCGGTGCGTCGGCGGATATCGCTCCAGCGGACAAGCGGCTGTATGCGATCCGGGATGTGACGGGCACGGTGGAGAGCCTCGATCTGATCTGTGCGTCCATCCTGTCAAAGAAACTGGCTGCCGGGCTGCAAGGGCTGGTGCTGGACGTCAAGACTGGCTCTGGCGCGTTCATGAAGGACCGTGCCGCTGCCAGAGACCTTGCCGAGGCTCTGGTGAGCACGGCCAACGCGGCGGGCTGTCCGACGACGGCGTTGATTTCCGACATGTCGCAACCGCTGGCCTCCGCCTTGGGCAACGCGCTGGAGGTCGATGCCTCCATGGCCGTTCTGACGGGGCAGGCAAAGGGCCCTCTGCTTGAGTTGACCATATCGTTGGGCGCGAAACTGTTGCACACCGCAGGCATCCGCGATGGCGAGGCGGGTCTGCGCAAGGCCATCGCCTCGGGCGACGCGGCGGAACGATTTGGACGCATGGTCTATGCCTTGGGCGGGCCGCTTGCCTTTGTCGATGACTGGCGCCGGTTTCTGCCCGAAGCTACGGTCATTCTCGAAGTGCCTGCGCTGCAAGACGGCGTGGTGAGCGCCATCGACGGAGAGGCGCTGGGCCTCGCTGTGGTCGATCTGGGCGGGGGCCGCCGTATCGAGACGGATCAGGTGGATCCTGCCGTCGGGTTAAGCGATGTGGTCCGCCTCGGAGAGCGGGTGGTCAAGGGCCAGCCGATGTTGCGCGTCCATGCCGCGCGCGAGGGGCAGGCGGCAGCGGCGGCACAGGTCGCGCTGGGTGCGATCACCATCTCCGCGGAGAGGCCACCAGAGGCGCCTCTGGTGTTGGAGCGTGTCGGCTGATGCGTGCATTTCTGGTGGTTCTGGATTCGGTTGGTATTGGCGGCGCGCCGGATGCGGCTGACTATTTCAACGGCGGCGTCAGGGACACTGGCGCAGACACACTTGGCCATATATTTGACGCCTGCGCCGCTGGTGAGGCAGACATCGGACGGTCCGGCCCGCTTTGTCTGCCGAATCTGGCTGCTCTGGGCCTGTTTCACGCCGCTGATCTTGCGAGTGGGGCCAATCGCGCCGGGCCGCATCAGCCCGAAGGGTTGTGGGGGGCCGCGACCGAAACATCCAGAGGCAAGGACACTCCGTCGGGTCATTGGGAACTGGCGGGGTTGCCGGTGCCCTGGGACTGGCACTATTTCCCACCTACCATTCCGGCGTTTCCCGAACACCTGACCGCCAAGGTCTGCGAGATCGCCGGCACTGATGGTATCCTTGGCAACTGCCACGGATCTGGCACCGTCATGCTGGATGCCTTTGGCGCTGAACACATCCAGACCGGCTATCCGATTTGCTACACGTCGGTCGACAGTGTGTTCCAGATTGCCGCTCATGAAGAGTATTTCGGCCTGAACCGCCTGTTGCACCTGTGCGAAACGCTGGCCCCGCATTTGCACGCGATGAACGTGGGCCGCGTGATCGCGCGCCCCTTTGTCGGTGAGCCGGGGCATTTCACCCGGACGATCAACCGGCATGACTATGCCATTGCCCCGCCGCAGCCGATCCTGACCAACTGGGTGCAAGATGCGGGCCGCCGGGTCTATGCCGTGGGCAAGATCGGCGATATCCTGTCGATGGCCGGGATCGACGAGGTCCGCAAGGGAACAGACCGGACTTTGATGGGCCATTTGAACGATCTTGTGGACACTGCCGAGGACGGCAGCCTGACCTTTGCGAATTTCGTCGAATTCGACAGCCTCTACGGCCACCGGCGCAATGTGGCGGGCTATGCCGCGCATCTTGAATGGATCGATGCGGAATTGGGACGGCTTCTGCCAAGGTTGCGCGACGATGATCTCTTGCTCATCACTGCCGATCACGGCAATGACCCGACATGGTCCGGCACCGATCACACGCGCGAACGTGTGCCTGTTCTGGTGGCGGGCCTTGGCGCGGGCAAGATCGGGCAGGTCGCCTTTGCCGATGTGGCGGCTTCTGTCGCGGCCCATCTGAACGTGCCTGCCCATGGCCCCGGAGTGAGTTTCCTGTGACAGACCGTGATCCTGACCTCCCGCTGGACGAAGAGCAGCTTGACCGCATCGCCCGTATGCCGAAATGCGAACTGCATCTGCATTTCGAAGGTGCGGCGCCGCCAGCCTTCATTCGGGGATTGGCACAGGAAAAGAAAGTCGATCTGAGCGGCATCTTCAACGAGGACGGAAGTTATGCCTTCCGCGACTTCGGCCATTTTCTGTCAGTCTATGAGGCCGCGACCTCCGTGCTGCAAACACCTGAGGATTTTGCCCGTCTTTGCACGGCAGTGCTGGAGCAATCCGCGAACAATGGTGTGGTATACGCCGAAACCTTTCTGAGCCCGGATTTCTGTGGCGGTGGGGATGTATCGGCGTGGCGCGAATACCTCCATGCGATCCGCGAGGCAGGAAATGCGGCCGAACGTGACATGGGTGTGACGCTGCGCGGCATCGTCACCTGCATCCGCCATTTTGGCCCGGATCAGGCACGGCGCGTGGCGCTTTGCGCTGCCGAGACGGCGGGCGACTGGCTGGTGGGCTTTGGCATTGCCGGGCAGGAGGACATGGGCCAGCAGCGCGACTTTGCCTACAGTTTCGACCTTGCGCGCGAGGCGGGGCTTCGGTTGACCAGTCATGCGGGCGAATGGCGCGGACCCAAGGAGGTGCGCGCCGCGGTGGAGGATCTGGGCGTGGAACGGATCGGCCACGGCGTCCGGGCGATCACCGATCTGGCGACCGTGGACATGCTGGCGGAGCGTGGCATCACGCTGGAAGTCTGCCCGGGATCGAATGTCAGCCTTGGCATCTACCGCAGCCTGAAGGACCATCCGATTGCGCGGCTGCGTGACCGTGGTGTCAAGGTGACGGTATCTACCGATGACCCGCCGTTTTTTCATACGACGATGCGCGACGAATATCTCGGACTTGCCAAGGCCTTCGGATGGGACGAAGAGGTGTTCGCAGATCTCAACCGCGTCGCGATGGATGCCGCCTTCTGCGACGCGACCACGCGGGACGCCGTTTTGAAAAGACTGGAGACATCATGAGCGACACGCTGACCGTCGTTGACCACCCGCTGGTCAAGCACAAGCTGACCCTGATGCGCGAAAAGACCACTTCGACCGCGAGTTTCCGGCGCTTGCTGCGCGAGATCAGCCTGCTATTGGCCTATGAGGTCACGCGGGATCTGCCAATGACCACGCGCCGGATCGAGACACCCATGTGCGACATGGACGCCCCGGTGATCGAAGGCAAGAAACTGGCATTGGTATCGATCCTGCGCGCGGGCAACGGTTTGATGGATGGTATTCTGGAGTTGATCCCCGCAGCGCGTGTCGGGTTCGTCGGGCTCTACCGAGATGAAGAGACGCTGCAACCGGTGCAATACTACAATAAGTTGCCCGAGCGCATGAATGAACGTGTGGCGATTGTCGTGGACCCGATGTTGGCGACGGGCAATTCCTCTGCCGCGGCGGTCCAGCTGGTCAAGGACGCGGGGGCCAGGGACATCCGTTTCCTCTGTCTTCTTGCGGCGCCCGAAGGCGTGCGGCGCATGGCCGAGGCACATCCGGACGTTCCGGTGATCACCGCGGCATTGGACGAGAAATTGAACGAAAAGGGCTATATCATGCCCGGCCTCGGCGATGCGGGTGACCGGATGTACGGCACCAAATAAGGCGGTGGTCGCGATCAGGATCGCTACCCGTAGGGCGCGTCGTCCAAAAAGATTGACAATGTCACCAACATCCCCCGGATTGTCCCGACTTTGCCGGCGTGGTCTCGCAAGCTATTAACAATTCCAAGGGTTTACAGGTCGATCCCGGACGGGGTAATATTTCCCATCATCTGTGGGGGCAGACATGACCTTGAAATCATTCTCTTTTGTGGCGCTGTTGATTTCCGGATTCGGAATTTCTTCTCAGCCAGTGTCAGCTCAATCCGACATCCGGGAGGTTCCCGTGAACTTTCCACCCGACTCCTATGAGGAACGGCAATTCGTCGACAACCGCGGTTGCGTCTACGTGCGCGCGGGCTTTGACGGGGCGGTGACATGGGTGCCACGGGTGTCGCGGCAACGCGAACCGATCTGCGGACAGACGCCCACATTCGGCACAGAGGCCGCACTTGAACCGGCAGCACCAGCGCCTGCCGCAGCCGAGCCGGTGCAGGTCACGGCAACTTCCCCTGACGAAGCACCGCCGCAGACAGCGGCGCCAACACCTGTCGCGGCAGCAGCCGAAGCGCCCGTTCGAACGGCGCCTACGTCCGCTGCGTCGGCACGCAGCGTGGCGCGGGCCCCTGCCTCCAAACCGGCAGCGGCACTGCCGCCGCGCGTTTTGCGTCGGGTGCCGGCGCAAACCCTCATGAGCCGCAAAGGATCTGATCGGAATGTCTCTCTCAAGACGATGATGGGGGTGGCGCAATCGACATGCCCGCCGGGACAACCCTACCGCATCATCAATGGAGAGCAGCTTCGCGTCGAATGTGGCGTGGAGATCGGTGCCAATGTGACCACGGTGCGCAACGGTGAAAGACCCGGAACGGTCAGGAAAATCGTTCATGCCAAGGGCGATCGGTCCGGTATCAAATCAAACCTGCCGCCACAGACCCGCATCGTTCCGGATCACGTCTACAAGGAACGGGATACGCAAGTGGCGCATGTGCCCCTGGGCTACCGCCCCGCATGGAGCGATGGAAGGCTCAACCCATACCGCGCCTATCAGACCGTCGAGGGCTACAGGGCGAGCCAGAAAGTCTGGACCAATAAGGTGCCGCGCAGGCTGGTCGTTCAGGCGAAACGCCATGAGATCAAGGATCCGGTGATCGTAGGCCATGCAAGTGCGCCGCTGCCTGTGACCCGCCATGTTGCCCGAACCCCGCATGTCACAAGCAAGGGGGAGCCGCGCGATGCAGCGCCCGGCACCTCGGCCAATGATGCGCGGTGGATCGAGATCGGCGCCTTCACGACTGAGGAAAAGGCACGCACGGCCGCGTCGCGGTTGCAGGCGGCCGGGTTGACCGTGCGCATGGCCCAGCATCAGCAGAATGGTCAGACCATGTCGCGGCTGCGCGTTGGACCCTATGCCTCTCAGGGTGCATTGCAGACGGGCCTCAGCCGTGTGCATGGCTCGGGGTATACGCAGGCCTACATCCGCTGAGCGGATTGGGCAGACTTTTTTGGGGGCGTGCGTCCGGTCACCGGTGCATCAGGATCCACATATCGCTTGCAGGCGCACCCAGTCAGCGTCCGTCAGAACGGGGCGGCTGCCCTCTGTCGCACGGGGATCCGCCTCGATAAGGGAAAGCGTGCTTTCGCCCGTGATATCGATCGCGTAGGCATATGGCGAACTGCGGATTTCCGCGGCTTCGAAGATGGGGATCAACCTGTCCGTTGAAGGGCGGGGTTGAGGCGTCGTCATCAACTCCTCAGCATAGGCAACCAAGGCGCTTTGAGGGAGATCGCCAGTGGTCAGCAATCGAAGGCTCGCAATCAGACCGGCATGATCAAGCAGTGCGGCAAGCGGATCGGAGTCCGCGGCGCGGACGGTTTCGACCAGAACGAAACCCGCCGCGACATCCGGATCCTCAAAGTCTTCGAATACTGAGCGGTTGAGCAGGATGATCCGGCCGGGCAGATGCGCGCTCATCTGACCGCCACCGGGCAGGATCGCGACCCGCCCCCGTTGCAACAGGCGATCGGAAAACCGGGCAAGGGGTCCGCGCGCCTCCTGGGTCATGCAGGGCTTGCCGGACAAACGCTCGATATGTGACAGCAAGGCATTTCCGATGTCGGCGCGTTTTACCGGCGGGACCACGTTGACCGCATAACGCTCCAGCGCGCCGGGCAACCAGAATACAATCGCCGCGATCAACGCTGCGAAAACGCCACCGGACAGGTAAAAGCGCAGCTTTCCGGGACGTGGCCGCCGCCTCTCGATGACCCTGAGCAGCCGGTCGATGCCTGAAATCATTTCGGGCTCCGAAGCGGGCAGTTCCAGTGTTTCACCCGGTGCGTTGTCAGGGTGATAGATGGCT
>Ga0102938_10003758_pt1 | contig 11276 bp, 11 predicted proteins | sample SalPonR2_B_D2_MG_FD_84516 | JGI IMG/M metagenome (GOLD analysis project Ga0102938, IMG submission 84516) | Salt pond soil microbial communities from South San Francisco under conditions of wetland restoration - Salt Pond MetaG R2_B_D2_MG | ecosystem: Environmental > Aquatic > Marine >... | reverse complement strand
CCCGGTCTCGTCGCCCGACACGATGCCATCCGGGTTCTGGTCCGCACGATATCCTGCGTCGATCTCGCCCAATGTTTGGGCTTCGCCGAGATGAATCTGGACGGTCTGGCCTGTCGCCTGATCGCCATCACTGTCGGCCGTTCCGTCGCCGACATCCTTTTCCACCAGCGTCTTGTCGTCGACCGTGGTGGGAAACTGAATGGTGTACGTACCCGCGGGAAGACCGCTGAACTGGTAATTGCCATGCGCGTCCGTCGTGGTCGTGGCCTTTACACTGCCATGTGCATCCAACAAAGTGACGGTTTGTCCGGCGATACCCGGCTCGAACCCGCCAGCACCATCGTATTCTGTGTTATCCGCATCTGTGTCATGAAACATGCGGCCCCAGATTACCGAGCTATACGGATCGTACAGGTAGTAAGTCATCTTCGAACTCCTCGTAACACTCAGGGAACAACCCGGTCACGTCTGTGTATTTGGACGCGGCGCGCAGATATCCACACACCCGCTTGTCATTTTTCAAGCCATGCCAGAAAGGTAGGGTGAATAGCGGAGTTCAGATAGCCCGACTGGTGCGAGACTCGCCCGCACACTCGAAACCATTCAGCGGCAGCACCTTGCGCGACTAGCAGACACACACGGTATACGCCTCCCCCGCGCCCTAAATCAGGCGCTGACAGTTCAGCGGCCGCCCCCACGACCAATGTATACCCCCCAGTTGGGCAACTTCTTAGATACGGCATCACTTATGACAAACAAAGTGAAATTTGTCCGCAAAACGGCGCGATCACTATACTTGGCCAAAATTCGGCCACAGAATACAACCCAAAGCTGAAAAAGAGACGATCGTTTGTTGATTAAACGTATTCAATAAAACGCGCCAAAATATTGTTTACCCATAATTTACAGGAAAACATCCGCGAAATTCCGCTCTGAAAACGGGCCTATTGTTTCCCGGTTGGAAACATGGGGAATTTGACCACACTTTCATCACATTTGGCGTTCGGTCGTGCTCCGCGCCTCTGACCTGCTCACCAATCATCAAAAAGACCGCCAAAAGGTGCAATTTCGGAAACAAACCATCTCGAATCACTAATACCTGGGCCGCGTGCCTGCGGCCGATCGTGGCGAAACTGGGGCACAGGGCCGGGCGCATCGGACCTTCCGCTATTGCAGGATAAAAGTGGTGCCCAAGGCGAGACTCGAACTCGCACGGTATTGCTACCGGGGGATTTTGAATCCCCTGCGTCTACCATTCCGCCACTTGGGCACGGAATGTGGTTTTAGCCAAGCTGTGCACCAACGTCCAGAGGGTGCGACCAATTTTATGCCGCTCAGGCTTGACCCCCCCGCGCCGTCATGGTCAGACACGGCACATCGCGAAAACAAGGCCTTTTACCATGCTCAGACGGCTTTATGACTGGACCATCCAGATGGCCCGCCACCCGCGTGCCTTGTGGGTGCTCGGGGCGGTGTCTTTTGTCGAAAGCTCGGTTTTTCCGATTCCCCCCGATGTTTTGATGATTCCGATGATTCTTGCCCGTCCGTCGCGGGCTTGGCTGGTGGCGCTTGTTGCATTGGTGACATCCGTTCTGGGGGGGCTTTTGGGATATGCGATCGGCGCGCTGGCCTATGAAAGCATCGGTCAGCCCATCCTTGAGTCGCTTGGAAAGGCCGACTCGATGGCCGAATTCAACACGCGGTTCAACGATGTCGGATTTTGGGCTGTCTTGATCGCGGGTATGACACCGTTCCCCTACAAGGTCATCACCATCATGTCCGGCTGGACGGGGATGCCGCTGGCCACGTTCATCGCCACGTCGATCCTGGCCCGCGGTCTGCGGTTTTTCCTGGTCGCCGGGCTGTTGTGGAAATTCGGTGCCCCGGTGCGCGATTTCATCGAACGGCGGCTTGGGCTGGTCACGATCGTGTTCATTGCACTGCTCTTTGGCGGGCTCTATCTGGTTCGGCATCTGTAATGGGACGCAGGACCGTAGTCATGACGCGCCGTACCTTGATCGTACTTGCCGCTGTTGGATCGGGCGCGTTGATGTTGGGCGCGCTTGGATTTCAGCACATCGGCGGCATGCCGCCTTGCGAACTGTGCCTATGGCAACGCTACCCGCATGTGGCCGCCATTTTGATCGGACTTGTGGCGGTCGCCCTGCCCCGCGCATCGCTGGCCCTTGCCGGGGCCGTCGCCACACTGACCACCGCCGGGATTGCGTTTTATCACACCGGTGTTGAGCGCGCTTGGTGGGCCGGTCCGACCTCGTGCAGTTCCACCGACCCCGGCAACCTCAGCGCGGATGCCCTGTTTGATCAAATCATGGCCGCGCCTGTGATCCGCTGTGACGAAGTCCCTTGGGAGATGTTCGGCCTGTCGATGGCCAGTTGGAACATGCTGGCCTCGCTTGGGCTGGCGATGATCTGGATTGCCGCCGCTCGGCAGATCCAAAAGCAGGGCTGACAAGCTTAGATCCGGCGCACCAACGTCGCGTCCGCAAGCCGTTTATCCAGCCGCCTTGCGCGTATTCAGCAAAAGGTTGGTTTCCGAACTTGCGATGCCATCGAATTTGCGGATCTGCGCAAGCGTGGCATCCAAGGCCTCCAACGTATCGGTGCCGATTTCGACGATCAGATCCCATCGTCCGTTTGTGGTATGCACCGCGCGCACCGCGCTTAACCCATTGAGTTGACGAATGATGCGGTCGGCGCCGCGGCCTTCGATTCCGATCATCATCAGCCCGCGCACCGGATCGCGCGCCGCATCGCCGCGCAACACCACGCTGAAGCCCACAATCTCGCCTGACTGTTTCAGCCGCTCGATCCGGCCCCGAACCGTAGTACGCGACACCCCAAGACCAAGCGCCAAATCCGACAGCGACGCCCGCGCGTCATGACGCAGGGCCGAGATTAACTTACGATCCGTTTCGTCCATTTCGGCACCAATGAATTACATTCTGTCCAAATCGGTGACGATTAGTGCAATTTGACGGCTTCTAATCAACCCATTTCGCAACAATTCTGGGCATCTTCATTTTAAAGGGCGATCCCATGACGCCAAAAACCTGCATTCTGATCGGCGCCCCTGTCGATAGCGGCAAGGCCAGAACCGGCTGCCTGATGGGCCCCGACGCTTACCGTGTTGCCGGTCTGCCCGAGGCGCTTGCCGATCTGGGGCACAGTATCTGCGATCTTGGCAACCTGTCCCCGGAACCGTATGCCCCCCAAGCCGATTTACCGGCTCACATCCACGCACCGTCGCAAACTATTGGCTGGACCATGGCCATTGCCAAAGCAGCACAAAGCGCCATGCGCGATGGCCTGCCGGTTTTCTTGGGCGGCGATCACAGCCTGTCTTTGGGCTCGGTTCCGGGGGTTGCGGCCCATGCCGCAAAAATCGGCAAGCCGCAGTTTGTGCTATGGCTGGACGCGCATAGCGATTTTCACACGCCGCACAGCAGCAGTTCGGGCAACCTGCATGGCACACCTTTGGCCTATGCGACGGGCGCCGACGGCTTTAACGGCTTTCCACCTGTCAGCCCCCCGATCCCCGAGGACCATATTTGCATTCTGGGCCTGCGGTCGGTCGATCCGGCCGAAAGCGATAGGCTGCGACATGCGCGCATCGTGACACATGACATGCGCCAAATCGACGAAACCGGTATCGCCAAGCCGCTGGCGGCTTTTCTGGATCGTGTGGCCAAGGCGGGCGGCGCGCTGCATGTGTCACTTGATGTCGATTTTCTGGATCCGGCCATTGCCCCCGCAGTTGGCACCACAGTGCCCGGCGGGGCCACCATCCGCGAGGCGCACTTGGTGATGGAGATGATCTGCGACAGCGGTTTGATGACCTCGCTCGATCTGGTCGAGCTTAACCCGTTTCTGGATGAGCGCGGCCGCACCGCGCGGGTCATGGTTGATCTTGCGGCGTCGGCCCTTGGCCGTCGCGTCTTTGACCGCCCCACCCAAGCCTTTGCATAAAATGGATAAACCGATGACTGCAACACCCCCTTCCGACAAGGCCCTCGTGCCCTTTGTCTCGGTCGAGAATATGATGAAACTTGTGCATCACATCGGGTTTGAGCCGATGTTGCGCGGTTTGGCCGATTACATCGAACAGGATTTCCGCCGATGGGAGTTGTTCGACAAGACCCCGCGCATCGCCTCGCACTCCACCGAAGGCGTGATCGAGCTGATGCCCACCTCCGATGGAGAAGTTTACGGGTTCAAATACGTCAACGGCCACCCCAAGAACACCCGCGCGGGGCTGCAAACCGTCACCGCCTTTGGCCTGCTGGCCGATGTCAGCAACGGCTACCCTGTGCTTTTGTCGGAAATGACAGTGCTGACCGCGCTGCGCACGGCCGCCACCTCGGCCATGGTGGCCAAGCATCTTGCCCCCAAAGGGGCCGATACCATGGCGATGATCGGCAACGGCGCGCAATCGGAATTCCAAAGCCTTGCGATGAAGGCGATCTGTGGTGTGACATCCGTGCGGCTGTGGGATATTGACCCGGCTGCAACGCACAAAGCCGCACACAATCTCAAAGGCTTAGGGCTGGATGTTCATGTTTGCAACAGCGCCGAGTCGGCGATGGAAGGCGCACAGATCATCACCACCTGCACCGCCGATAAACAATATGCCACGATCCTGACTGACAACATGATCGGCAGTGGCGTGCATATCAACGCCATCGGCGGCGACTGCCCCGGCAAGACCGAACTGGCCCCCGGCGTTCTGCACCGCAGTGATATTTTCGTGGAATACCCCGAACAAACCCGGATCGAGGGCGAGATACAGCAACTGGCCCCCGACCATCCCGTGACTCAAATGTGGGAGGTGATCAACGGCACCAAGCCCGGCCGCACCAGCGCGGGACAGATCACCCTGTTTGACAGCGTCGGCTTTGCGATCGAGGATTTCAGCGCCCTGCGCTATGTCCGCGACCATATCGGCGGCGCGGACCTGTATCTTGAGCTGGATCTGCTGGCCGACCCCGACGATCCACGCGACCTGTTCGGCATGGTGCAGCGGGCCGCGCCTGTGGCTTAGGTTGCCTGCTGCAAGATCGCGATCAGGTCGTCCTGCGACAGGTCCACCGGGTTGGCCTTCATCGACGATGCGGCCAGCGCGGCCTCGGCCAATGTTGCGAAATCGGCGGACTGCACCCCCATCTCGGACAGGCCCGGAAGCCCCGAGCGCGCCGACCAGTCGGCCAGCGCTTGGGTCGCATCGCTTGGCGCGCAATCCAACGCCTGAGCGATCCAGCCGCGAATTTCGGCCAAGCGCGTGGCCAACTGCCCCGTCGCGCCCTGCGCGTTACGGTCAAGCACGAACGGCAACAGGCGCCCACACACCGCCCCATGGGGCGCGCCGGTTAGCCCGCCAATTGGCCCCGCCAAGCCATGCACCGCGCCAAGCCCGGCATTGGCAAGCGCCAACCCGCCGCACAGGCTGACCCAAGCCATGTCATCGCGCGCATCGGAGCTTTCGCCCCGCATCAACGCGGTCAGCGCCACCAACCCGCGCGGAATGGCGTCACGGCACAGCGCATCGGTCAGCGGGTTGGCCTTGCGGCAGATATAAGGCTCGATCACCTGCGTGATTGCGTCCAAACCGCTGGCCAGCGTCACACGGCGCGGCGCATCATCGCTCAGCGCCGGGTCGATGATCGCCAGATCGGCCAGCATCCTATCATCGCGCAGCGACACTTTGCGCCCCGCCGCTGGCACGCCAATCACCGCATTCTTGGTCACCTCGGCCCCGGTGCCGGCGGTGGTGGGCAACGCCACGAACGGCAGTGGCGCATGATCCAAGGGCAGGCCCTGCCCCACAACTTCAAGGTGATCTTCCAACGGTCGGGTCGCTGGCACAAGCGCGGCAATCGCTTTACCGGCATCAATCACGGCACCGCCGCCAAGCGCCACAACCACCTGTGCCTTGGCCCCGCGCGCCGCTGCAACCCCTTGGTCGATCAGCGCGACATCGGGCTCGGACGGGCAGGAAAACAGCGTGACCCTTGCCCCCGCCCACTCCAACGCGGTGCGCAACCAAGCCGACCGGCCAGGGTTGCCGCCGATCACCAGCACCACGTTCTGGCCAAAGCCAAGCACAGCTTCGGCGGCCTCTTGTGCTGCTCCACGCCCACAGCGGATGTCTCCAGCCGTCAGGAACCGGAACGTTGTCATGGTCATGCAAGGGGCCCCTTTCACCCTGAGTAAAAGGCCGCCCCGAAAAGGCGGCCTTTTGCAAATCAACGTATGGTCAGATCACATCACGATCCAATCAGCGACGGCACAATCGTGACAATCCCCGGGAAGAACCACAATATGGACAGCCCGACCACTTGGATCAGCACGAAAGGCGCGACCCCACGATAAATGTGGCCGGTTGTCACCTCTTTCGGGGCCACCCCGCGCAGATAGAACAGCGCAAAGCCGAACGGCGGCGTCAAAAAGCTGGTTTGCAGGTTCACCGCGATCATGATCGTCACCCATTTCGGGTCGAACGTGCCGCCATAGATAACCGGCCCGACAATCGGAACGACGATGTAGATGATCTCAAGGAAATCCAGCACAAAGCCCAGAATGAACAGCACCAACATGACGATCAGGAAGACTTTGTATTCGTTGTCAAAGCTGCGCAGGAATTGCTGGATGTAATGCTCTCCCCCGAACGAGATGACCACAAGGTTCAACAGCTGTGACCCGATCAGGATGGTGAACACCATCGACGTGACCTTGGCCGTTTCACGCACCACAGGTGTCAGGATTCCGCCCGAGAACAAAACCCAGCAGGAATACAGCAGGCCGAACGCGGCATAGAGATAGGCCGCGTAGGCCCCAAAGAACGCCAGCCAGCTTTCCAGCGGAACATCCTCATGGTTGATCCGCAGATCAAAGTTGATGCCCAGCAGGATCGAGATGATGATCGCGAAGGTCGACCAGATGATCACCATGGCCGAGCGGTCGATATCCTTGAGCCTGCGATAAGCCGCCAGCATGATCGCCCCACCGGCGCCAAGCGCCGCCGCCGGGGTCGGGTTGGTAATGCCCCCAAGGATCGAGCCCAAAACCGCCACGATCAACACCAAGGGCGGGAACACGACACGGATCAGATCGTTTTGCGCAAGGCGCTTGGCCGCGTGGGTGCAGCCATAAAGCGCCATGGCATAGGGTATCGCCAAGATCACCAAAGACAGGCCCGAACTGGTTGAGGGGGCGATCAGCGCGATATCGGCCAAAAGGCCAAGAACAACGCCCAAGGCCCCTATTAAAAGCGGCGCAGGCGACGCCGATGGGCTGACCCCGCGCGCCACAGCAAGCGTTAGACCCAACAGCAGCATGATCGTTGCAACCCCGGTGCCGATCGGTGCGGCATTGGCCTCTTTCTCGGCCACAAGCTCGGTGATCTGCTCAGGTGTCAGGCGTTTGCTTTCTTCCAGCCCGCCGGACTCTTCGATGGCGGTTTGCTGTGCCACGGCCTCGTCCCAAGCGTCTTGGCCATGCAATTCGATCATCGACGCTTTGCATTCCGCGCCGACATTGGTGCGCAGGGCCGCAGCCTGCCCCCGGTCGGTAAAGCTGTCGACCTGCAAGTTTTGCGAGCCGATGATGTTCACCTGCCCTAAAAGCAGCATCCCCGCGATCAGCGCCACCGGCACACCGAGGAACCACGTGAAGGCCTCGCCGCGTGTGATCGGCTCGCTATTGGCGCTGCCCAACTCGACCGCAGGCGCACGCTTGGGATTGAACAGCGCGTAACCGAACGCGTAAAGCGCATAGAGCAACGCCAGCAATATGCCCGGCAACAACGCCGCTTGAAACAATGTGCCCACTGACACAACAGCCGGTTCGCCCAGATAGGTCAGCGCATCCGAACAGCCCGCAGTTTGCGCCCGCGCTTCTTGTGCCGACGAATACAAATCCCCCGCCAAGGTGCCCAGTAGAACGATCACGATCGACGGCGGTATGATCTGGCCCAACGTGCCGCTGGCCGCGATCACGCCGGTGGCGATCTCAGGGCTGTAATTGTTGCGCAACATGGTGGGCAGGCTCAGCAAGCCCATGGTCACGACCGTGGCCCCCACGATGCCGGTTGAGGCCGCCAGAAACGCGCCGACCACCACAACCGACACGGCCAGACCGCCGGGCAGCGGGCCAAAGACACGCGCCATGGTGGTCAGCAGATCGTTGGCGATTTTAGAGCGCTCCAGCGTGATGCCCATCAAAACGAACATCAAAACAGCCAGCAGCGTTTCAATCGACTGTCCGGCCAGCACGCGCTCGTTGATGCGGTTGACGATGAAACTGACGTTGCGGTCAAGCGCCACTTCCCAGCCTTGCGGGAACACGGGCAGCCCGACGCGGGGCAAATCAGGATATCGGAAGGTAGATATGGTTTCGGGGCGAACGCCCGTGCCCACCAACGCATCATAGGCTTGGCTAGAGGTGTCGATGGCCTGATGGATCAGCAAACCTGCGCTGTCCATCGCGGCAATGATACCAAATGAGATAACTCCCGCGCCACCAATGGCAAACGCCACCGGGAAGCCCGACAAGATGCCCCCAAAGAGGCACAGAAAGACGATGATCAGGCCGATTTCGACGCCATCAAGTCCGAATAACATACGATGCTGCCCCTTTAATGAGTGCCCTCAAAGGCTTCTTCACCTTCGCCAAGGCTATCCTTGTCGAGATATTTACCGGCGCTGTCCTCACCTTCTTTCCATTCCAGATACGACCGATAGAAGAACGCGATCGCATGCAGGAAAATCATGGCAGCGAAGGCCACCAGCAGGATTTTGAAGAGGAAATAGGCGTTGAACCCATTCGGCGAAAAGCCAATCGTTTCCACGTTCCAGCGCAGGGCGCGGGATTTCATCAGCAACCGATCCAGCGTGTCGCTGGCCGACGGGTTGGGCACGATCAGGTGACGCCACATAAAGAACCAGCCATACAGCCAGATCAGCACCGCCATCGGCATCATGAACACCAGCGATCCGACCATGTCGATCACCTTTTTGGTGCGAAACCGGACGGCGGAATAGACCAGATCAACCCGCACATGCCCGCCCTGCACAAAGGTGTAGGTTGCACAAAGTGTGACGACCAAGGCATTGTAAAGCTTCAGTTCTTCGGCCCACCAGCTGATGTCCATTTCCAGCGGAATACCAAAGCCGATCACGATATCTGGCCGGGCAAAAATCCGTTGCAGGAAGACAATGATGATCTGCTGGATCACCATCAACAGGCCAGCCCATGCAAAAAAGCGGCCCACCGTGTTTGCGAAGCCTTCCAGCACCCGCACACAGCCCCACATGACGTGGTTTTTCCACAAGCCGACGGCGGTGATCACAAGGAAGGCCGTAAAGACAACGAAAAAGAATTCCGACGAGCCGCCATAATAGACAAAGCGCATGATGGCTTCTTTGTCGGACCAGTCCAGCCACAACTGCGGATGCGTCAGGGCATAGCCCAGATTATAGAAGGCAAAGCCGATACCGCTGAACAACCCGACGATCATGTCAACCAAGGCGCTCAAGGCTCCGGTCGAGGCTGGTTCATCCATAAGCTGAATCCTTGGCTGTTTTTTAATCCGTTATCTCAGGCGCGGCGACAGGTATGTTTCGCACACTGGATGTCTCGCACACCGAAAGATCCGCGCCCCGGTTCCGAAGACCGGGGCACGGCATTCTATGATCAAGCTGAGATTACAGGCCCATCACACGGTTACGCTGTGCGGCGAACTCACCTTCCGAGCGGCTGCCCCAAGCGGCAGATCCCTGCAAGGACGCCATGAAGCTGTCATGACAGGTCTTGTAGAGATCATCGCCAAGCGGCTCTTCAACCACTTCCTTGGCCGCTGCACCAAAGGCATCCCAGATTTCATCCGAGAAGTTCATCAGCTTGACACCACCCGACTGAAGACGCTGCAACGCGGCCGCGTTGTTGGCCATGAACAGAGCCATTGTCCACGAGTTCGAGGCGCGTGCCGCGTTCTCGACGATGCTCTGCTGTGCCGGTGTCAGGCTTTCATAAACATCCAGGTTCATGTTCATATTCAGGTTCGGGCCGGGCTCATGGAAACCGGCGGTGTAGTAGAACTTGGTAATTTCCTGGAAACCAGCCTTTTCATCGGCCCACGGCCCGATCCATTCGGTCCCATCAATCGCGCCCGATGCAAGCGCCTGATACACCTCTGCGCCGGGCAGGTTCTGAACCGATGCGCCCAGTTTGCCCAACACCTGACCACCTTGGCCCGGCATCCGGAACCGCAGGCCTTGGAAGTCTTCGACGCTGTTCATCTCTTTCGAGAACCAGCCACCCGACTGCGGGCCGGTATTACCGGCGGGGAAGCTTTTCAGGCCGAAGATCGAATACACTTCATCGGCCAATTCACGGCCACCATCATGCGTGAACCAGTTGTTGAATTCCTGGAACGTCATGCCGAAGGGCACCTGGCTGAAGAACGACAGCGCGGGGTGCTGGCTGAGGAAGTAGTAATCCACACCGTGGAACAAATCGGCCTGACCGGCGGTCACGGCATCGAACACCTCGAAGGCGCCGACAAGTTCGCCAGCGGCTTTCAGGTCGACGGTCAGCGCGCCGTCGGTCATGGCGGTGATGGCATCGGCGCAGTATTGTGCACTGTCATGCACACCGGCCAGACCACGGCCCCAGGTCGTCACCATGGTCAGGGTGCGTTTGCCTTGGGCATAGGCGGGCGCGGCCAGCGTCGTGGCTGCGGCCGCTGCGGTCCCGCCAAGCGCGGTATTTTTCAGAAAAGAGCGTCGATCCATAAATTTGTTCCTCCCAGAGTGATTTAGAGTGAACCCGACACGAACGGTCGAGCGCACGTATCAGTTCAAGCAGCGTCAGGGTAACCGCACATTCCGCCATAGAAAATACCTAGAACTAAGGATTAGCGCCGGTTTGTTAGAAAAATTGGATCCCAAAGGGGTCAAACAAGGCGCGAAGCACCCTGAAAGACGAATGCACTGTGACAAGACACCACATAATGCCATTTTTTTCGGCATTTGTCGGCGCGCGGGTCTGCGCGCGGCTGCGCGTGCTCAACGCGTGCGATTCCATGACAGCCTGTCCCGCAGCCTCCGGGCGCTCACAAAACGCGAATCGCAAATCCCAAAAGACCGGGCCGACACATTCTGACGGCAGACATATCGCGCACCTTCCCACGGCACCGTCATCAGCGCGGGTGACATCCCCAAGATCCACTAATTCCCGCAAAGCACAAAGGCAGATTACGT
>Ga0102938_10003755_pt1 | contig 11284 bp, 7 predicted proteins | sample SalPonR2_B_D2_MG_FD_84516 | JGI IMG/M metagenome (GOLD analysis project Ga0102938, IMG submission 84516) | Salt pond soil microbial communities from South San Francisco under conditions of wetland restoration - Salt Pond MetaG R2_B_D2_MG | ecosystem: Environmental > Aquatic > Marine > Intertidal... | reverse complement strand
GGGTCCGGAGGTGACGTCACCAAGGGCCGGCACGATGACAGCCGGCGGGGTGGTGCGAATGACGTCCACGTCGTCGGGCTCGACGCTCGGCGGCGCGAGCACTTCCGCGCCGGACGGCGGCTCGGGCACGGTCGTCGGCGGCGCGAGTGGCTCGGCCGTCGATGCGACGCCCGATGACACCTCGATGCCCGGTGGGTCGAGGTCGAGGTGCAGCGGTGACAACGCGATCGCCTCGCCGGACGAGGGCAGTTCGTCAACAGAGGCGCGGTCGGCAGCCGGTGTCGGCGTCGCGGTGCTGTTGTCGTTCGAGTCGACGACCGACTCCCACGAGAGGGTCGGGAGACGTGTGGCGCGAGCGCCGTCAGGCGGAACCATGCAGTGTCATCGGCACCGTACGGCGCCCGCTTGAGCCCCGTGTCACCCTCGAGCGGTGTCGGCCTCGAGCGGTGTCAGTCGTCGGCGCTCGCCGCCGCCTTCGCCTGGAGTTCGTCGACGATCGACGCGTCGGCGAGGGTGGTCGTGTCGCCGATGTTGCGGCCTTCGGCGACGTCGCGCAGTAGGCGACGCATGATCTTGCCCGAGCGGGTCTTCGGCAGGTCCGGCGTGATGTAGATCTGCTTCGGTTTCGCGATGGCACCGATCTCGGACGCGACGTGGGCGCGCAGGATCTCGGCGTCGACGTCCTCTCCGCCACGAAGGATCACGTAAGCGATGATCGCCTGGCCCGTCGTCGCGTCGGTGGCCCCGACCACGGCAGCCTCGGCGACGGCGGGATGCGCCACCAGGGCGGACTCGACCTCGGTGGTCGAGATGCGATGCCCCGAGATGTTCATCACGTCGTCGACCCGTCCGAGCAGCCACAGGTAGCCGTCGTCGTCGAGCTTGGCGCCGTCGCCGGCGAAGTAGCGGCCCTCGAACCGAGCCCAGTAGGTGTCGTAGAAACGCTCGGGGTTTCCCCAGATACCACGCAACATGCCGGGCCAAGGGCGGGTGAGCGTGAGGTAGCCCCCGCCGACGTCGACGTGATGTGCCTCGTCGTCGATCACCTCGGCCGACACCCCGGGCAGCGGGAAGGTCGCCGAGCCCGGTTTGGTGGTGGTGGCGCCGGGCAGCGGACTGATCATGATGCCGCCGGTTTCGGTCTGCCACCAGGTGTCGACGATCGGGCACCGGCCGCCGCCGACGTGCTCCTGGTACCACATCCACGCTTCGGGGTTGATCGGCTCACCGACGGAACCGAGCAGCCGCAACGACGACAGGTCGTGTTTCGCCGGCTCGCCCGCTCCCCATTTCATGAACGTGCGGATCGCCGTGGGCGCCGTGTAGAAGATGGTGACGCCGTACTTCTCGATGATCTGCCAGAACCGGTCGTTGCCCGGATGGTTCGGCACGCCTTCGTACATCACCTGGGTGGCCCCGTTCGAGAGCGGGCCGTACACGATGTAGCTGTGCCCGGTGATCCAGCCGACATCGGCGGTGCACCAGAACACGTCGGTGTCGGCGTGGAGGTCGAACACGTACTTGTGGGTGTAGGTGACATGCGTCAGATACCCACCGGAGGTGTGCATGATGCCTTTCGGCGTGCCGGTGGTGCCCGAGGTGTAGAGCAGGAACAGCAGCTGCTCGGAGTCCATCGGCTCGGCCGGGCAGTCGGTGGAGGTGCCGTCCATCAGATCGTGGTACCAGTGGTCGCGTCCGTCGACCATGTCGACGTCGTTGCCCCCGCGTTTGACCACCACGACGTGTTCGATCGTGGGAGTGTCGGCGCAGGCGGCGTCGGCCGCCGGCTTGAGGGGGAACACCTCGCCCCGCCGGTAGCCGCCGTCGGCGGTGATCAGCACCTTGGCCTCGGCGTCGTTGATGCGATCGGCGAGCGACTGGGACGAGAATCCGCCGAACACCACGCTGTGTGCGGCGCCGATGCGGGCACAGGCGAGCATCGCCACGGCGGCCTCGGGGATCATCGGGAGATAGATGTTGACCCGGTCACCACGCTCGACGCCCAAGCCCTTCAAGACGTTGGCGAACTGGCTGACCTCGTCGAGGAGGTCCTGGTAGGTGATCGTGCGGGTGTCTCCGGGCTCGCCTTCCCAGTGGATGGCGACCTTGTCGCCCTTGCCGCCGAGCACGTGGCGGTCGAGACAGTTGTAGGCCACGTTCAGCTGGCCCCCGACGAACCACTTGGCGTCGGGGAGATCCCACTCGAGCGTGGTGTCCCACGGCCTGGCCCAGTCGACCAGTCCGGATGCCTGCCGGGCCCAGAACGCTTCGTCGTCCTCGGCGGCCTGGTCGTAGAGGAACGTGCCGGTGACCAGCGAGTTCGCCTTGAACTCCTCCGACGGTGGGAACGTACGGTTCTCCGCACTCAGCGCGTCGATGGTGTCGTGGTGCTCGTTCGTGTCGCCGTTCCCCTGCTCAGCCATGAGGGCGATGGTAGATCAACCGTCGCGACGATCGTTACGCATCGAGGGCAACGATCCCCACCGGCCGGACGGTGGCCGGCGTCGATGATCGCCCCCGCAACGCAGCTCCGGCTCGACCAACTCTGTGACACCCCTCTTCTACTGTTGGAGGTATGGAGATCGCAGCAGTCGTCGAGCGGGTCGAGCACATCGTCGACACGCGAGCGAACCCTGCCGCCGACGTCCCGTCGATCAAATCCGGGCTCGTCGCGATCCGCGAGGTGCGCGCCTGGTGCGACGCGCAACAGGCCGGTCTGGTCAACGTGCTGCGCACCATCGATTCGTTCCCCGAGAGCACCGTCGCCGACGCCGCCAAGCAATCGCTCGGCAGAGCCGCCAAGACCACCGAGCGTTCCGACACCCTGAACACGACACCGAAATTGGCCGGTGCGCTCGACGACGGCGCGATCACCGCCGACCACGTCGACGCGGTCACCCGAGCATCGAAGAAGCTCGACGGGGCCGAGCGCGACGAGTTCACCCAACGCGCCGACACGTTGGTCGACGTCGCGAGGGCGGCAACCGCTGAGGAGTTCGCACGCCGGTTGGACCTCGAGGCGAAGAAGGTCCGAGACGGCGACGGCATGGACCGATTCGAGCGTCAGCGTCGCAATTCTCGGGCACGGTCGTGGGTCGATGCCGAGGGCATGTGGAACCTGTCGGTCGGACTCGACCCGCTCACCGGGGTGAAAGTGGCCGCACGCATCGACGCGATGATGCAAGCGCTGTTCGCCGACGTCGTGCCCGCCGAGTGCCCGAAAGATCCGATCGAGAAACAGCGCTACCTCGCCGCACAAGCCGTCGCCAGGCTCCTCCTCGACGACGCCCTCGGCGCTGACGACAGCGACCAGCCCCGCGACTCCGCCGACTCCGGCGATCCTGGCCGGGTCACACCGCGACTGCGACCGTCGCGACCCCGGCCCGGTGCTGGCGAGTTCATCGCAGTGATCGACGCCGATGCCCCCGGCTGCGACGGCCCGGTCGCCGAGTTCTCGATCCCCGTCGAGCTCCCTGCCCGGGTACTCGCCGCTCTCGCGGCCGACGCCGACGTGCACGCCGTTGTCGTCCGCAACGGTGTCGTGCTCCACGCGCCCGGCGAGTTGCACCTCGGTCGCACCACTCGACTTGCCAACCGGGCGCAACGCCGAGCACTCCGCGGGCTCTACCAAGGCTGTGGCATCCCGGGGTGCACCGTCGGCTACGACCGTTGCAAACTCCACCACGTCATCTGGTGGCGGGACGGCGGCGCCACCGATCTCGACAATCTGCTCCCGGTGTGCAGTGTGCACCACACCAAGATCCACAACGACGGATGGATGATCGAACTCGGCCCCAACCGCGAGCTCACCCTCCGGCTCCCTGACGGCGCCGTCCACACCACCGGCCCACCAAGCCGCCGACGAACCGCCGCCTGACCGCCTCGGTCGGGCACCACGAGTCGAGGAAGGCCCTCCGGCACCCCTCTCGCAGACCAACGGCGTGCGCAGCGTGGCAACGCGACGATCGCGCCACCGGCACGTCGTCGACCCCGACGGCAACGAACTCGCCTGACGGCCGAATACCCGGACGACGGGTTCAGCCCGACAGTGCAGTGAGACGGACGTCGACGTCCTCGTCGCTCCCATCGGCGCGCACCGACACGTCGGCGATCTCGGTGATCGGCAGGATCAGCGAGGTGATCGACGTGCGTCCCTCGTCGGCGAACACCTCCACGCTCGCTCGATCGACCAGAACGCTGACGGGCCCCGAACCCAGTGGCGCCGGCGGCGTTGCCCCGGCGAATCCGTCCGGTCCCGCATTGGCGTCCTCCGGGCGCACGATCTGCACCGTGTCAGCGGCCGCGTCGATCCGCACCTCCGCCAACACGTTGCCGTCATCGTCCTCGAGGGCGAGGGTGACGACGCCCTCGTCCGGCTGACCGATGTCGAGGAGGAACGCCGGCGGTAGTCCGCCGTCGTCGGCCACGTCGTCGCGGTCGTCGAGTTCGGTTGCATCACCGGCCATGTCGGTCACCTGCTTCGGGAGTCGTTGAGTGAGCGCCAACCGACCATCGCCGGCGGCCGTCAGTTCGATGCGACGGGGGATCGTCATCGAGCCACGCCATGGGAAGGTCGGGAGTTCGGTGGCGTAGTTCCAGTTGTTCATCCAGCCCAGCCAGAGCGGGCGTCCCTGGTCGTCGTTGCCCTCGTGGAATGTCGTCGCACAGTAGAAGTCCTGACCCCAGTCGACCCACCGAGGCAACGGGGCGTCGGGTTCGTCGGGGGTGAACGTGGTGCCGTCGAACTCGCCGAGGAAGTACTGGCCGCCCGACCCTCCGGCGATGTGGCCGGGGTTGAGGTCGACCTTCATCACCCACTTCTCGAACGGACCGTTCGATCCCGCGTCGGTGACCGGCGCCGGGAACAGGTCGGGGCACTCCCAGATCCCGTCGATCGCGCCAATCGGGCCGAAGCGGCTGAGCTCCTCCCAGGCGACCAGGTCCGGCGAACCGAACAGCACCACCTGGCGTTCGATCGGCAGCACCACCACCATGATCCAGCGCTCGGTGCCGTCGTGCCAGAACACCTTCGGATCGCGGAAGTCGGCCGAGTCGAGGTCGATCACCGGGTTGCCCTCGAACTTGGTGAACTCGATACCGGCGCGGTCGCTGACCGCGATGTCCTGGGTCTGGATCGCTCCGTCCGGCGTGGTGCGGTTGGTCGTGTAGATCGCCACCAGACAGCTCGGGTCCTGGTCCGGTTCGCACAGCGGCGAGGTTCCGCGTCGGTCGTTCACGAGGCTGCCCGAGAAGACGAGTTGGTCGGGTTCGGGGTCGATCGCCACGGGCCACGTCTCCCATTCGGTGAGGTCGTCGCTGACCGCGTGACCCCAACCGATGTCCCCGAAGTCGACGTCGAGCGGGTTGTACTGGAAGAACAGGTGATAGCGACCGTCGACGAGGGCCATCCCGTTGGGATCGTTCATCCATCCGTACGGCGGTGCGTAGTGGATCGCCGGCCGCCACGGCTGGTCGAGACGGAGCGCGCTGGCATCCACCGGACTCGACTCCCTGCTGTCGCCCGGCAGTTGCGGGCCGTCGGCAGGGGTGGCCTCGTCACCGTCGTCGCTGCACGCCACCACTGCCACTGCGCCGATCGCCACCCCGGCCGCGAGCGCCCGCCATCGTCTCATGGCGAGTCGATACGGGTCTCGGCTCCGTTCAATTCGATCGGCACGAGCGGTGCCAAGGTTCCACCGAAGTGCTCACGCTGCCACTCGGGCGACTGCGCCGCGATACCGCTGAGCCCGGCGTCGGTGAGATCGAAGTAGTTCGCGAAACTGAGCACCGAGCCGGTCGGCAGCACCACCCACGAGTAGGTCTGCTGTTCGGCGCTGGTGGGGTTGGTCAACACGAGCCCGCCGTCGTTGAGCGGCAGGAACTGCCCACCGATGCCACCGTCGGACACGAACCCGTACAGCCCCGGTGGCGCCTCGACGTCTCCGAGGAACGAGAACCCGTGCGTCGACACGAACAGGTACAGGCCGTCGTCTCGTCGTACCAGGTGCGGTCGTTCGAGTTGGTTGTTGACACCCGGCGCGGCCAGGATCGGCTGCAGCGGCACCCAGGTCCCGCTGTCGTCGAGCATCGCGAGCCCGACGACACCGCCGGCATCGTCCGTGGTGAGGAACGCCGGGGACGCGCTGAACAAGATGTACTCGCGTCCGCTGTCCTCGTCCCGGAACCACCACGGATCTCGGAACACGTACGGCCCCTGCTGTGCCGCGGCCTGTTCGGCCGTGCGGTAGATCTCGCCATCAGCGGTGAGGATGATCTCGTGCTCTCCCATGCCGGTGAGCGTGGGCTGGTCCCCGTCGAGCGAGAACTCGGCGGACACCGCCACCATCTGCTGGCGGTCGGGCCCACGTGTCGACAGGTTCTGTCCCCCGGTCCAGTTGACGTCCTCGTAGGGGTCGGTTGCCGGGCCGCCGGTGAGCGCCTCGTTCGACGGCAGGTCGCCGAGTGCGGTGTAGTACAGCGTCACCTGCATCGTGTCAGGGTCGATCATCGCCGAACCGGCCCACTGACGCCCGCCGAGCGCATCGCCGTCGGGCCAGACGAGTCCGAGGTCGGTCCACTCGCCGCCGTCGAGCGACCCCATCATCCGCCAGGTGGCGAGCCCGTGCCGGTCGCCGGGAACACGGTCAGGGGTGATCTCGGCCGACAATCCGAACAGGATCTCCCAGCCGTCGATGTTCGCGACCTCGCCGTTCGGCAGGCGCAGCGGCCACGAGTCCCAGATCCAGTGGCCCTCGGCCACCGGTTCGAGCGAATCCTGCACGAGCTGACCCATGACCACGGCGTCGGTTCGTGAGATCGAGGAGGCCTCGGTTGCCGCCCACGTCGACACCAGCGCCCCGTCGAACTCGAAGCCGTCCGGCAGCGAAGGAGCCGACATCTCGTCCTCGTCGTCCGATTCGAGGTCGACGTCGTACTCGTCCTCGGGCACCGTCTCGGTCGGCGCGGTCGGGGTCGGGTCAGCGTCGTCGTCGTCGCCGCTGCACGAAGCTCCCACCAGCGCAGCGACTGCCAACACCGCGAGTGCGCGGCGGGGGCGGCCGCCGTTGGAACGCATCACCCGGATCCCTCCTGACCAGGCGTCAACTCGTCGTCACCCGCGTCCTCGCTCCCGCCGCCCGTGGTGTCCGGGGGCGGGGGGTCCATCGGACGAACCGCCGAGGCGGGTGGCTCACCGTCGAAGGCGATCGCGGTCGTTGCGCCGTCCATCACGATCTGGAACATCGGCGATGGGGCGCCGACCCACGTGCCGAGCGGCGGCTCGCCGCCGGGTGTCCCGGCCGTGTTGAGGTAGCTCATCACATGGCCCGATGGCAGCACGAGGTAGCTGTAGGTCTGTGTCGGCGCCGCGGTCGGGTTGCCGGCAACGAGGCCGCCCCGGTTCAGCGGTACGTACTGACCTTGCCAGTCACCCGAGGGTGCGACCATCCCGTAGAGACCTTCCGGACCAGAGCCCGGCTCGGCGAAGGTGAACGAGTGGGTGCTCCAGAACAGGTAGACAGCATCGTCACGCCACACGAGGTGCGGACGTTCCAGCTGCGAACTGACCTCCGGGGCGGCGACGATCGGCATCTCGAGGACCCACTCGCCGTCGACTTCCTGGGCCACGCCGACGACACCGTTCTGCGGCCCCGGGTCGAAACCGGCGTTCGCGGTGAACAGCATGTAGCGGTCGCCGCTGTCGGGGTCTTCGAACGCCCACGGGTCGCGGAAGCCGTAGATCACCTCGTCGGTGGTGGCGTCGGCGATCGTCTGATAGATCTCACCGTCGGCCTGCAGGATCTCGCGGTGTTCGTCGACGTCGGTGAACCGCACGCCCTCGTCGTCGACCTCGACGGACGTCTCGACCACGGCGATCGTCTGCTCCACCGGCGGGCGGCCGGCAGCAGGGTCACCCTGCGGGAACGATGCGGGCAACTGCTGTGCCGCCTCGGTCGGGTCGCCGCCGACCGCTGTGTAGTAGAAGCTGGCGGTCTCGGTCTCCGGGTCGTACTTGGCGCTGCCCGCCCACTGGCGGCTGCCGAACGCTTCGGCGGGATCGAACACGAGCCCACCCGGCTTCCAGTCACCGTCCTTGGTGAACCAGTAGCGCCACTCCGAGCGGGTGTAGAACGCCGGGACACCTTCGGTGGTGCGCTCGGCGGAGAGTCCGACGAGCACCTTCCAGCCGTCGATGTCGGCGATCTCGCCGTCCCAGGTGCGCAGCGGCCACGAGTCCCACATGAACACCGAGTCGTCGAGGATCTGCTCGGGCGGGATCATCAGGGGCATCCGGTTGTCGGCCCGCATGTCGATGGCACGCATGTCCTCGGGACTCCACAACGACACCACGCTGCCGTCGAACTCGAAGCCGTCGGGGAGTTCGCTCTCCTGAGCGAGGGCGGCCGTGGCGCTGATTCCGAGAAGGCCGGCGAGTGCCAACGTCAGCCCGGAGAAGTATTTGCGTGCCCGCATGGGTCTGCACCTTTCGTCGTGGTCCATGCAGGGACCGGTACCCCGGCGTCGGGCAGTCAAACAGCCTCGCGAGTTCGACGGGTCAGTCGGTGGTGTCGGCGCGCCATTCCGCGACGAGGAAGCCCCCCAGCCCCGCAGGGTCGAGGAGTGCCTCGGCCTCGCTCACTCGGCTGCGCATCCTCATCGCCTCGAGCCCCGGGCGCGCCGCTTGCTCCTGCCAGACCCGCTTGCCCTCCTCGACCAGTTCGTCGATACCCCACAACTGCAGGAACTGCGCCTGCGCACGCACCGTGTCGGGTTCGGGCAACTGGTCGATCGGCACGTCGATCGTGATGTCCTGCAGACCCGGTGCGGCGAGGTAGTGCTCGCCGCGCTCGTTGCCCCGGTAGGTGCGCAGCCAGTCGCGGTACGGACGACCGGCGAGCATGGCGGTGATGGGTGTGCCGTAGTCGGTGACGACGACCGAACCGGACTGCACGAGACGGCGAGCATCGGTCACGAACCCGGCCGCGCGGTCGATGAGCGGGGCGCGGGCCCCGAACTGCGCGGTCGCCGGCAGGAAGGTCGGTGGGGGATCGAGCGGGGCGGAGAGCACCTCGACGAAACGACCGTCGCCATCGTTCTGGACGAATGCTTCGCGCCAACCCTCGTCGAAGACCGTGAGACGGAACGGCAGATTGTCGAGCAGTTCGTTGGCGATCACCACACCGTCGAACGGGTCGGTGGGCATCGCCCCCACCGAGTCGACGCCGTCGGGGTGCCGCTGGCGCTGGCCCGCCGAGACCTCGACCGCCACGTATCTCAGCGCGTCGACGCACGCCGGCCGTGCGGCCAGCACGGATCGGGCCAATGTTCCGGGTCCGGCGCCTGCGTCGACGACGGTGAACACCTCCGGTTGTCCGATGCGTTCCCACTCGGCATCGAGGTACCGGGCGATCACCGCACCGAACAGCGGGCCGACCTCCGGCGACGTGATGAAGTCGCCGCGCCGTCCCGCCGATCCACCACCCCCACGCGTGTAGAACCCCTGGGCGCCGTACAGCGCCAGCTCCATGAACCGCTCGAACGGAATCGGCCCCGACGCAGCGATCTCCGCCCGGATCTCCTCCGTCATCTCTTCAAGCGAGCCGGGATCGGCTCACCCGGAGAAGGCGCCGGTGAGGGCATCGAGCGCACCCACGCGGGCGACGAGGTTCGGGAGCACGCCCACGACGATGGTGCCGACGACGGTGATCGCGAGTGCCGCGACGACGGGTGCGGGCGGGTTGACGGGGCTGGTGTCGCCGTCGGGGGCTTCGTCCATCCACACGGTGCGCAGCACCCGCATGTAGTACGCCGCGGCGATCACCGTGTTGACCGCAGCGATCGCGGCGAGCACGTAGGCGGCGGTGGTGCCGGCGTCGAGCACTGCCCTGAACGCGTTGAACTTGGCGAACCAGCCGCCGAGCGGAGGGATCCCGGCGAGCGAGGCGAAGAAGATCGTCATCGCCACCGCCAGGCCCGGCGCATATCCGAACAGCCCACCGAACGACGAGATCTCGCCGCTGTGCGTCTTGCGCGACACGGCGATGACGATGGCGAATGCGCCGAGGTTCATGAAGGCGTAGACGAGCAGATAGACCATCACGGCGTTCATCGCCGAGCCGGCCGCGTCGGAGTTGCCCGCGAACGCGAGCGGCATCAGGATGAACCCACCCTGGCTGATCGATGAGTAGGCGAGCATGCGCACGATGTTGCTCTGGCGCAGGGCGAGCACGTTGCCGATGGTCATCGTGAGCGCCGCCATCACCCACACCAGCGGCTCGTAGACCTGGTCGGCGCCGGGGAAGGCGACGAAGATCAACGTCATCAGCGCCACGAAGCCGGCCGACTTCGCCGCCACCGAGAAGAAGGCCGTCACCGGGGTGGGCGCACCTTCGTAGGTGTCGGGCGCCCACTGATGGAAGGGGACGGCCGAGATCTTGAAGGCGAACCCACAGATGACGAACACGACGGCCACGACTTCGAGAGCGATCAGGTCGCCGTCGGCGAGTGCTGCGCCGATGTCGGTGAGCAACGTCGAGCCGGTCACGCCGAACAGCAGGCTCATGCCGTACAGCAGCACCGCCGACGCGAAGACACCCATCAGGTAGTACTTGACGCCCGCTTCGTTCGACCTGCGGTTGCGCTTGTTCCACGCGGCCAACATGTACCCCGGGATCGACAACAGCTCGAGCGCCACGAAGATGCTGACGAGGTCGCGTGCCGACGCCATCATCACCATGCCGAGCACGCTGCACAGCATCAGCACGTAGAACTCGCCCTGGTAGTAGCCACCCTCTTCGAGTTCGGTCTGGCTCATCAACACCACGACGTACGCGACGAGGAGAAAGAGGCCCTTGAGCACGAGCGCGTAGTCGTCGATCACGTAGCGGCCGTCGAACAGCGACCGCGCGGTGTCGTCGCCGATCACCGCCAGGGTGACCACCGGTACGAACGCGGCGAGCAGCACGAAGCCGGTGATCGTGGAGATCATCCACTTCTTCGTCTCGGCGAGCTGCAGGTCGAGCGCCAGGATGATGTTGATCCCGATCGCCAACACGAGCTCGGGCGCGATCGCGTGCCAGTCGATCGTGGGCGACACCCAGTCGCCGGCTTGGGCAAGGAACGTCGCGATCACGGCGTGAGCGTTTCTCCGAGGCGCCGCACCATCTCGGTGACCGCCGGGTCGAGCACCTTGAACATCAGTTGCGGGTACACACCGAACACGACGATGGCGACCAGGAACGGCGTCCAGGCGATCCACTCGATCGGCGTGACGTCGTAGATCTCG
>Ga0102938_10003754_pt1 | contig 11285 bp, 11 predicted proteins | sample SalPonR2_B_D2_MG_FD_84516 | JGI IMG/M metagenome (GOLD analysis project Ga0102938, IMG submission 84516) | Salt pond soil microbial communities from South San Francisco under conditions of wetland restoration - Salt Pond MetaG R2_B_D2_MG | ecosystem: Environmental > Aquatic > Marine >... | reverse complement strand
TGGCCTGCATCCGGGCGTGCCCAAGATGATCGCCGATGCGCTGCTCTGGCGGGCAGGGTACCGGTCCTGATCCGACCTTTCCGTCTCCGGCAGCGCCAATCCGCTGATGCCATGCCGCGTCCCGCAACAAGGAATTGACAATCATCGGCGGGGCTCGCCCTTCTTGCTTCTATTTCATGCATTTCAGGAGATCTCCAATGGCGAAACCCTGGTGGAAAAGAGCCTTGGATTCAGGCCATTATGCGCGCCGTGGTCACAGCGCGGAATATATCTGGGCGGAAGGGTTCGTTCCTGCCGCCACGACCAACTTCACGGAATCAAACCGCAGCCCGGCTGACATCGACCGCGTCGTCATCCACATCACGGGTGGCGTGAACATCTCGAGCGCGGTGAGCACCTTTGCGACGTCGGAGAACGCCAACAGAACGTCCAGCCACTATGTCGTCGGTCAGGACGGTGAGATATACCAGATGGTCAAGGAAAAGGATCGCGCCCATCACGCGGGATCAAGCGCAAATCGCAGAAGCATCGGGATCGAGCATGGCGCCAGCAACCGGAGTGGCGAAAGTCCGACCGACATCCAGTATTGGTCCTCAGCGGTGCTTGTGCGCTATCTCTGCAACAAATATGCGATTCCTCTGGACCGAACTCATATCCTGGGACACCAGGAAATAGCCACCACGAACCACAATTGTCCGGGGCCGAACTGGGACTGGGCTGGGTACATGCAGAAGATTCGGCTTTGCCATCACTTCACAAGCCTGCCGCTGCCGGTCATGTTATGAACGGATTGGCGATTGAGAAATCGCCTTCGCGATCTGTCGAGCTTTCGGTGCGCGATTTACACCGAAGTCGCGCCGCTTTTGCCAGGAAAGGCGAACATGGTAGGCCCGGCAGGACTTGAACCCGCAACCAAAGCGTTATGAGCGCTCTGCTCTAACCAATTGAGCTACAGGCCCGCCATGTGTGTTTCAGTAGCAGACCGCCGGGGCGCGTCAAGAGGTGCGGCACGCGGATGATGGACTCGTCTGACCGCCTGCGCTAAGGCAGCCGCGACCTTCGGAGGGCGCGCAATGACAGACGGCAGGAACGGCATCACCTACGCGGATGCGGGTGTGGATATCGACGCGGGCAATGCGCTGGTCGAGCGGATCAAACCCGCGGCCAAGCGCACGGCGCGGCCGGGGGTGATGTCGGGGCTTGGCGGGTTTGGCGCGCTGTTCGACCTCAAGGGCGCGGGGTTCACCGATCCGGTGCTGGTGGCGGCGACCGATGGCGTGGGCACCAAGCTGCGCATTGCGATTGATACGGGCCATGTGGATGGCGTGGGCATCGACCTTGTTGCGATGTGCGTCAACGATCTGGTCTGTCAGGGTGCGGAGCCTTTGTTCTTTCTTGATTATTTCGCAACCGGAAAGCTGGACACCGACACGGCAGCGCGGGTGATCGAAGGCATCGCCGAGGGGTGTGCCCGGTCGGGCTGTGCCTTGATCGGGGGGGAGACGGCGGAAATGCCGGGCATGTATCCAGCGGGCGATTTCGATCTTGCAGGGTTCGCCGTGGGCGCGATGGAGCGGGGCAGCGACCTGCCCAGGGATGTGGCCGCGGGCGACGTGCTGCTGGGGCTGGCCTCGGATGGCGTGCATTCCAACGGGTACAGCCTTGTGCGCAAGCTGGTCGAGCTGTCTGGTCTTGGCTGGGACGCGCAATGTCCGTGGGCTGAAGGATCGCTGGGCGCGGCTCTGCTGACGCCGACACGGCTTTACGTGAAACAGGCACTGGCAGCGGTCAGGTCGGGCGGTGTGCATGCGCTGGCCCATATCACCGGCGGTGGTCTGACCGAGAACCTGCCGCGCGTTCTGCCCGACGGCCTTGGCGCGCAGATCGACCTCGCGTCATGGGATCTGCCACCGGTGTTCCAGTGGCTGGCGCAGACCGGCGGCATGGCAGAGACGGAACTTCTCAAGACCTTCAACTGCGGCATCGGCATGATCCTCGTGGTGGCGCCTGACACGGCAGAAGCGCTGAAAGCCACCTTGGAAGAGGCGGGTGAAACCGTGTCCGAGATCGGCACCGTGACCGGCTCGGCAGGTGTGGCCTATACGGGCGCGCTGCTTTGACGAAACGCGTTGCGATCCTGATTTCGGGTAGCGGGTCGAACATGGTGTCGCTCGCCCAGGACATGACCGGCGATCACCCGGCGCGCGCCGTTCTGGTGCTGTCGAACCGCGCCGATGCGGGCGGGCTGGACAAGGCCAGGGCGCGCGGCATTCCGACAGCTGTGGTGGATCACCGGCCCTTCGGGTCGGATCGTCCGGCCTTTGAAGCGGCTCTGAACACGGTGCTGGATCAGGCGCGGCCCGACATCATCTGCCTTGCGGGCTTCATGCGGGTGCTGACCGAAGGCTTCGTGACGCGCTGGCAGGGCAGGATGCTGAACATTCATCCGTCGCTCTTGCCGAAATACAAGGGCCTGCACACGCATCGACGCGCGATTGACGCGGGGGATGCAGAGGCGGGCTGTTCCGTGCACGAGGTCACCGCCGAACTCGATGGCGGGCAGGTTCTGGGGCAGGCGCGGGTGCCGATCGAACCGAATGACACGGCAGAGGACCTGGCCGCCCGTGTGCTGGTGCAGGAACACCGGCTCTATCCGCTGGTCCTCAGGCGCTTTGCCGAAGGAAACCGCAACCGCATCGACCTGCCTTGACGGCAGAGGCCCCGACGCTAGGCAAGCCCTGGCTTTTCGTCTATACCCGTGCTGGGGTGCAGCACTCAAAAGAATAACGAACGACCCGAATTATGCACATCATCACCACGACTTCAGACTTGGCTGCGTTTTGCGAGCGCGCGGCGCAAACACCCTACGTGACCGTAGATACCGAGTTCCTGCGGGAACGGACCTATTATTCCAAGCTGTGCCTTGTCCAGCTGGCCTATCGCGGCGATGGCGAGACCGACGCGGCGCTGGTCGACCCGTTGGCCGAAGGGCTGTCGCTCGAACCGCTGCTCGATCTGTTCCGCAACCCGGACGTGGTCAAGGTGTTCCACGCGGCGCGGCAGGACCTCGAGATCTTCTACATCGATCACGGCGTGATCCCGAAACCGCTCTTCGACAGCCAGGTCGCCGCGATGGTTGCGGGATTTGGCGAACAGGTCGGCTACGAGACCCTTGTGCGCAAGATCGCCAGGCAATCGCTCGACAAGTCGTCGCGCTTCACGGACTGGTCGCGCCGGCCGCTGTCGGACAGCCAGATGACCTACGCGCTGGCGGATGTGACCCATCTGCGGGTGATCTACGAATTCCTGCGCAAGAAGCTGGCCGAGACCGGGCGCGACCGCTGGGTCGAAGAGGAAATCGCCACCTTGCTGGCGCCGGAAACCTATGTCACCCGTCCCGAAGATGCGTGGATGCGGGTCAAGACCCGGTCCAATGCGCCGCGGTTCCTGGCCATCGTCAAGGAATTGGCCAGGTTCCGCGAAATCCATGCCCAGGAGCGTAACGTGCCGCGCAGCCGGGTGTTCAAGGACGATGCGCTGGTCGAACTGGCCTCGACCAAGCCCAAGGACATGGCCGAGCTTGGTCGGTCCCGGCTCCTGATGCGCGAGGCGCGCAAGGGCGAGATCGCCAACGGGATCCTGCAAGCGGTGCACCACGCCCAGAGCCTGCCCAAGGATCAGTTGCCGTCGCCCGACGCGGCCCGCCCGTCGCCGCAGGTGAACCCGGCGCTTGCAGACCTTCTGCGGGTGTTGCTCAAGGCCAAGACGGAAAGCTCGGGTGTGGCGTCCAAGCTGATCGCCACCTCGGCCGAACTGGATGCGCTTGCCTGCGGGGACCGCAATGTGCCCGCGCTGCACGGCTGGCGGCGCGAGGTGTTCGGCGACGATGCGCTGCGTCTGTGTGACGGGCGCGTGGCGCTTGCCGCGAAGGGCAAGTCCGTCGAAATCATCGAGCTTTAACGGCGCACGGTCCTGGCATTGGTGGCGCCGCGCACGGTGATCGCGCGGATGCCGCGCAGGTCCTGATCGGTGATCCACCGGGCCACCGTGACCTGCCGCGCGCGCGGTCCGACATTGCGCGGACCCAGCGATTGCAGCGCCTTGAGATCAAGCACCAGCGCCGACGGGTCCTCGCCCGTGGTGTCGGCTATCAGGCGCACGTCGAAGGGACCGGCGCGGCTGGCCTGGCCCGTGGCCCGGATGATCGCCCCGCCGGGACGGCGCTCGACCAGCAGTTCGGTGATTTCGGCAACGGGCTGGCCCTGGAAGGCTTCGGGCTGACTGCTGCGGAAGATCGAGATGCGCCGCTGCGGAATCAGCGGATTCACCTCGGCATTGGCGACATCCATCGCCGCCGGGTCGGGCTGGCTCGATCCGAACCAGTTGAGCGGATTGAAGCGCGACTCGTTTATCGCGGCGCAGCCGGTCAATGCGACGGTTGCAAGGATCAGAAGCGTCACGGGTTTGCGCATGGTCGGTCCTTTTGCCTCTAGCCCTTTCGACGTAACCGATTGCGCCGCCGTTGAAAAGCGTCAAGCCCGGGCTGGACGTTTTGCGCCGCTCTGCCTAGGTGTTCGGAAACCACACTGCATGAACAGCGAATGACCGGAGAGCCGCATGGCCAGCGAAGCCTTTGAAGACATCGTCGAGGATTTCGAGTTTCTCGATGACTGGGAAGACCGCTACCGCATGGTGATCGAACTCGGCAAGGCGATGGAGCCGTTGCCCGAGGCGTTGAAAGTGCCCGCCACCAAGGTCGAAGGCTGCGCCAGCCAAGTCTGGCTGCATCCGCAGATCGATGCCGGCCGGGTGCAGTTCGAGGGCGAGTCGGATGCGATGATCGTCAACGGCCTGATCGCCGTCCTGCGCAAGCTCTACAACGGCTTGCCGCCAGCTGAGGTCGCCGCCATCGACGCGCGCGCCGAACTGGGCCGGTTGGGGCTGAACGATCACTTGTCGGCGCAGCGGTCAAACGGCCTGCGCGCGATGATCGAGCGTTTGCAAGGGTTTGCACGCGCCTCTTCAAGTTGAATCGAACGCCTGCGGCGTGCAGGTTCAGCGGTCCGCCCCTGCGGGTCGTCCCGCCGTTGGGGGCTCTGCCCCCAAACCCCCGGGATATTTCCGAACCGGAGAAAACAGGACCGTCCCCCATCTTCTCCGGTTTGCAAGTATCCCGGGGGAGACGCGCGCAGCGCGGCGGGGGCAGAGCCCCCCGATCACCGGTCGTTTCAGGCGTTGCCGTTGCCGGTAAAGCGCGCGGCGTCGGCGGCGGCGCGGCGGATTGCGTTCGATTTGTGGACGGTTTCCTGGTACTCGGCTTCGGGATCGCTGTCATAGACAACGCCGCCGCCGGCCTGGATGTAGAGTTTCTGGTCTTTCACCAGAGCCGTGCGCAGCGCGATGCACATGTCCATGTCCCCACCGGCGCTGAAATAGCCGACGCCGCCGCCATAGATGCCGCGCTTTTCCGGTTCCAGTTCGTCGATGATCTCCATCGCGCGGACCTTGGGTGCGCCGGACACGGTGCCGGCAGGCAGACCCGCGAGAAGGGCGGACAGGGCGTCGTGCTCTTCGCTCAGTTCGCCCACGACGTTCGACACGATATGCATGACGTGGCTGTAGCGTTCGATGATGAATTTCTCGGTTGGGCGCACAGTGCCGATTTTCGCCACGCGGCCCACGTCGTTGCGGCCCAGGTCAAGCAGCATCAGGTGTTCGGCGCATTCCTTGGCATCGCCCAGCAGATCGGCTTCGAGCGCGTCGTCCTCGGCCGGGGTCGCGCCGCGCGGGCGGGTGCCCGCGATCGGGCGGATGGTGACTTCGTTGCCGAAGACCCGCACGAGGATCTCGGGGCTCGCGCCGATCACCTGGAAGCCGCCGAAATTGAAGTAGAACATGAAGGGCGACGGGTTGGTGCGCCGCAGCGAGCGGTAGAGCGCGAAGGGCGGCAGCGGGAAATCCTGGGTCCAGCGCTGCGCCGGCACGACCTGGAAGATGTCGCCGGCGCGGATGTAGTCCCTGGCCCTTTCGACCGCCTGCTTGTAGCCCTTGTGGGTGAAGTTCGACACCGGGGGCGCGATCTCGGCGGCGTCGCCCATTTCGCGGGCCTGTTGCGGCAGGGCGCGTTCGAGGTCGCGCACGGCGTCCATGACGCGCTCGGCGGCCTGGGCATAGGCGGCGCGCGCGGTCACGCCATCGGCGACCCAGGCCGGGGACACGACGGTGACCTCGCCCTTGACGCCGTCCAGCACCGCCACCACGGACGGGCGCAGCATGACCGCGTCGGGCAGGCCCAGCGGATCGGGATTGACGTTGGGCAGGTGTTCGACCAGCCGGATCATGTCGTAGCCGAGATAGCCGAAAAGCCCCGCCGCGGCCTGTGGCAGGTCGTCGGGCAGGTCGATCTTCGATTCGGCGATCAGGGCACGCAGGGTGGTGAGCGGGTCTCCGTCCTGCGGCTCGAATGCGTCGGGGTCGTAGCGGGCGGCGCGGTTGATGCGGCTTCGGGTGCCGTGGCACTGCCAGATCACGTCGGGTTTCATGCCGATGATCGAATAGCGGCCGCGCACTTCGCCGCCCGTGACGCTTTCCAGCACGAAGGCATCCTTGGCTGCCCCGGTGAGTTTCAGCATCAGCGACACCGGCGTGTCGAGATCGGCGGCGAGGCGGGCGTAGACAACCTGGTTGTGTCCGGCCTCGAAGGCGCGGGCAAAGCTGTCGAAATCGGGGGTCAGGCTGGCCATGATCTACTGGATGGCGGCGTGGACGGCGTTGATGGCGCTCTGGTTGACCTCGACCCCGGCGCGGCGCTGAACCTCTCCGGCGAAGGCGCGGAAGAGATCTTCGGCGATGCTGCCCGAGGCCTGGTTGCGCAGCGCCTGCGCGAGGCGTTCGACATCGCCGTCGGACCGGTCCACCGGGTTGATGGCGTCGAGGCGCACCAGCGTTACCTCGCCGGTGCCGGGCACGGCGCGGATGTCGCCCGGATCCATCTCGAACACGGCCGGAATCAGCGCCGGGTTGAGATCGGAAATCTGCGCGTTGCGGCCAAGGTCGAATTCCTGCTGCGGCGCGAGACCGAGATCCTCGAAGCTGCTGCCCTCTGAAAGCTGCGCGGCAAGGTCTTCGGCCTGGGTCATGAGCTGCTCGGTCTGTTGCCGGGTGTCCCAGCCTTGGCGGACGCGGTCGATCACGTCTTCCAGCGGTTGCGGCGCCGGCGGCTGAATGGCGTTCAGGCGCATTGCGAAGACGCCGCCATCGCCAAGCTGCATGACTTCGGGGAAATCGCCTTCGTTCAGATCGGCTGCTGCCTCCCGGAAGGCGTCATAGGCGGCGATGTCGCCATCGGCGCCGGGGTACCAGTTGATCTGGCCAAGCTCTGCTTCGGTGGTGGCGGCGATCTCTTCCAATGTCGCCCCGGCGGCCAGCTCGTCGTCGATGGATTGCGCCAGCGTTTCGATCACGCGCCGCGCCCGGTCGAGCGCCAGTTCGTTGCGCAGGTCCGGGCGGGCCTCTTCGAAGGAGGTGGTCTGCGCGTCGAGCACGGCGTTCACGCGGTACAGCGCCGGGCCGAGATTGGATGGCAGCGGGCCCACCACCTCGCCGGTCTCGGCGGCGAACACGCCCTCTGCTGCTTCGTCCAGCGTCTCGCGGGTGACGTCGCCCATGTCGACATCCGCCATCTCGAGCCCGCGCTCCTCGACCAGCGCCTCGAAGCTCAGGCCGTCCTGCAGGCGGTCCAGGGCCGATTGCGCGGCCTCACGGGTGCTGAAGACCAGCCGTTCGACAAGCCGGCGCTCGGGCAGGTTGAACTGGTCGCTGCGGTCTTCGTAGGCGGCGCGCAGGGCGTCCTCGTCGACCTCGACGGTGTCGATGATCATTTCGGGCGTGATCCACGCATAGGTGATGTCGCGCTGCTCGGGCAGGGTGTAGCGGTCGATATTGTCTTCGTAATAGGCTTGCAGGTCGGACTCGGACGGCTCGGGCAGGCCGGTTTGCAGGTCAGAGCCGGTCAGCCGCGCCCAGGTGAAATCGCGGGTCTCGCCGGTATAGGACAAGAGCGTGTCGATATAGGTGTCGGGCAGCGTGTTGCCCGCGATCAGCGCGCTTTGCAGGATGGTGCGGGCGGTGTCGTCGCGCAGCTGCTCCTCGAATTCGCTTTCCGACAGGTTCTGGTTGCGCAGCGCAAAGCTGTAGGCTTCGCGGTCGAAGCTGCCATCGGGACCCTGGAACGCCGGCACCTCCAGCAGTTGCTGGGCCACGACCGCGTCGCCGACCGACAGGTCGATGCGGGCGGCTTCGTTGTCGAGCCCGCGGGCGGTGATCAGCTGGGCCAGAACCTGGCGGTCAAGCCCGAGCGATTGTGCTTCCGATATCGAAACGGCGCGGCCGACCTGTGCAGAATAGGCGTTGATCTCGGACCTCAGGGCGCGGAGATAGGCCTCGGTCGAGACCTCCTTGTCGCCCACTGTCGCGACGCTGCGGGCGGTGCCGGTCAGGCTTGTCGCGCCGAAGCCTGCGAGACCGATGAAGAGAAGTCCCATCAGGATCCAGATGAAGGTTTTCGACAGCTTGCCTTTGCCCATGGCCATGCAGGTGTGCCCCTTGCGTGAGTGCGGTTTCGTGCGACGTGTCTACGCGGCGGAACCGGGGGTCGCAAGGGGCCAGTCGAGGCTCGCCAGCCGCGTAAACAGCGCCTCGATCCCGGCCCGGTCGACATTGGCGAAGGCGACGCGGAACTGGCGCGCGCCGGCGGGGTCGGTGGCGGGCATGAACATCGTGCCGGGCAGGGCCAGGACGCCGATGTCCTGCACAAGCCGCGGAGCGAGCGTGGCGCTGCTGTCGGCAAAGGGATGTTCGAGATAGGCGAAATAGGCGCCACATCCCATCAGCCGCCAGCCCTTCGCTTCGATCAGGGGCATGTGGTCGTGGATCGCCGCGCGCCGGTCGAGGATTTCTGCCCGTTCGCCCGCCAGCCAGTCGCCCAGGTTCTGCAACCCCCAGAGCGCCGCGCGCTGGCCCAGCTGCGACGGGCAGATGGTGACGGTGTCGAGGAACTTCTCGATCTCGGACAACAGCCCAGGGCCGGCGACGATCGCACCAACGCGGTGGCCGGTCAGGCGGTAGGCCTTGGAAAAGGAATAGAGCTGGATCAGCGTGTCATGCCAGTCCGGATCGGCCAGCAGCCCATGCGGCGGGCTGGGGCGGCTGTCGAAATCACGGTAGGTCTCGTCGACGATCAGCTTGATGCCGGTCTCTCGGGCAAGATCGAAGACCGCCCGCAGCGTGTCCGCAGGATATTCGACCCCGCCGGGGTTGTTCGGTGTCACCAGGGCGATGGCGCGTGTCCGGGGTGTGATGAGCGCACGGGCGTGCTGTGCGTCGGGAACGAGGTCCGGACCGGTGGACAGCGGGACGGCTGTGACGCCCGACATGTCGAGCCACATCTTGTGGTTGAAATACCAGGGGGTTGGCAGGATGACTTCATCGCCCTCGGTGCAGAGCGCCGCGATGGTGGCCGCGAAGGCCTGGTTGCAGCCCGAGGTGATGGCGACCTGGTCCGGCGTCGCGGTGCCGTGGTAATGCGCCGACCATTGCCTGGCCAGTTCGGCGCGCAAGGCGGGCAGGCCCAGCACCGGGCCGTAAAGATGCGTTTCCGGCAGTTCCAGCGCCTCGGCCATGGCGGCGCGCAGGGGCGCGGGGGGCGGCTCGACCGGTGCGGCCTGGCTCACGTTGATGAGCGGTTGGTTGTCCGGGAAGCTGACGCCCTCGAGCCAGCGGCGGGCTTCCATCACCGGGGGGGCAAACGTGGTCTGGGTGCGTGAGGTCATGCCGGTCGGATCCCATTGAGCGCCTGCGGCGCGCTGTTTTGTTCGTTTTCAGGGGCTCTGCCCCTCGGCGCGGAGCGCCTCACCCCGGGATATTTGCAAACCAGAGAAGATCAGGCCGTCAGTCCGTGCCGCGATAGGGCTCGACATATTGCAGGGCCATGTCCCAGGGGAAGAAGATCCAGGTGTCCTGGCTGACCTCGGTGATAAAGGTATCGACCTGCGGGCGGCCCATCGGCTTGGCATAGACGGTGGCGATATGGGCCTTGGGCATGTGTTTGCGCACCACTTCGAGCGTGCGGCCGGTATCGACCAGGTCGTCGACGATCAGCACCCCGGTGCCGTCGCCGACGACCTCCATGTCGGGAGACTTGATCACCTTCGGGTCGGTCTGGGTCTGGTGGTTGTAGCTTTTCACGCTGATCGTATCGACCATGCGGATGTCCAGTTCACGCGCGACGATCATCGCCGGCGCCATGCCACCGCGGGTGATCGCGACCACGGCGCGCCACGCCCCGTCATCCGGCCCTTCGCCCTGCAGGCGCCACGCAAGGGCGCGGGCGTCGCGGTGCAGCTGGTCCCAGCTGACATGGAAACCTTTTTCATGGGGCAGGCGGTCGGTCATTTCGGTTCCTTTTCGGAGATGTGTTCAGCGGTCCAATAGCAGGCGCAGACCCAGCGCGCCAAGGACCACGGAGGCCGCGCGGTCGATCCTCGGTTTCAGCCGCAGGTATCCGGCGCGCGCCGGGGGACTGGCCAGGAAGGCTGCGAAGAGCGTGTAGACGAGGGCTTCGACAGCCAGGTGGTTGAGCACGATCAGGCTTTTCTGCGCCAGCGTCAGGTCGGGCGGGAAGATCACCACCAGCACCGCGCCGGCAAAGAGCACGGATTTGGGATTCGCCAGGTTGACCAGCAGCCCGCCGAGAAAGGCGCGTGCGCCGGGACGAGCGCTGTCGGCGACCGGAAGGGTCGCGTCGCGCCAGAGCGTCACCGCGACCCAGATCAGGTAGAGCGCACCGGCGATCTTGAGCGCCAGATAGGCGACGGGCACCAGCGCAAAGACCGCGTTCAGGCCCAGAAGCGCGGCACCGGTCCAGAGGGCGGCCATCGTGCCGAGGCCCAGCCCGGTCGCCACGCCCGCCGCGAATCCGCCCGCCACCGACTGGCGCAGCGCGTAGAGAAGCGCCGGGCCGGGGGCCGCCATCGCGGCGAGCAGGGTCAGATTGAAGGCGACGAACTGGGCCGTGGTCACGGGCGGTTATTCCTTGGTGATGTCCGGCGCGTCGACCGCCTTCATGCCGACCACGTGGTAGCCCGCATCGACATGGTGGGTTTCGCCGGTCACACCCGAGCCGAGATCGGAGAGTAGGTACAGCGCCGATTTGCCGACATCGTCGATGGTCACGTTGCGGCGCAGCGGCGAATTGTACTCGTTCCACTTCATGATGTAGCGAAAAT
>Ga0102938_10003751_pt1 | contig 11291 bp, 10 predicted proteins | sample SalPonR2_B_D2_MG_FD_84516 | JGI IMG/M metagenome (GOLD analysis project Ga0102938, IMG submission 84516) | Salt pond soil microbial communities from South San Francisco under conditions of wetland restoration - Salt Pond MetaG R2_B_D2_MG | ecosystem: Environmental > Aquatic > Marine >... | reverse complement strand
GGTTCCCCCGAAGGGATGCCTTTGGCAGAACCCCATTGGGCTCCCTCTTTTTATTTATTGTTTTGTTTTTGAAGTACTTGAGGACTTGAGTCATGGCCTCCAGAGGCCGCCGGGTTCCCCCGAAGGAATGCCTTTGGCAGAACCCCATTGGGCTCCCTCTTTTTATTTATTGTTTTGTTTTTGGAGTACTTGAGGACTTGAGTCACGGCCTCCAGAGGCCGCCGGGTTCCCCAGAAGGGATGCCTTTGGCAGAACCCCATTGGGCTCCCTCTTTTTTTCAAATAAAGTTCTGGACCGGCATATAAGGTAAGTTTTTACAACTTGCTCAAAATACGGTTCTCAATAATGCCGCGTTCGTCTAGGGGTTTAGGACGCCGCCCTTTCACGGCGGTAACACGGGTTCAAATCCCGTACGCGGTACTCTTTTTTACTGTTTGGTATTTTGTAACTTCCCTTCTGTTTGATTTTACTTTCTTTCAAAAACATCCCTCCTTTTGAGAAATACCCAAGTTTTCAGATTTGTTATTTTTCTAAAGATTCCGGACGGCATCATTTACCAGACTTCTCTTTATCCCTGATATCTTTTCATTATGCCCGTCTTAGAAAATAACCAGTAGCAGCGTATTAAGTACGGAAATAACCAGTCCAAACAGTACAGCCCATCCAAAACCGTCTATTGAGAATCCATCAATAAGTTTATCTGTAAGCATTAATATCCAGGCATTAATCACCAGTGTAAAAAGGCCCAGTGTAAGAATATTAATAGGCAGTGTAAGCAGAACAATAAATGGGCGAATAAGCAGATTCAGGATAGCAAGCACTACTGCGACTCCCAGAGCCGTCCAGTAGTTTTTAATCGAGACACCCTTAACTAGGTAAGAGCCGACAAATATTACAATGCTGTTTATGATTAAAGTTTTTATCATCGAGTTGCAATTATGTTTCAGTTTTGGACATGTACGAATTTCAACTCAAAAAGTTATCCGCTATGAAATGGATCCTGTACAACTCGCTTGACGAATTCTCCCCGCATCACCTCTACGGTATACTTAAACTTCGGCAGGATATTTTCATCATTGAACAAAACTGCATTTACAATGACATAGATGGCCTTGATGAAAAATCAAGTCATATCTTGCTCCAAGATGATGCTAACATTATTGCAGGTTATCTCAGAATTGTTCCGCCCAATATCAAATTTGAAGAGTATTCACTTGGCCGAATTGCTGTGAAAAGGAGTTATCGCGGTCAGGGCTTTGGCAAAGAGATAGTAAAAAAAGGAATAGATACAGTCTGGTCTAAAGGAGCCCGCAGCATCAGAATTGAGGCACAGGCTCACCTTGAAGACTTTTATAAAGAAACAGGATTTTTAACGGTGTCAGAAGTCTATGATGTAGATGATATTCCGCATCTACAGATGATTCTCACTACCTGAAGTACATTTGCAGCAATACTCCGGATATAATTTATTTATCCGGTAGTGACCACGATTGCGATCACGATAAGAAGAGCAATTTTAAATAGCAGGGATTTCCAGTTTTTCATTTTATGTAGAGCAACTAATTTGGTTAGATAAATTTAACGGTCTATATGTATAAAAAGATCCGACTAAGATCAAGTTATCCACAAAATTAAATTTATCATGTTGAGCGTTCGTGATGGCAAAATTCTGCCTTCTATTAACAAGAGTGGCGAACACCCGTTTTGTTACACTATTTATTAAAATATTTTAATACTAATTTCTTTCAAGTTTCTTTTTCCCCAGGCGTTTTGAGTTCCCTACAACATTGAGTGAGCTCATAGCCATAGCAATTTCTGCAAGTACCGGATGCATCCAGCCAATCACAGACGCAGGTATCATAAGCACATTGTAAAAGAATGCCCAAAACAGATTCTGGCGGATTTTCTTCATGGTAAGGGTACTTAATCGTATCGCTTTCAGGACAGCTTCTAAATCGCCTTTTATCAGTATGATAGACCCGGCCTCAATTGCAATGTCCGTCCCTGAGCCAAGTGCAATCCCCACATCAGCCTGTGACAGTGCCGGCGCATCATTTATACCGTCGCCAACCATCGCAACAACCTCGCCTTGCCGCTGCATCTCCTTTATGACAGATACTTTTTCGTCAGGCTTCATTTCTGCCCTTACACTTTCTATGCCAATCTCTCCGGCAATTGCCTCTGCTGCCTTCTGCTGATCCCCTGTTACCATCACACATGCATAGCCCATCTGCTTCATTAACTCTATGGTTGCACCTGAATCTTCCTTCAGTGTGTCCCGGAGTCCGATCAGAGATATCAACATGTTATCCACAACAACATAAATGACTGTCTTCCCTTCATTCATCAGTTCATAGGCAAGTTCTTGTGCGTCGGCTGCAACCTTAATATCCAGCATGTTCAACATGGAGGCGTTTCCGGCTGCTATTTCGTATTGATTAACTTTTCCCTGTACACCCATTCCGGTATGCGATTGAAAGTCTTTCACCTCGAGAGATGCATAATCATCACCTGCATACTCAACAATAGCTTTTCCCAGTGGATGCTCCGATCGCGACTCAACCGCCGCAAGCATATTCAAATAGTTGCTGTGCCGGTCACTTAATGATCTCACATCCGTTACCTCCGGCTCCCCCTTCGTGAGTGTACCGGTTTTATCAAACACAAATGTGGTCACGTCCTGAAGAAGCTGTATGGCCTCTCCTTTCCTGATTAGGATTCCATTTTCAGCACCCAGCCCGGTACCTACCATCAATGCAGTTGGTGTAGCCAGCCCCAGTGCACAGGGGCATGCAATCACCAACACAGCAAGCGATGCATAGAACGCCTGACTTACTACAGGAAGATCGGTTATGACCCAGGGCAAAAACTGGTCCCCATACAGAAGAACCGGCTCAAAAAATGAGGGAAATGCCCACCAGCCGGCAAATGTGAGAACGGCAATACATAAGATGACGGGTACAAAAATTGCGGTCACCTTGTCGGCTACATTCTGAACAGGCACTTTTGATCCCTGAGCCTCTTCTACAAGCCGCACAACCTGATTCAGAAAAGAATCTTCACCGACTCTTTTTACCTGTACACGCACCGACCCTTCTTTATTGATGGTTCCGCCGATTACTTCGTCACCTTCTCTTTTCACCGCAGGCAGCGGTTCTCCTGTCACCATAGCTTCATTCACTGAACAAGATCCGTCAATTACATCACCATCAGCCGGAATTTTTTCACCGGGGCGTACAATCACTGTATCACCTTCTTTAAGTTCGGACACTTCAACTTTTTCTTCACGCCCATTTCGAATAACATTCGCAAAATCAGCTTCAAGAGTAAGTAGTTTTGTAATTGCATCGGAAGCACGACCCCGTGCTTTGGTTTCTATGTAACGACCCGTCAGGTGAAATGCCATAATCATTGCAGCGATGCCCGAGAAACTGTATACAATAACATCCGTTAAACCGAAATGATATGCCAATGACATTAATCCAGTTAAGAGTGAGGCACCTGTTCCCAATGCAATAAGCACATCCATATTTGGAGACAAATTCCTGGCTGATTTCCATGCACCTGTCAGGGTTTCCATCCCCGGATAAAAAATAACAGTTGCTGCACCCAGTGTCATCACTGCTTCCATCACAGTATGGCTGGTAAATGAATAGCCAAGAACCATATCCACAAACATCCAAACCATTAGCGGAATAGTGATGGCCCAGCTCAACATCATTTTTTTCCGGGCATTTCTGAATGTTTTTTCTTCCCGCTCACGTTTTTCCTGAAGCCTGTTTTTTTTCTCTGAAACCTGCTCTTCTGCACTGTATCCGGCTGACTCCACAGCTTTAATCAAATCCCTGACTGAGCCCTTCTCTGAATTCCAGGTAACAAATGCTTTTTCTACCGGCAGGCTGACATTTACCGACTGCACCTCATCGACGCCTGATAACGCTTTTTCCACGCTTTTGACACACCCTGCACAGTGCATCCCTGAGATTTCCAGGACCGTTTGGGACTCGTTTTCAGGCACAAGCAGCGTATATCCTGCATCCTCCACTGCCGATGCCAGTTTAGCAGGGTCAGCTTTTTCTTCATTGTACGTAATAGTGGCATTTTCGGCAGCTAAGTTGACAGCTACATCATTAACGCCCTCTACCCTTTTTATAGCCTTCTCCACGCTGCCGGAGCAACCTGCGCACATCATGCCCTCAACCTGAAATGTTTTCTTCATTTTAAATTCCTGATAAGATTAAAACCGGGTTTGATATAAATTGCTTGAATTCTTCAATAACCTGATCATACAAGATACTCACAGTTCAAGCACAAGCTGTTACAATCGATTTGCCCAGATGTGTAATATTTTTATATCAGAGCTGATCCAGTGGAGTTCGCTCTATCCCTGGCTGATTAAGGTATGCAGTCACTGTTTTACCGGTAACGGATTTAAACTGATTTGACAGATACTGAACGCTACTGTAATTCAACTTCCATGCAATTTCACTAAGCGTATACTTTTTAAACCCAAGCAATTCTTTAACTCTCTCAATTTTTAGCCTGATGAAAAATTTTTCAATCGTGATTCCCTTTTCGCGTGAAAACACCTGGCTGAGATATGAATAGTTGTAGGGAAGTTTGCGGGTAAGAAATGAGGATATGGTTGAAGATTCATCTCCGGCTTCTATATAAGACAAATATTCAATCAGTGCTGCCTGAACACCGGAGACGATCTCCTGATTTCGATTTTCAACGAGTTCGAATCCATTTTCTTTAAGTTTCAAAGCCAGCATTTCAAGCTCATCAGGCCCGAGTTCTCTTGCAAATCTGATTTTGCCAATCTCAACGTTACGCACCGGTAGTTCAAGGTTGGCAGCGACCCTGGTAACTGATTCCACGCAACGCGGACACACCATATTTTTGACTACTTTTTCCATATCTGTTTGCTCAACAAGATACGGAAAAAGTGAGTTCTCTACATTAGCCTGAAATATCGGTTAATGCGGTAAAAATACCGGCAATGGTGATATTTACTCTACCGTGACGCTCTTTGCGAGATTTCGCGGCTGATCGACATTACATTTACGGTTAACTGCTATGTAGTACGAGAGCAGCTGAAGAGGGATGACTGTCAGGAGTGGTGAGAAGCAATCCTCCGTCGATGGAATCTGAATTGAAAATTCAGACAGGTCTTTAACTTCTCCATTCTCCTCATTCATGATAGAGATAATGCGACCTTTTCTCGCCTTTACCTCCTCTATATTCGACACCATTTTATCGTTGGTATGATCAGTAGCTGCAATAACAACAACGGGCATCATTTCATCAATAAGTGCAATTGGCCCGTGTTTCATCTCAGCTGCAGGGTAGCCTTCTGCATGAATATAAGAGATTTCCTTGAGCTTAAGCGCGCCTTCCAGGGCAACAGGAAAATTGTATGTTCTGCCCAGGTACAAGAAATTTGGCGCATATGTAAAGAGCTTGGCCATCTCTTTAATCATGTCGTTGCTATCGTTAAGTATCTCTTCAACCTTTGCAGGTATTTTGTCAAGTTCACTAATCAGTTCTTTTGCCCGTTCCTCTGAAATAATACCTTTATCCCGGCCTACACGGATAGCCATCATGGTAAGCACAACAACCTGTGCAGTAAAAGCTTTGGTTGATGCGACGCCTATTTCCGGACCTGCATGAGTAAATACACCTGCATCTGTTTCACGAGAGATTGTGGATCCGACAACGTTACAAATACCCAGTACTTTTGCACCCTTCTCTTTTGCTTCGCGAAGAGCTGCAAGAGTATCTGCAGTTTCACCACTCTGGGAAATAACCAGCAGTACATCACCTTTTCCAATAAGAGGATCTCTGTAACGGAATTCAGATGCATACTCAACCTCAACCGGTGTCTTGGCCAGGTATTCGAACAGGTACTCCCCTACCAAACCGGAGTGCCAGCTGGTTCCGCATGCTGCTATTACAATTCGTTTTGCGTTTACAAGGTCATCCATCACGTCGACCAGCCCACCGAGCTGAATAGTTCCCTCATCAGGGTTGATACGCCCTCTCATACAGTCAGCAATAGACCGTGGCTGCTCAAAAATTTCTTTAAGCATAAAGTGGGGATATCCCGCCTTTTCAATTTCCTCAAGACCCATTGCCAGCTCGTGAATCTCTTTTGTGAGATGCACATCGTCTATTGTTTTTACTTCGTAATTGTCTTTTGTCACGATGGCCATTTCACCGTCATCAAGGAATATAACCTTGTTCGTGTACTCCACTATTGGAGAAGCATCGGAAGCGATAAACATTTCTCCATCTCCTATTCCGAGGAGAAGAGGCGACCCTTTTCGGGCTACGTAGAGCTTATCGGGTTCATCCATATTAGCGATAGCGAGACCATATGTACCTACAATTTGTTTTAAGGCAAGCCTGATTGCCTGCTCAAAATCTACATCAGACGTGCTATAAATCTCTTCAAGAAGCTGAGCTACTATTTCCGTGTCGGTTTCACTTTTGAATGTGCGGCCGCGTTCGATTAGTTTCTTCCGCAGTGATGTGTAATTTTCAATAATCCCGTTGTGTACAACGGCGATATTACCCGACTCACTGAGGTGCGGATGAGAATTCACATCATTTGGCTCTCCGTGCGTGGCCCATCGTGTGTGGCCAATGCCTATATTCCCAAGTGCATTGTTCTTTTTTAGCATATTTTCGAGATTCACAACTTTCCCTTTTCCTTTGTGAACCTGCATTTTTCCGTTCATGAGGGCTACACCGGCTGAATCATACCCCCTGTATTCGAGACGCTTAAGTCCTTTAACAAGAATATCTCCGGCGTTTTTGTCGCCAACATAACCTACTATTCCACACATACACTACCTTTTCTTTGATCGTTTTATTGTCTTCGATGATTTTTAACTAATTTAGAGATCTGTTAATCGATATAAAATTATTTCTTTCTATAGATATGGCCCAGATCACCGCCTTTTTTGAGGATAATTCTCTTAAAAATTTTTTTCCTCTTACATTAACCCGCCCAATATACGACCTTCGGGTGGGAATTTTAACACTTGCCGAAAAATGGTTATCGGCAGTGGACAGTAAAAATGAAGCAAGCGGGCTGCAGCGCGATAATTTGAAAAAGCTTTTTGCCGAACCACCACTTCTCAAAACAGACGATAGTTGCTACTGGATAAATCCAAGAGTGTTCCCTGACAATAACCTTGCTAACCGGGTTCAAAAACTGTCAGTCAATTCAGTTTTAACAGATGGAAATGTTCTTATTGCGGCACATTTATCGTCTGATGTACATAATGCCTGGCTTAAAAATGGGATGAGCACATCCGATTTAAATGAATCTATTTACACAACTCCCTTTAAAATACTGGATGACATCTGGCAGATTTTCCAATTTAACGGCGAAGAGATCAGGCAGGATCTGGACCGCATCAAACACAAAAAAAAGGTAGACACCACTACCTATAAGCACTCTGTTTTAGTCGACAACTACCCCATCTATATTGAGGAAGAGGCTATTATAGAACCCGGCGCAGTTCTCTATGCTGATGACGGCCCCATATATATTGGCAGGGGTGCGCGCGTAATGGCTAACGCGGTAGTCCGTGGAACAGCTGCCATTTGTGAGGATTCTGTTGTAAAAATGGGGGCTAAAATTTACAAAGACACCACCATAGGGCCGGTTTGTAAAGTCGGCGGTGAGGTTTCCAACGTTGTATTTCACTCCTACAGTAACAAGGCTCACGACGGATACGCCGGGAACTCGGTGTTTGGTCAGTGGTGTAATCTCGGGGCCGATACAAACACATCAAACCTGAAAAACAATTACAGCACGGTTCGTTTCAGAAACTGGGAGTCAGGCGAAGAGGTTGATACTGGGCAGCAGTTTATTGGCACAATCATGGGAGATCACTCTAAAACCGGTATTAATGCCATGCTCAACACCGGAACTCTTTGCGGCGTGTGCTGCAATCTTTTTTCTGATGGATACCCGCCAAAATATGTCCCCTCATTCAGCTGGGTAAGCGGTAAGGACGTTGTTCCCTACCATTTTGAAAAAGCTATTGATGCCATGCAAAAAATGATGGAGCGCCGTGACGTTGAGCTTACTGAAGCCTATAAAGAACTTATGCACTCTATTTTCAAATCTACACTGTAGAGCCCAGATAATGATCTTAAAATACTATTTGCCCATAAGACAATTCAAATAGTATTAGTTTTAACTGTTTTTGATTGCATGTCACCCCATTTTTTGTTTATTAAAAGTAGGGATATTTGCCCAGGCCCTGCCGATGTTATTCAAAATCGGAGGGGGTCTCCGGTAACCACACAGAAAATATCCTCATTATAGTTTGAGTTTAACATCGCAACTAAACCTGAGGGACAATGAAAGTAAAAGACTTATTGGAGAAGAAAGGAACTGAAATATATTCAGTCGGCCCGGACGAATCTGTACTGGAAGCAATATCAAAAATGGCTGAATTGAACATCGGGGCTCTTGTTGTGATGGATAATGAAACCCTCGTGGGCATCATTTCCGAACGGGACTACAGAAATAAAATAATTTTAAAAGGCCGCACATCAAAAGATACGCCGGTATCTCAAATAATGGTCGACAAGGTAATTTGTGTAGAACCCAATGATAACATTAATCTCTGTATGCAGTTAATGACGAATAAGAAAATCCGGCACCTTCCTGTTCTCGATAACGATTCCCTTGTTGGTGTTATCTCTATCGGAGATGTTGTTAAAGCTGTTATTGAAAGCCAGAAAAACGAAATTGACTCTCTTCGGAATTACATCGCAACCGGCGGCGGATACCCGGCATAATTAAATGGTACTCATTTATTTAAAGGTTTTTTATTTTCTTTTGTAGCTGAGTTTATTTTTCTTTCATGTAATACAATTGAACACTTAATTACATGGGAGAAAGTTATGGAAAATTCACTTCGTACCGTTGGTCACTACCTTTACGCCCTGCCATTTGCTGTATTCGGGCTTTTTCACTTTATGAATGCAAGCAGCATGGCCGGCATGGTTCCACTGCCCGGTGGTGTTTTTTGGGTATATTTAACCGGTGTAGCGCTGATTGCTGCAGCTGTAAGTTTCTTAATTGGTAAAAAAGTGAAACTCGCGGGTACCCTTCTTGGCATTATGCTGATTATATTTGTGCTTTCAATACACCTGCCGGGTGTGATTGGAGCAGACAGTCCTCAGTCGATGCAAATGTCGATGACATCACTTCTGAAAGATCTGGCCCTGGCAGGAGCTGCATTTTTTATTGCAGGATCGCATACTGAGGCAACAACCTGAACACATCTTTTCAGATTGAATCCGGCAGTTGGCGATTACCAACTGCCGGCTTTTTTATTATAGCGGCAGATTATCATGTTTTTTCTTAGGTACTGAATCTACCTTGTTCTGGCAGAGCTCAAATGCCCGGATAAGCTTTTCACGTGTTTCGTGAGGGAATATCACATCATCAATAAATCCTCTTTCAGCTGCTTTGTAGGGATGTGCAAACTCTTCGCTGTACTGGTCTTCGAGCTCTTTCTGTTTTTCCTCAGGATTATCTGCTCTGGCTATCTCTTTCCTGAAAATAATTTCGACTGCACCTTTTGTTCCCATCACTGCAATCTCGGCGGAGGGCCAGGCCACATTATAATCAGCACGAATGTGCTTGCTGTTCATTACGTCGTAGGCGCCGCCATAGGCTTTCCGGGTAATAACGGTCATTTTTGGCACTGTTGCCTCACAGAACGCATAGAGAAGCTTTGCACCGTGTTTAATGATGCCGCCCCACTCCTGGTCGGTTCCCGGCAGGAACCCCGGCACATCTTCAAACACAACCAGCGGAATGTTGAATGCATCACAAAAGCGAACAAACCGGGCTCCTTTTACAGATGCATCAATATCAAGAACACCCGCAAGTGACAGTGGCTGATTCGCAACAATACCTACCGAACGGCCATCAAGGCGTGCAAACCCAACCACGATATTATCTGCATAATGTTCATGCACCTCGTAAAATGAGTCGTTATCCATTACGCCGTCAATAACGTCTTTGATATCATATGGTTTGTTCGGATTATCGGGGACGATCTCATCGAGCTTTTCCGCTTTTGCCTTATCGGGCTTTGCTGATGGCTGATGAGGGGCTTTCTCCTCACAGTTTTGTGGCAGATAGCCCATCAGGCTGCGAATATCGTGGAGACATGCCGCATCGTTATCTGACGCAAAATGTGCAACTCCTGATTTCGTGCCATGAGCTGAAGCTCCGCCAAGATCTTCGGATGTAACCTCTTCGTGCGTTACCGTTTTGACGACATTTGGCCCCGTCACAAACATGTAGCTCGTATCGCGAACCATGTAAACAAAATCAGTAAGCGCCGGGCTGTACACCGCGCCGCCGGCACAGGAACCCATCACGGCTGAAATCTGCGGCACTACTCCGGATGCCATGGAGTTTCGCCAGAACACCTCTGCATACCCGCCAAGTGAGCTTACACCTTCCTGGATGCGCGCACCGCCCGAATCATTCAGGCCAATTATGGGCACGCCATTCTTAAGAGCAAGATCCATCACCTTACAGATTTTTTCAGCATGAGTTTCTGAAAGCGAGCCTCCGAATACAGTAAAATCCTGGCTGAATACATAAACAGGGCGCCCTTCAATTTTCCCATAGCCTGTAACCACGCCATCGCCCGGTATCTGTTTTTTGTCCAATCCGAACGCTTTGCTGCGATGCTGTACAAATGCATCTATTTCCTGGAAAGAATCGCTGTCCAGCAGTATATCGAGACGTTCACGCGCAGTGAGTTTCCCTTTTTCATGTTGTTTTTCGATCCTCGCTTTGCCTCCGCCCAGTTTGGCAGATTCCCGCATTTTCTTCAGCCGCTCAATTTTATCTTGTTTACTCATTCGATGTCTGTTTTATGATTTATATTCAACAAAATATGTCTGTAGTCTGTCTGTAAAATCCACTGCTTCTTCTTCGTACATATCTACCAAATTTCGTGCAAAAATCTCTTTTTCTATAAACCTGCTGGCCTGTTTCCAGTTGTCGAGCTGATTGAGATCAATCAGTGCCTCTTCGTATGCTTTTTCAGAACCGCTAAAAATGTGCGATGTAAACCTGTCTTCATCATCCTTCAGCCAGCCTATCAGGTGTTCTGCGGAGTTCGCCCCTTTATCCTTCACTGTAAGATCTATTAAAGGTGCTTCTTCATCATATGAATCTTTAATGGTGCCTGATTCGGTCGCGTCATCATCACCATTGTCTTCATCCAACTCTG
>Ga0102938_10003750_pt1 | contig 11294 bp, 8 predicted proteins | sample SalPonR2_B_D2_MG_FD_84516 | JGI IMG/M metagenome (GOLD analysis project Ga0102938, IMG submission 84516) | Salt pond soil microbial communities from South San Francisco under conditions of wetland restoration - Salt Pond MetaG R2_B_D2_MG | ecosystem: Environmental > Aquatic > Marine > Intertidal... | reverse complement strand
TAGATATGGTGGCAAGACTTGTAATACCACAAGATTAGTACCATTACTTATTTTTTACAAGAAAGGGGCTCTCAAAATTATGATCTTGAAAGCCCCTTACTTATAGCAGTAGTCTATCGGTGGAATTACAATGGTGGTGTAATATTTGTATTTATCCTGCCGGGACCCAAGAAGTGCGGTCCACAGCTTAGTCGTCTTCGTACAGCTCGTGTATTTCATCCCAGGCTTCCGGCTCGCCGGCCCGCAGGCGCTCCAGTAATAAAAACTGACTGGTGAGGATATCAATGTCGCGTTTTTTAACCTCTTCCGGAGAAGTTTCCCGGGCAAGCTTAATACCTTCAACCTCTTTGGGGTCAAGGGCGGCAATGCGGTCAAGCTCATTATGAATATCCTTCACACGAAACCGCAAAAAGCCCTTTACAGGAAGGAATACAGGAGGTTCATACCCCATTTTCTCAAGGTCCCGTGCTGTGCTTTCGATGGCATCATCGGTAGTAAAATGGGTACTTCTGTTTAACTCCGATTTTTTGTTTTCCACATATTCCTGTAAATTCATCTGTTCCTCCTCAGGAATTCTGATTTTGGAAGTCATAAGACGTCCAAAATCAGAAATGACCTCAAAAACTTTAAGATAAAGTGTTTACCTTACACAAAATGTGAGCATTCTAAATGTTCAAATATAGAAGCTCTACTTTCTCCTGCATTAATAATCATGTCTTTTTACCTTTCTTTCAAGGGGTAATCACTTTTTAAGGGGAATTTGGGTGCTTTCACACATCAATATGAACTATTTGCTACTTGGAAAGAAACTGGTATAGTGGGGTGCTATGTCGCCGCTCTTCATCACCGGAATAGCCTTTAGCCTCAGCTTCGACGCCTTCGCGGTATCTCTGTCAAACGGGTGCGCCCTTGAGAAGTGCACCCTGCGTCATGCGGTAACAGTAGGGCTTTGGTTTGGACTGTTTCAGGCGGGTATGCCGATTATCGGCTGGCTGGGCGGGATGTATCTACGTGAGGCAATCCGCGCCTGGGACCACTGGCTCGCCTTCGGGCTGTTGTGTGCTATCGGACTGAAGATGATGTATGAGGGGTGGAAAACCAACAGCGGCTGCCCCGCTCCAGACGAATCGGTCATTATGCACCCGGGCAGGCTGTGTGCCATGGCTGTCGCTACCAGCATTGACGCACTTGCAGTCGGATTAAGCTTTTCAGTACTCGGGTATCCCATTGCAGTTCCCGCCCTTGTCATCGGTATCGTGACCTTCTTCATGAGTTCCTTCGGCATGAAAGCCGGCGAGAAGCTGTATCTGCTGTTAGAAGATAAAGTGGAATACGTCGGCGGCGCTATCCTGATTGCTATTGGAATAAAAACCCTCCTCGACCATATCTCATAGCCATAAAAAACCGAAAGAATTTTATTTGTACCTCTTGACCCTGTGCCTTCTAATTGTTAATTTTTAATCGATATATTTTTATTGATAAAATAATAATTATTTATAGGAGGCCACATATGGCACAGGCAAAAAACAGCACCCAAATTTCCGGATCGGCGGCTGCCCTCGACGACATGATAGAAAGAGTAGCAAAGGCCCAGAGAGTAATGGCCCGATTCAGTCAGGAACAGGTTGATATTATATTCAAGGAAGCTGCATTGGCCGCAAACAGGCAACGGATAGAGCTTGCCAAACTCGCACACCGAGAAACCGGTATGGGAGTAATGGAAGACAAGATTATAAAAAACCACTATGCCGCCGAGTTTATCTACAATAAGTACAAAGATATTCGCACGTGCGGCGTAATAGAATCGGACGAGGCGCAGGGGATAATGAAAATTGCCGAACCGGTAGGAGTAATTGCCGGGGTGGTTCCTACTACTAATCCCACTTCAACCACTATTTTCAAGGCCCTGCTTGCCCTGAAGACCCGCAACGGAATGGTCTTTTCTCCCCACCCCCGTTCTGCCGCCTGCACTGTGGAGACGGTGAAAGTTATTCTTAATGCGGCGGTTGCCGCCGGCGCGCCTGAAGAAATTATTGCCTGCATCGAAGAACCGTCGGTAGAACTGTCACAACAGCTGATGAAACACCCAAGTATCAGCATGATTCTGGCCACCGGCGGCCCCGGAATGGTGAAAGCCGCCTATTCCTCTGGAAAACCGGCAATTGGTGTCGGCTCGGGAAATACCCCGGCCGTTATCGACGAAACGGCGGACATAAAAACCGCCGTCAGCTCGGTACTGATGAGTAAAACCTTCGATAACGGGATGATCTGTGCCTCCGAACAGTCAGTCGTAATTACCGAAAAAGTCTACTCTAAAACGAAACAGGAGCTCCTCCGCCAGGGCGCGTATGTACTGAATGAAAAGGAGCGCGATGCGGTGGCACAAGTAATTTTGAAAAAGGGTAAATTGAATGCAGCCATAGTCGGGCAATCGGCCGCCTCGATCGCCGCCCTGGCAAATATCGAAGTACCGGAAGACACCAAGGTTCTTATCGGTGAAGTAAAAAGTGTTGGGGTCGAAGAGGCATTCTCCTTCGAAAAACTTTCGCCGGTCCTGGCAATGTACCGTGCCGCGGACTTTGAAGAGGCCCTTTCCACCGCACAGCAACTGGTTGAGTTTGGTGGTTTAGGACACACCAGTGTGCTCTATACCGATCCGGCCAATTCAGCCCGGATTCGCCTCTTCGGTGAATCGATGAAAACCGGCCGCACCCTCATCAACATGCCCTCCAGCCAGGGTGCCATCGGCGACATGTACAACTTCAAACTCGCCCCTTCTCTTACCCTCGGGTGCGGCAGCTGGGGCGGCAACTCGGTCAGTGAAAATGTTGGCCCAAGCCACCTGCTGAATATTAAATCAGTGGCAAACCGTAAAGAGAACATGCTGTGGTTTCGCATGCCGCCGAAAATCTATTTCAAGCCGGGCTCACTCGATTACGCCCTCGATGATTTGGCCGGAAAGGAACGCGCCTTTATTGTAACCGACGCCTTTTTAGCACAGAGCGGATACCTGGACGGGATCACTAAAAAGCTGGGACAACTCGGCATTGCCTATGAAATGTTTACCGAAGTCGAGCCCGACCCCACCCTGGCCACCGCCCGCAGCGGTGCAGCCAGAATGGAGAATTATCAGCCCGACGTCATTCTGGCAGTCGGCGGCGGATCTCCTATGGATGCCGCCAAAATCATGTGGCTCCTGTATGAAAAGCCGGATGCAGACTTCGAATCCATGGCAATGCGCTTCATGGACATTCGCAAGCGGATCTACCAGTTTCCCAAAATGGGGCGCAAGGCCGACATGGTGGCAATCCCAACTACCAGCGGTACAGGCTCTGAGGTAACCCCTTTTGCAGTCATTACAGATGAGAAAAGCGGTATGAAGTACCCGATTGCCGATTACGAGCTAACCCCGCAGATTGCTATTTGCGACAGTGAGTTGGTGAAGGAAATGCCCGCATCTCTCACTGCATTTTCGGGTATCGATGCGCTGACCCACGCCCTGGAGGCGCTGGTAAGTACCTATGCCACCGAATACACCAATCCGATGGCCCTGGAATCGATCCGCCTGTTGTTCGAATATCTGCCGCGGGCCTACAAGAAGGGAGCGGCTGACCCCGAAGCCCGGGAAAAGGTGCATCATGCAGCCAATATGGCGGGTATGGCCTTTTCAAACGCTTTTCTGGGCGTCTGCCACTCGATGGCACACAAACTCGGGGCCTTCTTTCACATTCCCCACGGCCTGGCCAATGCACTGCTTATAAACCAGGTAATCCGCTTTAACGCCAATGATGCACCGACCAAACAGGGGACCTTTCCGATGTACCGTTATCCCCAAGCCGCGGAACGCTACAGTCGGGCAGCTGATTATCTGGGCTTAGGAGGGAAAAACATCGAGGAGAAGGTAGAACGGCTCATCATCGCAATTGACCGTCTGAAAAAGGAACTCGAACTTCCCGCCTCAATTGAAGCTGCGGGGGTTGAAGCTTCCGAATTTACCGACAAAATCGAGGTAATGAGTGAGGCGGCCTTCGACGATCAGTGCACCGGAACCAACCCCAGGTTTCCGCTGATCCGGGAAATTCACAGTCTCTACGAGCTTGCATACCGCGGAGAAGTTGATGCACCCAAAGCCGAATAAAACAGATCCGACCGAGCCAAAACCAATTGCAGCAACCCCGATTGTAGTTGAGCTCTGCCTCGGCAGCGCCTGCTACAGCCGGGGAAATGGAGAGGCAATAGATATACTGGAAGATTTTATTCGCAGCGAAGCCCTTGAGGAGCACGTCTCCCTCAAGGGCCGCCTTTGTGCAGAGGAGTGTGCCAAGGGACCGTGCATACACATCAACGGAAAGCTTTATTCGGAGGTACGCCCGGAATGTACCGTTGACTTGTTACGCTACCATCTGAAGGAGAAACAATGAAACCGGCTATATACACAGAAAACACTGAATGCCGCGACTGTTATAAATGTGTACGTGAATGTCCTGTAAAGGCCATCCAAGTGAAGGACTCAAGTGCAATGATCGACCATACCCGCTGTATTTTTTGCGGTCGCTGCGTACATGTATGTCCCGCCGGTGCCAAACGCGTCCGTCGCGACTTACCCCGGGCAAAACAACTGCTCAAATTAAAGCAGCGGGTATTCGTCTCTTTAGCCCCATCCTTTCCCAGCTATTTTTCACAAAGCCCACAACATCTAATAGAAAAATTTCTTGAGATAGGATGTGCCGGTGTTTCGGAAACCGCCCTTGGTGCAGAGCTTATTACCACCCTGCAAAACCAGCTTTTATCAGGAGAGTTACAGGACGATCTCAATGAAACACAGCAAGATACTGCGCCGGTACTGTTCTCAAGCGCATGTCCTCCGGTAGTGGAACTGGTCCGTAAATACTATCCTTCTAGAACGGAAAACCTCTCACCCTTCCACTCCCCAATGATCGCCCATGGACGGATGCTGCGAAGCTACTACGGCGATGACCTAGGGATCGTATTTGTAGGCCCCTGTATCGCAAAAAAACACGAAGCTGATCAGTATCCTGAAATTATTGATGTAGCACTTACCTTTAAAGAGGCGGCGGAATGGCTACTGTTTGATGGGGAGAAGTCATCTGAATTATCTGCTTCCACCCTTCACACCGCCGGTTCCACATCAGAATACGAAGGGTCCTTTGTCCCCATTTCCGCCGGGGCGGCCCGAATGTTTCCGATTGAAGGAGGCATGAAAATCGCAATGGAAAAAAAACCGCCCCTTGAAGCACAGACGGTGTTTGTGCAATCGGGCATCCACACAATAAAAACGAGTCTTGATAAATATGCCGAATATTCGGGAGAAACTCAAACCTTCTGTGAGCTCCTGGCATGTCCCGGCGGATGCATAGACGGCTGTGGTTTTAGTTCGGCTATACCCCTAGCCGAGCGACACAGACGAATTACCGAATTTTCCAACACCCATACCAACACCCAGATAAGCACCGGCAGCGATCCTAACACTTCCGGGCTGCAGGAGGATTTCCCGTGGAACATCTCCATAGATGAGTACTATAGGGTCTACGTGAAAGCTCCTGCCGCCGATAGACACAAGTTTACTGAGCAGGAAATCCAGGATGCACTGCTGAGGCTGAATAAGACTCACACTGAGGACCTAAAGGATTGCGGCGGGTGCGGGTACAATACCTGTCGGGACTTTGCCGCCGCCTGGCTGGCCGGTATGGCGGAAAAAGAGATGTGTGTAACCGAGATGCGCAAGCTTGCCCAGAAGAAGGCAAACGCACTTATAAGAAAAATTCCCCTCGGAATTGCCCTAATCGATAACGACATGAGGATTGTCGAGTGCAACGGCCGTTTTCTCTCACTCTTCTGCAATTTTGAGGTAGAACCCAGTGAAGAGGAGGTTGATCGAAGCTTCGGCAGCTCGGTTTCTCATTTTCTTAATGAACCGGAATTACTGAATAATGTATTTTCATCCAGAGTGAGTAAAGAGCAAATTCTCCGTACAAAAGATAAGGTACTGGAAGCCCACTGTTTCAGTATTCAGCCAGGCCGATTAATCGGAATCACCCTCCACGATATCACCACCTCATCTGTGAAACGAAGCATGGTAGTGAAAAAGGCCGAAGAGGTCATACACAAGAATCTCGGCAGTGTCCAGCAGATTGCAGGACTTCTAGGAGAGAATGCGGCGGAAACCGAAATCCTTCTCAATCAGCTTATTGAAACCTTTGATCCCAACACTATCCCGGATGGAGAGCATCAGGAGGGCAGACAATGAGAGGTTTTTTAGATATCGAGTGCAGCCGTGTTTTCAAGCACCAGTCCGATATAAGCGGAGATGTGTTTCTTACCAGCCGCCGGGACTCTTCCGATCGTACCGTCTGCACCCTCTCCGACGGGCTCGGGAGCGGAGTAAAAGCGAATGTACTTGCAAATCTCACCGCTACCATGGCGCAAAAGTATGTTTTAAATCATATTGATGTGGAGCGAGCGGCCCGAATTATCATGGATACCCTTCCAGTCTGCAGGCAAAGAAAAATCAGCTATTCAACCTTTTCTATACTGGATATAGATTCCCAGCGAAAAAGCCGAATTATCGAATATGACAATCCAAGTTTTATTTTTCTTAAGGGACCCAAAGCTGAGGAACCTGAGAAAAGGGAAATTAATCTTGGTAGGGATGCACATGTAGATCGGCAGAGAAATCTCAGGTATTCCGAAGTTCACCTTGAAGTAGGAGACCGTATTATTGTATGTACCGATGGAATTACCCAAAGCGGTATGGGCACAAAGCCGTACCCCCTAGGGTGGCGTCGAGAACAGCTGGTAAAGTTCATAGAACGGATTGTTGAGCACACACCGAACATCTCATCCCGCGAGCTGGCTTCAGCCATTACCTCCCGGGCATACGCTCTAGATGGTTTTCATTCTAAAGATGATATAACCTGCAGTGTTGTATACTGCCGGCGTCCTCGTCATACTCTACTGGTTACCGGCCCACCCTATGATGAAAGAAAAGACGACTATCTAATAGAACGCATCCGTCGCTTCGGAGGAAAAAAGATCATCTGCGGCGGGACAACCGCCACAATAGCAGCAACACGACTAAAGGTCTCCCCAAAAGTAATGTCCGAAACCAGAAGTGCGGAGATACCTCCTGTTGCAGAGATGGAGGGTATTGATCTTGTTACGGAGGGAATGCTGACGCTAAACAGCACCGCTGCCCTCCTTGAAAAGGGTGCTCAAATCCCCACTTCTCCGAAGAACGGGGCTGAATTACTGCTTTCTCATCTTTTAGAGAGTGACAAGGTTTCTTTCATAGTCGGCACACGAATAAATGACGCCCACCAGAATCCCGATATGCCCAGGGACATGGGAATTAGGCGTACACTTGTTCGGAAAATTGCAGACTTGCTCAATTCAACATATCTTAAAGAGACTGATATAGAGTTTATCTAAAGTAGACTGTCCCGAAGCTTAGCGCAAAAATAGAAAAAGGTCATCACTGTGATACAAAATCCATCCCCGCACTCCCAGTCCCTTTAACCCCAGGCGTACTTCGGCAGATACTCCTCGCCCCACTTCAAGGGCGTTTTGAACAGGCGAAACCATATCCCCCTCTCGCCCGCCTCTAAGGGCAGCAGCGAGGCAAAGGGACGGTGCACAAACCGGCGGGTTAAAAGATTGTTCATCCACTCCATATCACAACCGGCCAAAGATCCATGGGTGATACCACTCTTGGGACTGTTCTCCCGGTAGGGCTTGATGAAGTTGTGGTTCATCCGGTAGATGCACAGCCGATCCAAGAGACAACCGACGTTCTTCGCCGCATTGACCGTCTTGCGGACATAGTTGACCATATCCTTTCTTAACTGCCGGTCCATGAAGTTGACCGAGAACATGGAGTTACCCCGTCCCGGCTCCTTGGTAGACTTGCTGTGCAGATGAACCACCCGCCCCTCGGCCATGAGTTCGGAGAGGCTGCGGTTGTGGTACAGACCTCTGGGGTAGGCCTGGTGGTCATCGCTGTAGAGGTACAGCGGCACCTTGGTGCTGCGCCTGCACAGGGAGGCTATCTTCTCAGCAAGCCGGCAGATAGACTTCTCCACGCCCTTCTTGTCGGGGCGGCAGACCTGGTCGAGAAATTTGCGATACAACCTCTGGGCGGCGGTCATGCTACCCTTGCGCCGCAGGGTGGTAAAGTCTATTGCGTAGAGGAACTGGCTCTGCATGCCGATGAGGATGTTCAGATGGTGGGGAAAGTACTTGCTTCTGGTGTAGCTCTCAAAGCCGTCGAAGGCCAGATCTTCATTAATGTGTAGCGTTTCGCCGGCCAGGCAGTGCTGGGCAATCGACCAGCGGGCCATGCGGAAGATGCGGTTCTGCACCGATCCGCGGGAGATTTCAAGGTTACGGGCTAGGTCTCGAATGCCGGCGGTGGAGCGCAGCTGGCGAAAGATCTGTTCGTAGTCCACCAGGCGTTTGGCGTAATAATCTAAAGAGAAGCTCTGGGTGCTGAAGCTGTGGCCGCAGTGCTTGCACAGGTAGCGCTGCACCGATCCAAAGCAGGCGGTCTCGTGGTGGCCGTCCTTGCGGTACCACTTTGCCGGGTGCTCGCCTTCGTAGTGCATTGGGCAATCCGACTGTGGGCAGAATGGGGGGACAAATTGATAGCTCAAGAGCATGGGTATACCTCCTTGGGAGTTGGTTCTTACTTAGTAAGAGGAGGTAATTCTTTGTTCTGCTTCAAGAAATCGAGTTTTTTTTCAGTTTCTTTAAAAAATGCACTAAGCTTCGGGACAGTCTATATCGAGTAGGGTAAGAGAGGGTAATAAGCCCTCTCTTATCCCTCTCACAGAACCGTACGTACGGACCTCGTATACGGCTCCTGTACCCACATATTCCCTACACTCCGGGAACAGAGTAACACTTCGCTCTGTGGCTCATCTCTCATGCGCTCTGTCTCTTGCCCCGGATGCTTCATCAAGTTCAGCACTCTCTTCTATCCCTCTTCGGACAATGTAGATGCCCTCGCCTGCTTACTCCGTGGTACGGTCCCTCCCGGCAGCTCCATATTCCTATGTACACTACCTGGGGTAACCCAATTCCGTCGAATTGTTTTCTGTACCGGCAAAAGCCTCCTTCATTTCAAGATGAACAACTTTGTGAATACTTCGCCCCTTCGCATCTTCCCGCCTCTTTTGGATGACGGTAAGCCTGTATGACTCCCTGCATACAGTCACCCCGGACTTCTCCTCCACTTCGTTACCGTAGCTTCTCAGGCCGGAGCTTTCTCACTACTATGGGCTCATCTGACTTCTCACACCGCTTCGCCAGATCCTCGGATCTCTCCTTGTCTCTCGCTTACCTTTCGGACGATGCAAGACCTCCCCAGTTACTGTGCGGACTCCCTGTAGGCAATGCCATCCTCAAACACGTCATGCAGCTGACCAGGTATATGACTTCGCGCTATTTTGCACGCTCACCTCCGCATGCCGCCGAATCAGGTTCGCTGTCGCTATGTACCGCCTACCTCCTATTGCTTCCTTCAGACCCTACCGTTGCCGGTAGCGCCCTTGCAATTCGGATTCTCTTCCCCCTGGTCGGGGCGATGCCTGCTTCTTTCAGCAGGCCGGGTTTGCCCGCTTTGCTGGGCAAACAAAAGGGGCGGCTCTTCCGTAAAAGAGCCGCCCGCCATACAAAAGGAGGTTCCGGGACATCCGGGCAGTGGATAGATCGGTATCCCAAAATCCGCCGTATTAACTAGATTATTCGATCACTTTAGCGAACCGCTACTTGGTCCTTCAAGGCCACCAGGCTTTCTGAATAGATACCTGCAACAACATCCTTTGTCGCATCAATGGGAGCAAGACTCAGCAGAAGGTCGAGACTTGGAGTGGTCATCGCAAGCTCGGTTAAACGGCTGATATCCTCCTTCGTGTAACCTTCATCATCCAATTTACTGGTAACACCTAAGTCAAAAAGCCACTTTTCAATCGCCAGGGCAAAGCTTTCGCTCTCTTCAACCTTGCCCTCCATCCCGGGCACCATCGGTTCGAATACATCAGCCAATACTGGGCCCGCAGCAGGATAAATAGCTTTTAATACGGAAGGCAAAATCATCGCCAAACCAAGTCCGTGGGCCAATTCAGGCTTCACCGCCGAGAGAGGATGCTCAAGGGCATGGGTAAGGTGGAGCATTCCGTTGTCAAAACTGATTCCTGCTAAGGCGGAGGCATACAGCAGGTAATAGCGTGCCTCCAGGTCCCGCGGATCTTCAATTGCCTTCGGCAGGTACTCTACAATCAGGCGAACCGTTTCTTTTGCCAGAAGAATTGAGTAGGGAGTGGCAACAGTAGTAGTAGCCGCCTCCACAATATGGTTCACTGCATCGATGGTTACAAATAGAGTCTGATTAGCGGGAAGCCCCTGCATGAGGGCTGGATCGTCTATCGCGTACAATGGGTAAATGCAGTCGTAGGCAATTGCTGGTTTATGACCCAGTTCAGGAATACTGACTACCGCAAACCGATCTACTTCCGTACCCGTCCCATGGGTTGTATTGATAGCTACAATCGGTACAGCTTTGGTCGGAGTAAACTCATAAGAGTAAAGCTGACGACAGTTATTCTGGGTGTACTCTAGTAAAATAGCAACACTCTTTGCCGCATCAATCGGGCTTCCGCCGCCGATGCCGAATACCGCTTTAGCACCGATTTTTTTCCCAATTTCTACCGCCTCGTCAACCTGTGAATTATCGGGATTGGGGGTAATGCCGTTGTACATTTCATAAGAAATGTTGTGCTTCTGCAAAGCAGGTTCAACTACCTCCCAGGCTCCACACTTTTTGTACGAACTGCGGCCGGTTACTATCAGGATTGAATCGATCTCGTCGGCCACTAGGTCTTTACAGATAGAATCTATTTTCTGAATTGCACCTACGCCTAAGAACAGATCTGTCTTACAACGCAGTTCCTTCACCTCATGAATGTTCATTGATTTTTTCCACATATGGTTCCTCCTTATGAAACCAGGACCAAGGGTACAATAGGTTCCTCCCCCCAGTCAATTCTATATCTTTATAACGATATAAATATATCGATATTTAAGTAACGTGTCAACCCTTTTATTGAACATTAGGAAATAAAACTTTGTGAATACTACTAGGGCGACTAAAGGATAATTTAATGGTCCAAATCCTGTGGAATTTGAAGCACAGAGGCATGATTACCCCTCTAGTAGAGTGTAAGCACTTTTAAAACACTTTTTACCCAGAGGAGGTTTCCATGCTAATTCCCCCATTT
>Ga0102938_10003748_pt1 | contig 11295 bp, 12 predicted proteins | sample SalPonR2_B_D2_MG_FD_84516 | JGI IMG/M metagenome (GOLD analysis project Ga0102938, IMG submission 84516) | Salt pond soil microbial communities from South San Francisco under conditions of wetland restoration - Salt Pond MetaG R2_B_D2_MG | ecosystem: Environmental > Aquatic > Marine >... | reverse complement strand
GCCAAAAACGAAGACCGCAGTTCCTAGTGAACCGGCTGAACGTGTAAACGTGGTCTTGAATATTCCTGTGGATCATATTCGTCCAAATCCGCATCAGCCCAGAAAAGATTTTAATGAAGAGGCGCTTGATGAGTTGTCATCATCTATTAAAAAGCACGGTCTCATTCAGCCTATAACAGTTAGATATTTAGGTGAGAAGCGGTTTGAGTTGATTAGTGGGGAAAGACGCCTCAGAGCAACGAAGCAAGCCGGTATCGCCGAAATACCCGCCTATATTCGGGAAGCTAATGACGAACAGCTGATTGCTTTTGCACTTATTGAAAACATACAGCGTGAGGAATTAAATCCACTTGAAATTTCAATGGGGTATAAGCGACTGATTGACGAGTGCAGTTATACCCAAAGTGAGGTAGCGGAACGGGTTGGAAAAAATCGTTCAACAGTTACAAATATGCTTCGTTTGTTGCAGCTCCCCGATTTTATTCAGGCAGCACTAAGAGATGAATCTATTTCAACAGGTCATGCAAGGGCGTTAATTAATTTAAAGAGCGAGAGCGATCAGAAAAAAGCGCTGAGTAAAATCGTGAAAAATTCGCTTTCTGTACGACAAACTGAAGATTTGGTGCGTTCGCTGGATAAAAAAAGTGAACAAAAATCAAAGAAATCGGAAACAAAACCATCGAACCCTTTTTTGGAAGACTTTTCAAAACGTCTTCGCAATAACTTAAGTACTAAAGTAAATATTAAACAGAAGGGGAAAGGTGGTGAAATTCGAATTGAGTACTACTCAGATGATGATTTGGAAAGATTGATGCAGCTATTTGATGAAGTTGGGTAGTCTTATATCATTTTTACTTCTTTTTTGTAGTCAGGTAATGTTTGCTCAATCCAGTCCTGACCTACTTAACCGTAACTATTTTTTGTTAGAAAATAGAATTAGCAGTCAGAATTACTATACAACCACATCAAATGATTCCTTAAATCAGGAAGAGTATCCAAAACCAAAATCAGTGATGCTTAAGTCTCTGATGATTCCGGGTTGGGGACAGATAGAAAACAAACAGATCTGGAAGGTTCCTATCATTTATGGCCTCTTTGCCGGAATTGGGTATTATACGTATACACTCAACAGTGATTATAAAGATTACAAAGCTGCTTATTACAACAGCTTCCCGGATAACGATGATATGAGGTTTGGGCCCACACCTGATTATTTGCAGGGAGTGAATGCAAATCAGCTGCAATCAAACAGGAATAGTTTACGTAATCAGCGAGATTTTATGTTTGTAGTAATGGGCCTCGCGTATGGTTTAAATGTTATAGATGCTTATGTTTTTGCTCACATGAGGAGTTTTGATGTTTCGGATGATCTTTCAGCAAACGCAGTAATTCAACCGGCTTTGATTGAAAACAGAAGTCCCGGTATCTCTTTAAAAATAAATCTGCAAAATCGAAATTAGCAGCATATGGAAGCTTCAAATTTTTTCAAATTCAAACACCAGACTGAAGAGTTTGAGGGTGACAGTAACAAGGATTTGTGGAGTATTTTTAAAATAATGGGAGAGTTCGTGGATGGGTACGATAAACTCTTCCGTGTAGGGCCGTGTATTTCAGTTTTTGGTTCAGCTCGACTAAAGCCCGGCAGCGAATATTATGAGATGGCTATAAAAACGGCTGAGTTAATCACCGAAAGCGGATTTGGCATCATTACAGGTGGAGGGCCGGGAATTATGGAGGCTGGAAACCGAGGTGCACACAATAGGGATGGAAAATCTGTTGGCTTGGGTATAGAACTGCCTTTTGAACAGGGAGTGAATGACTATGTTCATTCTAAATATGAAATTAATTTTAAGTATTTTTTTGTAAGAAAAGTGATGTTTGTGAAGTACGCTCAGGCATTTATCGTTTTTCCCGGCGGTTTTGGCACATTGGATGAACTCTTTGAAACACTTACTCTTATTCAGACTAAAAAGATTAAACAAATACCAATTGTTTTGGTAGGGTCTGAATATTGGGGTGGTTTAATTAATTGGATTAAGAGTACGTTAGTTGAAGGAGGTTTTATCAATCCGGATGACACCGAGTTATTTTATTTAACAGATGACCATGAGGATGCTGTTAAATTTGTGTGTGATTTTTACAAGAAGGAGAAACCAGAACCTAATTTTGACTATTAAGAAACTTTTTTTCTTGCTTTGGGTTTTAAATAGTGAGGTTTAGTGATTTTCTTTACAAAATTTCATTAAGTTAAGCCCGTTTAATCGGATAGAATCATAAACAAACAGATACCATGAAATCATTGAAATCAATACTCATTTTAGCTGCAGCTTTTTCAATTACTCTATTTGCAGTTGAACAAACGAATGCTCAGGATGCCAGAAATGAGGCTATCCAGCTTTATAATCAGGCTCAGGAATTAGCCGGCTCCGGCGACTTTACCAACTCTATTCAACTTTATAGAGAAGCGCTTGAAATTTCTCAAGCCAATGATTTAAACGATATAACTGAGCTAATTGTAGAACGAATTCCCAGAGTTGCATCAAGCAGGGCATCCAATGCATATCGTGGGTATCAAAGTGAGCGAACCGTAGAGTCTGTAAATAATGCACTTTCAGCTTTTCAGGAAGCAAAAGATATAGCTGAAGAGTTTGGTAATGCAGAAGTACGTCAACAGGCAGAAGGGGCTCTACCTCAACTCTACTATATACGTTCAGTTCTTCACTTCCGAGCTGAAAACTATGAAGATGCATTGGCAGATCTTGACACTGCAATAGATATGAACGCAAATTATGCACTTGCTTACTACCAGAAAGCACTTGTTACCAAAAATCAAAGACCATCTGAAGTTGATACCTGGTTGGGTCTTTATGATGAAGCCATTGAAGTAGCTCGAAGAGTAAATGATAACAGAGCATTGGAAAATGCCCTCAATAGCGCTCGGGAAGAGTTAATATTCAGAGCTGTTAACCTTGCAGAAGATCGCCAGTTCGACCGAGCACTTTCACTTCTTCAAAGAGTTGAGCAGTATGATCCGCAATCTGCAAACGCTGAGTATAGAATGGCAGAAATTTACAATAAAAGAGGCCAATGGAATCAGGCTATGCAACATGCTACTCGTGCACTCGAGTATGAATCAGGCGGCGTGAATGACAAGGCTAAAATTTATTTTGAGCTCGGTACAGCTTATAAAGGACAGGGACAGGTTGATAACGCTTGTGATGCATTTGAAAATGCACGTTACGGTGATTTCACAGAACCTGCCAACCACGAGCTTCAGTTTGAATTGAAGTGCGAAGGACATACTCCTACCGGACGATAGTTAATCTCTACTAAATATTGATTTCATAAAAAAGCCCTCACTCCGAGGGCTTTTATTTTATCGTTAATTTATATTCTATTTGCTTGACCAATACTACAGGTCTCTTTAATAATAATGGTAAGCAATGCTGCTGCACAGTGGGATACAATTTTTATCAACGTTGATTGCATCACTATAGATTGATTCTTGAAACTGGGTATTGTTACATTCAAAAATTCAATGTCTGTGATTTTGGAATGTGAATATTTTAAATATTTAGAACCCAGCTTTTACAAGAATTTCTTTTAAACATCTACGCTGTAACAAAGTCAGATATGAATGCAGTGAAGAGGGAAGATTTCTTTTTTCCTTGTTCTGAACTTGGGTATCTTTTGAGCCCATAACAAGCACTAAAATTTATCCCTAAAATTAATCATGTCTGATCAACTCGCTCAGCGTTGCGTTAACACACTCCGAACACTTTCAATGGATGCCGTACAAAAGGCAAATTCCGGACATCCGGGAATGCCAATGGGTATGGCGGATGCTGCTTATGTGCTCTGGACAAAGTTCCTGAGACACAATCCAAAAAATCCACAATGGTCTGACCGCGATCGTTTTATTCTCTCTGCAGGCCACGGCTCCATGCTTCTCTATTCTCTGCTCCATTTGACGGGTTATGAAGTTTCGCTGGACGAGATTAAAAATTTCCGGCAGCTCGGAAGCATTACACCCGGCCACCCTGAGTATGGAATGACACCGGGTGTAGAAACAACCACTGGTCCGCTTGGGCAAGGTTTTGGAACCGGGGTAGGTATGGCCATGGCTGAGGCATACCTGGCTGATAAGTTCAACAAAGATGACCACAAAATTGTGGATCATTTCACATATGCCATAGTGAGTGACGGTGATTTGATGGAAGGTATTTCTCATGAGTCTGCCAGTCTTGCCGGTCATCTGAAGCTTAAAAAACTAATCTACTTATACGATTCGAACCAAATTTCTATTGACGGTTCAACAGATCTGGCTTTTACAGATGATACCCGAAAACGATTTGAATCATACGGTTGGGATGTTCAGACCATTGACGGACATGACAGGGATGAAATTGAGAAAGCAATTCTTGCTGCTCAGCAGACTGACGCGCCTTCGTTGATAGAGTGTAAAACTCATATTGGTTTTGGCAGTCCTAATAAACAGGATACAGCTGATTCACATGGAGCTCCGCTTGGTGAGGAAGAGATCCAATTAACGAAGAAGAAGCTGGGTATGGACCCGGATCAGAAATTTCATATTGATGAGGATGTTCTGAAGGAATATCGAAAAGCAGTAGAAAAAGGAGCTGAGTTTGAGAGTGAATGGAATAATCTTTTTTCAGATTATAAAAAGGCTGATCCTGTAGATGGCGACAGTTTTAAAAACCATATATCACGTACGTTGCCTGAAAACTGGGATGAAATTCTTCCAGTGTTTGATGCAGATGAGAAAGGCATGGCAACACGTAAAGCTTCCGGTTTAGTTATTAATGAGCTTGATGATCATATCCATCAAATGATTGGGGGTTCAGCCGACCTCACAGGTAGTAATAAAACGGATATGGACGAAAAAGGGATTTTCAATTCTGATAATTATTCAGGGCGAAATATCCATTACGGTGTGCGGGAGCACGCTATGGGAGCAGCATTAAATGGGATGGCTCTTCATGGAGGTTTAATTCCTTTTGGCGGTACTTTTCTGGTCTTCTCAGACTACAATAAGCCGGCCATTCGGATTGCGGGACTATCCAAAATCCCATCAATCTTTGTTTTTACACACGACAGTATTGGCCTTGGGGAAGATGGTCCAACGCACCAGCCAATTGAACATCTTGCATCATTGCGGGCAACACCTAATGTAAATGTGATACGCCCTGCAGATGCCAATGAGACCGCTATTGCCTGGAAGAGCGCCATTCAGAATAGTCAAGGACCTAGCTTATTGGTTTTAACAAGGCAAAATCTGCCCACAATCGACAGATCCAAATATGCATCTGTTTCCGGAGCTGAAAAAGGTGCCTATATTTTGAAAAAAGAGGAGGGAGACCTTCCCGATCTGATTCTGATGGCGACCGGCTCTGAAGTGCAGTTAGTTCTTGATGCAGCGGAAAAACTGGAGGCTGAAGGAGAATCTGTTCGCGTGGTTAGTATGCCTTGTTGGGAATTATTTGAAGAGCAATCTAAATCCTACAGAGATGAGGTCTTGCCACCTCAGGTTATTAAAAGAATTTCTGTGGAAGCAGGTGCAACTCTTGGCTGGCATAAGTGGGTAGGTACCGAAGGAATTGTGATGGGAATCGATCGTTTTGGTGAATCTGCACCTTACGAAGAGGTTTATGACCATCTTGGGTTAACGGTCGACAAAGTTATAGAGAATGCGAAGTCTCTGCTTCAATAAAGGAGAGTTGTTTAAATAATTTAAAAAACCCGGTTGGATTTATTTTTGGCCGGGTTTTTTAATTTCTAAAGTTAGAGTTTAGCTGGGGAGAACACATTTCAAGCCGGTCAATCAGCCAATTTTTTTGCCGGGTCATTTTTATGAATAGTGGTGAAAGTAATATCATCCAGAGGATTTTCATCACCGATATATAATTCAATGGACGACTGAATTTTTTGGGTAATTGACTTGGCGTGTAGTGATCCATATATAGACATGAGCCCATCCAATCGTTCCTCTCCATACTCTTCTCCAAGGTTATTGCGAGCTTCAACAAGTCCATCGGTATAAAGAAGTAGGCTGTCGCCCGATTCGAATTGAAATTTTTTCTCTTCCAATGTCTTATTAAGAAGTTTTGTAGACGTCATTCCCAAGGCAAATCCTTCTGTTTTCAACTTGAAAGTACTATCCAGTTTTTTGTTGAAAATGATGGGTGTGTTATGACCGGCTCTTGAAAAGATAAAATGATCTTCACCTTTTGGAAAAAATGCCACACAAGCTGTTACGAAAGTTTTATCCATTTTATTGGACTTAACATAGTCATTGAGTTCTAAGAAAAGCTCTTTTGGGCCCGGGTTCTGTTTTTTGATGATAAGATGAACAAGTGCCTGAATACGAACCATATAGAGTGCAGCGCTTAAGCCTTTTCCTGAGACGTCTGCAATAAACACATACGTGCCCTTATCTGATTTAATGACATCTACGTAGTCTCCGCCTACTTCGCTGGCCGTAGCGGCAAATGAGTGTGCTTCAAGCTGATCCCATTTCAGAGCTGAAGGAGGAAGAAGGCTGAGCTGAATGTCTCTCGCAAAGTCCAACTCTTTCTGTACATCCGACTTTTCAAGCAGTTCAATCAGAAGAATGAAGAGGATCCCAAGAAAGGCAACCGGCAGAAGAAGAGGCTGAATTGGGAAGATGTAAAATCCAAGAAAGTTCAGTAAAAAATGAAGACCAAAACTTACAACGGAAACACCAAATACCAATCTGCGTACAGGGTTAAGACGTTTTGTGAGTGCAGACAGAAGACTCAGAAATTTCTGTGTTACCGGAATTTTTTGAGGCGGAATACTGGGATTAGTTTCTCTAAGAGCATCAAAATAAAGTGATTTCAGGCGCTCTGAATCAGATTGGAACTCCTTGCCAAGCTGACGTGAGTTCATTCCGCTGACGTATTCCTTATAGAAAGTTTTGGTATCGTATTTTGATCGCGTTTCGTTCTTTAATCCCATCAAATAAATAAATTAAATCCGTTTAACTACGTTACGAAATATCACTGAAAAAGTTATCAGAATATCTAAACAGAGAATTCATCAGATGTCCGGTAGACGTTTGCCTTCATGAGAGCTACAAGATTCTTATCCTGATCAAGAACCTTCACTTCAAAAAGACCGGTTTTATGAGTCAGGTTCAAACAACGTGATTCAGCTGTGATACGGTTGCCCGAACCAGTTTTTTTTGTGAATGAAATGGAGTTCTCTATCGCCAACGATACTCGACCGTAGGTTGCTGCGGAGAAAGCGAGAGCACTATCGGCCAATGAGAAAATGATACCGCCATGAGTAACCGAAAATCCATTCATCATCTCATTTTTAATAGGGCAGGTAACTTTGCAGAATCCTTCATCCACCTCTAAGACTTCAACGCCCATCCATCGGCTGAACTCATCCTTTTCCATCATATGGGCTACGATTTTTTCTGCCCGTTTACGATCAAATCTCTCCATAAAAAGTCTCTTCATTCTTGTATTTTCGTTTCAGAAGTGGGTTAGGTCGGTAACGATCTTCTCGATATTCAACCTGAAGCGTGTTCATCCAGTGATATACTGTTTCTATGCCGATATCATCTGCCCATTTCAGTAGTCCTTTGGGGTAGTTCACTCCGTTGGTCATAGCCAGATCTACATCTTCAACAGATGCCACATTCATAAATACTGCATCGGCTGCCTCGTTGATCAGCATAGCCAGAATCCGGTTCAGGATGTTTTCACCGAGCTCTTTATCTTTTTTCGGTTCTATATTATCAGCATCCTCTCCATAGCTGTAAAATCCGATACCCGATTTTCTACCTAACCGTCCTGCTTCAACTAATCTTTTCTGAGCAAACGAGGGTTTGAAACGCGGATCGTAGTAAAATTCTTTAAATACAGATTCGGTCACTTTGTAGTTAACATCGTGACCAATTAGGTCCATAAGCTCAAAAGGACCCATTTTAAATCCGCCAAGTTCTTTCATCGCCCAATCGATGGTAGCGTGACTGGCAACCCCCTCTTCATAAATTCGCAGCGCCTCACCATAAAAAGGACGGGCTACACGATTTACGATAAAACCGGGAGTATCTTTAGCTTGAACTGTTGTTTTATCCCACATATCGATTAAGGAGCGTGCAGACTTTACCGAGTCTGATGAGGTAGATAATCCGGGTATAATCTCTACAAGCTTCATTAGCGGAGCCGGGTTGAAAAAGTGAATACCTAAAAATCGTTCAGGGTGCGATAAGGCTGAAGAGATAGAAGCAATGGAAAGGGAGGATGTGTTGGTAGCAAGAATCGTGTTCTCATCCACCAGCTCTTCAATTTTCTGAAAAGTGTTTTGTTTTATATCGAGATTCTCAACTATTGCTTCGATAACAAAATCTGATCCTTCAATCGAATTGAGATTACCTGTAAATGCAATTCTGCTTAGAATTCCATCCACCTCTTCCTGGGTCATTCGTTCCTTCTCAACCTGCCGGTTCAGGATTTTCACTAATCCATTTTTAGACTCCTCAAGCTGATCTTTGCTGATGTCAAAAAGATGAACCCGGTGGCCAAATGTAGAAGCAATTTGTGCAATCCCGGTTCCCATGGTTCCGGCTCCTATAACTGCAATGGTAGAATGTTTATCTAAACTCATGAAATGATTTTATCTGGTTACAATACTCCGAATTTTGATTCAAAAATAAGCAATCAGCCGTCAAAACCAAGCGTTGTAGATTTAGAAGAGATTTGATATCATAATGATATCATTTAACAAACCCATAAAACCATGCCTGATGTTCTGATACGAAATATAGATGAGAAGACTCTAGATAATCTTAAAAAAATTGCAGAGAGGAATAAAAGGTCTCTACAGGTTGAGTTAAAATCGATTTTGGAAGTTCACGCTAAAGCTGATATCGATGAAACAGTTGACAGAGTTAAAGAGATTTTAGAAGAATATCGAGCTGAAGGACGATATTTTTCAGACAGTGTAGATGATATTCGTGAAATTCGAAACAGATGAGATTTGTAGTACTGGATGCATCTATTGTTGCCAAATGGGTATTTTTAGAATCAGGTTCTGATAAAGCAGAAAAACTACTTTTGAAACAAGATCTGTTTTATGTTCCGGACCTTTTTTATATCGAAATGAATGCAGTAATTTCGAAAAAATTTCGAAAAAAAGAGCTTAATTATGAGGAAGTATACATAAAGAGAGAGCAAATTAAACAATTAGCAATTTACTCTGTTCAACATGAAGTAGTTTCTGATTTAGCATTTGAGATAGCTATTACTTTGCCCATTACAATTTATGATTCATTGTATTTAGCTTTAGCAATTGAAAGTGATTCAATTCTTTGGACAGCAGATGATCGATTAGTAAGAGGAATGGAAAAGACTATTTTTTCAAACTATGTTAAAAACCCACTACACGGAATGAATTAAATTGAACTGATCAATTAAATCTATTTCCCCCTATACTCCGGTTTTCTCTTCTCTAAGAAAGCCTCAACACCTTCCTTGTAATCTGAAGTGTTCCCGGCCTCGGTTTGAAGGTTAGCCTCTAACTCGAGTTGTTGATCCAGATTATTACTGAAGGTTTCGTTCATAGCTCTCTTATAAATCCCGAATCCCTTGGTTGGCATTTTGGAAAGTTTTAAAGCAGTTTTATTTGTTTCATCCTCGAGATTTTCCCCATCAACTGATTTATATATCAAGCCTAAATCAACGGCTTGTTCCGGTGATATTTTCTCATCCAGCATATACATAGCATTGGTTCGGGCCAAGCCAATCAAACGAGGTAAAAACCAGGTTCCGCCACTATCGGGTATCAAGCCAATTTTGCTGAATGCCTGAACAAAAACTGCTTCTTTTGATGCAATAACAATATCACAGGCAAAAGCGATATTTGCGCCTGCACCGGCTGCTGTTCCCTGTACGGCACAAACAACCGGTTTTTCCAATTTCCGGATAGCCCGAATGATCGGGTTGTAAGTCGTTCGAACCGTATCAGCCAGTTCATAACTTGAATCTTTTGCTCTATCAACCACTTCCGGCAGATCCTGCCCTGCACAGAACGCTTTACCGGTTGCTTTGAGAATCACACATCTTACATCATCCGATTCAGCTTTTTGAAGAACATCTTGTAGTTCAAGAGCCATCGGTTCTGTGAAACTGTTATACTTTTCAGGACGGTTAAGCGTAACAGTTAAAATGTTTTGATCAAGCGATGATAGAATAAGAGCCATAGAAGTTAACTGGAATGTTTAATTCAATATTATAGATCAGATGTTGAAGTATAGCAAGAGTGTATCAATTACCAATTGTACAGCGGGAGTGATCGCCACTGCTGACTGGTAGGTTCAGCCATGAAAAATTGTTGTCTGGCCTGTTTGTTATAATCTGAAACAGTAAGAGGAGTGAAAGTGTGTAAACTATTCAGATCATTTTTATTGGCAAGAATTGATCTTCCAAAATGGAGAAACAACTTACTGGCATTTCTATCAAGTACAGAGAGATTCTTATGACCTGTTGCTGAAAAAGAGTAGAGATCAGAACCCGGTGATGTATCAAAAAACATATTGGGAGTAAGAGGGGTTTTAGATTGGGTAGATGTATCCACTTGAGCGTTTGTCATGCTTTTAAGTTGCCCAAAAGCAGTGCCTGTTGAGAAAAAGAAAGCAATCGCAATTGTAAAGCTTAAAACTTTCATAATCAGATGCATTTAAAGTGTTCAAAAGGTTGATTGCACTCATTGCAGTAATACTGAGATTTACAAGCTGTGGAACCAAATTCGCTTTGAAGTTCGGTGTCCATCGAATCACAGTAAGGGCAGGGTACTATTTTTTGAGAACTTTTCAACGATGTGAGGAAGTCTGAGTCATCCCCGGTTTTCTCAGGCGGTGCAATTCCGTACTCCTTCAGCTTCTTTTTTGCATGATCCGTCATCCAATCAGTCGTCCAGCTCTCCTTAAAATCTGTGACAACCTTAAATGACTCTATTCCTTTTTCTATTAATTTCTCGTGAATAGCCTTTTCTATAGCGTTCATGGCCGGGCAACCCGAATAGGTAGGAGTAATTTTAACAACAATCTGGTCACCGGCAAACTCTACATCACGCACAATCCCCATTTCCACCACATTGAGCACAGGAATTTCAGGGTCAATAACCTCTTCAAGGTACGACCAGATCTCTTCTTTCGATATGGTTTGATCTGTTTTCATCTTTTATGAGTAATAAGTATTGGGTATCAGGTATCAGGAAAAATTTTTAAAATTTATGTAAGGG
>Ga0102938_10003746_pt1 | contig 11300 bp, 9 predicted proteins | sample SalPonR2_B_D2_MG_FD_84516 | JGI IMG/M metagenome (GOLD analysis project Ga0102938, IMG submission 84516) | Salt pond soil microbial communities from South San Francisco under conditions of wetland restoration - Salt Pond MetaG R2_B_D2_MG | ecosystem: Environmental > Aquatic > Marine > Intertidal... | reverse complement strand
CGTGCACCCTCCGCGTTGGCGATGACGGTGGGCTCGCCACCCTCCATGACGGACACGACGGAGTTGGTCGTTCCGAGGTCGATGCCGACGGCCTTGGCCATTCTGGGGCCTCCTGTTGGTCTGCGTCGCGGGACAGCGCGTTCCTCGAGGGCTGACCCGCAGATGAGCGGAAGAGATCGCGATCGCGGTGATCGCTTTCGACCACGACGGTACGCGCATGGAGCGTGATGACAAAGCCGCTGATGCCCTATGGCTCAAGTTATCTGCGCCACTTGGACTCAAGTCATCTATGCGCTCTTCGGAGCGTCGCCAGGCCAGCCGCCGAAGGGTGCGGGGACACGAGAGAGGGAGCACGCACCGGGCAGCTCGAAACGGCCGGCCGTGGCCGGCTCAGTGGTGGTCGTCGACCGGCAGCTTCGGTGGGGCCGGACGCCACTCGCGCTGCATCGGCGTTCCCCGGGTGCTCAGCCGCTCGCGAGCCGGGTGCATCGCTGCCAGGAGCACCAGCGGCAACACCGCCACGCCAGCCAGCAACGCCACCTGCCACCACGCCATGGGCTGCCTCCCCTGCTACCGGTTGCCTTCCTGCCGCCAGCCTACCGCTGCCGCGACCTGGCGCCGGGGTCGAGCACGCCCCGTCGGTGGGGTTCAGGTCGCGCGCTCCCGGACGGTCTCGGCGAGGTCGAGTCGGCGCAGGGTCCGCAGTCCGGGTAGCTGAGAGGCGACGGCCACGAGCAACAGGGCTGCAGCCGACAGCAACAACGTGCGCGGCGCCACCACGAAGTCGAGACGGAACTGGTCGTTGGAGTAGGTCTGGAACATCGCACGTCCACCCGCGACGCCGAGGAGCAAGCCCGGGACCACGGCGAGCAGGGTGACGAGCAGGTTCTCGGCGGTGATCATCCCAGCGATGCGGCGCAGCGACACCCCCGACGCCCGCAGTGTCGCGACCTCCCGAGCTCGCTCTGCTATCGACACCGACTGGGTGGTGAAGATCACGGCGGCGGCCAGGACGGCACCGGCAGCCAGCATGGCCCCGACGAAGGCGTAGAACAGCCCGATCGCGTCCGCCACGAGCTTGCGGATGGCATCGGTGGGCTCCAGGGCGACCACCCCGTCGAGGTCCGAGACGGCCTCATCGATCGCGTCGGGGTCGGCACCCTCCTCGTACGCCAGCTGGGCACCGGTGACCGGTAGGGCATCGACCCCCGCGGCGGCGGCGAGCTCGGCGCGATCGACGTAGGCGAACGTGCCGAGCGGCTGGGAGACGAACGCGGCGACGGGCAGTTCGACCGGGCCCAGCGTCGCCCGCGCCGGAAAGCGCAGGGACGCCGTGTCACCGACCTCGAGGCCCGTCAGCTCCTGCATGGCGTCGCCGAGCAGTACCCCCTGACCGGCCAGCCCGTCGGTGTCACCGGCCACCACGTCGAACGACCGCAGGCGCGTGTCGGCGGGTAGCGCGGTCAGGCGGGTGGCGTAGCTGCCGTCGGGACCGTCGACCGTGACGTCGGTGACCAGCAACGCTTCCACACCTGCGATCCCCTCGACAGCAGCGATCTCCGCCAGCGGGGACCGGTCACCCGGACCGGCGAACCACACCTGCGCGTCGGAGGTGTCGAGGCGATCGAACTGCTTGGCGAGCAGCGCATCCACGGTGTCGAGCATCGACCAGGACACCAGGACCAGCAGGAGGGAGAGCACGACACCACCACCCGTCATGGCCGTGCGGCGGCGGTTGCGGCCGATGGACCGCAGTACCAGCCGCCACGTGACGGGGAGCCGGCGTGTGCCGCCCAAGCTCCGTTCGGCGAGCGGATGGTGCCCCCCGGTCGCTGGCACGATTCCGCGCATCGCGTCAGCAGGGGAGATCCGCATCGCCTGCCTCGCCGGCGCCCACGCCGCCAGTGCACCCACGAGCAGCCCGAACCCGATTCCGGCCACCAGGGTCTCAGGATGGAAGCCGATCTCGGTGAAGGGCAGATCGATGAACCCGGTGTAGAACACGCTGAGCGACCGAGCGCCCCACGAACCGAGCAGCGTGCCGGGAACGGCGCCCGCGAGCCCGGCCGTGCTACCGAACGCGAGGTAGTGCCCGCGGATCGTCCCGCGCCGTATCCCCTGTGCACGCAGCATGCCGATCACGGGGCGTTCGTCGTGGACCCGGCGAGACAGCAGGACGTAGGCGGCCATGCCGGCGGCGGTCAAGAACAACAGCGGGAAGAGGAACGCCAACTGGCTGAAGCCGGTGATGTCCTCCTGGAGGATGGCGTTGGAGGGTTGCTCGGCGAGCGGGAAGGCGTTCGTGGCCCCCTGTTCGCGGGCGATCTCCGTCATCCGCTGGTCGAGGCGGTCGGTGTCGGCCCCCTCGGCGTAGTGGACCTGCACCTGGTTCGGTGCCGCACCGGTCAGCCCGGCGACGACGTCGTCCGGCGCGAACAGCACGCCGAACTCACCGGGCAGCGTGAGCGGGTCCTGGCGGCTGCGCGCGGGCCACAGATACTCGCCCGAGGCGACCACGGCGTCGATCGTGACCTCCTGCCAGGATCCGTCCTGACCGAGCACCTCGATCCGCTCACCCGACTCGAGGCCGAAGTGGTCGGCCATGTGCTGCTCGACCCCGATCGCGCTGGCACCGCCTGCACCTTCGAGGATCGCCAGGTCGTTGACCGGCGGGTGCAGGTCCTCACCGGTCGAGACCAGGCGGCCACGTAGTCGCGCGTCACCGATGCGCAACGCGGCGTCGACCTGGATACGGGTGACGGCGCGGGCCACTCCTTCGGTGTCGCGGACGGCAGCGGTGATGGCATCGACGTCACCGTCGGCGATCCAGTGGTCGGCGGTGACGAGGCGGTCGAAGACCCCGAGGTAGGAGGCGTCGAGGTTGCGGTACGCATCGTAGGAGGCGGCGAACAGGCCGACACCCAGCAGCACGGTGATGACGACGGCGACGAAGGGACCGCGCTGCCGTCCGATGTCGCGACGCAGCTTCCGGCGCAGGATGCCCATCGCGGTCACCAGGACAGCTGGGAGGCATCGACCGGCTCGGGGTTGCGGCTGCTCTCGACGATCTCCCCGGAGCCCATCCGCACCACCCGGTCGGCCATGTCGGCCAGGACGGCGTTGTGCGTGACGATGATCATGGTCATGCCATGTCTGCGGTTCATCTCGGCGAGGACGCCGAGCACCTGTCGACCGGTCTCCAGGTCGAGATCGCCCGTCGGTTCGTCACACAGCAGCAGGTGCGGCTCCTTGGCGACGGCACGGGCGATGGCGACCCGCTGCTGCTCGCCACCCGACAACTGGCCGGGGAAGCGGTCAGCGACCTCGGCGAGGCCCACGTCGGCGAGCGCCCGCTCGGCCGTGGCAGCGTCCCCACGGCCGGTGAGTTCGACGACGATCTCGACGTTCTCGCGGGCGGTGAGCGTCGGGATGAGGTTGAAGAACTGGAACACGAAGCCGACGTGATCGCGACGGAACCTGGTCAACCCCTCGTCGTCGAGGTCACCGAGCTGCTGTTGCGCGACGGTGAGCGTGCCGGAGGTGGGCTGCTCGATGCCGCCGATGAGGTTGAGCAGGGTGGTCTTGCCGGACCCGGAGGGCCCGAGCACGACCACGATCTCGCCGGCCTCGAGTTGCAGGGAGGCGCCGGCGACGGCGTCCACTCGCGTGTCACCTTGGTGGAAGGTCTTGGTGACCTCCGCGAGCACCACCTCGCCCGGGTGTGTCGCCGTGGCCATCGGCTGCCCCTCGCGCTCGGGGGACGTGTCGGAGAGGTGTCGCACGGTGCGTCGCAGGCGGTCGTGTCGTCGTGTCGCACGCGGTCGTCTGGCAGTCGTGTCGCGGTCGTCGTCGTCTCGGACATGGTGCTGTTGCCGACGCTAGGTCGGCGCCCGGGCGGGCGCCGGTCGGATGACCGTGGCCGTCGGATCCTTCAGCGACGCGGGGCGATCTCCACTCCCGCGGCGCGCTCCACGAGCTTGACCAGTTCGACGTGATCGGCATCGCCGAGCTCCTCGGCAGCAGCGGCGGTCAGCTGCTCGACCAGGCGCAGCACGCGGCCCTCCACACCGCCGTCCGCGAGCACCCGACCGGCCAGGCCGACGTCCTTGGCCAGCAGCGGCAAGGCGAAGCTCTGCGGGAACGCCCGGGTCACGACCCGCTCGGGCAGCAACGTCTGGGTGGCGAAGGAGCGACCGGTGGAGCTCCCGATCACCTCGAGCGCCGCATCCGGATCGACCCCTGCTGCGGTCAGCGCCACCATCCCCTCCGCGGCGGCCCACAGCGAGGTGGCCAACAGCGCGTTGTTGACCGCCTTCACCGCCATCCCCGCACCGGCCGGGCCGACGTACACCACGTTCGCAGCCACGCTGGCGAGCACCGGCCGCACCCGGTCCAACGCCTCCTCGTCGCCGCCGACCATCACGGTCAGCGTCCCGGCGGCGGCGCCGGCGGTCCCACCGGAGACCGGAGCATCGAGGTAGGCGACGTCGTGGGTCGCCAGCAACCGTGCCACCTCGCGGCTGCCGCTCGGGTCGCCGGAGGTGTGATCCACCCACACCGTGCCGGGGGCCAGCGTCGGGCCGACGACGCGCGCGACCGCCGCCACCTCGACGTCGGTCGGCAGGCAGGAGCAGACCACGTCCACCGGTGGCAGCTCCTCCAGCGAGAGCGCGACGACGGAGCCGTGCGCTTCGTGGTGCGCTTCGGCGACCGCGGGCGTGCGGTTCCACACCGTCGTCGGCCAGTCGCGGGCGAGGTTGGCCGCCATGGGCCGTCCCATCGCACCGAGCCCGAGATACGCCACCTGCATCGCGCAACCTCCCCGTTCGATCGGTCGGTCTCGATCGGTCGATCCTGTCACATGGTCCGTGCGGTCGCGACCGCCGCCCGAGAGGTCCGTCCGGGGCGTCAGCCGGCAGCTGGCGCCGGCGGCATCCAGGTCATGGTCGCCCCGGCTCGGACGCCGGACCGCTCCAACCAGCCCGCCGGCACCTCGAGCGCGGCCCGGTACGGCTCGTCGGGGGCGGTGACCGGGCACTGCGCCGAGCGCTCCTCCTCGCAGGGTGTCATGGTCGCGGTGGTGTGGATCACACCCTCAGCGTCCGCGAACGCGATGTCCAGCGGGACCAGGGTGTTCCACATCCAGAAGCCCCCGGTGCGGTCCTGATCGAACAGGAACAGCATGCCCGCGCCGTCGGGCAGGTCCGTGACCTCCATCAGCCCGCGGGCGCGGTCCTCGGCCGCGGTCGCGACCTTGGCCCGGACCTCGACCGTGTCCGTGGGGCTCGTGAGCGTCACCACCGTCTCCTCGAGCCCATCGATCGCCGGATGGAGCGGTGGCAGGGCCTCGAGTCTCCCGTCCGGCGGGCGCGGGGCCTGGCCGTCGGGCGTGCTCGACGACGGTCCAGACACCGGGTCGGCCGGATCGGCGGACGGTTCGGCACGGCAGCCGGCCAGCAGCAGGCCCGCCACCAGCAGCGCCGTGGTGACCACGAGCACCGGCCGGACGGCCAGGTGCCGGACCGCCAGGTGCAGAAGCGCCGTCGACGTCGCCCGGGCGGTGCGTCCATCCGGCGGCAGCGGGGGGGAGGGCATGGGCCGACGCTACCGTCGAGTGGTCCGTTCGGCGGTCGATACCACGGCGCCCGTCACCGCTGTCCAGGCCGGGGATCCGACAGCGGGGCCGCACCGTTAGGCTCACGCGCACACGACAGGAGCCTCCGCCATGCACGATCTGGCCGTCACCGCCATCGGCACGGACCGCCCTGGCATCGTGGCGGCCGTCACCCGGGTGCTCCACGATCGTGGTGGCAACCTCGAGGACTCCGCGATGACGATCCTCGGCGGGCACTTCGCGATCGTGCTCCTGGTCGCCACCGACGACGATCCCGACGAGCTGCACGAGGCCCTGGCGGACGCCACCGCGGACCTCGGGCTGACCATCTCCGTCAGCCGCGCCGACGCGGCCCGGCAGGAGGCCGAACCCACCCACCTGCTGAGCGTGTACGGCGCGGACCGCCCCGGGATCGTGGCCGAGGTCACCGGCGCGCTGGCCGAGGTCGGCGCCAACGTGATCGACCTGGAGACCCAGGTGATCGGGGCACCGTCCGAACCGGTCTACGCCATGCTGATCGAACTCGCCACTGACGAACCGGAGCGGATGACCCGCGCCGTCTCCGACGCCTGCGCGGCGCTGGGGGTCGATCACACCGTGCGGTCGATCGACACGGAGACCTACTAGGTGACGGTCCGACGCGTCGTCACCTACCCGGCACGGATCCTCAAGGGCATCGCGGGCCCGGTCGGGGAGATCGGTGCCCGCGAGCGAAGGCTCGCCGAGGACCTCGTGGAGACGATGTACGACGCCCCGGGCTGCGTCGGGCTCGCGGCCTCGCAACTCGGTGTGGCCTCCCGAGCCTTCGCTCTGGACGTCTCGGTGATGCGGAAACCGCCGCCGGACAACCACGGGCTGGTGGTGCTGTTCGATCCGGAGCTGGTTCTGGCCACGGGTTCGGACCTCAAGCGCGAGGGCTGCATGTCCGTGCCCGATCTCACCTGCGACGTCCGTCGGGCGACCGATGTGGTCGTGCGCGGGACCACGCCGAAGGGACAGACGCGGGTGGTCGAAGCCACCGGCTTCGAAGCTCGGGCCTTCCAGCACGAGCTGGACCACCTCGACGGCCTGCTGGTCCTCGACCGGGTCGCGGCCCGCTCCGACGTGTTCCCCCGCAAGCGCCGCGCCAAGCCGGGCGAGCACCTCAAGTAGCGGGTAGCAGCAGCGGCCCGGAAGCAGCGCCGTGCTCAGCGCTAGGTCGGACGGCAGGCGGTGTTGCCGTCGATCGCCACCTCGCCGGCGGGGTGGTCGATCAGGACGGTGATCCGCAACCCATCGCGGCGGCCGAACAGCTCGTCCTCCCGCCCGCCCGGGACGAGCTGGTACCCGGCATCGGTGAGGATGGCAGCAGCCCGGTCGAGCACCGGCACGCCCTCGGGGATCGGCCCCCGGAAGGCGACGCGGTTCGCAGCACCGGTGTCGGTGGTCACCAGTTCGCAACGCTCCCGTCGGCCGAGCATCCGGGACGAGGTCACCTCCAGATCGATCGCGGCGACGATCTCATCGGTGAGCCGGACGATCTCCTGCTCGGCCTCGTCGATCCGGATCGTGGCCTCACCGAACCGCGAGCAGGCAGCCAGTTGCAACAGCAGGAGCGCCACCAGCAGCAGCCGGGCCGCCTGCTCCGGCGACCTCGCCGAGGGCCGGGCGCCACCGTGCCCGCGGTCCACCTCGCGCTCCCTCTCCGGCGTTGCTCGCCAGACTACGTCGCGCTCGACCGACCGCTCACGTTGGCCGCCGCCCTGGCCGCTCGTACACTGCCGGCGGCGCCTGACCGGGGCGACGCGACCCGTCCCGGTACGCGACGACGAGGGAGCGCAGCCCGTGACGGACGAGACCCTGTTGGCGCTGTTCCGCATCGTGGTGGGTACGGCCACCCTGGCGTTCTTCGGCGCCTGGGCCGTGCGCCGTGGCACCTTCCTGGTGCGCCTGACCCTGGCGGCCCAACCGAACCCCGAGCGCAACATCCGCTCCGCCTTCCGGGCGAACCTGCGTCACGCGTTGGTCAACATCTTCGGCCACAAGAAGCTGCTGAAGTGGAGCCTGTCCGGGATCGCACACTTCTGGGTGATGTACGCCTTCTTCGTCCTGCAGACCACGGTGCTGGAGGCCATCGGCGAGCTCTACCTCGGCTCCTCCTTCCAGCTCCCCCTGCTCAACTCGATCAGCCTGGGCGGCGTGACCGCCTACGACGTGCTGGGCTTCTCCCAGGATGCCCTCGCCCTGCTGTCGCTGACGGGCATCGTGATCTTCGCCACCATCCGCGCCTCCCAGGATCCGCGCACCAACGGACGAAGCTCCCGGTTCGCGGGCTCCAACCTCAACCAGGGGTGGTGGGTGCTCGGCGCCGAGGTGCTGGTGGTCTGGACGTTGTGGACCGCGCACGGGGTCCGGTTCGCCGCGGACCACGCCCCGACCGAGGCCGCGTTCATCTCTCGGCTCTTCGGGGAGGCGATGGTCGGCCTCGAACCACTGACGCTGGAGTGGATCGGCGCGATCAACCTCGTGGCGCACCTGGCCATCGTGATGGCGTTCCTCGTGTTCACGCTCCACTCCAAGCACCTGCACATCGTCACCATCCCCTTCCAGGAACTGACCCGCGACCCCAACCGGGATACCGCACTGGGCAAGCTGACCTCGGAGCCGATCGATCTCGAGAACATGACCGAGGAGACCGTGCTCGGGGTGGGCGCGATCGAGCAGTTCACCTTCGACCGGTTCCTGGACTTCCAGACCTGTACCGAGTGCGGTCGGTGTCAGTCCCAGTGCCCCGCCTGGAACACCGGCAAGCCGCTCAGCCCCAAGATGCTGATCCAGGACCTGCGCGACCACATGTACGCCAAGGGCCCGTTCCTGCTGGGCGAGGTCGACGAGGCGGAGGCGGGTGACGTCATCAACATCCCGCTGGTCGGTGACGCACCCGGCGAGGCCGCCGTCATCGACTACGACGTGCTGTGGTCCTGCACCACCTGCGGCGCCTGTGTCGAGGAGTGCCCGGTCGACATCCAGCACGTCGACACCATCGTCGACCTACGCCGCTACAAGGCGATGATGGAATCGAGCTTCCCGCAGGAAGCCGGTGTGATGCTCAAGAACGTGGAGAACGCCGGGGATCCGTGGGGGGTCGGGCAGTCCAAGCGTGAGGAGTGGACCGAGAAGCTGGAGTTCGACATCCCCGTCCTGGAACCGGGCGAGCAGCAGGGCGGTCAGTACGAGTACCTCTTCTGGACCGGATGTGCCGGTGCGGTGGACGACCGCTCCCGCAAGATCACGCAGGCGACCGCGCAGCTCCTCCACGACGCCGGGGTGTCCTTCGCGATCCTCGGCAAGCACGAGACCTGCACCGGCGATCCGGCCCGGCGGCTCGGCATGGAGTACCTGTTCCAGAACCTCGCGAAACAGAACGTGGAGCTGCTCAAGAGCGTCGGCGCGGACCGGACCAAGATCGTCGCGTGGTGCCCCCACTGCTTCAACACCCTCAAGAACGAGTACCCGGACTTCGACGGCAGCTTCGAGGTACTGCACCACTCCGAGGTGCTCGCGAAGCTGGTCGACGAGGGCCGGCTGGTGGCCACCAACCAGCTCGACAAGCGGGTGACCTACCACGATCCCTGCTACCTCGGCCGCCACAACGAGGTGTACTCCACCCCACGGCAGGTCGTGAACGCCGTGCCCGGGCTACAGCCGACGGAGATGACCCGTTGCCGCTCGAACGGCTTCTGCTGCGGCGCCGGTGGTGCCCGCATGTGGATGGAGGAGAACATCGGCAAGCGCGTCAACATGGAGCGCGTCGAGGAGGCCCTCGAGCTCGACCCCGAACTGATCACCACGGCCTGCCCCTACTGCACCACGATGCTGGAGGACGGCATCGCGCAGAAGACCCAGCAGGGTGCGCTCAGTGATGGACAGGTCGAGGTACTGGACATCTCCGAGGTGCTGCAGCGCGGACGGATGCTCCCGATGGCGGCGCAGGGGGTTGCCACGGCGGCGGCTCCTGCCGGCAACGAGCCCGTCGAGGCCGAGTAGCGGTCAGACGGCTAGGTCCCCGGTACGGGCCGACGGTGCTCCAGCTGCTCGAGCGCGGCGGTGAGCATCGACGGCTCGTAGCTGCGGATCCGTGATTTCCCGGCGTCCTTGGCCGCGTACATCGCCAGGTCAGCAGCACGAAGCACCGCCTCGGTGCTGTCGCCGTCGGTCAGCATGGCCACACCGAAGCTCGCCCCCGTGACGATGTGACCGTGTCCGGGCGCGAGGTCGTACGGCTCACTGAGGCGAAGCCGAACCCGCTCGGCGATCCACTCCGCCTGGCCCCGATCATCGACCTCGTCGATCAGGATCGCGAACTCGTCGCCACCCATCCGACCGGCGGTGTCCGCCGGACGCAGACACGTCACGATCCGGCGGGCGGCCTCCTCGAGGAGCCGATCACCGGCCCCGTGGCCCAGACTGTCGTTGACGGTCTTGAAGTCGTCGAGGTCGAGGAAGACCACCGCCCCGCTGCGGGGGGCCCGCCGCCGCAACCGGTCGTCGATCCGGATGCGGAACAGCCGTAGGTTGGCCAGTTGGGTGAGCGGGTCGTGGAAGGCCTGGTGCTCGAGCTCCTCCTCCAACCGCTTCTCACGGGTGACGTCGACCAGGACACCGCGTCGGAACCGTCGACCCTGCCCGTCGGTGGTGATGGTGAACTGGTCGCGGACCCACACGAGCTCGCCGTCGCGGCGGTGCAGACGGTAGGTGATGGTCAGTGGTTCCTCCGAGGAGGTGGCCAGGTGCGCGCCGTACCGGGCGAGCACCGTCTCCCGGTCGGCGGAGTGGAGCCGTTCCAGCCACAGCCCGGGTGTGGAGGACCACTCCTGCGGCGTGTAACCCAGGAACTGTCGCAAGCGCGGGCTCACGTACTCCGGCGGCTGGGCCGGATCGGCGTCGCCCGCGTAGACCACAGCAGGCACCTGCTCCACCATCCGGCGGTAGCCGGCCTCGGCGGCGGCCAGTTCGGACTGCAGCCGCTGCTGCTCCGTGACGTCCTGCACCAGCCCGACCGCCAGACGCCCAGCACCGTTCGCGGTCTCGATCGCACCAACGAGTAGATGCCCCCAGACCACGTGACCGTCCCGGTGCAGGAACCGCTTCTCGAGGTCGAACCGGTCGATCTCACTGGCCATGAGTTGCGTGAACAACGCATCGTTGGGAGCGATGTCGTCATGGTGGGTGAAGGCCCGGTAGTCCAGCGTCGCGAACTCCGCCTGCGAGTACCCGAGCATCTGGCGCAGGGCGTCGTTGGCGACCACCGTCCGGCCCTGCTGGTCGACGATGCCCACGCCGATCGGCGCCAGGGAGATGATCCGGGCCAGGAGTTCCGGGGAGGCGCCCACCACCGCGGAGACCGCATCGAGCGCACCCGTCGACCCCGTCGGCAGTTCTCCCGTCACTTCGGCTCCCCCTGTGCCCCCGAACGCTGTCCTGTGCTCCTGCGCCGGGGCGCCGGTCCTACGACCCCGAGCGTAGGTGAAGCAACGGGCCGGACACGAGAGGGTCGCGGTACCGTCCGTGCGCGACCTGCAGCCCGTGCGGTGACCACGGACCGTCGACAGGAGGAACCAGCACCGGTGCGATCGACAGACGGACACGTCGACGAGGTGGCGCCCGACCGCGCCGATCGTGTGGCCGAACGCCTGGCGGTCCCTGT
>Ga0102938_10003743_pt1 | contig 11305 bp, 11 predicted proteins | sample SalPonR2_B_D2_MG_FD_84516 | JGI IMG/M metagenome (GOLD analysis project Ga0102938, IMG submission 84516) | Salt pond soil microbial communities from South San Francisco under conditions of wetland restoration - Salt Pond MetaG R2_B_D2_MG | ecosystem: Environmental > Aquatic > Marine >... | reverse complement strand
TGGGCGGCGCGATGCTGCTGGAGGCGACATGACGGGACCGGTACTTGAGCATCTGGGCGAGATGAAGATGGAACTTGGCCCGGCCCACGAGACCGCCCATCCCTGGCGGCGGGGCGAGGCTGACGGGATTGTCTGGCTGGCGCTGGATTGCGAGGGCACGGGCACCAACACGGTGTCCGAGGCGGTGATCGCGGCGCTGGAAACCGAGTTGGAGGCCCTGGAACAGGACACGCCACGGGCGCTGGTGATCCGGTCGGCCAAGGAAAACGGCTTTGCGGCCGGGGCCGATATCGACAGCTTCGCTGACCTGAGCGATGCCGGTGCCGCCGAGCTTCTGAGGCGCGGCCACGCGGTTCTCGACCGGCTTACGGCGCTTGGCTGTCCAACCGTCGCGGTGGTGCACGGGGCGGCGCTTGGCGCGGGGTTCGAACTGGCGCTGGCCTGCGACTGGCGGATCGCGGTGGATGGTGCCAGCTTTGGCTTTCCCGAGGTGAACCTGGGTCTGCATCCCGGTCTGGGGGGCACGTTCCGCCTCACGGGTCTGATCGACCCGCTGGAGGCCATGACGCTGATGCTGACCGGCAAGACGGCGCATACCGGAAAGGCGAAATCGCTGGGAATCGCCGATGTCGTCACCGAGGAACGCCATGTCCGCGCCGCCATCGACGCCATCATCGACGGCAAGGTCGACCGGGATGGGCCGGGCCTGAAGGCGCGCGCCTTTCAGGTGGACCAGGCACGCCGCCTCGCGGCACAGCGCATGCACCGGGAGACCGAAAAGAAAGCCCCGCAAGAACATTACCCGGCACCACATGCGCTGATCGACATCTGGGAAGAGCACGGCGACGATCCGGACAAGATGCAATCGGCCGAAATCGAGAGTTTCGCCCACCTTCTGGGCACCGACACGTCGCGCAACCTGCGCCGGGTGTTCTTTCTGCGCCAAGGGCTCAAGGAGAACGCCAAGGGGAAAGACGACATCCACCATGTGCATGTGATCGGGGCTGGCGAGATGGGGGCGGAGATTGCCGCCTGGGCCGCGATCCGGGGCAAGCGCGTGACGCTGGGCGATGTCGATCTCAAGCCGCTCGGCAAGGCGGTCAAGGCCGCCTCCGCACTGTGCAAGGACACGCATCTTTCCGCAGTCGAGACCCGGGACGTGCTTGACCGGCTGATGCCCGACCCGAACGGCTATGGCCTGGGAAACGCCGATCTGGTCATCGAGGCCGCGCCGGAAGACCCGGACCTCAAGGAAAAGATCTATGCCGATGCCGGTGAGCGCATGAAGAAAGGCGCGATCCTGGCCAGCAATACGTCGAGCCTGCGGCTTGCCGATCTTGCCAAGGGCGCGCCGGATCCGTCCTGTTTTGCCGGGCTTCACTTCTTCAACCCGGTGTCGAAGATGCAGCTTGTCGAAGTGGTGCGCCACGACAGCACCGACCCTGACGTCGCGGAGCGGCTTTCGGCCTTTTGCGGCACGTTGGACAGGCTGCCGGTTCCGGTCTCCGACTACCCCGGATTCCTGGTGAACCGCGCCCTGACTCCATATCTGATGGAGGCGATGGTGCTGATCGACGAAGGCGTTTCGCAAGAGGTCATCGACACCGCCGCGATGCGCTTCGGCATGCCGATGGGGCCGGTGGCGCTGGCCGATCAGGTCGGGCTCGACATCTGCCTGCACGTGGCCGAAAGCCTGAAGGGGGCGCTGGACAAGCCAATGCCCGAGATCAGCCCGCGCTTGCGTGGCAAGGTTGAGGCGGGACAGACCGGCAAGAAGGCGGGGCAGGGCTTTTACGACTGGTCCAAAGGCACCCCGCGTCCGGATAGCGAGGATAGCGGCCCAGGCGACCTGACCGACAGGTTGATCCTGCCGATGCTCGATGCCTGCATGGAATGCCTGCGCAAGAACGTCGCTCGCAATGCGGACGAGGTTGATGGCGCGATGATCTTCGCGACCGGCTTCGCGCCCTTCCGGGGCGGCCCGATGCACTATGCCGAGGCGCGGGGTCATGACGACATCAGGACCGCGTTGCAGGAGCTTGCCGACCGTCACGGCGACCGGTTTGCCCCCGATCCCGGCTGGACCGACGACTGACAGGCCAATGCGAACGACCGACCCCAAAGCCGCCGCGGACGAGATCATCGCAGCGACAGGGGGCGACATCCGCGTCGCCCTGCCGCTTGGCCTTGGCAAGCCGGTCACGTTGATCAACGCGCTGGTCGCGCGCGCCTGCGAGGACCCGTCGATCCGGTTGTCGATCTTCACCGCGCTTACCCTGGAACGGCCAAAGCCGTCTTCGGACATGGAAAGACGGTTTCTCGAACCGGCGATGGACCGTCTTTTCGGAGCCTATCCCGAACTGCTTTACGCACGGCTTATGCGCGAAAACCGGTTGCCCGCGAATATCGAGGTGGCCGAATTCTTCCTTCTGGCAGGTCGCTGGCTGGGTGTCGCCCCCATGCAGCAGCGGTATATCTCGGCCAATTACACCCATGCGCTGGACGTGCTGGTGAATCGCAAGCCCAATGTATTGGTGCAGCTTGTCGCCGAACGGGACGGGCAGTTCAGCCTGTCGAGCAACACCGACATTTCCGCAGACCTGTTCAGGCTGCGCCGCGCGGGACAGATCGACTTTCTGGCGGCGCTGGAACCGCATCCGGAGCTGCCTTTCATGGAAGGCGAGGCTGCGGTCCTGGCCGGGGACGAGGCGCAGGTGGTCCTCGACACAGGCGACAGCTTCGAGCTTTTCTCGGCGGTGCGCCGCCCGGTCAGCGATGCCGCCCACGCCATCGGGCTTCACGTTTCGGGCCTGATCCCGGATGGCGGCACCTTGCAGATCGGCATCGGGTCGATCGGAGACGCGGTGGCGCATGCGCTCTTGCTGCGGGATCGCGGCGCGGTTGGGGCCATCCGCTCGGATTGCCCGTTTCCCGTCAAGGGATCGGATGACGGGCGGTTCGAGATCGGTCTGCACGCGGTCACCGAGATGCTTGTCGGCGGATTGCTGGATCTGTTCGAAAAAGGCGTGGTGCGGCGCGAGGTCGACGGGGTGGCGATCAATGCCGGGTTCTTCGTGGAAACCCGGGATGTCTATCGCCGCCTCCGCGAGATGCCGCCCGAGACCCGTGCAAGGATCGCGATGCAACCCGTCAGCTTTACCAACCAGCTTTACGGTGACGAGGCTGCCAAGCGCGCCGCCCGCGTCGATGCGCGTTTCGTCAACGGCGCGATGCAGGTTTCCTGCCTTGGAGACGTGATGTCCGACGCGCGTTCCGACGGGCAGGTCGTCAGCGGCGTCGGCGGGCAGTTCAACTTCGTCGAGCAGGCTTTCGCCCTGCACGGCGCACGGTCGATCATCACGCTGCCATCGACCCGAAAGACCCATGGCAAGACCGTCAGCAACATCCGTTGGGACGTCGCGGCGACAACGGTTCCGCGCCATATGCGGGATATCGTGGTCACCGAATACGGCGTCGCGGACCTGCGTGGTCAGCCCGACGCGACCGTGATCGCCCGGCTGATCGCCATCGCCGACAGCCGTTTTCAGGACAAGATGATCGCAAGGGCGAAATCGGCGGGCAAGCTGCCGGGCGATTTTGAACTGCCTGAGGACGCGCGGCACAACCGGCCCGCGCGGCTGGCCGAATGGCTTGACGGGCATCGCGACCGGCTTCCGTCCTTTCCGTTCGGAACCGATTTCGACGAGACCGAGCGCAGCCTTCTGCCGGCGCTTGAAAGGTTGCAGCACGAGGCGGCCACTTCGCGCGGCCGATTGATATTGCTGTGGGCGGCGTTCGGCGCGCGGGCGCATCCGCAAGAGCGCGCATTGATGGCGCGCATGGGGTTTGAGAGGGCGCGCAGTCTCGACGCGCTTGCCCTGCGCGGCGCGCTTCGTCGCGAGGCGCAGGGAGCGTCCTGACCGGCGGTCAGTCGAAAAGGGTGCCGAGGTCGATCTTCAGAAGGCCCACCGCGAGCGGAACCGGCGCCACGGCGAACAGGATGGTGAGAACCGTCTGCACCGGCAGGAACACCCGGCTCAATCCGGCGGTGAACAGGAGGCCGCCACCGCCCCCCAGCAGCACGTTGCCGGGCATGTTAACGAGGATCGCGAGCAGGGCATAGCGGTACCGGGAGGCTACCGGCCGCAGCCAGACGGGCGCCCGGGCGTGCAGGGCTTCGAGCCGCTGGGCGCGTGTCAGTGGCTCGACCGCGTCAAGCAGGCGGCATGCCTTGCGCAGATGCAGATCGTCGAAGACCCGGCGCAGCCGCGCATAGGGCACCCATTCGCCGGCGGCATAGGCCAGGGTCAGGCCCGCAACGGTCGAGATGTAGATGAACGGCGCGATCCAGGCGCCTTCCATCACCATGAGCGACAGCCCGATCTCGATGCCCGGCACAAACGGGACCGAGATCAAAAGCGCATAGGCCAGCAGGAAGACGACCAGCATTCCGATCCGGACCCGCTCATTTTCGAACAGGGCAAGGCCGGTGATCCAACCCATCAGGAGGTGCAGGCCGAACGCGAGTAGCAGGACGACAGATAGCCTGACAGCCACCCGGCACGCGCCGCCACAGCGGGCGCGGAGGCCCGTGGCCTTCGGATCATTCGCCATGCGGGATCCGGCGGCGGCCAAGGCGCCATGGTCGGTCAGCAGGACGGGCGAGGGCCGGGGGCCTGGGGATCGAGATGCACGTCATTGAAATCCTCCGGGACACGCATTTTCCCGAGCGTGGACGCCGTAAATCGAAAAGTCCGCATGTGTCCAGCAGCGGATGGCCGGTAAGCGGCACATCCATGTGATCGCCGAAACGTCGCGAAATGGCAATGCATCGCGCCCTGACCACGACGCACATTCATAAGCCGGACGCGACGCATGACCTGCGAACCCTCGCGCGCCGACGTCGTCAGGTGGCGAAGGGGTCGTCCAGAATGCCGACCACTTGCAGGATGAATTCGAATCATGAGGGAGGTTTTGTTGCCGTCCGCCGGGTCCGGTCGAGCAGCCCGACCGAAGTTCGCGTGCTCGAAAATGTGCTGGCTTGGTGGACCCGACAGCAAGGATCGGGCGTTGTATCGCAAAGGAGGTTTCGGATGACGGCATCGGAACCGCAGAAGGCGCATGAGCAACTGCGGCGGCAACGGGAAGTGCTCGCCGATTTCGGGTTGTTCGCCTTTCGCTGCGACGACATGGACGGGTTGCTGCACCGGGCCACCGAACTGGTGTCCGAAGCGCTTGGTGTGCCGCTCGTGAAAGTGCTGGAACACCGCCCGGAGCGGGGCGAGATGCTCGTGCGGAGCGGCGTCAACTGGCAGGAGGGGGTCGTGGGCCGGGAAACCTTCGGGGACCATGAGAAGTCTCCGGGCGGCTATGCCCTCAAGGCCGATGGCCCGGTCGTCTCGCCGGATCTCGATCTGGAGGATCGCTTCGAGACGCCGGACGTTCTGCGCCGCCACGGGGTGATGAGCATGGTCAATGTCGTCATCGCGGGCGAAGACGCGGCCTTCGGGGTTCTGGAAGTGGACGCGCGGGAACGGCGCGATTTCGGCGATGATGAAGTCGCGTTCCTTCGCACCTACGCGAACCTGCTCGCGGCGGCGATCGAGCGGCTCCGCACCCATGACGAGCTGCGCCGATCTGTACGCGAGCAGGGACTGCTGGCGCGGGAGCTCGGACACCGGGTCCGCAACGTCCTCGGACTCGTCCGCGCCCTGGCCTCGCGGACCTCGGCGGAAGGTCGGACCGCAGAGGAGTTTCGCGCCGCCTTCATCGAACGATTGCACGCGCTGTCCGTCGCCGAAGGACTTGTCTTCGCCAGCACCGATGAACGGGTCGATCCCGAGGTTCTGGCGCGGGAGGTTCTCGCCCCCTACAGGCAGGACGGACCTGCAAGGCTCGTGATCGACGGAGTGTCGGTCAGGTTGTCGGCCCGGCAGGCGCGCATGTTCGGTCTGGCGCTTCATGAACTGGCGACCAACGCGATGAAGCACGGGGCGCTCGGCGTGCCCGACGGTTCCGTACGGCTCGACTGGCACATCGAGGATGCGGAAGAGACCCAACGCCGCCTCTCGATGACATGGCAGGAAGCGAACGGACCCGAGATCACGCCACCGGAACGAAAGGGGTTCGGTACCCGGCTGCTGGAGGATGTCGTCGCTCATGAACTGAACGGCGAGGCGGAACTGGATTACGCCCGCCGCGGACTGACCTACCGCCTTCGGTTTCAATTGGAAGGTGACCAAACATGAACCATGACATGCGAGCTACACTGTCCGGCAAGCGGGTTCTCGTCGTTGACGATGAATGGCTGATTGCGCTGGACGTCCAGGATATCATCGAGGGCCTCGGATGTTCGGTCATGGGGCCGGTCGCATCCGCCTCGGCGGCGTTGGAACTGATCTCGACCGATCCCCCCGATTGCGCTGTTCTGGATGTGCACATTTTGAACGGAACGTCGGAACCGATTGCCGCGGCCCTGCAAAAACGGGGATGCCCATTCGTCGTCGTGACGGCCTATCAGCGAAGCCATCTCACCGGAGCGCTTTGCGACGCGCCGATGTTGATCAAGCCGATCGACGAAAGGGAGCTTGAACGAACGCTCGCCGGTCTTGTCCGATAACGCGCGGTCGGCGCGTCCGGATGTCGGCGCATGACATTTTGAGAGCCACGCATGCGGTGCACCCGGCCGCTGTGTCGCCGGGATGTACCGGCGTCAACAGAAGCGCGGATATCGGCCTTCCGTATTCTTTGCATGACCGGGGAATCGCAACACGCGCGCGCCCTGCCGTGCCAGCTGTGGTCGACCCGGACAATCAAGACCGAGCCGTCGAAATCACCGCGGGGGCAGAGTCAGCCTGTCCGTATTTCGCGTTCAGGCACTTCGGGCGGAATGCTTGGCGGCTGTTCGGACGGGGGCTCCGGCACATCCTCGGGCGGAATGTCCGGTGGTGTTTCCACCGGCGGCTCCGGCACGTTCTCGGGCGGCAGATCGTCCGGTATCTCGGATGGCGGCCGCGGGGGGTCGGGTTCTTCCGAGGCAATATGGGACATGACAGACCTCCTTTCGATCCAGCGCGTCTTGATTGAGGATCTGACGTCAAACGATCTCCGGCCCGGCTTGGTTCCTGCGCCGAAGTCGGTTTGCCGGTCGGGACCGGCCTTCGACTTTCCCAGTCGGTCAGTAAGCTGGGGGCGACCATTGAGGTGCGGTTGGAGGCGCCACAGGAACCACAACGGCGCAAATCGGTTCTTCGATGGAGGGACAAGACAGACCGAGGAGGTAAGCACATGACACGATTTGCACGCCGAACAATTGCAGCAAGCACCCTTGCGCTGGTTGCCGGAGGCCCGGCCCTTGCCCAGGATGACACGGTACGGGTCCTGGCCGAATGGCGCTACGACACGCTTTATGCCGAGGGCTGGAGCGTCGAGAACATGTTCGACATGACCGAGGTCATCGGGGACAACGGTGAGGTGATCGGCGATGTCGAGAACGTCATCTTCAGCAACGATGGCGAGGTGCTTGGCATCATCGCACAGGTCGGCGGCTTCTGGGACTTTGCCGATACGCATGTCCATGTCCCGTGGGACGACGTGACCATGCAGTCTGGCATCCAGCAAGTGCAGGTTCCCGTCACAGAGAACACCGTCGTCAACTATGATGTCTTCGGCGGGTATCCGGATGACGAGCAGGTCGTCACTGCCGACGATACCGGGACCACCCAGCCCGTCAGTGACGACCTTGCCGCCGGCTCGGGTATCTTCAAGGCGACGGACCTCATGGGGGATTATGCCTATCTGTCGGACGACACGCCTTATGGATATGTCGCCGATCTGATCATTCTCGACGGGTCGATCTCGGCCATCGTCAGCGATGCGGCTCCATACGGACGGCCCGGATATTATGCATATCCCTATTCTCCATATACCTATCGCGGTGGCATGATGAGATATGACATCCCGTACTTTGCGAGCGAAGTGGATACGATCGATGAATTCGACTACGAGAACCTGGAATCCCGCGTGGCCGAGTAGGCCCGGGGTTGAGCCCGAACAACTCACCTTATGGCGCAAGACCGGATCGGGTAGGGCAGGTCACTGGTTCCGAGGTCGGTCGGGCCGACTGTGCGCCCAGATCAGAAGCCGGGCCAAAGCCCGGGCGAGGTGGCCAGTTCCAGAAGGTTGGCATCGGGATCGCGGAAGTAGACGCTTGTCCCACCGCGCTTCCAGCCTGTCCGGCCTTCGATGGCGACCCCGTGGGCGGCCAGGTGATCTTCCCAGTCAGGCAGGGCCTCATGCGAACAGGCAAAGGCCATGTGAAGCCGTCCCATGCCATCATGCGGCGGGATGATCCCGCGACCGGTATCCACGGGCTCCAACGTGCCATGACGAATGAACAGCAGCAGGACGCTTGCGCCGTTCACGTCATAGGCACAAAGCCGGTCCGATTTCATCAGTGACGGCAATTGCATCACGGTTTCGTAGAACGAGGTCGCGCGATCCATGTCGTCCACGTAAAGCGCCGTTTCCAGTATCGAGTCGAGTTTGGGCATGGGTATGCTTCTGTTGCGGAAAGTCCTGCACAGGGAACCGATCCCGCCCGTGCGAGGTTCCGTAGCCGGCGCTGGGAAAGGAGGCGGCATGTCCGGGAGCGAACTCAAGACGAGCGACGTCACGCAGGCAGAACGCGATGCGCTGCGGGAAGCAATCAGACGTGCTCTCGATGCGCACCGGGTCTCCGGACGAACCGGGATCGTCGCGGCAATCCTGCGCGAAGACGCGGTTGTCGTCACCGCAGAGAACCAGGTCGATCAGGAAACCGACCCGACCCGCCACGCCGAGATGGTGGCACTCTCGCAGGCCACGGCGCAACTGGGGCGCAAGGATCTGTCTGACTGCACACTGGTCTCGACGCTTCAGCCTTGCGAAATGTGCCTGGCGGCGATGCGGTTCGCCGGGATCCAGCGCGTGATCTTTGCAGCGACGCAGGACAAAGTGGCGGGGAAGTATTTCGTTTTTCCGAGGCTCGGCATCGAAGATTTCAAGGCCGCGGGGGATCGCTTCAGCACCGTCGGCGGGGTCATGGAACCGGACGTGCTGCATCTTTATGCCGAGGGTAGCGAGTAGCGTCTGACATCCGTCCGCGCACATCGCGAAGCGCCGTCGGCATATCTCCGCTCATTGCCCGTCAGGTCGTTGGAAACAAAGTGCCGCTCAAGCGCTTATCAGTCATGAAGTCGCGTCACGCCCTCAAAATGGATCAGGACCTTCTCCCGGCGCTGAAGCCGGGGTCTGCTGGGTTGCCCGGTCTTGGGGTGACGGGCGTGCTGGCCAGCATACCCGCCGGGATCATTTCATTCATAGGACTCGCCACAGGGGGCGTGCCGTTTGGTCAGGCATTGGTGATCACCATCGGCGTGCAGCTCCTGGTCATCCTCTTCGTTCTGGCGTTCGGCTACTGGCAGGTGTCATCGAATGACAGGATGGGTTTGCCCATCCTGGAGCTTGACCAGGAAAACCTGGAAGAATCCGGACTCTGGCGGGTCTATCCGAGCGACGCCGCCTTTGAAAACGCGGTGCGCGTGGGCCTGATCGCGCCGAACACCGGGCAGAGCCGCAGCATTGCGAATGTTCTCGCCGAACTTGGCGGGGAGGTTCACCATTGCACGGACGCAGATGCAATGTTGGCATGCGTGAAAGCTCAGCCTGGAGACTGGACGCTTGTGCTGTTCGATCTTGAAGCCGCCCCTGATCTTGACACCGCCGTCGACGACCTCATTGATTTCCGGAACGATCTTCCGGGCATGCCTGTCTTGCTCGTGACGAATACCGTCGCGCGAAATGATTTCTCGAGCCACAGAAAGTCGATTGGGGATGCCACCTTGCGCAAGCCGGTCTTCCGGAAACAGCTGGTCGAGGCCATTGACATCATCGGGGTGGAATTCCCCTATTTCGCGATGGCGTCTCCGAAACAATCGTTGTCGTGAAGACAGGATCGCTGCCGATCCGTAGAGCGCTTTGAGACCGCTCACTCAGAGACGGTGGCCAGCCCGGACGCCTTGAAATAACACCGGCCTTTAAGGACTTTGTGCCAGGCGTCGCCCGACGTAAGTTACCTGACATGGGGTATGTCACATCTCTCTTCGCAAGAAAGATGGTGGCCGCGGCAGGGGCGGACCTCGACGCGCGCGCGCTTGTGGCGTCCATCGGCCTCGATCCTGACGGGGCGTGGGATCCAAAGGCGATGCTGCCCGATACGACCTATTACGATCTGCTCGAACGGATCGCGGGTTTGACGGATGTCACCGACCTGCCGTTGCGCGTGGGTGCGTCCATGCGGCTGGACGAGTATGGCGCGTTGGGACTGGCCTTCAAGGCGGCCACCACGCTGGGTGCGTCTTATGCCCGGGTCGAACGCTACGCGCGGCTCTGGACCAGCGTCGTGGATTACGAATTGCGGCCCGATCGGCGCGGCACGTTTTTCGTGCTGCACCGCTCGGGCGCGCGACGCCTGGGCCTTCGGCTGTCGAACGAAGCGACGCTGGCGAGTTCGGTCTCGCTCGCCCGGCAGGTCAGCCGGGACCCTGTCACACCCCTGGAGGTCCATGTGCAGCATGGAGCCCCCGGATCGGTCGCCGCACATGAGGACTGGTTCGGATGCCCGGTCTGTTTCGGATCCGACATCGACGCCATCCTGTTCTCGCCGGAGACGCTTGCACAGCCGAACATCCTTGGTGATGCGGGAATTTCCCGGTATCTCGCCTCGCATCTCGAGGCAGAGCTGGCTGAAATCTCCGAAGAGGTGACACTGGTCAGCCAGACGAAGGATGCCATCGCCCAGGCGCTCAGCGAGGGTGCGCCCAAGATGGCCGACATCGCGCGCGGCCAGGGGCTCAGCGCACGGTCCTTCCACCGTCGGCTGTCCGAGCACGGGATGAGCTTCCAGACCCTGACCGAACAAACCCGGCGTGAACTGGCCGAAGGGCTCTTGCGCGAAGACGGGCACTCGCTGGCCGAGATCGCGTTCCTGACCGGGTTTTCCGAACAAAGTGCATTCACCCGTGCCTTCAAGCGCTGGGTCGGCATGACGCCGGCAAGTTACCGGAAGGCACGCGCGGGCCTGTGATCCGCCTTGGCGGCGGCGGTCAAAACGCTGGCAACGCCGGTCAATACGCATGCCGCGGCAATCGCCTATCCCTTGGTCGTCAACATGAACCAGGGAGAGACCCATGCAAGACCAACCCATCGTCGTCATCGGAGCCACCGGCAAGACCGGATCGCGCGTCGCCACCCGGCTTGAGGCCAG
>Ga0102938_10003741_pt1 | contig 11308 bp, 8 predicted proteins | sample SalPonR2_B_D2_MG_FD_84516 | JGI IMG/M metagenome (GOLD analysis project Ga0102938, IMG submission 84516) | Salt pond soil microbial communities from South San Francisco under conditions of wetland restoration - Salt Pond MetaG R2_B_D2_MG | ecosystem: Environmental > Aquatic > Marine > Intertidal... | reverse complement strand
GTCCGCCCGGTCGTCCTCACGCGACGCGACAAACACCGACCACAATCCACGCGAGCTGCGAACCAACGAGGTCGTGGGTACCCAGAAACGGACATCCGATTCGGGCGACACGTCGTCGACGACGTCGGCGATCAGCAGGGTCACGGTTTGGCCGACCGAGACGGGAGCGCCGAAATCGAACGCGACATCGATGCTGCGTGTCCGTGTCGACAAGTCGATGGTCGGATGGATGCGTTTGACGGTGACTTCGTGCGATCGATCTGCGACTTCGACGTTCAACGTTTGAAGCAGACGAAGCGATGCGGCGACGTCGCCGGGTAAACCGAAGCGGGCTTCCCAAGGCGGCGATTCGATCAAGCGAAGCGGCGTCGCGTCGGAAGCCACGACGGCGCCTTCGTCGATCTGGCGGGCGGCCACCAAGCCGTCGAACGGAGCCACGATTTGGCTGTCCCGGACGTCCACGTCGATTTGCCGCAGGGCGGCGCGGGCGACTTCCAAGGCGGCCCGTCGTGCCGCGATTTGTTCCTCGCGGGTCCCCTCGGTCAGCTCGTCAAGCGTGGCGCGGGCGGCGGCCAGTTGTGCGGTCCGTTGGTCGACGCCGTACTTCGCGTCGTCAAAGGTTTGCCCGCTTCCGGCGCCTCGGGACCGCAACGCGTTTTCGCGTTCCAAACGCGACTTCGCCTGAGCCAGTTCCGCGACCAAACGATCGACTTCGGCGGCGGCTGCCGCGACGGACTGCCGACGCGGCCCGGCGACCGCTTCGTCATACGCGGCACTCGCCGCATCGACTTCTGCTTGCATTCGCTGACGCAACGCGTCCAAGTCGGCCGTGTCCAAACGGGCCAGCACGTCGCCCCGCCGGACCACGTCACCTTCATCGACGGCGACATCGATCACCCGGCCTCCACGACGAAAACCCAAACGGCTGTCTCGACGCGCCGCCACGGTGCCGCGGTATCGGGAGAAACTTTCCGGCGAAGCGAGCGAGCCGGCGGCGAAGACGCGGACGTGCATCGCCTTGTCATCGACGTCGGCGGCGTCCCGGACCGCCGAGGCCCTGTCGCCCGCCAAGGCGGCCAAGTAACCGACACCCCCGATCACCGAACCGACGATCAAGAGGGCCGCCATCGCCCACCGGACGACGCGGTTGCGGGTGCCTTCGACGATCATGTTCCGGCCTCCGGTGATCGAGACGTCGAATCACTCCGGTCCGATTTCAGCTGCTTCGCCTTTTCCGACAGCAGCGGCAGGATCCTTTTGACGAAACGGTTGTAACGCGACGGATCGTAAAGCGGCGTCCACCCCAGCCCGTCCAACATCGCGTTGCAGTTGCGCCGAATCGCTTGGTGCGAATCGGTGATCCCCATGTCGGTGAACGACGGACTGGTCGTTTCCAAAACTTGGCTGCCGTAGACCAACGACCAAAGCCCCAGCACCACGTCGGGGATGCCCCGACCGCGGGGCAACCGGAAATCCTTGTCGTCGATGGCTTGCCCCACGATACGACCGACGACGCTCATGCACTGCGATTCGCAATCGCACAAGACGTCCCGACGACGCGTCGACGTCTTTTGCCAGATGCTGTCGTGACGAATCATGTGCTCGACGGCAAAGTCGTCGGGCAATTGGTCGGCGTAGACTTCACAAGCGATGCCGATCGCCGCGACCCGCTGCCGCGACGCGTCGGCCAGGGACGCGGCGAAATGGAACAACTCGACCCGTCGCCGCACGGCGCGGGCGGCCAGCGACAACACGATGTCTTCTTTGTTGGGAAAGTGGTTGTAGATCGTCCCCCGCGTGTAACGCATTTTTTTGGCGATCGCGTCCATGCTGATCGCCGCCAGACCGCCGGCGCGGATCATCGGCGAAGCGGTCGCCAAAATGCTGTCTTCACGCTGGCGAAGTTCCAGCTGCTTGGGGGTCAGTCGATCCATGCAACCAGTATTCGCCCGCAATTTTTATTGACAAGCCGTCAAAATTGACGAATTGTCAATATTTATCGAAAGCGGGTGTGGGGTCGACCCCGCGGTCCCCGGACGGGGGCCACGTCACGGGTCGTCCTGGATCCCCAGTTCTCGCAGCGTGTCTTCGTCCAACAGATCCAGCCCCGCCGGCAGATTCTGATCGGCGATCTCGCCGCGACGGACCTCCGTCATCCGGGCCAAGGCTTTCAACGCCACGGGCATGGCCGCCTTGGTCTGATGCCATTGGTCGGCCCACGAACGCAGGACCTCGGCCGACCACGTGTCGCCGCGGAGCCAGCGGGCGACCGCCGCATCGAGTGGCGGGTCGGCCGCCGAGACCAAGCCGAACTCGGCGGCGGTGTCCAAGACGACGACACACGCCGCTTCGGTCCACGGCAGTGACGACAGCACGTCGCCGCTGCGTTGCCGGACGTGGGCCTCGATCGCCATCCGCGTGACCAAGAAAGCGATCCGCAAGACCTCGGGCAACGCCGGGTCCGCGTCGGTCAGCATGGCTTCGATCCAAAACCGTTTTTCGCCGGCGATGTTTCCGTCGCCCCCGCGCATCGGCTGAACCAAATGGCCTTCGACGCGGGCCGGCCACCAGTCGTCGGGCGGATCGCCGCTCCAGATCCGCTTGGAAATCGAGCGCAACATTCCCGGGCCCACGGTTTCCCAGCTCTGCCGCAGCGGACCGGCCCGCAATTGAAGCTGGTCCCTCAGCTTAGGATACCGCGTCGCAAACGCTTCCCGGCATTGGCCCAGCAGGTGAGCGACCGCCCGCGACGTTTGTTCGCTTTGGAATTCGGAGATCCCGGCGGCGATCAAGGCTTGTTCGCAGGACGCTTGGTCGGAGACCTTGCCGCCCGAGCCGTCTTTGTTGCGGGCGACTTCGCGGATCAGGGCGGGCCAAAAGATCGCGACGTCGATGGACTGCGAGATCAGCCGTTGGTTCAGCTGGGCGACCGGGCCGGCGAGTGCCTTTTCCGTCGCCGCATCGATGCAGTTTCCGCTGGCGACGACTCGTGCCGCGTGGATCCCGCTCAATCGTACGTGCGGTTGCCAGCGAATCTGGGTCGGCCTAGCCACCGGTGTTCTCCTCGCAAAGGTTTTCGCTGATCCAACGTTCCAGTTCCTCGAAATCGACCGCCGGTACGACGTTCAGATCGGGCCGCAGGCGGACCGCGTCACGGATGTAAACGTGAGCGACGTCTGACTGAGGCTTGTCCGTGTTCCAGTGCAAAAGGATGCGAATGCACCGGGGAAGCGATCCGGATACCGAAACCTCGTATCCGCACAGCAACGGGACCTCCAGCCAGCCGAGCTGTCGCGCGGCCAACGCGGGAAACTCGCTTTTCAAGTCGCTCGTGACCGTGAAAAACGCGCTGGCCACGTCTTGCGAATCGATCCCGTTGCGACGGATCATCAGGGCCAGCAATTGACGCGTGGCCAGCAAGATTTCCTCACGGCAATCGTTCTCGACGGTGGTGGCTCCTCGAACTCCGCGGCACACAGACATGGTTCAGATTGGACAACTGGGGGGACCGAAAAGGCCGATAGCGGCCCGAAACGACGACACGCTACGATAGGTGAACGTCCGCCGTCTGGGCAGACGTGTTGGCCGAACCGGAGCTTTCGCAAGCAAGCGTTCAGGTTCCCGGCCACGCGTGCCGATAGCCAACTTCGACGAATCGATCGTCGCCGACCGTCCCAGCCTTTTTCCCCCACGGATCCGATTCATGAGCGCTTCCCACAGCCGGCACCAAGAAAAGATCATCAAGAATTACTATCAGAACCGCGACGCCATCGGGTTGCAAAAAGCCCAAGAAGCGATCACCGAGTTGTACTTGAGCGAAGGCAAAAAGCGGGCCACGATTTGGAAACGTCTGGTCAGTCATCTGGAAAAAATCGGCATGAAGCCCGAGCAGATCCGGTCGCTTCAAGCTTCCGACGATCCGGCGAAAGTCGCCGAAGCGATCCAAAAATACACCTAGCCGGCGGCCGTTCCCGGGCCGGCTTGGTGAAGCTTTTCCAAGCAGGTCGCGATCAACGCCGTCCAACCGGTCTGGTGGCTGGCCCCCAGGCCTTCGCCGGTGTCGCCGTGAAAGTACTCGTAGAACAAAATGTTGTCGGTCCAAAGTGACCCGGTTTGGCTCGGTTGCCCGGCCGCCAAGCAGGGCCGGGATCCTTCTTGTTCGCGTTTCAAAAACAATCGGGACAGCCGGCGGTTGATCTCGTCGGCGGCCTGTTTCAAGTCGATGTGCTTGCCGGAACCGGTGGGAAATTCGATTCGAATCTCGTCGCCGTAGAACTCGTGGTACCGTTCGAGCGCCTCGATCAACAGAAAATTGATCGGGAACCAAATCGGTCCCCGCCAGTTCGAATTGCCGCCGAACATCCAACTGTCCGATTCGCCGGGGATGTAGGCCACGCGGTGCTCCTCGCCACGCAGCGTGACTTCGAAAGGGGATCGTTCGTGAAATTTGGAGAGCGAGCGAATCCCGAAATCCGACAAGAATTCGCTTTCGTCCAAGATCACCCGAACGACCGCCGTTAGCCGATCCTTGGACGGAATCGCCAACAGCATTCGCGGTCGATCGCCGTCGGTCGTCGCCACCGTGATGTTCTTGGCCAAATCGTGTCGGTATTTCAAAAACCATTCCAGTTTGTCGCGGAACCCGGGCAACTGGTCGACCAAATCTTGATCCAAGATCTCCACCGCGATCAGCGGCAAGAGTCCGACCAGCGAACGCACCTTCATCGAGACCGGCTGACCGTCGACGTGCAACCGGTCGTAGTAAAACTGCTCGTCTTCGTTCCACAGCCCGGTCCCGTCGATCGTGTTCATCGCGTCGGTGATGCGGATGAAGTGGTCCAGAAATTTCGAAGCCATCTCGGCGTAGGCTTCGTCCCCACGGGCGAGTTCCAAGCTGATCGACAACATGGTGCCGCAGTAAAACGCCATCCAAGCGGTGCCGTCGGCTTGTTCCAGATCGGTGCCGTGCGGCAACCCCTTACTGCGATCAAACACGCCGATGTTGTCCAGTCCCAAAAATCCGCCGGCGAACACGTTGTCGCCGTTGGTGTCGACTTGATTGACCCACCAAGTGAAATTCATCAGCAACCGCTGAAACGTCGTCGCCAGGAACTTGCGATCCGGTTTTCCGGCCGCGGCGGTGATCTGATAGACACGCAGGCAAGCCCAGGCATGCACCGGCGGATTCACGTCGTCGAAGTAGAATTCGTAAGCCGGGATTTGGCCGTTGGGGTGCATGTACCACTCGCGTAACAAGACCGTCAGCTGTCGTTTGGCGAATTCGGGATCGATCCGTGCCATCGGGATCATGTGAAACGCCAAATCCCATGCGGCGAACCACGGGTATTCCCATTTGTCGGGCATCGACAGGATGTCTCTGGCGTACAAGTGCCGCCAATGTTCGTTGCGACCGCTCTTGCGGCTTTCCGGCGGGCGGTTGATGTCGGCATCGCCTTCCAGCCAGTCGTCCACGATGTAGTGATAGAACTGCTTGGTCCAACACAATCCGGCGTACGCTTGCCGCGAGATGTTGCGTTCTTCGTCCCCGGTCGATGGCGGGATCACGGACTCGTAAAACGAATCCGCTTCGGCAACCCGTTGTACCAACGTGCCGGTGAAATCCTCGCCCAGCGGTTCCTCGATCACCTGATCTTGTTCGGTCAACCGCACGGTGATCTGGCGAGATTCGCCGGCGGGAATTTCCATGCGATACACCGCCGCGACCTTGGTGCCGTGCGTCTTGGGATTGACCGCGTCCGTTTCACCATCGACGACGTAACGATGAAAAGCGTCTTTGGTGTAGGGGGAAAAGTTTTTTCCGCCGAACAGTTTTTCGAAGTTCGTCTCGTTTTCGGTAAACAAGACTTCGACGTCCGTGGCGTCCGGGTGCGGACCGAAGTCGCATTGAAACGGCTGCAAGGTCTCGTGACTCGTCTTGACGCGACGGGGGCCCACTTTTTCGATCCGCGGCTTCAGCGAACACCCCTCGTGGCGACAGCCCCACACCCAGGTGTTGCGGAACCACAGCGTCGGCAAGACGGTGATCCGGTGGGCTTGGGGACCGTGGTTGGTCACGGTCACGCGAATCAAGATGTCGTTGGCCGATTTCTTGGCGTACTCCGCCTGCACATCGAAAAATCGATTGTCGGTGAACACACCGGTATCGCTCAGTTCATACTCACGATCGTGCAGCCCGCGACTGGCGTTGACGTCCTTCAACGCTTCGTACGGGTATTCGGCTTGCGGGTAACGATACAGGGCTTTGCAATAACTGTGCGTCGGCGTCGAATCCAAGTAGTAATACACCTCCTTGACGTCTTCGCCGTGGTTGCCTTCCGGGCCGGTCAGCCCGAACAGGCGTTCTTTCAAGATCGGGTCGTTGCCGTTCCAAAGAGCCAACGCGAAACACATCCGGCATTGCCGGTCGCTGAATCCCAGCAGTCCGTCTTCGCCCCAGCGGTAGGCGCGGCTGCGAGCCTGGTCATGCGTAAAATCACTCCACGATCGGCCGCCCGCCGAGTAGTCCTCACGGACGGTCCCCCACTGACGCTCCGACAGATACGGTCCCCAGCGTTTCCAATTGACGGTTCGAGATTCGTTTTCGTCCAGGCGAACATGTTCTGGCGTCACGAGGCATGGTCCGGGTTGATGAAGTTTTGCGAAGCGAGCCAACGAATTTTCCCGTTGCCCTAATCAGGGGCTCGGAAGACGGGCGGTGGCCGGAGTATTCTAGGGATTCGACGTCGCGTGCCACCGGGCATAAGACTTCATCGATTTTCCCCACACTACGTTTTGCGCTCGGAACCTGCCCGTGTTCAGTTTTTTTTCATTTCGTCGACGAGACGACTTTTCCAAGATCCTTGCTCGCTCCGCGATCCTCTCGATCTCCTTCGCGATCGTCGTCATGTCGATCGGCGTCGCCGCGGCCCAGGAAAAGCTGCCGACACCGGAAATCGTTAAGGACCGTGCGGACGGGACACCGTCGTCGGCGGCCGAGTCGAACGACGCGATGCGGGAAATGCAAAGTGAAGCGGTTCGAAACCAAGCCGCCCCGTGGGCGCACTGGGGCGTGATGCCTGACAAATACAGTTCCTGGCTGAACCACAGCAACCGCATGATCCCGCTTTACACGTTCGGGATGACCTTGGACTCGCTACGCGACGAAGGCAGCGTGTACGCCGACGCGGAGAGACTGAAAAAGTTGTACGGCGAGGTGCCCTCCGGGACGGTCAACCCCCAAGCCAACTACTTTGATCAAACCGACGTCTATCGCCTGCAGCGGCAGGCGGCCGAAGCGGGAAAGAAACACATCATCCTGATGGTCTTTGACGGCATGGATTGGCCGACGACTCGGGCCGCCGCGATCTACAAGTCCGGCCGGGACGACTACGACCGGGGCCGCGGGACCGGATTGGCTTTCCAAGACTACCGCGGCGTGGCGACGGACTTCGGATTCATCGTGACCAGCCCGCGACAATCCGGTGCGAAATTCGATGTGAATTCACAAACCGTTGCCGAGGGGCTTCGCGACGTCGGCGGAGGTTACGATCCGACACGGGGCGGCAGCGTGCCGTGGCAAGAACAAAGTCGTCGCAATTATCTGCTGGGTCTGGACCGCGAACGGCCGCACGACGTCACCGATTCGGCCGCCTCGGCGACCAGTCTGGTCGCCGGGATCAAGACCTACAACGGTGCGATCGGGGTCGACGCGGAAGGCAAAGCCGCGGAGTCGATCGCGCGACAATTGCAAGCGGAAAAGGGCTACGCCATCGGCGTCGTCAGCAGCGTTCCGGTCAGTCACGCCACGCCGGCGGCCGCGTACTCGCACAACGTGACACGCAAAGACTACCAGGACCTCAGCCGGGACTTGTTGGGTTTGCCCTCGTCCTTTCACCGTGACGACCCGTTGCCCGGTGTCGACGTTTTGATCGGGGGGGGACATGGCGAGGGCGACGGCGAGGACGCGGCCCAGGGCAACAATTTTCAAGCCGGCAACCCGTACCTGCACCAGTCCGACATGAGACGCGCGAACATCGAAAAGGGCGGCCGTTATGTCGTGGCCGAGCGGACCGAAGGCCGTGAAGGCCGCGAGGTGTTGCACGAGGCCGCCGACGCGGCGATCGACGGCGATCATCGGCTGCTCGGCTTTTTCGGCGTTCGCGGCGGGCACCTGCCGTTCCGAACGGCCGACGGCGGGTACGACCCGACCTTTGACATGAAAGGCACCGAAAAGTACTCGCCGGCGGACATTCGCGAAAATCCGACCTTGTCCGACATGGTGTCCGCCGCACTGAGCGTTTTGGAGCGTGACGAAGACGGTTTTTGGCTGATGGTCGAAGCCGGCGACGTCGACTGGGCCAATCATGCCAACAACCTGGACAACAGCATCGGCGCGGTTCTCAGTGGCGATTCCGCCTTTCAAACCGTCGTCGATTGGGTGCAACGCCGGGGAGCTTGGGACGACACGGTGCTGTTTTTGACCAGCGACCACGGACACTTTCTGGTCTTGGATGACGAGCAAGCGATCGCCGAAGCCGGCCGCCGGAATGCCCCCATTTTGTCAGAATGATTCTGGTGCAATAAAGTGAATGACGATAGATTCAAAGATCTAGTGTCGGTCGCATACCGGTGGCCGGGTGTGTGCATGCGCATCCCCCGTCCCCCGGCGTGTGACAGGGCTGACTTCAAAAGCTTTTGTCAAAAGATATCATGTGAATGCTCCGGATCGCTTCATGGGGTCTGAGTCCACGCAGGTTCACCTTATCGACGATGTCGTCGGTGTGGACGGCGGTGACGCGGAATCCAAACTCGTTCGCTGTCAACAAATCATCGACTATCAGTTTCACGATGATTCCTTGTTGCTCTCGGCGCTCACCCATGCGTCGGGCGCCAACCATCGCCTGGACAGCAACGAACGCTTGGAATTCCTGGGCGACGCCGTCCTGGGCTTGCTGGTGTGTGAGTGGCTGTACCAAGAATACCCCGAGTACAACGAAGGCGATTTGACGAAAATCAAATCGTCCGTCGTCAGCCGACGCTCGTGCGGACGCGTGGCTTGCCAACTGGAACTGGACCGCTGCCTGATCGTCGGTCGCGGCGTGACTCGGAACCGCAGCTTTCCCCGATCGCTGGTCAGCGATGTTTTCGAATCGGTGATCGCCGCGATCTACTTGGACGGCGGCCGCGACGTCGTTTCCCAGCGGATTCGAACTTGGTTGGCCGAGGAAGTCGCCGCCGCGGTTGAAAGTCAGGGGGCCAGCAATTTCAAGTCCGCGCTTCAGCAATACGCCCAACGGGACCTGGCCCACACGCCCGTCTACAAGATGATCCGCGAATCCGGTCCCGATCATCGCAAGTCCTTTCTGATCAGCGCCGTCATCGGTGACAAAGGCTTCACCCCGGCCTGGGGCAACAACAAAAAGGACGCCGAGCAACGTGCCGCCGCCAACGCGCTGGCGGAACTGCGTGACGACCCGCTGCCCTATCCGATCGAAGACTCCGAGGCCTGAAAACCGACGTCTTGCGGAACCGGCGGTCGGGCGAACCAGGCGGCGACCGCCAACGGGATCATCAACAAAAAGAATCCCAGAATCGCCGCATCAAAACGTCCCGTCCAATCGCGTGAAACGCCCATCAGCAACGGCCCACATCCGCTGCCCGCGACCGTCAGACACCACACCGTTCCCCGGATTTTTCCCAGGTGTCGGCGACCGAAGTAACGCACCCAGACCACCGCGCCGACGGCAATCAGCAACCCTTGCCCGCCGCCGAACAGGGCCGCGAACGCGTAGAATGCCCCGGCGCTGTTGCCCCAAACCAGACAGCCCATTCCCGTCGCGAGTGTCACCACTCCGGCGCCCAACATTCGATGCAACGGCAAGAAGTCTGCCAGCACCCCTCCGCTAAGCTGCAACGCCAACATCGACAACCCGAACACCTTGAACAGATCCGGCGGCAAACTTTCGGACATGCCACGGTCGTCGCACAACGTGAACAGGTGAAAAATGACGCCCGTCCCGATCATCGCCCAAACGGTATTGCAGGCGGCCAATATCGGAAACGCGACCGTCCGGCCGGCTTCCGACAGCCTCCACGAAACTTCGATGTCCTGATCGACCGCCGGCCGCGTTTCGGCAAGCGGCGATTCGCCCGTGTCCGGTTGATTTCGACGGCTTGTCTCTGACTTGATCGTGCGGTCGATGCCGTCGACCGATTGCCCGATGTCCTCGGGACGATTGACGAACAAGAACAGCAGCAGCGGTGTCATCACCCCGAGCACCAACATTGAAATCCCGACAAAGGTTTGACGCCATCCGTACAGTTCGATCGCGTCGGTCAACCAACCGGGTACCCAGGCGAACGCGATCGCGGTCCCGATGCTCATGACCGCCGACACGCGCCCCAGTCGTGTCCGAAACCACATCGAAATCGCGTTGCTGCCCAGCAGCGTGAGCGATCCCTGACCCAAAAAACGCAACAGAAAAAACGCCACGAACAGCCCCGCGAACCCGTCGATGCGTGACGCGAAATGACACGTCGCGGCCAACGCCAACACGGCGATCCAAGTGACCCGTCGCAGTCCCCACCTGTCGGCCAAAGGGCCGACCAAGGACAAGGGAAACGCAGCGAACAACGTTCCCAACATGTAAGCCAACGACAATCGGCTGTCGGACATCTGCAGGCCGTCACGAAGCGCCGGCGTAAACGCGCTGATCGCAAAGGTTTGACCCGGACTGGTGCAAACCTGGACCATCATCGCCACGCCCATCATCACATAGCCATAGAAAAACGGCAGACGGCGGGCCAAGCGATCGGACAAGGTGTTCAGGAACCGGACAGACGGGCGGAGGCGGGCAGGTGATTCTTGCCCATTGTCCGGCTTGCCTTGATCCAGCCTAGTGGCCGACCTTTCCACACGACCACCGCGTATCCGATCAGCGGACATGCCACGGCGCGGCCGCTCAAGAACGTTTTCGCGGTCGCGTCGTCCACGTCGAACGTTTGCCGGATTCGGACACCGCGGCCGTGTCGCCGGGCCAACGCGTGGGCGGGTTTCCAAGTTCGGCCGGTGCGATGCGTCAGTTCCGGGCCGAGGACACAGACCGATTCGACCCAGGTCGGTGCGTCGACGGGCCAAGCGATCGCCGTGGCGTCGCCCAGGACGATTCGGAACTCGGCCGCCACGTCCGTCTCCTCGATGCCGACCAGCCACGGCGAGACCTCGAAAGGCAATCGAAGCGGACGAGTGCGGGTCTTTCGCTGGAACCCCTCATCGACCCGCGACGGCGAACCGCTCGGAGATTCAAGG
>Ga0102938_10003736_pt1 | contig 11315 bp, 11 predicted proteins | sample SalPonR2_B_D2_MG_FD_84516 | JGI IMG/M metagenome (GOLD analysis project Ga0102938, IMG submission 84516) | Salt pond soil microbial communities from South San Francisco under conditions of wetland restoration - Salt Pond MetaG R2_B_D2_MG | ecosystem: Environmental > Aquatic > Marine >... | reverse complement strand
ATTTTGTCTGCGGTGTAAAATTGTTTTCAATTGGATTTTCAACTTTTTGGGCTTTAAACAATTTGAGGTTTGTTTGACCAATTGCTGTTTGGCTCAATAGAAAAAGGAAAGAGCTCATTAGCAATAACGAGAAAATAGAATTTTTCATAGCTGAATAATTATAAATTTATTAATTGTAGATAACTAAAATCCACCGAAAATAAGTTGATTGCGGCACAAAACAAAAAAAAGCGATATAAATATCGCTTTCTCAGAAAAATATTTTCTCATATTCAGCCTTTTTGGTAGTATTTCTGCAGGCTTTTTTGGAACACTTCTTTATTTACTTCATTAATTTCGTGTATTAGTGCCCGGATAGTCTTCTTTCGCTCTTTCATCTCATAATCAGATAATTGGTCCTGGTCACGGAACACAATTTTTTGCACCTGGTAACCTGTCTCATCCAGGCTCATGGCCACGGCAGCATTAAAATCGTCAAGAATAATTACTGAAGGTAATTGATTCACAGAATAGCGACTCATAGCTTTCAGAACCCTGTTTTTTATGTACTTAATCTGTGTTTCTCCAAGGTAATTAGAGGCTAAAAGTATTTTTATCAAATCAATTTTCGCAAGTTTTTCCACTTCTCTCTTTTTTCTAAGTTCCTCATATTCCTTATCGTTGGTTTCGAGAAATAAATCTATAAATTGCTGTGGCACACTTTGAAGATCTCTCAAATTATCATTTCGGGTTTTCTTTCTATATTCTCGATGGGCATATCTCTGTCTTACAGGCACATAATAATCCCATTTTTTTGTTCGCTTCCAACTTTCTGTTCGTGGTTTTGGCTTCCAATCACTTTCAGGGCGTTGCATTAAAGGAGCATCTACCTGTAGCTCACCCGTTTCTAATGCATAAAGTAGGCAGTTTATAAAATGGACGTATGCGCCACCTATAGAGTAATGAATTGCAGACCACAGGGTCTTGTTCGTACTTTTTGCTTCAACATTGGTTGTGTCAGAGTTGGAAATTTTTCGCGCTTTTAGCTGGTCGATGAAACTCTTTTCCAAACCCACAGGGTAATATACCAGTTCGTCTCTGTTGTTTTTCGAAAAGCTGGCCGAATGATATAACTCCTCAACATCATACACATGGGCAGAGTCGTTTGATAACTTCATTTCAACAGTAAATTCATTTCCCCAACTCATTTCCTGTATTTCGGGAAAAGGGCGCTCAGTTTGACCAAACAGAAAATTACTCACAAGCAATAGCACGAAAACAACTGATAATCTGATCATAAGTTGATATTTTTACTTAACAATTTCAAACCTTTAAGATAGTAACAAGTTTTCAAAAATAGATCAATAGCATAATTTTTTTGCGCATTAATCATTTATTTATGCCGCCAATTTTTTAATTATAGTACCCAATTGAAAGCATAAACACCAAAATAACTTACAACTTTTTTATTCTAAAAATAATTAGTAAATTGGACGTTATTAAATTTCAATTTATGGTATATAGCTTCTCCTTTTCAGAAAACGATGATAATATACACGCTGAATTGATCCAGGCAATTAAATATCCGGCAATATATTTAGACAAAAATCTGGTATTTAAGGCCTATAACGAAGCTTTTTGTCATTATTTTGATATTCAACCCATTGCAATAAGAAAGTTGAATCTGGAGAAATTTAAGCCCGAAAACACCTGTCTGCAAGAAGTAAAAGAAATATTAATAAATAATTCGATAAATGAGCTTGAGAAGCAATTTTATGTAACAGGTAATAAAGACAATAAAATAAAGGTAAACATACAACCCGATTATAGCAACAAAGGCCAGATTAATGGAACTACAATTTTCTTTATAGAACAAGTTAAGCAAAACCCTAATCGCCAAAAGGCTTATCAGGATCTGGACCCCAAAAAATTCTTTGGTATTGGAGAACTTGATAAAAACGGAACAGTACTTAAAGCGAACGATACAATGGCCTCCAGCCTGGAGTCCACGCCAAAAAATATAGTAAATAAGCCAATATCAGAATTCCTCAAGAAACAGACCTTTGAAAGCAAAATGCATATATTGCATAATGCATTAAGAAGCAATGAACCAATTGAGGCTGAAGATGAGCGAAATGGAAGAATTTACCATACTTTATATCTCCCTAACAAGGAAAAAGAAACTGTTAAGGTAGTTTTCAGAGAACTTACAGAAGAGAAAATAGCTGAAAAAAAGCTGAGATTAAGTGAAGAAAGGTACAGGGCCTTATTTGAATGGGCTGCAGACGGCATACTCATTGGAAACCATGACGGAACTATAATTAATTGTAACCACAGCATGACACAAATAAGTGGGTATGAAAAAGAAGAGCTTATTGGTCAAAACATTAAGAAACTATTTCCGGAAAAAGAAATTAAGGAAAAACCCTTTAATTATAAAGGAATCCTGGAAGGTAAAACCATACTAAGTCAGCGCCTGCTTAAAAGAAAAGACAACAAACTCATTACGATTGAGATGAACACCCGGAAAGTAGCAGATGGCAGACTTCAGACATACATGCGGGACATATCAGAGCGTATAGCTGCCCAGGAGCGCATCAAAGAGCAAAATGAAGAACTCATACAAACAGAAGAAGAGCTAAAATCGACCAATAATGAATTGCTGGAGCTTACAGAGAAACTACTAAAACAACGCGAAGAACTTAAAACAGCCAAAAATAAAGCAGAAGAGAGTGATCGCTTAAAATCGGCTTTTCTGGCCAACATGAGCCATGAAATACGTACACCGATGAATGGTATAATGGGTTTCTCACAAATGCTAAAAAAAGGCGACTACCCGGTTCAAAAACAAAGAAGATTTCTGGGTGTAATTCACTCATTAACAAAGCATTTACTGCAACTCATAAATGACATTGTTGACATTTCGAAGATTGAAGCCAACCAGCTCTCTATTTATAAAGAAACATTTTATGTTAACGATCTCATGCATGAGATATACAACACCTTTTCCGAAGAAATCCAAAACCAGGAGAAAACTCATCTTAAATTAAACCTTAACACGCAAAAGCATAGAAAAGATTCGTCCATTTCGACCGACAATATTAGGCTAAGGCAAATCATTACAAATTTAATGAGTAATGCATTAAAATTTACAGATGAAGGTGAAATTGAATTGGGTTATACAACCGAAGCCGATTCATATGTTTTTTATGTTAAAGATACCGGCATTGGTATATCTCAAGACAAGCAAAAAGAAGTTTTTAATCGTTTCAGACAGGCAAATGAGGCCATGACACGTAAATTTGAAGGTACCGGTCTTGGGCTTTCCATATGCAAAAACCTCGCTGAAAAACTCGACGGTAAAATTTGGGTAAAATCTGAGCCTGGTAAAGGTTCAACTTTTTATGTAAAAATACCGGTTGGAAAAATAGCAAATGTAAAAAGTGACATTACCATTGAAACAGAAGTAAAATACAACTGGACTGGTAAATCGATACTAATTGTAGAAGACGAGGAGGCTAACCAGGTATTCCTGTCCGAACTAATTGAACCCAGCGGGGCCAATATTACCATAGCGCAAAATGGCAAGGAGAGTCTAAACCACTGGGAATCTAAAATTCCATTCGACCTTATTCTTTTAGATATTCGGCTGCCAGACATGCTGGGACTTAACGTAGCACGGAAAATACGGAAAACAAACAAAAACATACCCATAATAGCACAAACAGCCTATGCAATGGGAGACGACAGAGAAGCTTCCCTCAAAGCAGGTTGTAATAACTACATCCCCAAACCCATTGATATAAACCTTTTACTATCGATGATAAATGATTACCTGAGCGGCAACAAATAATGGATAAGTTCGAACATTTTGCAGGCTGATATGTGTTACATTTTATAATCATGTAGAATGTTTAACCACTAAAAAACAAATTCTGATGGAGCCTACAATTCAAACATCATACCTTGGAAACCTGCGCACAGAAGCAGAACATGTGCGCTCTGGAAACAAAATCATAACCGATGCTCCGGTAGACAATCATGGTAAAGGCGAATATTTTTCGCCCACCGATATGCTGTCAACCTCCTTAACAAGCTGCATTTTTACGATTATGGGTATAAAAGCAGAAGCTGCTGGTTTTAGCATAGAAGGAGCCTCCGCAAAAACCTGGAAAATAATGGCTGAAAACCCAAGGCGGGTAGCTGAAGTCCGCGTTGAATTTGATTTTACTAGCTGCAATCTAAATGAGAAGCAACAAAACATACTCAAAAAACTAGTCAAGGTGAGCCCGGTACCCCTTAGTGTACACGATGATTTAAAACAAAATGTAACATTAAAGTTCTAACATCTCGCAAGCTTAAGAATACTAAAAATATTATTATGGATTTGCAAATAGCTCAACAAACATTTATTGTATGCGGTGCTACAAGTGGTTTCGGACATGCTACAGCAAAAGCACTGTTAAAAGAGGGTGCCACTGTTATAGGTATAGCCCGGCATACCGATAAACTAAAAAAACTGGCTGAAATACATAAGCAAAACTTCATACCACTTACCGGCGACTTAACTACTCAAAAAACAATCGATGAAGTTGCATCTGAAGCAAGGAAACATGATATAGACGGAATACTAATAAACTCTGCCGGACCTCCCGCAAAAAGCTTTGCAGAAACTCGCATTGAAGATTGGGATGCAGCATACCAGAACCTTTTGAGATGGAAGGTTGACCTGACACAAAAACTTATACCCCACTTTACTAAAAAAGAATATGGCCGGATTGTATACATAGAAAGCGCATCCGTAAAGCAACCTATAGAAAACCTTGTTTTGAGCACATCAATAAGGCTGGCTATTGTGGGTATGATGAAAACCCTTTCGCAAGAAATTTCAGGGCAAAATATTACAGTGAATATAATAGCACCAGGCTCCCATGAAACTCCTGCCATTGAACGCCTGATAAAAAAGAAAAGCGAAACAGATGGAATATCTTACGACGATGCACGCCAAAAAATGATCAACAATATACCTGCAAAAAAAATGGGTGACCCTGAAAAGCTGGGAACACTGGCTGCATGGCTGCTTTCACCATTATCGGAATTCGTTACAGGTCAGGTCTATGCCCTGGAAGGAGGCAATGTAAAATCGACTTTATAAAAAGAAAGCCCTGCAAACAATAAAGTTTACAGGGCTCGCTGTGTATCAATATCTTTTATTCTGCTGTAGCGCTTTCAACAGGCATTTTGCGGTCAACTTTTTTAACCATTCCCTGTAAAGCTTTACCAGGTCCGACTTCAGTAAATGAAGATGCGCCGTCGGCAATCATGTTTTTAACAGTTTGCGTCCATTTTACTGGCGCAGTAAGTTGCTTTTTGAGGTTCTCCTTTATTTCTTTCGGATCGCGCTCTCCGGCAGCTGTAACATTTTGGTATACCGGGCAAACCGGATTTTCAATATTAGTTTCATTAATAGCTTTTTCAAGCTCTACACGTGCCGGCTCCATCAATGGCGAATGAAAAGCCCCTCCTACAGGTAGCTTCATTGCTCTTTTAGCGCCCAACTCTTTCAATTGTTCTATAGCCTGATCGATTCCGGCAACAGAGCCTGAAATAACAAGCTGGCCTACTGTGTTATAATTAGCCGGTACAACAACTTCATCAATTTTATTACAAACCTCCTCTACTTTCTCATCATCAAGTCCAATAATGGCAGCCATAGTAGATGGTTCAAGCTCGCAGGCTTTTTGCATAGCCATGGCCCTTTTTGATACAAGCTTAAGCCCGTCTTCAAAAGAGAGCGCTCCGGCAGCAACCAACGCAGAAAATTCACCAAGTGAGTGACCTGCAACCATTTCTGGCGCAAACTTATCGCCCATAACCTTAGCCAGTATGGTTGAATGCAAAAAAATGGCCGGCTGCGTAACTTTGGTTTGCTTCAAATCCTCATCAGTACCTTCAAACATTAAATCTGTTATGCGAAAACCCAATATTTCATTGGCTTTCTCAAACATTGCTTTGGCTTCGGGATTTGAATCGTACATGTCTTTTCCCATGCCTACAAACTGAGCTCCCTGTCCGGGAAACACAAATGCCTTCATAAATGATTGTTTTTTTTGGTTAAAACAGATGCAAATGTACAATTTTCTAGTTCATGCCACTAACATAACACTTGAAAATCACCAAACAGTTAAAAACACTAATTAAAATTTAACCAATAAAAAACTGAACACAAGTGCTCTATATTTCCATTTTTTGCCATAAATTTGATAAGCTTGCAGAGGCACAGAACAAAAAAGCCTCGATTTAGCACTAACTTAAAACTGCATAACCATGAAAAAAATTACATTTTTAATGCTGGCCATGGTGATCGTGAATCTAATTCACGCTCAATTATTCACCATAGGAAATCAGGAAATCGGATTTGTTTACATCGGCCCCAAAATTGGCATGGGTGGCGCATGGGTATCTAATTTAAAAACAGACAACGAAGAAACAGGAACGCTCTTTACCTATCAATTCGGAGTGGTTGGAAAATTTGGTGTGACCAATCGCTTATCGATCCAACCGGAGCTTATTTTTTCCCGAAAAGGCAGCAAAGTAAAAAGCGATGAATTCGATTATGAAGGGAAACGCTTTGCCGATTATATTGGTATTCCGATTCTTGCAAAACTATCATTTATTAAAATCGGGGATTTCCGTTTGCATGGCTCAGGAGGCATATACAGCAATGTAACCCTTGATCAAAAATCAGTTTATGAATACAGCTTTGAGACGTTTGAGCATAGCATTGAGAAAGAATTTTACAAAAAGGTTGATTTTGGGTTTAGCTTTGGTGGCGGGGCTGAGTATGAGCTTGACTATGGGCTAATTGTTGGTGAGATACTGATCGAACATGGCGCAGTTGATATCTACACAAATGATATATCAACAGAAAGCAACCGCAATACTACCGTTTCGTTTGCCGCCACCTATCTTTTTGATATTATTGACCTTACATCAAAATCCCTAAAAGATAAAGAAGCACCGCCAACTGAAGACATAGAATAAAAAAGGGCTGCTCCAAAAGATTTGAACAGCCACATAATTCTGTGAAAAACAAATTTTGTTTATGATAATTTAGATCCAATCAGGTGAATAAATTCTTCACGCGTTGCTTCTTTTTCAAGAAAAGCGCCTGTAAAAGCTGATGTCGTGGTAACAGAATTTTGTTTTTGAATACCACGCATTTGCATACATAAATGCTGTGCTTCAATAACCACTGCAACGCCAAGCGGATCAAGGGCGTTTTGTATTGAGTCTCTGATTTGGTTGGTCATTCGTTCCTGTACCTGCAGCCTGCGCGCATAAACCTCCACTACCCTTGCAATTTTGCTCAGGCCTGTGATGTACCCATTGGGAATATATGCTACATGTGCTTTGCCAATAAACGGAATCATATGATGCTCACACATAGAAAACAAGTCTATGTTTTTTACAAGTACCATATGACGGTAATCCTCCTTAAATTTTGCAGAATTCAAAATTTCTTCGGCTGACTGGTGATATCCCTGTGTGAGAAACTGCATTGATTGCGCTACTCTTTTGGGTGTGTCTTGCAGGCCTTCTCTTTCGGGATCCTCTCCCAGACCTTCAAGTACGCCTTTGTAATGTTTTGCAAGTTTAGCAGTTGCTTTATCATTGAACTGATCTATTCGTGTATACCCATCTTCCATTTGGGTGCCATTTGCCTTTATCCTCATAGTTCTTATTTTAACGTGTATTTAATTTTAGTCTCCGTAATATTCAACATAATTGTTTTCTGTTTCTGTAATTTTCACACAATGCAATTGTGCCCCAAGTAACTTAACGTGATGCTCAAGCTGTTGCCAAAAAGCCTTAGCAATCACCTCTGTCGACATCATCCTGCCTTGTAAAAAATCAACCTCAGTATTTAGGTTTTTATGGTCCACTTTTGAAATGATGTGCTCTTTTATCAGGTTGCTTAGTTCTTTTAAATTCACAACAAATCCGGTTTCGGGATTTACTTTTCCTTTTACTGTTACAAACAGTTCGTAGTTATGCCCGTGCCAGTTTGGATTGGAGCATTTACCAAAAATCTCATAATTTTTTTCTTCACTCCATTCCGCCTTAAAAAGCCTGTGAGCCGCATTAAACCGTTCTCTTCGAGTTACGTACACCATAATTTATATTTTACAATTCAAAAGTAATGCTTTGATTTTAATTGATTAAATATTTACTTTAAAAAGTTAACAAACCAATTTGATAAAAGTTGTAAAATGTTTTTTCGGAAAAGTTAAACAAAATTGAATCAGAAAAACCTAATAGTAGCAGCTACGTATAGCGAAGTAGCCCCAATAATTGAACAAAACGTTCAGGCAACCCCCAATGAGCACCTTTACCAGATTTGGGACAATACTCATATTTTAATTACAGGTGTGGGCCAGGTAAATACAGTTTATGCACTTATGCATTATTTTATGCAATACGGGGTTCCAAGCAACCTCATTAACCTTGGCATATGTGGCAGTTATTCGGATCAATTCCCTCCCGGAACTTTAGTAAGGGTTTCAGAGGAAATAGCAGCAAATGAGTTAATTGAACACGATGGCCGCTGGCAAACCTGGGCAGACATTGGGCTGGTGCACCAATCAGAACTCATCATAAAACCCACTGAACCAGAATGGGCAAATAGACCCGACCTGGTAAAAGTTCGCGGCATTACGGTTGATTTCCTTACAGATGACCGTACATTTATTCAAAAACGCAAAACATTCTTTCAACCTAAAATTGAGACAATGGAGGGGGCAGCAATATTCAAAGTTGCCAATCGAAAAAATATACATGCTTTGCAAATCAGGTGTGTTTCAAATTATGTGGAAAATAGAGATAAAAAAGAATGGGCTATTAAAGATGCAATAGAACAATTGCATATTTTTACTGCTCAAAACCTTAAACAATTAATTGCAAAATAAAGTATGACGCTAAATTTGGCTTTTTCGACATGCCCTAATGATACTTTCATGTTTGATGCCCTGGTGCATAAAAGAATTGATGCAGCAGGCTTTAATTTTAACGTTAAACTGGCCGATATTGAAGAACTTAACCATCAGGCCAACCAACAAATAAACGATATCACTAAAATAAGCATTAATGCATTTGCATCACTTACAGAACATTACCAAATGCTCAATTCAGGCGCTGCCCTGGGCTTTGGCAATGGGCCTTTAGTTATAAGTAAACACAAAATTTACCCTGACGAACTCCATGATGCTATTGTTGCCATACCCGGTGAACATACAACAGCAAATCTTTTACTAAACATCTTATTTCCGGAAGCTCAGAGAAAAAAAACGTATCTCTTTTCAGATATTGAAGAAGCTGTGCTTTCAGGTGAAGCCGATGCAGGACTAATTATACACGAAACACGTTTTAGTTATCAAAAAAAGGGGTTGCTCAAAGTTGCAGATTTGGGGGAAATATGGGAAAAAGAAATTAATCTTCCGCTGCCGCTTGGAGGCATTGCCGTTCGAAGAACATTACCTCGTGAAACAAAGCTGAAAATTCAGAGTTTAATAAGTACCAGTGTTCAGTTTGCATTTCAAAACCCCGCTGCAAGCAAGGACTATGTAAAATCACATGCACGGGATCTTGATGAAGATGTTATGCGCAAACATATAACTTTGTATGTTAACGACTACAGCGCGAATTGCGGCAAAGATGGTGAAGCAGCAATTCAATTTCTCATAAAAAAAGCGGCCGAAATAAAAAAACATCCCATAACAACCCCGGTTTTTCTATGAACAAAACAAGAAACACGGTTCTAAAAGCAATTTTTGCAATTTGCCTATTGCAGATTCACATACTGACTACTGCCCAAGAACCTCTCCGTGGGGAAAAGCCTAAGATTGACACTTCATATATCCAGTCATATTACGGAGACCTTACTTTAGGTTTATCAATTCCTCGTAAATATGTTGATTTTAGCCTCAATGATATCCAAAATGATCAGGATTTGGAGTATCAACCCAACAGTAATATTTCTGTGGGCATTAAGGGTGCCTATAAATGGCTGGGCCTAAGTGTCGGCTTTGGGTTACCCCACACCTCAGAAAACATTGATAGATACGGCAAAACCGACAGGTTTGATTTACAGCTCAATGCTTATCTGAGAAAATTTGTGATTGATGGCTACTTGCAATACTATCAGGGATTTTATCTGAACAATATGGACAACTATTTTGATAATTTCGACCAAAATGAGATGAACTACTATCAGCGACCCGATCTAACATTTGCAAACGTTGGAATATCAGCCCGATATATATGGAATTACAATAAATTCTCTTATAAGGCCGCTTATGATTTTAACGAAAAACAGAAAAAAGGTTCAGGCTCGCTGGTTACAGGCATATTTGGCTTTGTAAATGGGGCAAGTGCCGACTCACTTGTGGTTCCAGCATTTGTCCGGGATGAATTTAGCGATCAGGCACTTTTTTCAAATGTATCATCCATCAACCTTGGTATTTCAGTTGGTTACATTTATACATTTGTAATAGCCAAACACTTTTTTATAACTGCAGGTGTTGTACCGGGATTAGGATTACAGGCATATTCAGCAATTGATACAGAGGAAAATACAGTACTCTCAAAAGGTGGACTGGGCATTTCAACCACGAGCAGAATAGCACTCGGATACAATAAAAAAAGGTTTTACATGGCCTTCACCGGTGTTAGCGGGAGCAGTAACCTCATCAACAAAGACATTACAGCCATCAATTTTGGGTATGGTAATGTCAGGTTTACGGTAGGATACAGATTCAGACTAAAAGACGGGAAGCTTTAAATGAAGCTTAAAAATGCCTCCGTGAAACATATAAAATATGTTCGGGCAGAAAAGAATCCCAATCTCAAAAATTTAGCTATTTTTGCAGCTAAAATTTAGAACAGATATGGATATTTCAACACTAAAAGACACTGCAACGCAAGTTCGAAGAGATATTATAAGAATGGTTCACGGTGCATCATCGGGCCACCCCGGAGGATCGCTAGGGTGTGCAGATTTTATGACTGCTCTCTATTTCAAAATACTTAAGCAGAATCCGAAAGAATTTAATATGAATGGCACAGATGAAGATTTGTTCTTCCTTTCCAATGGCCATATTTCGCCTGTTTGGTATAGTGTTTTGGCACGTGCAGGATATTTTGACACTAAAGAGCTCAGTACTTTTCGCAAAATAGATACTCGTTTGCAAGGGCACCCCACGCCGGAAGAAGGACTTCCGGGAGTAAGGGTAGCTTCCGGTTCACTCGGGCAGGGACTATCTGTTGCCTGTGGTGCT
>Ga0102938_10003735_pt1 | contig 11315 bp, 11 predicted proteins | sample SalPonR2_B_D2_MG_FD_84516 | JGI IMG/M metagenome (GOLD analysis project Ga0102938, IMG submission 84516) | Salt pond soil microbial communities from South San Francisco under conditions of wetland restoration - Salt Pond MetaG R2_B_D2_MG | ecosystem: Environmental > Aquatic > Marine >... | reverse complement strand
GAGGAGGCGAGCGCCTACAAGGAACAGGTTGTCGCGAACGCCCGCGGTGAGGCCGAGCGCTTCAACCAGCTGCTGCGCGAGTACAGCAAGGCTCCCCAGGTGACCCGGGAGCGCCTGTACCTTGAGGCGCTGCAGGAAGTGCTTGCCGGTACCAGTAAGGTGCTGGTAGATGTGGAAGGCGGCGACAACCTGATGTACCTGCCGCTCGACAAGCTGTCTGCGGGCGCTACCAGCAGCCCTCAGCGGGCGCGGGGGGTGCAAGTGGATAGCTCAAACATTCGCGAGTTGACCGATGCCGTAATGGAGCAGCTGCGGCGCGATGCGGCCGCGGCAGAGAGCCGCAGGGGAGGACGTTAGACATGAGTGGACGCAATCTTACGCTGTTGCTGTTGTCACTGTTGGTAATTTTTGTTGCCAGTCAGTCGCTGTATGTCGTCAAGGAAACCGAGCGCGCGGTACTATTGCGTTTCGGCGAGGTGGTTAACCCGGACATTAAGCCTGGGCTGCACCTGAAGATGCCTATCGTGAATAACGTACGCAAGGTCGATGGCCGTGTTATCTCCGTGGACTCCACACCCGAGCGGTTTTTCACCCAGGAGCAGAAGGCGCTGATCGTCGACTCCTATGCGAAATTCCGTGTGGGTAATTCCGAAAAGTTCTACACGGCGACAGGCTTTGAAGAGGCCCGCGCGCGGGGGCTGCTGTCACAGCGTATCAACGATGGCTTGCGCAACCAGGTGGCTATTCGCACCATCCAGCAAGTAGTCTCCGGCGAGCGGGATGAACTCATGGAAGAACTGGCAGCGAAGGTGAGCCAGGCGGCCAGTGAGGAACTCGGGGTCGAGATCATCGATGTGCGGGTGAAGCGCATTGACCTTCCCAAGGACGTATCGGAATCGGTCTACCGGCGTATGAATGCCGAACGCGAGAAAGAGGCGCGGGAGCATCGTTCCCAGGGGCGTGAGCTCGCTGAGGGTATCCAGGCCGCCGCCGATCGTGAAGTGACGGTCATTGAGGCCAACGCTTACCGGGAAGCGGAAGAGATTCGCGGTGAGGGTGATGCTATCGCCACGTCGATTTACGCCCAGGCGTTCAATCAGGATCCGGAGTTTTATTCGTTTACACGCAGCCTGCGTGCGTACCGCAGTGCCTTTGAGGCTGAAGGCAACATCCTGTTGATCAAGCCCGACAGCGAGTTTTTTCGCTACATGAAGGATTCAAGCGGCGGCAAGGAAGGTTAAAGGCGCGTTCGCCCATGCCAGGCGCGTGGGCTCCTCACTGGCGCAACCGCATTGGGAGAGGCCGTGGATTTCTGGCAGATTTTTCCGGCCGCCATCGCTCTGGTACTGATTATTGAAGGTGTACTGCCTTTTGTCAGCCCGGACAGGTGGCGTGCCATGCTCGTGATTGTGGCGGACATGGACGAACGCACCATCCGCTTTATTGGACTCGGCAGCATGCTTTGCGGCCTTGGCTTGTTATACCTGGTGCATTAGCGGCTATGGCAACGGTAGATCACTGGCAATTACCTGACGGTATTGAGGAGGTGCTTCCCGCGCAGGCGGAAGCCGTGGAAGAGTTGCGCAGGCTCCTGCTCGATCTTTATCGCGGCTGGGGCTACAGGCTCGTTATCCCGCCGCTGATAGAATTTACCGAATCCCTGTTAGTGGGCCTCGGAGAAGACCTCGACCTGCTTACCTTCAAACTCACCGATCAATTGAGTGGTCGTGCGCTGGGTGTGCGCGCCGACATCACGCCGCAGGTTGCGCGCATTGATGCGCACAGCCTGGCGGAAGAGGCAGTGACACGCCTTTGTTATGCCGGCTCTGTGTTGCATGCCCGGCCGAAGACGCCATTGGCCTCCCGTTCGCCGATACAGTTGGGCGCGGAGCTGTATGGGGACGACAGTGTTGCGGCGGATGTCGAAATCGTGCGCCTGATGCTCGCCACCCTTGAGGCAGCAGGGCTTGGCAACATCACCCTGGATCTCGGCCACGTTGATATCTACAGGGCCGTGTTGGCGCGTGCCGGCCTCGATGCCGAGTTACAGCATACGGTGTTCGATGCCCTGCAGCGCAAATCGGTACCCGATTTGCGTCTCGCACTGGCGGCCGTCGATGCCCCGGTCGCCGATGGGATTATCGCGTTGGCCAGTTTGCACGGCGACGCATCGGTGCTGTCGAGGGCGCGGGAATTGTTTGCCGGGTTCGCGCCGAATGCGCTGCTTGCAGTGGATGCGCTTGAGGCGGTCGCCGGGGAGCTGCATCGCCGGCACCCCGAATTGACAATCTATTTCGACCTCGCGGAACTGCGCGGATATCACTATCATACCGGCCTGGTATTCGCTGCCTATGTACCGGAGCATGGACAGGCGCTGGCGAATGGCGGTCGTTACAATGATGTGGGCGCGGTATTCGGGCGAGCACGCCCCGCAACCGGGTTTGCGACAGACCTGAAGGCCCTGACAGCGTTGTCCCCGATAAAAGCTACCGCGCGTGGTGCGATCGGTATTCCCGATACCGACGACCCCGCACTGGCGGCCTGTGTGCGAGAACTGCGTGCGAGCGGCGAGATCGTTATCGCAAGCCTGTCCGGCAGACACGACCCCAGATGCGACCGTGAGCTCTCAATGGTAGACGATCGGTGGCAAGTTCTGCCCCTGAGCTGAACCCGTAGTCGCGGCCAGAACGCCGCGCAGAATGCAAACGACTGACAGCAAGAGCGCTTTTGATGAGCAAGAATGTAGTGGTATTGGGCACCCAGTGGGGCGATGAAGGCAAGGGAAAAATCGTCGATCTACTGACCGATCAGGCAAGGGCCGTGGTGCGGTTTCAGGGTGGGCACAACGCCGGCCACACGCTGGTAATCAATGGCGAAAAGACCGTTTTGCACCTGATTCCCTCGGGCATCCTGCGCGAACATGTGCAGTGTCTCATCGGCAATGGCGTGGTGCTCTCGCCCGAGGCCTTGCTAAAGGAGATCGCCGAGCTGGAGGCGCGCGACGTGCCGGTGCGGGAGCGCCTGAAAATCTCACCTGCCTGCCCCTTGCTGCTCCCCTATCACGTGGCCCTTGACCAGGGGCGGGAAGCCAAGCGTGGCAACGAGAAAATCGGTACCACGGGTCGCGGTATCGGGCCCGCCTATGAAGATAAGGTAGCGAGACGCGGCCTGCGGCTGGGTGACCTGCAGGATGAGAAACGGTTTGCGCGCAAGCTGCGTGAGGTGATGGAGTACCATAATTTTGCCTTGCAGCACTACTATCGTGTTGAGGCGCTCAATGTCGAGAGAGTGCTTGAGGAAACGCTGGCCATGGGCCGCGAGCTGTTGCCGTTGATGGCCGATGTCACCGCAATATTACACGACTACCGTCTCGCGGAGGCCAACATCATGTTCGAGGGTGCCCAGGGCTCCCTGCTCGATATTGACCACGGCACCTACCCGTTTGTGACCAGCTCCAATACCACCGCAGGCGGTACCGCCACCGGTTCGGGTTTTGGTCCCTTGTACCTCGATTATGTTCTGGGTATTACCAAAGCTTATACAACGCGAGTAGGGTCCGGCCCTTTCCCGACCGAGCTGTTTGATGACATCGGCGAGCGCCTCGCCAGTCGCGGCCATGAGTTCGGGGCAACTACTGGTCGCCCGCGTCGTTGCGGCTGGTTCGATGCGGTTGCGTTGCGCACGGCGGTGAGTATCAATTCGGTTAGCGGGTTGTGCCTGACCAAGCTGGATGTACTGGACGGGCTGGAAACCATTCGCATCTGTGTCGGCTACACCGACAAGCATGGCGCCGGCGTGCTGACGCCGATGGACTCAGACGACTACGAAGGGTTGGTGCCACAGTATGAGGAGATGCCCGGCTGGGAGGAATCAACCCTCGGCATCAAAACGCTGGATGCGCTACCCGGGGCCGCACGCGATTACATCGGGAAAATTGAGCAGGTTGTGGGCGCCCCGATCGATATTATCTCGACGGGGCCGGATCGCCTGGAAACCATCATTCTCAGGCATCCATTTGGCAATGGATGAGTGCCGGCGCTAGCTCTTTAAGCACCGGCTTTGAGCCCGGTTTAACCAGCAATCGCCAGTTTTGAGTCGGGCTCAATCAGTTTCAGGCTCTCGATAGATATGTACTTGTCCAGCGCTTCCAGTGCCTCGATCTTGTCCTCGAAAGGCCCCTCAACAGTGCCCTCCCGGGTATAGAAATACCAGCGGCCACCTTCTTCCTGGAGACGATTACTGCGATAGTGCGAGCCACCTGTGGGGGGGTCGGTTTTGCGTCGTGTGTTCATGGTTACTGGCTCCGTGAAACGTGCTTGGTGAAGTTTAACAAAGAGCGTTGCCGCTGTGCCTTGTAAGCCTGGATCAGGTTGTGAAGAGGCTCACAGATTCAGCGCAGAAATCGCGCATTCAGCGTGTTTTTGCCGCCCCGGTGCATTTTGTCCCTGTTGGTTCCAGCCAAACGGTTTATCCTCTACTATGTGCGGCCCCTGGACGTAGGCAAGGATAATAACTGTATGCATCTGAGAAAGCGGATTCTGGTAACGGGCGGGGCAGGGTTTCTCGGCTCGCATCTTTGCCGCCTGTTGGTAAACCGGGGTAACGACGTGATCTGCGTCGACAACTTCTTTACCGGTACCAAAGACAACGTGCTGGACCTCCTCGGGCGACCGCATTTTGAGATTGTCCGCCACGATGTCACCTTCCCGCTGTATGTTGAGGTCGATGAAATTTACAACCTCGCCTGCCCTGCATCGCCGGTGCATTATCAGCACGATCCGGTACAAACCACCAAGACCAGTGTGCACGGCGCGATCAATATGCTTGGCCTCGCAAAGCGGACGGGCGCGAAGATCTTCCAGGCATCGACCAGTGAGGTCTATGGAGACCCGCAGCTACACCCGCAACCGGAATCCTACTGGGGACATGTCAACCCGGTTGGTGAGCGATCCTGTTATGACGAGGGCAAGCGTTGCGCGGAGACCCTGTTCTTCGACTACCATCGCCAACACGATCTGCCCATCAAGGTGGCACGCATCTTCAACACCTATGGCCCGAACATGCATCCCAATGACGGCAGGGTGGTTTCAAATTTTATTATGCAGGCATTGCGCAACGAGGATATCACGCTGTTTGGGGATGGCTCCCAGACACGCTCATTCTGCTACGTGGATGATCTCGTCGGCGCCATTGTCGCGCTGATGGAGACGCGGCCCGAGCTAACGGGCCCGGTAAACCTCGGGAACCCGAATGAATTCACCATCAGGGAGCTTGCGGAAAAAGTACTGGAATTGACCAATTCCCGCTCTTCGCTGGTATTCAGACCCCTGCCGAGTGATGACCCCATGCAGCGCCGTCCGGATATTTCGCTCGCCCGTTCAGAGTTGAACTGGGAGCCCCAGGTGCAGCTTGAAGAGGGCCTGTCGCGCACGGTCGATTACTTCAGACAACTGCTTTGACGGCCGCTACCGGCCCACGCAATGGTACTTGTAGCCTTCACGCTCCAGCAGGTCGCGTTCGTACACGTTGCGCAGATCCACAAAAATATCACCGCGCATGCTGGTCCTGAGTTGCGTCAGTGGTAAAGCGCGGTATTGATTCCACTCGGTCATGAGAACAATGGCATCTGCGCCTGCAACCGCCTCGTAGATATCGGCTGCATACCTGATGCCCCGGGGCATTACACGCTTTGCTTCCCGCATCCCCTGTGGGTCATGCGCACGGATAATCGCGCCTTTTTCCAGCAACGCCGGCAGGATGGTCAGGGAGGGGGCGTCGCGCATATCGTCTGTTTCAGGCTTGAAGGTCAGCCCCAGTACAGCGATCTCGGTGCCCTCGACGCTACCCCCCAGGGCGCGCTCGATCTTTGTAATCATGCGCTGCTTCTGTGCCTGGTTAACTTCGACGACGGCGGAAACGATCCGGCTTGAGGCGCCCGCAGCCTCTGCCATGCGAATCATCGCCTGTGTGTCTTTCGGGAAACATGAACCGCCAAAGCCGGGGCCCGGGTGCAGGAATTTCTTGCCGATGCGCCCGTCAAGGCCAATGCCCCGCGCGACCGCGTGCACGTCGGCACCCGTCCTCTCGCAGAGATCTGCCACCTCGTTGATGAAACTGATCTTCGTCGCGAGGAATGCGTTTGCCGCGTACTTGGTGATCTCGGCGCTCTCCAGGCCGGTGACCAGAATGGGCGCCTCGATCAGGTTCAGGGGCCGATACAGTTCCCGGAGAAGGCGCTCAGCGCGTTCGCTTTCAACACCCAGGACCACGCGGTCCGGACGCATGAAATCGCCGATCGCCGATCCTTCGCGCAGGAACTCGGGATTGGAAGCGACGTCGAACTCAGCGTCGGGGTTGGTCTCGTGCACGAGAAGCTGTACCTGTCGCGCCGTCCCTACCGGCACGGTGGACTTGTCAACGATCACCGTATAGCCGCGCAAATGAGGTGCGATCTGCCTGGCCACCCCGTACACATGCTTGAGGTCCGCTTGCCCATCGCTCCGGGTGGGAGTGCCCACGGAGATGAACACCAGGTCGGCCTCTCCGATAATGCCATCAAACTGCGTAGTAAAATTCAGGCGCCCGGCGGAGGCGTTGCGATTCACCAGGTCATCCAGGCCGGGCTCGTAAATCGGTATGCTGCCGCGTTGTAGCGCGGCAATTTTATCCTCGTCGACATCCAGGCAGGTCACGTGCGCACCAAATTCCGCAAAGCATGCGCCGGACACGAGTCCAACGTACCCGGCACCTATCATGACGACATTCATAGCGTTTCCTTCTGCGTGTATTCCCGGTACCAGGCGACGAAGCGCTCAACGCCCTCCTCAATATCTGTAGCGGGGCGATAGCCGACGGCCTCGAAAAGATCGTCGATGTCGGCGCAGGTTGCTGCCACGTCGCCCGGCTGCATCGGCAGCAATTGCTGTATTGCCTGCTTGCCCAGTGAGTTCTCTATGGCCTGGATAAATGTGTGCAAGCTTACCGGAGTATTGTTACCAATATTGTACAGGCGATAGGGTGCGCTGCTGGTTCCCGGATCGGGAGCCGCCGGATTCCAGTTTGGGTTGGGCCTGGCTGGCTGGTCGGTCACGCGCACAACGCCCTCGATGATATCGTCGATGTAGGTGAAATCGCGCAGCATATTGCCCTGGTTGAATACCTGAATGGGTTCGTCCGCAAGAATTGCCCGCGTGAAGAGAAACAGCGCCATATCCGGCCTGCCCCATGGACCATATACGGTAAAGAACCGCAGCCCGGTGGTTGGCAACCCAAACAGGTGCGAGTAGCTGTGCGCCATGAGTTCGTTGGCTTTCTTGCTGGCCGCATAGAGCGAAACCGGATGATCGACGTTGTCGTGAACCGAAAACGGCATGTGTGTGTGCATGCCGTACACCGAACTGCTGCTGGCATAAACCAGGTGTCCGATTGCGTGGTGACGGCAACACTCCAGTACGTTCCCGAAGCCTACAATATTGCTGTCGACGTAGGCCCCAGGGTTTTCCAGCGAATAGCGCACGCCAGCCTGGGCGGCCAGATTCACCACGGCATCAAACTTGTTCGCAGAGAAAAGCGCCTCCAGGGCCTCCCGATCTGCAAGGTCTGCCTGGAGAAAGTGAAACTTCCCATGCGCTTGCAGCCGCTCTAGCCGGGCGCGCTTGAGTGCGACCGGGTAGTAGGCATTGAGATTATCCAGGCCGGTGACCGAATCGCCCCGCGCCAACAAGCGCTCACTGAGATGGTAGCCGATGAAGCCGGCGGCGCCGGTGACCAGTATATGCATACACTGCATTCTACTCCTGCCGAACCGCCGGCATAAGTTGAAAGAAAAGGATTTTGGATGCGCGTTCGCGGTGCCGCGCGACATCGACCCTTCGGTTATACTGCCGTCCGGGATGGTTCAATAATTTCGACAGGGGCGCTTCCTATGCCAGAAACAATACTTGTAACCGGTGGCGCGGGCTACATTGGTAGCCACGCCTGCGTCGCACTGATCGAGGCCGGCTATGACATTGTGGTGCTGGATAACCTCTGCAACGGTAACGAAGTGGCGCTGCAGCGGGTTGCTGGTCTGTGTGGTGGATCGCCCCGGTTCGTGCGTGGTGATATCCGCGATAGCGAGTGTCTGGACAGTATTTTCCGTTCTGAGGAGATAAGCGCGGTAATCCATTTTGCGGGGCTCAAGGCGGTAGGTGAGTCGGTGGAAATGCCCCTGCAATACTATGACAACAACGTAAGCGGCTCGGTCAACCTGCTTGCCGCGATGGACCGTGCCGGCGTTTCCGCCGTGGTGTTTTCTTCCTCTGCGACGGTCTACGGTGACCCGGCCAGCGTGCCCATACGCGAGGATTTCCCGCTCGCACCGGCCAACCCTTACGGCTGGACCAAGCGCATAGTGGAGCAATTGCTGGTTGACTGGCAGAGTGCTGGTGCCGGCCGCAGTGTCGGGCTGTTGCGCTACTTTAACCCTGTAGGGGCTCATCCAAGCGGACGTATCGGCGAGGACCCCCAGGGAACGCCGAATAATCTTATGCCCTTCCTGGCGCAGGTTGCGGTTGGTCAGCGCGAGCAACTGCTCGTGTTTGGCGACGACTACGAGACACCCGACGGTACGGGCGTTCGCGATTACATCCATGTGATGGATCTGGTAGACGGGCATGTGGTGGCGCTGCGCTATATGCTCGCAAACCCTTCTCTGCAGACGTTCAACCTGGGTACCGGCAGCGGCATTTCCGTGCTGGAGATGGTGCGCGCTTTCGAGGTGGCTTGCGGGCGAAGTATTCCGTATCAGGTGGTGGCGCGCAGGGCTGGCGATATCGCGGCCTGCTGGGCCGACCCTGGCAGGGCTGAAGAATTGCTCCAGTGGCAGGCCCGTCGTGACCTCGCGCAAATGTGTGAAGATAGCTGGCGCTGGCAGTCCGACAACCCACGGGGTTATCGGTGAAGACCCGCGGGCTGGCGTAGGCCGATTCAGCGGTGTCAATTTTCGCCACGAAACTTCTGTCGCTGCTTGTATATCCGTTGAGCGCCAGCCTGTTGCTGACTTTCATCGGCCTGGTTTTACTCGGGTTGCGCCGGTACCGGGGCGCGATGTGTGTGCTGCTGCCGGCGGTGGCCTGGCTGTACCTTTGCTCAACCGCGCTTTTCGCGGAGTTCCTGATGGGCGCCCTGGAGCGGGGTTACACACCACAGGCGATGTCGGCAACGGCATCCGCCGATGCGATAGTGCTGCTCGGTGGAGGCACCCGTGGGTACGCGCATCTTGGGACGCTCGCCGATCTCAATCAACACGCGGATCGACTGGTGCATGCTGCGGCCCTCTACCGGGCGAACAAGGCACCCGTGATTCTGGTGAGCGGCGGCGCGCTCCGCGGCGGCGAACACGAGGCGGGTCAGATGCGCGACATCCTGCGAATCATGGGTGTCCCCGCCCAGGCGATTCTGCTGGAAAAGCAGAGCCTGAATACCTACGACAACGCGGTTTTCAGCGCGCAGTTGCTGCGCGGGCGGGGCATGCAGCGGGTATTGCTGGTCACGTCAGCCTTTCATATGCGACGTGCCGAGCGCCTGTTCCTGGCGCAAGGCCTGGACGTTATACCCGCTCCCACAGATTTCCAGCGGCTGGTAACGCCGGGGGTGCTGCCTCGCTGGCTACCGGGTGCCGGGAATCTGGTGCGCACCTCCAAGGCGCTGCACGAAATGGTCGGATACCAGGTCTACCGCTGGCAACGGCGTTTCTAGTACGCGCCGGTGTTATCCACAGCGAGCGCGGGCCGGGTCGCTGGATGGCGCGGTACTCCGCCTACATGAGGTGACGTAGCTTGTAGTCGCTGTAGCTCATCCCGGTCCAGCGTCTGAAGGCCCGATAGAAACTGTTCACCTCCAGATAACCGAGCTCGTCGGCCAGGCATTTTCCCGGCAACCACACCTTGCGCATTACCTGTTCGCAGCGATACTGGCGAGCCCGATCCAGCAGAAACTGATAACAGGTGTGGTCTGCACGCAGCCGGCGGCGCAACGTTGTGGCACTCATGCCCAGCGACTCTGCCACCGAGTCGGCGCGCAGGCGCGCCAGGTCACCCTCCAGGAGTATTTCGAGCACCCGGTCGGTGGTGCGCGAGAGGGGCATGCACGGTTGTTTCTCGGGAGGCGGTGCAAGACCGCCAACTTGAGGCATAGATAGTGCGGATTGTTCCATAGCCATAACATCCTTGTCGTGGTGAACGGAAAGTGCGTTGTGATCGGTGCCCGGCAGCAAAGCGGGGCCGTCACTTTCAAGTTAGCACAGGAATCACGTGCGTAAAGTGTGCGCTGCGTCCTGGCCGGATTTGGTCGCCCCGTGGCGCAGGAATTCGAGGTCCGGCCCCGGGCAGTCCATCACCGCCGCGACACTGGAAATGATCTCGCGCTCTGTGTGGTTCAATACCCCATCGAAGGCGGCAGTGAGCGCCATCGCTTTGAGGAGTTTTGGTTTCAGTAGCGGGTAGAGATCCGCGAGTTCGTGTACCGCTTTGCCAAATGCCGCTACGCTGGCTTCCCGCGGTCCCAGCAGCCGTGAGTGAGTGAGACCCAGGGCATCCGCGCCTTGACGAAACTGCAGCAGCGTGTCTCCATCGCCCTCTCGCGCCAGCACGCTGAGCACAACGCATACGTGTGCGGCCACGTTCTCCAGCTTGCGGTAGCGCGCCCTGCTGGGGCGTACCTGGATAAACTCCGGGTCCAGGTAGTGGCGCAGTAGCTGGAACAGGCACCACTCATGCAGTTCAATGCGTTTGTCGGCCTGGATGACCTTCAGCAGTATGCGCTTGAAGCGGCGGTACTGCGCCGGCGACATCGATTTGAGCGACGGCAGACACATTTCCAGCAGCGGCAGCCTGCGCGGGGGGCCAAGTGCCCGCACGCCCGGATGCACCGTATTGACGAGCGCCTCCAGCCCCTGCGCTCCCTCCGCTGCAACCAGGCTGAGCTGCTCCTGGGCAAAATCGCGTTTTTCCGCCAGCATGAGCGCCAGCACCAGTGCCTGCGCACCCAGTGGCTCCCGGCTGTGCTGCACCAGGCCCGTGGGAATCTCAGGCACGCTCTCCGCTTTGCCTGGAACCTCCCGCACGCGTTCGAAGTCTGCATCTGGCGCAGGGGGCGCATCGCCAGGTTCGCTTGCCGCGGCCTCGTGGCTCGCCAGCGCGGATGCGGCGGCGGCCACCAGTGCCGCCCTGCCAACGCCGACAGCCGCATCGCCGGGACGTGAGGGTTCCGTCGGGTAGACATTGGGCTTGCGTTTGATATAGACGCCGTTCCACTGCGGGTCGATACGCGCAATG
>Ga0102938_10003734_pt1 | contig 11317 bp, 8 predicted proteins | sample SalPonR2_B_D2_MG_FD_84516 | JGI IMG/M metagenome (GOLD analysis project Ga0102938, IMG submission 84516) | Salt pond soil microbial communities from South San Francisco under conditions of wetland restoration - Salt Pond MetaG R2_B_D2_MG | ecosystem: Environmental > Aquatic > Marine > Intertidal... | reverse complement strand
TCCGGCGAGGGTGCGTCGGCGAAACCGGTCGGCGATCAGCCTCAGGCCGGTTCGGCTCCGGAGGCCGAGGCGGAAGGCGATGCCGATGGCGACGCCGATGACGACGATATGGACAACAATGTCTCACTCTCCGCCATGGAGTCGGAGCTGAAGCCGCGCGTACTCGAAACCTTCGACCGGATCGCGGACAACTACAAGAAACTTCGCCGCCTGCAGGTCGAGCATGTCGAGCAGCGCATGCAGAATTCGCAGCTGACACCTTCCCAGGAGCGCAAGTACAAAAAGCTCAAGGAAGAGATCGTCACCGATGTGAAGTCGCTCTCGCTCAACCAGAACCGCATCGATGCGCTGGTCGAGCAACTCTACGACATCAACAAGCGCCTGCTCTCGCATGAGGGCCGGTTGATGCGCTATGCCGAGAGCTTCGGTGTCGGGCGCGAGGATTTCCTGCGCAATTATCAGGGCTACGAGCTCGATCCGAAATGGCTGTTGCGCGTCTCCAAGCTGGGCGGCAAGGGCTGGAAGAACTTCGTCGCCGACGGCAAAGACCAGATCCACGACCTGCGCGACCAGATCCATACGCTCGCCTCCGAAACCGGGCTCGAGATCTCGGAATTCCGCAAGATCGTGCACATGGTGCAAAAGGGCGAGCGCGAGGCGCGCCAGGCCAAGAAGGAGATGATCGAGGCCAATCTGCGCCTCGTGATCTCGATCGCCAAGAAATATACGAATCGCGGCCTGCAATTCCTGGATCTGATTCAGGAAGGCAATATCGGCCTGATGAAGGCGGTCGACAAATTCGAGTATCGTCGCGGTTACAAGTTCTCGACCTACGCCACCTGGTGGATCCGGCAGGCGATCACCCGCTCGATCGCCGATCAGGCCCGCACCATCCGCATCCCGGTCCACATGATCGAGACGATCAACAAGATCGTGCGCACCTCGCGCCAGATGCTGCACGAGATCGGGCGCGAGCCGACGCCGGAGGAACTGGCCGAGAAGCTCGCCATGCCGCTGGAGAAAGTGCGCAAGGTGCTCAAGATCGCCAAGGAGCCGATCTCGCTGGAGACGCCGATCGGCGACGAGGAAGATTCGCATCTGGGCGATTTCATTGAGGACAAGAACGCGGTCCTGCCGATCGATTCCGCCATCCAGTCGAATCTGCGCGAGACCACGACCCGGGTGCTCGCCTCGCTCACGCCTCGCGAGGAGCGTGTGCTGCGCATGCGTTTCGGCATCGGCATGAACACCGATCATACGCTTGAGGAAGTTGGCCAGCAATTCTCGGTGACCCGCGAGCGTATCCGCCAGATCGAGGCGAAGGCCCTGCGCAAGCTCAAGCACCCGTCGCGCTCGCGCAAGCTGCGCAGCTTCCTCGACAACTGATCCGGGGGAGGGCGCGGCGATGGCGGCTGCATCCGGGAATGAAGCGAACGAACCGCGCGGCGAACTCACGGTGCGCACCATCGCCATGCCCGCCGATACCAACGCCAATGGCGATATCTTCGGCGGCTGGGTGCTTTCCCAGATGGACCAGGCGGGTGGCATAGCCGGTGTCGAGCGCGCACGCGGGCGTGTCGTCACCATCGCCGTCGAGGCGATGACCTTCATCCGCCCGGTGCGGGTCGGGGATGTGTTGTGTGTCTATACCGAGATCGAATCGGTGGGGCGGACCTCGATGAAGATCCATATCGAGGCCTGGGCAAGGCGCTTCCAGAGCGATACGCGCGAGAAGGTGACGGATGCCAGCTTCACCTTCGTCGCCATTGACGATGCGGGGCGCCCGCGCCCGATCCCTGCGGCGGGCTGAAGCGCTCCCTCACCCGCGATCACCCGGCGGATCTTCGTATGTATATGGCAGCAGTCGCTCGAAGGTATCGCGCATGAGCGCGTAGCATTCGCACGAGGTCTGCTGCAATCCGTTCACATCGGTGCATTCGATCACGCCGCGACGATATCGGATGAAGCCCCGCGCCTGCAAGCTGCGGGCTGCGGCTGTCACCGTCGTGCGCTGGACACCGAGCATTTCGGCCAAAGCCTCCTGGGTCAGCGGGACCGTATTACTCTCGGTTCGGTCGCGGCAGATCAGCAGCCAGCGGCACAGACGTTGCTCGACCGAATGCAGCGTGTTGCAGGCAAGCGTCTGCAAGACCTGCGAGATCAGGGCCTCACCATAACGCGTCTTGATGTCGTTGAGGCTGGGTGTCTTGGGCAGGATCTCGTTCAAGAGCGCTGCGCGCATGCGCAGGGCGCGCCCGGCGATCTGCACGACCACACGGCTGAGCGAGACGCCGGAGCCGAGTCCGGTGACGAGGCCGACGGCGCCTTCGCGCCCGATCGTGCAGGTTTCGACGAATTGGCCTGGTTGCACCATCGTCAGAAGCGAGATGACGCCGCTTTGCGGGAAATACACGTAATCAATCGCCTGCCCGACATCGAGCAGGACTTCGCCGGGAAGCAAGGTCACAGGTTCGAGGAAAGGTTGTAGTGTGGCGCGATCTTGCGGATCGGCTGCAATCAGTAATCTGTTCTGGTCATTTCCAAGTTCGAATATACGCGTGCGTCCGGGACCGGACGTTTCGCTGGTTGCCGAGATGCTCCGAGATACCTTTGTACTTTCCCGTCTGTTCGACATGCCAGCCGCCCCTCCCGGGCACCCTTCACTTCATGAGATTGTATTTTGTGTCCGCTTACGCACAGACTTGTCCATACAATTCTCACTAGTGATCGAAAATGTCAATGATTGTTCAGACCAATGAACCAATTCTGCGCCGGAATTGGCTGACCATTCCGGATATTGGAACGATCTTCCGGATCGCTACGGGGATTGCATATTTGATATGCAACTTTTCGGCGATATCGATAAAAATCTCGTTGAAGGCTGAAAGCCTCTTTACAGAAGAGGTGCGATCAGGATCGAAAACAGACTTCTCCTGTCTGTACCAATCGCTATCTGAGGTAGATAAAATGAAGGTGAAAATGACTCTTTCAATTGTATATTTTTGATCGAATTTACTAAAAATTGTATTATTTCGACGATGTTTTTCCCTGCCGTGCGTAATTCCCAATGCCGATATCGCCTTTCCGTGAAGCCGGATCATGCGCCGCTGGCGCATCCCTGTACCCGCCCTGATGCAGTAGCGGCGACCGGGAGCCATCACGCTCGGATCAACTGCGATAGAGCAGCGAGCGGCCCTGATGGAACAGGTGAAGCCGGTCCGGATCCGCCTTGAGGCTGACGGCCCTGCCGCGCATGTCTGAATGAATGCCTGGCAGTTTGGCCAGAACCTGCGCACCTGCGGCATCACGCGCGAAATAGAGCACGGTGAGTTCGCCGAGCGCCTCGGTAATCTGGACCTTGCCACGATAGAGATAATCCGCGTCATCGCTCGCGACGAGATCTTCCGGGCGTACGCCGAGATTGATCGGAAGGTTCCGATCCGCCTCCGTGGTCGGAATGGCAACGCGTGCCGTTCCGCCGCCCTCCAGCGCGACGTGCGTCTGCGCGCCCGTTTCGGTAATGCGTCCGGGCAGGAGGTTCATGGCGGGTGAGCCGATGAATTGCGCCACGAATTCGTTCTCCGGCTTCGTATAGAGATCCATCGGCGAGCCGACCTGCGCGATGCCGCCATTGGCCAGCACCACGATGCGGCTCGCGAGCGTCATCGCTTCGACCTGATCATGCGTGACGTAGATCATGGTGGAATCGGGCATCGATTCCTTCAATTGCGCGATCTCGATCCGCGTCGCCACGCGCAGGGCGGCGTCGAGATTGGAGAGCGGTTCGTCGAAGAGGTAGACGCGTGGATCGCGCACGATGGCGCGTCCGATGGCGACGCGCTGGCGCTGCCCGCCGGAGAGCTCCTTGGGCAGCCGGTCGAGCAGGGGTTCGAGCTGCAGGATCCGGGCGGCACGCGCGACGGCAGCGTTGATCTCCGTGCCGGTCTTCTTCGCGATCCTGAGTGCGAAGGCCATGTTGTCGCGCACCGTCATGTGCGGATAGAGCGCATAGGACTGGAACACCATGGCGATGCCGCGCTGGGAGGGATGCACATCGTTCATGACCATGCCGTCAATCTCGAGCGTGCCGCCGGTGATCTGTTCGAGGCCGGCAATCATGCGCAGCAGCGTGGACTTGCCGCAGCCGGACGGCCCCACGAAGACGACGAGTTCGCCCGGCCGAATCCCGAGATTGATGTTGGCGAGAACCTTGACGTCGCCATAGGCTTTCTCGACCCCGGTCAGTTTCAACTCGGCCATCGTCCCATGCTCCCCGTTCTCGTTTCGGCACAACCCGTTTCTATTTCACCGAACCCGCCAGCAGCCCTCGCACGAGGTATCGCTGCAGCGTGAAGAAGACGAGCAGCGGCACGCCGATGGAAACAAAGGCAGCCGTTGCGAGAATTCCCCAATCACCACCACGCGAGCCGAGCAGGTCATCGGCGATCTTCACGGTCATGACCTGAAAATCGGGCCCCGACGGCAGGAATACCTTGGCGACGAGCAGGTCGTTCCAGGTCCACAGGAACTGGAAGATCGCGAAGGAGGCGAGCGCCGGGAAGGACAGCGGCAGGACGATCCTGGTGAAGACCTGGAAATCCGTGGCCCCATCCACCCGCGCGCTCTCGATAATGTCGCGCGGCAGGCCGGCCATGTAATTGCGCAGCAGATAGATTGCCAGCGGCATGCCGAACCCGGTATGCGCGAGCCATATCCCCATGAAACTCTGCCCGATCCCGATACTGGTATGCAGACGCAACAGCGGCACGAGGGCGAGCTGTAACGGCACCACGAGCAGGCCGACGATCCCCGCGATCAGCAGCGCGCGGCCCGGAAACCGCATCCAGGCGAGCGCATAGGCGGCGAAGGCGGCAATCAGGATCGGGATGATCGTCGCCGGAATGGTGACGGTGAGCGTGTTGATGAACGCCTTGCCCATCCCGTCGGCGTTCAGCACGGTCCAGTAATTCCGCAGCGTGAATTGCGGTGGTATCCGCGCCTCGAAATAGATGGTCGGCCCGCGCCGCTCGAAGGCTTCCGGCGCATTCACGCGGAATGTTCCGTCGCGCGCCACGGTGAGGGTCCCGCCTCGACGCAAATCCGCCTCGGCTCCCGCCGGAAATTCCGCCGGTGCAGCGCCGCGTATGCCGAAATTCACCACCTCGCCCCGACCGTCAGGGAAGCGCGCGGCATTGGCGGGATCGTGGAAGACGTTCCCCGTGATGATGAAGCGCCCACTTTCCTCGCGCTGGTCCCGCGGATTGACACGGCTGCGGAAGGTCAGCTCGACCGGCAGCGGCGCCACCCACCACCCCGATTGCGAAATCTGGTCGCGGTCACGGAAGGAGGAGATGAACAGCCCGATGGTGGGGATCAGCCACAGCATCACGAGCAGCATGACGGCGATGTTGACCGCCCATGTCAGGCGCGATTTCTTGCCGGCAATCGAATCCATGTTCCCGCCTCCTCACCGCACTTCGCGCCGGGCCTGAACGATGTTCCAGATCATCACCGGCAGGACGAGGACCATGATCACGAAGGCAACCGCCGTGGCCCGCCCGTCATCGCGGAACATGTAACTCATCATGTAACTGGGCAGGATTTCCGTGCCGAAATTGCCGCCCGTCATGGTGTAGACGATGTCGAAGACCTTGAGCACGAGGATGGTGATGGTCGTCCAGACCACGACAATGGTACCCATGATCTGCGGCACCTTGATCTTGAAGAAGACCTGCCACGGGCTCGCCCCGTCGATGATCGCGGCCTCGATCGTCTCTTCGGGTATGCCGCGCAGGGCGGCGGAGAGGATCACCATGGCAAAGCCCGTCTTGATCCAGATAAGGATCACCATCAGAAAGAAATTGTTCCACAACGGTATCTGGATCACATCGACGCTGCGTTCGGCGCCGAAGGCGAAACGGAAAGCGTTGATCAGGCCGATATCGGGATTGACGGCATAGACGAATTTCCAGATCAGCGAGGCGCCGACGAAAGAGATCGCCATCGGCATGAAGATCATGGATTTGGCGATATTGCCCCAGGTCAGCCGATCGGTGAGCTGCGCCGCGATCAGGCCGATGAAGGTGGCGGAGGCCGGCACCACGATGATCCAGAGCAGGTTGTTGAACACGCTGATGCGGAAATCGGCGGCGTTGAACAGCGCGACGTAATTGCCCAGGCCGATGAACGTCTCACCCGAGCGATCGAACAGCGAGCGATGGAACGAACCGACCACCGGATAGACGAGATAAAGCCCGAGCACGAACAGGGCCGGGAACAGGAATATCCAGGGCCGGATCCGGTTCGCACGGTTGATGTTGCGCCCGGCATGCGGCCCGCGCGCGGGCAACAGAACCTTGTCGAGAAACAGGTTTGCGGCGTAGAAATAGCCCACACAGGCACTTACGCCGATGACGATCGTCAACAGGCCCTGCAGCATCGGTGTCATGGCGCTTCCCCCTGAAGGCGTCCTGCTTGGTTTTTCTCGTGCAGGCCGGATCAGCGGCGCGCGGATATCCGCCCGCCCGCCGCTTCGCCGCTGTCAGCGCATCGCGTCCCAGCGACCCTGGATTGCGCCGGCGACGTCCTCGGCATCGGCGCCGGTCGTGTAATCGACCATGCCCGTCCAGAAGGCGCCAGCCCCGATCTCGCCGGGCATCAGATCGGATGCGTCGAAGCGGAAGGTGGTCGCCTCGAGCAGGATCTCGCCCATGGCGCGCAAGGCATCGTCGCCGTAAGCTTCCGGATTCGCCGCGAGATAAGGGGTGAGGAAGCCCGATTGTGCCATCCAGATCTCATGCGCGATCGGCGTTTGCAGGAAGGACATCAGGCCGCGAGCCGCTTGCGAATCGTCGGCAATGGCAAACAGCGTGCCGGCCCCCATCACCGGGTTGCCGAGATCGCGATCCTCGAAGGCGGGAAAGTAGAAAAAATCCACGTCGAAGCCGTATTCAGTACCTTCGGGGAAGAAGGTCGGAATGAAGCTCGCCTGCTTGTGCATGTAGCATTCCGGCGGGAAGGTGAAGAGGCCTGCCGGACTGTCGCGGAAATCGGTCGTGGGTACGGCCTCGACACCACCGGCGACGAAGTCGTCATTGCGGGCGAACCAGCCATATTCCTCAATCGCTTCAACGACGCGCGCATCGTCGAAGGGGATGGCATTGTCCACCCAGCCGTCATAGATCTCTGGCGCATGCAGGCGCAGCATCAGATCCTCGACCCAGTCCGTCGCCGGCCAGCCGGTCGCGGCGCCGGCGCCGAGCCCGATGCACCAGGGTGTGCCGCCATCGGCGACAATCTGTTCGGTGAGGGCCTTGAGCTCCGCCATGGTTTCGGGCGTATCGTAGCCCGCCTCGAAGAACTGGTCCGGGCTGTACCAGACGAGGGACTTGACATCGACCTTGTAGAAGAAGCCGTAAAGCGCATCATCGCCGTCCGGCCCGGTGAAACTGCCCAGATCGACCCAGGATTCGCCGGCGGAATAGTTCTCGCGCACCCAATCCGCCGTATCTTCGCCGAGCGGCTCGAGGAAACCCTGGGCGGCCATGTCGGCGGCCAGCCCCGGCTGCGGGAAGACGGCGATGTTTGGCGCCGAGCCGGCCTGGGTGGAGATCACGATATCCTGCTCGAAACTGTCTGAGCCCGAATAGACGACCTCCGCGCCCGTTGCTGCGGCGAAATAGGCCAGAACGCTCTCCACGAGGCGCGCATCGCGACCCGTCCAGGGGCCGGCCACGGTCATGCGTTCGCCGGAAAAATCATGGGCTTCGGCGAATGCTTCGAAACTCGCCCAGTTCAGCCGTTCGTCCGCACCCGGGGCGAAGATCAGATTCTGGGCAGCGGCCCCGTCGGAGAAAGCAGCGCCACCGCCGATGATTGCTGCGAGCGCCACGCCGGCGCAAAGCTTGCGTTTCATTCACCAACCTCCCTGGTTCTCAGTCGGTTCCTTGGGAAGATCGGGCAACCCCCGCCACTCCCGATCAGGAAACAACTGCTTTTAGATTGTCCTTAGGCTCACCCATCGCGATACGCGTGTCAATGCGGCAATGCGTATTTACATATATTCGCATATCATGAGCCCTGTATTGAAGCGGTCGGCAGGCTTGGGTGATCGGACAAGCATGGCCGGTATCAGCAAGGCTCACGCATAGACCGTTTTGTGCCAAAGTATGCTGTATCGATTTTTGTGTGCGCTGCAAAATACTCTCGCATTTCCGGATTCACAAGCTTTGCAGAGCTCCTGGAATCTGATTTCCGTCCTCTTTAATGGGGGTGATTATTGTGCATTGCAGGACAATGAAAAATTTCTTCTAATCGCCGCATGGCGCTTGCGACCCGGCATCGGGCATGCACAATCTCATGGCGCAATGGCGTGATCACTGCCGCGTCGCGCCCGCTTTCCGCAGATCGCCTTTCCGGTCGGTCGCTTCCGCATCGCTTGCAATTCGGACAACCATGATTCTCGTATGTGGTGAAGCGTTGGTCGATCTTCTCGTCGATCCGCAAGGCGCGGAGCTCGCGGCGCAACCGGTGCCGGGCGGATCGGCTTTCAACTGTGCCGTGGGCCTCGCGCGCCTCGCCGTCGAGAACGGTATCGCGGCGGGCTATCTCGGCGGTCTCTCCGCAGACGTGTTCGGTCGGTGGTTGCGCGCGCGCCTGCATGCGGAAGGCGTGTTGCCGGCATCGGCGACCGAGAGCGTCCATCCCACGCGTATCGTCGCCGTTTCACGTGATGCCACCGGCGAGCCGGCTTACGGGTTCTACGGCGACCGGGTGGCCGATCTGGACCTGCCCGCCGATGCGCTGATGCTTTGCGATGATTCACCCGTGCGGGCGCTGGTCCTCGGCTCCTTTCCGATCGCGCTGGAGCCCGCCGGTGACGCCTTGCGCCGTCTCGTGTCGCGCGAAGCGGGCCGGCGGCTGATCAGCCTCGACCCCAATCTGCGCTCGGCGCTCACGCCCCCCGACGCGGTCTGGCGCGGTGCCTTCGAGGCCTGTCTGGCGAAGGCCGATATCGTCAAGGCGAGCGCGGCGGATGTCGCGACGGGTTACGGTGATGCGCATGGCTTTGCGGCGCGGGCGCTCGCCGATCACGCCTCCGCCGGCCCCGCCCTCGTGGTCGTCACCGAGGGCGGGGCCGGTGCGCGACTGCATCATCGTGATTTCAGCCTCACCGTGCGCCCGCCGCAGGTGACGGTCGTCGATGCGGTGGGCGCCGGCGACAGTTTTCACGCCGCATTTCTGGCGGCTTTAGCCCGCTACGGTCCCTTTGATCGCGCGGGCCTCGCGGCTTGCGGCGCGGATGCCCTGCGCTTCCCGCTCGCCTATGCCGCGAGCGCGGCGGCGCTGACCTGCACCCGTGCCGGCGCCGACCCGCCCGATCACGCATCGATCATGCAACATATTGGCGATGCGGTCGTTTCATAACTGGATCTGATTGCGCAAGAGGCAGCCTGATGGCGAAACAGCTGAGTCCGAGGGATCCGAACTGGTGGCGCCACGCCGTGGTCTACCATATCTACCCGCGCTCTTTCCTCGACAGCAACGGGGACGGGATCGGTGATCTCGCCGGCATCACCGCGCAGCTGGATTATGTGGCGGATCTGGGTGCGGATGCGATCTGGGTCTCGCCGTTCTTCGTCTCGCCCATGGAGGATTTCGGTTACGATGTGGCCGATTATTGCGATGTCGATCCGATCTTCGGCACGCTCGCCGATTGCGATACCCTGATCGCGGCGGCGCATGAGCGGGGCCTGCGCGTGATCATCGATCTGGTGCTCTCGCACAGTTCGAACCGCCATTCATGGTTTCGCGAGAGCCGCTCAAGCCGCGACAACGCCAGGGCGGACTGGTATGTCTGGGCCGATCCCAAGCCGGACGGCACCCCGCCCAACAACTGGCTGTCGATCTTCGGCGGGCCGGCCTGGGAATGGGATTCGCGACGCAGGCAGTATTATCTGCACAATTTCCTCGCCTCCCAACCGGATCTGAACTTCCACAATCCTGAGGTTCGTGACGCCGCGCTCGACGTGGCCCGGTTCTGGCTCGATCGCGGTGTCGACGGGTTCCGGCTCGACGTGGTCAATTTCTATTTTCACGACGCGGAACTGCGCGACAATCCGCCCCTGCCGCAGGAGCACGCCGTGGCGGGGCTGGCGCGCACAAACCCTTACGCCTATCAGGATCACGTCTATTCCAAGACACGCCCGGAGAATCTCGCCTTTCTGGAGGATCTGCGCAGGCTCACCGATCGCTATCCCGGAGCGGCGATGTTCGGCGAGATCGGGCCCGACCGCGACGTCATGGCGACCACGGCCGCCTATACCGAGGCAGGCCGGCGGCTGCATATGGCCTATTCCTTCGAATTGCTCTCCGCCCCCTTCATGGCGCAGGCGATCCGGCGGGTGGTGGAGGAGGTCCGCGGTGCCATCGGCACGGGCTGGCCCTGCTGGGCGCTGGCCAATCACGACGTCGTGCGCGCGGTCACGCGGCTGCAACTCGAAGCCGACCCCGATGCCGGAGCGGCCCTCGTCGCAGCGCTCGTGACCAGCCTCGGCGGCGGCTCCTGCCTGTATCAGGGGGAGGAACTCGGCCTTGAGGAGGCAGTGATTGCGCCCGAGGACATGCAGGATCCCTACGGCATCCGGTTCTGGCCCGACCAGCCGGGGCGCGACGGCTGCCGCACGCCAATGCCCTGGCATGCGGGCGCGCCGCAGGCCGGGTTCAGCGCCGGCACGCCCTGGCTGCCGATCCCGCACGTGCATCTTTCGCGCGCGGTCGACCAGCAGGTGGAGGAGCCCGATTCCGCGTTCGCGCGGGTGCGGCGTTTCCTGCACTGGCGGCGCAACGAGCCGGCCATGCGCGAGGGCGGGCTGCGCTTTCTCGATGCGCCGGAACCGATCCTCGCATTCCTGCGCGAGAAGGACGGCGAGGGCATTTTCTGCCTGTTCAATCTGAGCACGCAGGCGCAGAGGCTGACGCGGGATGGTCTCGCCGTCGCCGTGCCCCAAGGATTGGGCGCACCGGTCGCGCTGCGCGGATTTGAGGCTCAGGCTTTGCCCGATGGCGGTCTCGGCCTGTCGCCGTTCGGCGTCGCACTGTTTCGGACGCCGGCGTAGCGGCGCACGTCTTTGGCTGCACCGGGATGAGACGGGGCCAGGCGCATGGCTGTCCGGGGGTTGCCATTGGGACGAACATATGCAGAACATGAATCTGGACCGGGTTTGAAATTCCGATGGGGACAGGGCCCGGGACGTCTTGTCGTTTGGTGCGGCAGGCGTCAGAACGAAGGTAACAGGCGTCAACGGATCGAAGGAGG
>Ga0102938_10003732_pt1 | contig 11321 bp, 13 predicted proteins | sample SalPonR2_B_D2_MG_FD_84516 | JGI IMG/M metagenome (GOLD analysis project Ga0102938, IMG submission 84516) | Salt pond soil microbial communities from South San Francisco under conditions of wetland restoration - Salt Pond MetaG R2_B_D2_MG | ecosystem: Environmental > Aquatic > Marine >... | reverse complement strand
TTGCCAGCCGGCGTGTGCCGCCTTCGGTGCGACGAGCGGTGTCATTTCCACCTTACCGGAACGGTGCGGCTTCTCGGGCTCGACGGGCACGCTCTCGTCTCTCTTATAGGGAGGACGGACCTGGTCGCTCTGCCCGTTCAGGCGGTTTACGAACATGCTCGCCTCACTGTTGAGCCAGACATCCGCGAAATTCACATGGCAGCGAAACGCGTCGGCGAGCTCGTCGCGGTTCTCGGCACGGGCGGGATTCTCGGCGATGGCAATCATGTCGTCCAGAAACGCGTCGGAAATCGCGTAGTCATTCTGTTCGACCTGCACGCCCGGCACGAGGATGGGAACACCGAACCGCACCGGGTATTTTGTGCCGTTCGAACGTGCGAGTCCGTCCTCCGCTTCGACCAATGCCTCACCGTTTTCAGGGCATGCAAGAAACTCGATCATGTCATTATTCACGAATGGCCTCTTTACATTGGAAATGTGTGTCGCGCTATCAAATGAGCAGCCTGATCTGACTGGTCCGTTTTGATTTTTAGTGCATGGTCGGTCTTTGGTCGACTGTAACGATGGTCTCTGGTGCCGGTGGTCGTTGTCTTCTTTCACGACGCACCCCGACCGTCACCTTGTAGACCGAGACGCGCGAGAAGCCCATCTCTCGCGCAATCCTGGTGGGTGACTGACCCTCTGCCAGCCGCGCCCGGATGGCGGCCATGTCGATCCTGGGAGTGCGCCCGTGGTAGACGCCGCGCTCCCGGGCCGCGCCACTTTGGCGGCGGTGGCGGGGTGATGGGTGCGTTGCCCCTTGATGCTCTGTTGTTTTTGTATACACAATAACTATGTTGATGATCGTCTGGGACGAACCGAAGCGGCAGATTAACCTTGCCAAGCACGGCTTGGACTTTGCCGACCTGGATGAGGAGTTTTTTCTAGCCTCCGTAGTGGTCCCTGCGAAGGACGGTCGGCATATGGCGATAGGGCGTCTCGCAGATGGCACGATTGCTGTGGTGTTCGCCACATTAGGCACCGCAGGGATTTCGGTGATCTCGATGCGACCAGCCAGCCAAAGAGAAAGGAGCCTTATATGACTCGCAAGCACCTGACCGAAGACCAGATTCAGCGCAAGATTGCCAGCGATCCTGATGCGCCCGAAGCGACGGACGAGCAGCTTTCCCAGGCTAAACCGTTCGACAAGGCATTCCCGGCCTTGGCCGATGCGATGCGGAAGAATGTCGGAGGACGCCCAAAATCAGAGAACCCAAAAGTTGCCGTATCGCTGCGCCTGGACCCCGAGATCGTCGCTCGCTTCAAAGCCTCTGGCCCTGGCTGGCAGACCCGCATGAACGATGCTTTGCGAGAGGCTGCGGGGCTTTAGGGCAAGCCTCGTGCCTGACCTCGGATGGGGTGTCCCCGGTCGTCACTGCCTTCTTTCACGAAAGCGCCCCGGCCTTCGCCTTGTAGACCGAGCCGCGCGAGATGCCCAACTCTCGCGCAATCTTGGTGGGTGACTGGCCTTCTGCCAGCCGCGCCCGGATGGCGGCCATGTCGATCTTGGGAACCCGACCGCGGTAGACGCCCCGCTCCCGGGCCGCGGCGATGCCTTCGGCCTGCCGCTCGCGGCGCAAGTTAGTCTCGAACTCGGCAAAGACACCCAGCATGTCGAAGAACGCCTTGCCCGCCGCCGTGGAAGTGTCGACCGGCTGCTCGGTCGCGGCCAGGTGCGCGCCCTTGGACTTGAGGCGCGAGACGATGGTCTGAAGATCGCCGAGGCTGCGCGCCAGCCGGTCGATGCGCGTCACGACCAACGTCTCGCCCGGATGGATGAAATCCAGGATCGTCCTGAGCTCGGGTCGTCCGTCGAGGCTGGCCCCGCTCTTCTGCTCCGTCCGGATCATGCCGCAGCCCGCCGCCTTCAGCGCGCTTATTTGCGCCTCGAGGTTCTGCTCGGTGGTCGAGGTGCGTGCATAGCCGATCTTGGTGGGAAAACTGTTCATTTTGGATGTGCCCTCGCGATAATGTGTTTATTATACTGGAAGAGGCCCAAAATGAACAGTCGAAAGCCGACTTTGCGTGTTCAAGAAAAGTGTCACTAAGGGTATACCCATTTTATACGATCACTTATCAGCACTCTTCTGGAAGCAAGTCGCTCAGACCAAACAGTAGATCGAATTGATGGGGTGCCCTTGAGGCAAGACTACATGCTTGCAAATGCTGCAAGCATGTATATCCTCCTCCAATGAACAGCAAGCACCGTAAGACCCTTGCCGCAGTTTTCACCGACCCGGTGTCTGGCACCATCGAGTGGGCGGCAGTCGAAAGCCTTTTGCTGGCAGCAGGGGCGCGGCTGATCGAAGGGCGCGGATCACGGGTGCGATTCGAGAAGGATGGTGAGGTTGCGACGTTTCACCGTCCGCACCCCGCGAAGGAAGCGAAACGATATCAGGTGCGCGATGCGCGCGACTTCCTGGAACGGATCGGAGTGAGATCATGACCAACACCATGACCTACAAGGGCTATGCCGCCCGGATCGAATACGATGACGAAGACGGGATTTTCACGGGCCGGATTGCCGGTATCCGCGACAGGGCGGGATTTCACGCCGACACCGTGGACGGGCTGCGGGCTGCATTCCATGAGGCTGTCGAAGACTACATCGAAACTTGCGTCAGCATCGGCAAGGAGCCGCAAAAGACCTATTCAGGGCAGGTCATGTTCCGGATCAGCCCGGAGGTTCATCGCAAGGCCACACTGGCGGCCGAACTGTCGGGCAAGAGCTTGAACCAGTGGGCTGAGGACGTGCTCGCCCAAGCTGCAGAATAAGCCTGCCGTCATACGAACCGGAATATCGAATATCAGCCCCGGTGTTTGAGTGCCGGTTGTGTCGTGCCGATCAGTCTTTCCCGAGCGCCCGCAACACCCTGTCCAGCTTTTTCCCCTCCGGGCTGATGGTCGATGGTGCCTCGCTGGCGAGATTGTAATAGGCGGCAGGATCGTATGTGGGAACGTCCAGATTGAGTTCACGCGTCGTCAGCTGACCCACCGACGCAATGATATTATAGGCAGCGATATGAATGTCCGCATCCGCGGAAATCTGATCCGCCTGAGCGTTCAGCAGGACCTGTTCAGCATCCAGAATATCCAGAGTCGTCCGCGCCCCGAGCCGGGCTTCTTCCCGCACGCCCTCAAAGGCCACGCGGGCCGCACGAACCTGTTCTCTCGAAGACACAAGGGCCTGCTGAGCAGCCTCCAGCGCCGCATAGGCATCGCCAACACTCTGACGGACATCGAGCGTTGCCAGCCGAAGCTCACCCACGGTGGCATCCCGCTGTGCCATGGCCTGACGCCGGATCGAGTTGAGTGCTCCGCCCCTGTAAATAGGGCCCGTGAGTTCAACACCCACGCTTCCGTTCCGGGAAAAGTCCGATCCGCCAAGCTCTTCGCGCACACCGAGCTGCCCCGTGAGGTTCACCGTCGGGCGCATGGCAGCCTCTGCCGCACGAATGTTCAATTGAGCCGCGGACAGTTCATGCTGAAACCGACGGACATCGGGGTGCTGCTGTGACGCCAGCTGTTTTGCTGTTGCCTGATCATAATTGACCGGATAAGGCTCCCCTGGGGAATCAAGGCCTGTGGGCGCCCGTCCGACAGCCACGACGAACTCTTCCCTGGCCTGGGCAAGATCCCGTTCGGCATTGGCCAGACCGCTTCTTGCCGATGCCAGCCGAGCTTCCGCCTGTGCAACATCGGTGCGGGTGACTTCTCCGACTTCGAACCGGTTTCGCGCCGCGCGCAGTTCTTCCTGGAGAAGGCGCAGGTTATTTCGGCGCAGTGCAACAATCTCGATGTTGCGCCGCACGTTCATGTAGGCCCTGACGGCACGGAACAAAACCTGCTGCTCGATCGCCAGCAGCGTCTGCCGCGTGGCCAGGACAACTTCCTTCGTCGACTCTACCTGGAACTTGCTGCGACCGAAGTCATAGAGCAGAAGGTTCGCTGTCAGTCCGACGTCGAGGTTTGCGGAATCGTCAACGGTATCGTTGCCGAAGAAATCCACACTGCGGGAATAGATGTAGGATGTCTCCGCCGACCAGTTGATGATGGGACGCAGGTTGGCTTTGGCCTGCGCGACATCTTCATCCGCCGCCCGCAAGAGTGCACGGTTCTGTTCCAGAAGACCGCTGTTCTTGTAGGCATCGGCCAGAGCATCGGCCAGCGTCTCCGCAAATGCGGGGATGGGAGCGAATGCGCCCGTGAAGGCGACGATCAGGCCTGCCCCAAGTCTCGATCCCACCCATTTGAACACCGTTGCCACCCCCGGATTTTGTCCCGTCGACCCTATGTGAATTCTCGACATGCCTCAACATGCCTCGCCGTTGATCCGATCGTCCATGTGCGGAATGACGCGCCTCGCCATCACTCCTCGATCAGGCTCTTGCGCACGGCGTCCATCAGGGGTGACGTGAGATATGTTACAACCCGGCGCTCGCCCGTCGTGATGATGACATCCACTGGCATGCCGGCGGACATCCCGAGCCGGATTTCCTCGGAAATATCTTCCGGCTCCACCTTGATGCGCGCGAGGTAATACGGCATCTGATCCTGCGCCTGAGGCGTGATGACATCTTCCGAAATCGTCTCGACCTCGCCCAGAATGACCGGCGTAAGCCGGGACTTGAAGGCCGTAAACCGCACCTCTGTCCTGAGCCCCGGGGCGACATTGTCGACATCAATGGGAGCGACCCGGGCCGTGATGATGAACTTCTCGCCTTCGGGGACAATTTCCATCAGAACATCGCCGGGCCGGATGACGGAACCGACCGTATGGACCTGGAGATTCTGCACGCTGCCGGATGCCGGAGCACGGATCTCGGTGCGGTTGAAAACGTCGGTCGCAACCTTCAGGCGCTCCTTGACCTCGGCCACCTCCGATTTGATGGTTTCGAGTTCCGTATTCGCACGTTCGCGGTATTCTTGCCGGACCTGCAGCGATTGGAGTTCGGCCTCGCTGATCGTGTTCTTGGCTTGCGCGATCTGCGAGATAACACTGCCAAGATCCGCCTCGATCTGGATATACTCGTCCTGCCGCTGAGAAAGGATATTGGCTTGAACCAGCCCCTGTTCCTGGCCAGAGGTCATCCGGTCGACGAGCTCTTTGTAATTGGCCAGTCTGCGCTCCATCGCGCTTTTCTGAAGCTGAAGACCTTCGATCTGCTCCTTGGTCTGTTCAATCCTGCTCGCCAGGATATCGACCTGGGAATTGAGGATGGAGCGGCGGTCCTCGAAGATTCCCTTCTGGTTGGCATACGCCTCCTTCACATCGGGGGGCGCATTCTCGAGATCGAACCCCTCCGGCAACTCGATCTCTTCCGTGAGGGTGAGTTCGGCCCTGAGCCGCGCCTCGACGATCTCCGAGATCTTGGCGCGGGTCTCTAGCATGGAGCGGTTGGATTGTGCCTCGATACTGTTCAGGCGAATGAGGACATCACCCTGTTCGACGTGATCGGCTTCATCCACTAGGAGTTCGGTGACGATGCCCCCCTCCAGGTGCTGCACGACCTTTCGGTTGCCCTCAAGCGAGACTGTGCCCGGGGCAACAACAGCGCTGTCGATCTTCGCGATCGCCGCCCAGCCCCCGAAAACGCCAAAGGTCAGAACGACAACGGCTATACCTGCAATGGCGACCGGTCGAATACTGCGTTTGCTCATGGTTGACGCAATCCTTCGGTATCAGCTTTTTCGTCCTAGGACGAAGGTTGTGGCATTTTCAGAACCGCAGGGTTAGCATCCTGGTTCGGTTCGGCGTCCTGCTTCTTCGGTTGCTCCTGGGGCTGGAAAATCTCCTTGGTCGGGCCGTATTTCTCCACGGCCCCGTTGACCAGCATGAGCGTCTTGTCCGACAGCGCCAGCAGGCTTGCCTTGTGCGTGATCAGAACAACCGTCTTCCCCTTTTCCTTGAGCTGCTTGATACACGCCACCAGCGCCTGTTCGCCATAGTTGTCGAGATTGGAATTGGGCTCGTCGAGCACGACCAGGCAGGGCTCCTTGTAGACAGCCCGGGCCAACCCGACGCGCTGGCGCTGACCTCCCGAGAGAAAGTTGCCGCCCTCCCCGACATCCGACCCGTAACCCTCAGGGAATTTCTGGATCATGTCATGCGCCCCGGCCTGCTGGGCCGCCGCGACAACATCGCTGTCCTGTGCATCTTCCTGGAAGCGCGAGATGTTTTCCCCAACCGTTCCACGGAACAGCTTCACATCCTGGGGCAGATACCCGAGGTGTTTGCCGATCTGATCCGCATCCCAGTGCTGGATTTCCGTGCCGTCGAGCCGGACAGCCCCGTTCGCGGGCTCCGACGCCCCGACCAGGTGCCGCGCGAGCGTGGTCTTTCCCGACCCGCTCGGCCCGATAATCGCCAGAACCTCACCGGGCTCGACCGTGAAACTGATCCGCTTGAGCAGCGGGTCATTCGTGCCGGGAAGAAGCGCGTAAAGCTGTTCGACGGACAATCGCCCCTTGGGGTCCGGCATCTCGGTGCGCGGCTCATCCGCCGCCACCTGATCGAAGAGCTGCTTGAGACGCTTGTGAGACTGGCGCGCGCCCACGAACTGCTTCCACTGGCCGACCGCCTGTTCAACCGGTGCCAGCGCGCGGCCCATGACGATCGAGGCCGCGATCATGATGCCCGGAGAGATTTCCTGCAGGATCGCCAGGTAAGCACCGGTTCCGAGAATGGCCACCTGCAGGCTCATACGGACAAACTTCGAGGATGCAACGACCATACCGGCGCGACCACTGGCCCGCGCCTGATGATCGAGCATGTCGTCATGTTGCTGAAGCCAGCGCTGTGACAGGGCCTTTTCCATGCCAAGCGCTCGGATGACCTCGGCGTTCTGCATGGTGGTCGAGGCAAAATGGCTGGCCCCCTGCGATGCCTGCCCGGCATCCGCCAGCACCTTGCGCGTCGAAAACTCGTTGGTCAGCGCCAGGATGAATATTATGACAGCCCCACCGGTCGCAACGAAGCCCAACCACGGGTGGAAGGCAAAACAGAGCGCGAGAAAGAGCGGCACCCACGGCGCGTCGAAAAACGACAGGATCCCCTGGCCCGTGATGAACTCGCGCACCTTGTCGATATCGCTGAGGGCAACATGCGAATTGCTGCCAGGCATGGCCGTCTGCTGCTTGACAACCCGGTGAAAGACGGGGTGCGCAAGAACTTCGTCAAACTGCAGACCGGCCCGCACGAGAAGCTTGGAGCGAATGAATTCCAGAAGGCCGTAACTCACCAGCAACGCCACCGCGATCCCGGACAGCATGAGCAGCGTCGTCTCGTTCCTGCTCGAAAGCACCCGGTCATAGATCTGCAGCATGTAGAGCGGGCCAACGAACATCAGAAGGTTCGTGCAGAAGCTGAATATCATGGTCGCCGCGAAAGCGGCCCGGTATTTCTTGTAGGCACTCTCGAGAGAATTGGGTTGCTGCATTCCGGATGAACCTTAGGCCAGACGTTTTACTCGAGCAGACACTAGCACAGCATCCTCGCCCTTACTAATATCAGAGCTGTGATGCACCCCATACAGTAAAAACTATACACGATCCAGCCCCAGCGGGAAAGCGCTTCGCTTCAGGCTTCATCAGTTGAGCCTGATGCCCCCATCTTCCCCTTGCACCGCTTTCACGGAAATCCAGGCGGGCCATATATCGTCCTTCCAGCCAGCGTGATGGAAGTTCTGGTGAAGAACCGCCAACCACTGGCGCAAGGTGGTTTCTCCGAACTCGAGCGTCTGAAGCGTTTCCTCCGCCTCCTTGAAGTCGATCAGCACGGCCTGCCGCGTTATGCGCGCGCGCATGCTCGACACCAGTGTCTCGCTTTCGGCCTCCTGATACCCGACAGGTGCCTGTGGAGCAATCTGCCCGATTGCGCCCATCTGGCTGCGCCCGTGCTCCGCCTCGCTCCCCGAAGAGGCGTCCTTCCGCAGTTTCGGCAGGGCCGTGAGAATTTTCACGATCTCTGGAACCAGACGCACCAGCAATCGCCGGGTCAGCCAGAGAACATGCACGGACGCATCGCTTTGCTCCAGCGTGATCCGAACCCGATCCTGAGCAGGATCGTAAGCGGTCGTGAACCTCTTGACGGGTTGCATCAAATTGAGCCGGTCCCTGCCGAAGCTGCCCCGCGGTTACTGTGCCTCCGAGGCTTCGGCCCCGGCAGGCGTGTCTGCCTCCAGTTCTGTCTTGAGGGACGTGACGTATGCTTGCCGCGCCGTCTGGATCGCAGCGACCTGCATGCGCAGACGATTCAGTTCCTGATCAGCAAACTGGACATTGCGGATCAGGTTCTTCGCATTATCCGAAATCGTCTCGGGATCGTAGTTCTTGCCATCCACCGTGAGCGTGGCTTTCTGCTCATCTGCCATGAGGTCCTCCTGATCATAAAAGCACTTTGCTGCGGCGTATCTTACCAGGCCTTGCTCGACAAGGGCATTCGCGGCTGCCGCAGGCCACGCTCATTCAGCATGAGCCTCGCTCCCTCGCAATGGTCTCTCCATGCCTGTGGGCTTTCTGGAGGTTTTTCGCGAAATCCGCATCTCCCGCCCGCTGCTCGAGCAGCGGCTGCAGGCACGCCAGAAGACGATCCGTATTTGTCTCCAGATCGTGTTTGCGGGCGGCCATGTCGCGCATCCGGACGACGCAATCCTGGTAGAACTCCGTGTCGTCGTAAAGCCGTTCGATGGTTGCGGCCATCTCCGCAATGGTATTGCGTGGCGGTAATGTCGTGTAAGGGGCGCGATGGCACGCCTCGGGGAAATCGACCAGGAAGCCCTCCCCCCCGAGCATTTCCGGCGGACCGCCCCGATTGACAGCAATGACAGGCAGGCCGTTCAAGGCGGCTTCGACGATGACGCGAGACCCGCTCTCCCACCATAGGCTGGGCACCAGCAAGAGACGGGCGCGGCCGTAGACCGGACGCATGTCCGCCGTATTCGGCGTCACGATCACATTGGTCAACGAGGCCGGCCCGCCCCGCATGGAGCGGCGAGCGGCACGGCAGGCCGTGGCCCAGTTGCCTCGCGTCTCGACGACTTCGAACTTTATATCCGGTCGCGTTTTTTCGAGATGCGCTGCCAGGGTCGCGACGATGGCTGCTCCTTTTGCCAGGGACGGATTCACGAAAAGAACGCGCTCGCGGCTCCCGTGCTCGGCAATGACCTCCTCCGGCACGACAAACTTGCCAATACATTGCGGCTCGAACCCATCCTGCTCGCGATAATGGTTCCTCGTCATCTCGCTATCGGTGAGGATCAGGTCGATATCGCGGCACCAGTTCGTGCCCCGGTAGTTCCCGTTGGCGAGATAGGCGGCAACGGGAACACCGCGGCGCCGGGCTTCTTGCGTGGCAAGAATATCGAGAGGAAGACCGCCATAGGTCATGACAAGATCCGGGCGGAAGCTGTCGAGCATGCGGGTATACGCGGTATACCAGCGGAACTCCTCCGCAGCCGTCATTCCGTTGCGATTGGATGTCCGGGTCAGCACGACGGTGTGGTGGACCGCCTCGTCGTCGAACTCGACTGCCGGCGCACGACGCTTTCCGTATTGCACGCACTTTTCCGCAAAAGCAGTTTTGCCATGAGGCGCGTCGAAAATGCTCGCACCCAGAGCCCGGACTTCGAAACCGCGTTTCGCGAGTTGTGCCAGAATCCGGCGCACGGTGATCGAGGCCCCGCTCGAGGTATCGAGCATGCAAAAACAGTTGGCCCACAATATCCGGAGAGGACGGTCTTTCGGAGGATTATCAAGCCTGTTCATTCTTTACCACCGCCAGCATGTCCCGGGCCACCTCCTCCCAACTCCGCAGGCGATCCGGCGTGATCCGTGCTTCCAGGTCCTGCCTGTGCTCCGGGTTGTCGATGAGCCTCAGGCAAGCGGCTTCGATACTGTCGAGGCTGTGGGGGTCGCAATATTCGACCATGTCTTCTCCCACCTCCGGCATCGAGGACGTTCTGGAGACAACCGCCGTCTTGCCATAGGCCAAGCTCTCGCCGATCGGCAGCCCCCAGCCTTCGTAGAAGCTCGCCGTGATAGTGAACAGGCAATTCCTGTAGAGATAGGCCAGAATATCGTCGCTGGCCCCCTCCACGATCCGGACCCAGCCAGCAAGATTCCCTGTCGCTTTCATCCAGGCATCGAAGTCGTCGTTCAACCACCCCCTTCGGCCTGCGATGACCAGCTTCGGAAGCTCCCGCCCCTTTTCCCGACGCAGCCGGTCCCAGACGGTTGCCACGCGCCACAAATTCTTGCGGACCTCCATCGTGCCGACGATAAGAACATAGCCCGTCTTGGTCAGGGCACGAATATCATCGGGCATATCCCGCCCCTGCGCGAACGCGGAATAGGCAGACGGAAGGTCGTGTCCGCCCATATCCGATGACGACTCCGGTGCGACGATCGGAGCCCGGACCAGGGGGACCACATGAACGGGCTGTGTCCCGCCACAGTGGTCGAGGAAATCCCGAATGTCCCGACCGGTGTTCTCGGAATTGGCAAGATATCGAGTTACGAAACCCGTTGATCGCACCAGCCAGTCATGAAATTGCCGACAGACATCGTCTAAAGTATATTGCGGCACGACCAAGGGAATCATGTCGTGCAGCAGCACCGTGACCTCGACGCCGGAGTCCGTGTGCGCGCGTTCCAGGCATGCGTCCAACCCGGTGGGCTGCCATGCGTTGTCCAACAGGATCAGCTGATCATCCCTGCATGCCACATCCTCGAAATTGTGCCAATCGACGTTCAGCCTGTCATGGTTTCGCAGATTGCGTCGGGCCTCACGCCAGCTTTTCAGCGTCGTTCCATGTTTCCTGAAAAATCCTTCCTGCCCGAGCCATGACCGCATATCACGGACCCAGATGTGATATTGCCGCTTGAGAGGCCGCCCGGCATATTTACCCATGCCCGGCAGAGTGCGGGTGCTCGGGTGGATATTCAGGAGCGCGCAAAGCGTCTCGTGGCGGGTCAGGTCAAGATCGGCCCGGTATGCGGTGCGACAGACCCTGTAACGGCCACGGCGGCGATCATGGTAGCAAAACCATACGTTCTCCGCACCGAGCTCGGTCCGTGCCCGGGCAATCGTCATGACACTGACCCGCTGAATCCCGGAAAGCTGGCGGTGACGCGCGAGATAGGTCCGCAGGTCCGTCACATCAAAGAAATACTGTGTCATCCGGTTTTCCGGTATCTTTCAAGATGCCCGGCCAGAGCCATCACCCGCATAGCCCCTTGAGCCGTTGTCCTTTTCACAGAAGCCTTCATGATCGGCAAGACAG
>Ga0102938_10003725_pt1 | contig 11339 bp, 7 predicted proteins | sample SalPonR2_B_D2_MG_FD_84516 | JGI IMG/M metagenome (GOLD analysis project Ga0102938, IMG submission 84516) | Salt pond soil microbial communities from South San Francisco under conditions of wetland restoration - Salt Pond MetaG R2_B_D2_MG | ecosystem: Environmental > Aquatic > Marine > Intertidal... | reverse complement strand
TGTCCGATCGCGAGTCGCCTGTGCGGAAGGTGGTTCCGTCGGGGTTGACGCCCCAGCGGCTGCTCGAGCTGCTCGAGGAACGGCTGTTCCAAGAGGAGGACTGAAAGGTTTGAGCTTGAGCGACTGTGGCAAAGAGGCAGTTGGCGGCGACGAGGGCGAGCGAGATTTTTTTGATGGAGACGATCATCGGTAGGATTCCTTGGCGGAAGGTTTCAGGCGGGTTTTTGCCAGTGCCTCGCACCGGCTGACACCCTTAGCCCGTAAACCGTCTCGGACTCCCGCCACACCCCGCCCAGTTTTTTCCGTTTTGCGCTGACGCCCACAAAACCAAGCCATTTGCGGGCTTTCCTGAAGGCACCGCCACGGCGCAGCCCCATTCAAAAGAAGGCTGCCCAGTTAGCGGGCTCCGATGGGGACCGGTTGACCCGTTGCGATCGATTTAGCGATGGCATCGATGATGCGTTGGTCGGCCAGTCCCATCTGACCAGGCGTCCGGTTTTGCTTGTCGTGCAGTACGCAATCGGAGAAGTGGTCCATTTCCGAGGCAAAATGGTTTACCTGACCGAGCGCCCATTGTTGCTCCCGCTTGCCGTCGTTGACCCGCAGTTCGAGGCCGTGGTAGCCGAAGGCGGGATCCAATTCGATCCAACCGTCGGTGCAATGCACTCGAAATCGGCGGCTTTCTGCCGTGCCAAAACTGCAATCACAATGCGCCAGCTCTCCCTGTGGATACTTCAAGATGAAGGCCACACTCTCGGGGACTTCGCGAAACCGCGGATCATCCCGCGGCTGGTGGGCGGTCGCCATGACCTCGATCGGTTCACTGCCGATGCAGTATCGGGCCGCATTGATACTGTAGACCCCCACGTCGCCGACCGGACCGCCGGCCAGCTTGCTGCTTAGCCGGATGTTGGGCGCTTGCACGGACTGGCAGTTGCTCGACGAAAACGTTTTGATTTCGCCATAGGTTTTGGCTTCGCACAATTCCATGACTTTGCGATTGAACGGTTCGTAATGCAACCGATAGGCGATCATCAACTTTTTGCCTGTTTCTTCCGCCGTCCGAATCATCTGCTGGCACTCGCTGGTCGATCCCGCCATCGGTTTTTCGCACAGCACGTGCTTGCCAGCTCGCAAGCCTCGGTTTGTGAATTCCGCATGCATGCTGTTGGGCAACACGATGTAGATCACATCGACGTCATCGTTCGCCGCCAACGCATCGTAGTTTTCGTAGTTGTAAAGGTGCTCCTGTGGAACGCCGTAGACTTCGGCGACCTGTTCCGCTTTTTGGCGATGTCCGCTCACCAAGGCTGTCGGTTTGGAAAGCTTGCAGTCGGCAAACGCAGGCATGATCTCGCCAAGAGCCAACTGGCCCAGTCCGACAATCGCCCAACCTGCTTTTCGGGAGACCGATTGGGGAACGTCTAGATTCGGAGGCTGTTCACCGGGTGGGGCAAGTGGAATTTGATCCGCCGCCCGAGCCGCTGCGGCGGCACTGACTCCCAGTGCGGTCAGCATTTGAACGAATCGGCGTCGCGATTCGTTCATGATCTCATCAGAGGTTCGTGGATCGTTCGGCATGGTGGTGACTCCCGGGGTGAGGCGGATGGTCGAAGTCCAGATGCGCACTCGCGTGGCAATTCATATGCCGGCCGTTGGCGTGGCGGTCTTGTTCTCTGAGTCAGCTCGAGGCTTTTCCCTCGGTGACGGCGCGATCGGCAGCACACATCGCGATTTGGCTGAAAACCGCGCGAGCTGTTCGCTCATCAAGCATCGTCTTGCTCCGCCGACTTTTTATGATTTTTGGGCTGTCGCGACCGTTAGGCGAACCGTTGTATCCAGCGTTCCGCTCTCTTTTTAAACACTCCGTTGGCATAGGAGATGCTTTTGGGCTGTGCGGTCGGTGTGCGAAAACGACACAGAGCTTTCGATTGACTTGCAATGACATTGCGTTCTGCCTTCGTTATGAAAGAAAACTTGGTGAATTCCTCGAAGGCCACCGACGCGGTTGCCGAATCCCGTTCAGACTTTCATGTCGTCGGGATCGGTGCGTCAGCGGGCGGACTGGAAGCTTTAGAGTCGTTTTTCGAACAAGTTCCTGTTGACAGTGGGATGGCGTTCGTTGTCATCCAGCATCTCTCCCCCGACTTCAAGAGTCACATGGGGGAATTGATCTCTCGCAAGACGCAGATCCCGGTGCATCAGGTGGCCGATGGGATGCAAGTGCTGCCCAACGCGATTTACTTGCTGCCCGCCAGGATGGAGATGGTCATTTCCGCTGGCAAGCTGCTGTTGACCGAGCGCAGTCGCGACCGCAAGGTCTCCCATCCGATCGACCAATTCTTTCGTTCGCTCGCCCACGACCGGGGAAGGTATGCGATCGCCATCGTTTTGTCGGGCACCGGCACCGATGGCTCCCGCGGCATCTGTGAGGTGCACGACGTCGGTGGGTTGGTGATCAGCCAAGATGAAGCTTCCGCAAAATTCGACGGCATGCCCTGGAGTGCCCAAACGACTGGGGTGGTCGACGTGGTGCTGCCTCCACAATCCATGGTCACTTCGCTGCTTCGGTATACCCAGGAAGGCGTGCCGCGAGACAAATTGGCTGGAGAAGCATTTTCGCCGGAGTCGATCGCGGTCAGCGATCGCATTTTTCAGCGTCTGCGCCGGCAGTTCGGAGTCGACTTTGCTCAGTACAAATCGACCACCGTTGGCCGTCGCCTACATCGTCGCCTTGATCTGTTGGGTATCCAGTCGCTGGAAGTCTATGCCGACTATTTGGCTACGAACTCGAAAGAGCAAAGTCATCTTTATCGAGACCTGTTGATCGGCGTGACTCGGTTTTTTCGTGATCCGGAAGCTTATGCTGCGTTGGCCGAAGAGGTCATTCCAGGCATCTTCGATCGCGCCGCCGAGGGCAAAACCATCCGCGTCTGGGTGGCGGGTTGCGCATCGGGGGAAGAAGCCTATTCGATTGCAATCTTGCTGGATGAGGAACGTCGTCGACGCGAGTTAGATGTCGAGATCACGATCTTCGCCACCGATGCCCATCCCTCCTCGATCCAAACCGCGGCACGTGGAATCTACTCGGTCGACTCCGTAGAGGATTTGTCCGACGAACGAAGGAACCATTACTTTCGTCGTGTTGCCGAGGGCTTTCAGGTTAGTTCGGAATTGCGGCAGTTGATCGTTTTCGCACCCCACAACGTGATTAGCGATGCGCCGTTTACGCAAATGGATTTGGTGACCTGCCGGAACCTGCTGATCTATCTGCAATCGGTAGCGCAGGCGAAAGCGCTCTCGCTGTTTCACTTTGCTTTAAAGTCGGGCGGCACATTATTTCTCGGGCCGAGTGAATCACCGGGCGACTTGAGCGACGAGTTTCAAGTCACCAATTCGCATTGGCGGATTTATCTCAAACGCCGTGATCATCGCATGCCGTTGGGCACACCGCTGCCGCTCAGCCCGCACAACGAGAAAATGCCTCGCCTGTCTTTCACCTCCGCAAGTCAGTCGACTACCCGCGTCGATTCCACTGTGCTGAGTGGGTATGACGAACTGTTGGGGCAAAAGATCGGCTCCAGTATTTTGCTCGACCGTCACGGTTGTATTTTGCATGTCTTTGGAGGCGCCGAACGCTATTTGCGGGTGACCGGAGGTCGTCCGAGCGCACACGTCCTGGATTTGGTCCACGAACAACTGAAGTCCTGTTTATCGGCTGCGTTGCATCATGCGATCCGTAAGCAAGACATAGTGCAGTACGTTCCTATGTTGTTCCAGTCCGACCAGGGCGAAGAGGAGCTGCGCGTATCGGTCGAACCGATTGGAGATCCGGTTTCCGGTTCTGGCAACCTGTTGGTGGTCATCAACCCTGTCGCCCCTCCCACAGCCAATGCACCGCCCGAGTCAACCTCCATCGCCACGACTCCGCTACAAAGTCCAGGGGATATCAAATCCGAACGATTGACTTTTCTGGAGTCGGAACTGCAACAGTCTCAGGAGAATCTGCAGGCAACCATCGAGGAGATGGAAACCTCCAATGAAGAACTTCAGGCGTCGAATGAAGAATTGATCGCTTCCAACGAGGAACTGCAAAGCACCAACGAAGAGCTACATTCGGTAAACGAAGAACTGTATAGCGTCAATGCCGAACACCAGCGGCGTGTTGAAGAGCTTGCCGAAGCCAATGCGGACATGGACAACCTACTGGCGACCACTCGCGTCGGTGTCGTGTTCCTTGATAGAGAGCTTTCGATTCGGCGATACACGCCTCAGATTGCTGAATTGTTGAAAATCAGCAACCACGATGTAGGACGCCCCATAATCGATTTTGCCCACCGGTTGGGCTACGAACATTTGCTAAATGATTTGCACGAAGTGTTGAACACACAACAGGAATTGGAAAGCAAGATTCAAGGCGACCAAGGGAACGTCTATCTGTTGCGGATGGTGCCTTATCGTTCGGGAGAACGGGTTGACGGCGTCGTACTGACGTGGATCGACATTACTTCGCTGAGCGCTGCGGAGTCTCAACTGAAACGCTTTCAGTTTATGACCGAGTCGGCGACCGATTTGATCTTCTTGGCAAACCGCAACGGCGAGTTCCTGTACGTCAATCCTGCCATGTGTGGGGCACTTCAGTACGATCGGGAGGACTTGCTGAAGTTACGTTTTGAAGACATCGATCACGATTGCGATCGACATCGCTATCAGACGACTTTTGACGAAGCCGAGAGCAACGTCGTCAAGCCTGCACAATCGGTTTGGGTTCGAGAAGATGGTTCGGTCTTTCCTGTCGAAATCAGCTTTTCAAGCGTTCATCTTGACGATCAACCATTTCTTGGAGCCAGCGTGCGCGACATCACAGAGCGTCGTGCTGCCGAACTGGAAATGCGTTTGCAGCATTTGGCGATCGAGTCGACACTGAATGGAATCGTGATTACCGACCCCAACCTGAATGACAATCCGATCACCTACGCGAACCAAGGATTTCTAAAATTGACGGGTTACCCGCGTGAAGAGGTGCTGGGAAGGAATTGCCGTTTTCTGCAGGGCGAGGAAACCGATCCGGCGATGGTGGCCAATTTGAGGGCCGCCATCGAGCAGGGTCGCTCCTGTCGGGTCGCCTTGCGGAACTATCGCAAAGACGGAAGCCCGTTTTGGAATGACTTGCAGATCACGCCCGTCTTTAATGAACGTGATCGCTTAGTCCACTTTGTTGGTGTCCAGAACGATATCACCGAACGGATGAAAGTCCAGGAAGCCCTCCAATCTGCCAATCAAGACGCCAAAGCTGCCAGTGCGGCGAAAAGCGCATTCATGGCGAACATGAGCCACGAGCTGCGGACGCCGATGACGGCGGTCTTGGGGTTCGCGGATATGCTTGCCGAAGAGCTGGCCGAGCCAGTGTTGCTTGAGAAGGTGATGACGATCAAACGCAACGGCGAGTACCTACTGGCGCTGCTGAACGATATTCTGGACCTGTCAAAAATCGAAGCGGGCAAGATGGATATTCGCCAGCAGACGCTGAATCTGGAGTCGCTCGTCGCCGAAGTGCAAACGCTGATGGACGTGCGTGCGATGGAAGAGGGAATTCCGCTGCAGTTTCGCTGGATGTCCGAGGTGCCGCTGGAAGTGACGGCTGACGAAACTCGGGTCCGGCAGGTTTTGGTGAATTTGATTAGCAATGCGCTGAAGTTTACCGATCGCGGAGGCGTTTGGGTGGGCATCGGCGTCCATCGTGATTCGGCTTCACCCAAGCTCCAGTTTGCCGTCCACGACACCGGAATTGGGATTCACGACAGTCAACTGCCCGACCTATTTACACCCTTCAGTCAGTCGGGCGTTTCCAGTCGAAGCCGCTTCGGCGGTACTGGTTTGGGGTTAAGCATCAGTAAGCGGCTCGCCGAGGGGATGGGAGGCGAGATCACCGTGAACAGTGAACCGGGGGTGGGAAGTTGTTTCACCTTCACTTTGCCGCTGACCGAGGCACAGGCCGACCGCCACGTCGCGCGACAGCAGACGATCGACGAACCGAGTTCGCGGTACCAGGAGAATCTTGGCAGCGAGGATGTTTCCCGTCCGAAGATTCAGTCGCGGATTTTGCTCGCCGATGATCGTCGCGACATTTGGCGCATCGGGAAATACTTTCTGGAAAAATGCGGTGCCGAGGTGATGGTCGTCGAGGATGGCTTGCAAGCGGTCGAGGAGGCACAACGTGCCGCCGCGGAGGGCAGGCCTTTCGAACTGATTTTGATGGACATGCAAATGCCGGTCATGACCGGCCGAGATGCCGTCTCGGAATTGCGCAAGTTAGGATTCCGCACACCGATCATCGCCTTAACCGCCGATGCCATGGAAGGCGAACGCGAAGCCTGTCTCGCGATGGGCTGCGACGACTATTTTCCCAAGCCGATCGATGGTAATCGCTTGATGAAGCTGGTTGCGTTGCATCTCGCCAACCGACCTTGTTCCGGTTAAGCAATGAGCGATAAATAAGTGTCGGGTACCAAATAAGTGTCGGGTACCTTTTGTGCGAAGCACCTGAAGGGCGAGTCCCTCGCAAAAGGTACCCGACACTTTTTTGTCGCACGATCCTCACGCCTGTCATTCACCCATGACGGCACCTCTGGCTTGTAGACGAAACCTAATCGATTTGATCAAATGTTGCGTTGCCGATGCGGTACTGTTTCCAATCCTTGAAATCGAAGTGCCACCATTCGTACTCATAGACGGTAAATCCTTCGGCCTCCATCGTCTTGCGAAGCAAATCCCGGTACCAACGCTGGCGTGACGTGCCACCGGGGTACATGGGAAACGAGCGAGCCGAAAATTCGTCGTAGCCGGCCACCATTTGAATCGGCAAGCCGGTCGCCAATGCATACAGCGTAATGTCGACCGCGCAGCCGCGGTTGTGTCGCGACCCACTGGCTGGATTCGCTACGAAGTCTTTGAATTCTCCCGGCGTGGCGTCCCAAAACATCTTCGTGACGTACCACGGACGATACGCGTCATGAACCAATAGGCCCAAGCCCAGCGGTTGCAGACGCCGGTTCGCTCGAGCGACCGCTGCGGCCGCCGGACGTTGCATCAATGCGCGTGGCTGTTTGTAAAACACCGCCCCCATGAAGTTGTTGGTCGTCGCGTATCGAATGTCCAGCCGAATCGTGTCATCCAAAGCCGTCAAGTCGACGAGGTCCGGTTGACGGTAGGTCCCCGCTTCGGTTGGCGGCGAGGCGGCCAAGGCGGCGGCTTCTAAGCGTTCGATCGTGTCGACCGGCTTGATTTGAAAGGTCTCGCCATCCCGCGTACCCACTGCTCGCCGAACAAATTTGACTTCCGCCGCTTCGACACTTGTCGCGCGGCCCTCCGCATCGCGAGTAAAGGTCAAGCCTTCTCCGTGGTACAAGCCATAGTCGGGAAACGCAAAGGTGTTCGAATCCAGCTCTTTGAGTGGGTAATAATAAAACCATTCAATCAATGCATACAGTTGGCCGGCCTCTTCGAGGATGTACAACGTGTTGTGGTTCCAGCCATATTCGCCGATCAATCCACGCCAGCGGGCCGGTACTTCGGCCGGCGGTTGGTCGGGTAATCGCGAGAACGTGGAGTCGCCGATTTGGAGGGTGTCGCGGTCGGTCAGCTTGATCTCCGTGCCAAACCCCGTTTCGTCATCAGTCAGGATGCTGCCGGTGTCGGCCGCCGCGCCGAGACGATAGCGGTACGATCCGCGTCGTAGATAGACATCGCCGTTCAGTTCACTGATCCGGACCACCGCATCGTCCGCGTCGGCACTGTAAGATCCGACCAGTTCTTGCGCCCGACCGGGAGGCACCGGGATCGTCGTGCGATAGCTCGGCAACGGCTGGTGATCTTGAGCGGCCAGCATCAATCGCAGTGCATAGTCGCTCAGCCTTCCCACGACACCATTGGTCCCGTCCAAGGATGCCGCGGCGACGACACCCAGTTTCCGCTCTGGTAACGCCTCCAACTGCGTCGAGAAACCATACACCGCACCACCATGCCCCACTTTTTTGTGGCCATCGAGATCGTGGATGCGAAATCCCAATCCGAATCCCTGGGGCTTGCCGTCGGGATCGGTAATCGGTGTGGTCATCAAGGCCAGCGTGGCCGGAGACATGATCTGCGTCGAACCGACCTGGGCATTGTTAAAAAGAGACTTCAGAAAACTCGCCAGGTCGTTCACACTGGCGTACAAGTTACCCGCCGGCCCGGTGCCTAGCAGAAACGTCGGTGCGGCAAATCGGCGGTCGTCATAAGTTCGCATCCACCCGGTTGCCAAGTGCGGTTCGATTCTGGGCGTGACGACAAAGCTGCTATGACGCATCTCCAGCGGAGCAAGAATCGTTTGCCTGACACGCTCTGGATGCGAGACTTCTAACTGCTGCTCCAGAACCGCCCCGACAACCGCCAACGCAGCATTGGAATACTTGGTCTTCGTTTCGGGACGGTAAACGAGTCGCGTATCGTTCAAGCTCGCGACCGTGGCCGCGAGCGTCGGTTCGTCGGGGTCAAAGTAATTTCCCACAGGCGACTCGCGGACCAGTCCCGAGCGATGCGACATCATCTGACGCAGCGTCAGGTTGACGCCGTAAGGATTCTGAGGATGAAAGTCGGGTAGGTATTTGGTGATCGGTGCATCCAAGTCCAATTTGCCTGCTTCGACTAGTTGCAACACCGCAATGTCGGTGAACAATTTGGAGATCGATCCCACGCGATAGACCGTGTCGGCCGTCGCAGGTTGCTTTTCCTCCGCATCCTGATACCCAAACCCGTCGGCCCAGAGAACTCGCTGGTCATCGACTAACGCGATCGAAAAAGCGGGCAACTGTTTAGCCGCCACTTCATGACGAACAGCCGCCGTCAATTTTTCAATCGCTGCCGTGTAGTCGATCGTGTGCGCTGGTGGTTCGGCAGCCAACCCTGCGCAGCAAGCCGCCAAACACCCTAGGCCGGCAATCAGGTTCCGCAGTCGCATCATGATGATTCCCCAGTGGTGAGCAACGCCTCAGTTGCCTAGCATACCCGAACCTCCCGCCGGAAAGGACAAGAAGTGTTCGAATGTCGAACCATGCCTTAACATAATCGACTCGACGTGACCCTGGAGGTTGACGTTGTCCTCCACTCTGCTCCGGTCCCTAAGCAGGTTTGCAGGAATGATTCCACAGAACTCTACTTAGCCGTTTTGGCGATAGCCACGGTTAAATCCAGGAACCGCGGCTATCGCCAAGGCGGCTCATTTAACCGGATGACTCCTGCCTGCTTAGCCGATCCCCGCCCGCCCCTTTTTTCTAACGTGACGAAGAGACGATTCCATGCCGAAATTGGCCGCCTTTCCCAAAGCGTACATGCAGGCCCTCTGCAAAGATGGCACGATGAGTCTTGCCGAATGGTTCCAGCTCGCCACGACGCTGGACGTCGACGGTTTGGAGTTCTACGCCGGTTTTTTGGAACTGGCCGAGCCTGCTAATTGGCCGCGGTTGCGTCAGCAAGTCGAAGACCTGGGGATGGTCATTCCAATGCTTTGTTGCTCACCCGATTTCACGCACCCCGATGCCCGCTTTCGGGAAGCGGAAATCGAAAAACAGAAACGCTGGATCGAGATGACCCATGCGCTCGGCGGTGGCTATTGCCGAGTCCTCAGTGGCCAGCGCCGGCCTGAACTGACAGTCCCCCAAGGCGTTCGCCTAGCCGCCGACAGCATTCAAGTGTGCCTACCCTACGCGCAGCAACATGGCGTGACGTTGATCCTAGAGAATCACTACAAAGACGATTTCTGGGAGTACCCCGAGTTCGCTCAGGCGATGGACGTCTTCTGTGATTTAGTCGCCGCCATCGAACATCCCTGTTTCGGCGTCAACTATGATCCGAGTAACGCTTTTCTGGCTGGAGACGATCCTCTCGAGTTACTCAAACGCGTTTCGGATCGCGTTGTGACGATGCATGCCAGCGACCGCTATCTGTTGGAAGGCACGTTGGCAGATTTGCGAGCCGAAGAGGGCGGTGCGGTCGGTTACGCCAAACGGCTTCGTCATGGCGAAATTGGCAAAGGCTTGAACGATTACGATGCAATCTTTGCGGAACTGAAAAGCAAAGGGTTTGATAGTTGGATCAGCATCGAAGATGGGGTCGACGGTATCGAACAACTGCGCCGTAGTGCCGATTTCCTGCGACAAAAGATCGCTCAGTATTGGCCATAATTGGATTTGTCTTGAGGAGAAATGAACCGTGACCCATTATCGTCTGACCATCGGTGTTTGGCTGTTTCTGTACCTGTGCGGACCGCTTGCCTGGGGGCAGGAAACCGCAACTCCTGCAACCGCGGAACGGTTCCACATCTTTTTGTTGTGGGGACAATCCAACATGGCGGGACGCGGCAAGGTGGAGCCGGCAGACAAAACGCCTCACCCGCGGGTAAAGATGCTGGATCAAGCAGGCGAGTGGCAGCCGGCAAGCGATCCGTTGCATTTCGATAAACCGCGCGCCGTTGGAGTCGGCCCTGGCAAGACGTTTGCAATCGAGTACGCTCAGACGCATCCCGAAGTCACCGTCGGTTTGGTGCCGTGCGCCGCGGGCGGTTCTTCGATTGATAGTTGGACGCCGGGAGGCTACCACTCTCAGACGCAAAGCCATCCCTACGACGATGCGATCTCGCGTGCGCGGATCGCACTCGCTGCGGGGACGCTCAAAGGCATCCTATGGCATCAGGGCGAATCCGATTGCAATGCGAGAAATGCACCGCTGTATGCGGACAAGCTAAAGGGTTTGATCGAACGTTCGCGGCGTGAGCTGTCCGCACCCGATGTGCCGTTCTTCATCGGGCAATTGGGCAACTTTCCGCAGCGGCCATGGAGTACCTACCGCATCGAAGTCGATGCCGCCCAGCAACGCATCGCGCGCGAGGTGCCTCAAGTCGAATTCGTCTCTTCAAAAGGATTGATGCCGAAAGCCGATCAGGTCCACTTCAATGCCGCGTCAGCTCGTGAACTTGGACACCGCTACTTTCTCGCTCTGCAGCGGTGGGAGGAGAAAAACACTCAAGCTTCGGCTGCGGCGGGCGACCGCTCACCAGTGAAAGATTGACGCCGATCCGTTGCATCGACGGCTTTCGCATCACGTTTGCAGAATGCTTAGGATTGTGCGACAAAAAGTGTCGGGTACCTTTTGCGAGGAACTCGCCCTTCGGGTGCTTCGCACAAAAGGTACCCGACACGAATGGTACGGGCATAGGCGACGAGCCACTACCGGCAGTGGCTGATGTCTCTTGCTATCCCTGCCGGTAGTGCCAGCAAATAGTGGCAGCATTTAATGTGCCAGAT
>Ga0102938_10003724_pt1 | contig 11339 bp, 10 predicted proteins | sample SalPonR2_B_D2_MG_FD_84516 | JGI IMG/M metagenome (GOLD analysis project Ga0102938, IMG submission 84516) | Salt pond soil microbial communities from South San Francisco under conditions of wetland restoration - Salt Pond MetaG R2_B_D2_MG | ecosystem: Environmental > Aquatic > Marine >... | reverse complement strand
TGGTCGGGTCGGTCATGCAGATCGGCAAGACCGGGGCGCCTGATGAAAGGCAGTCCCTGACGCAGGTGGGGCAAGGCCCCTGGAGGTGTGGCCGTCCCACGATAGCGGGATATCGTGATTGCGCGGGTTGACGGCGGGCGGCGGGTGCCAGGCCGGGGAATGGACCCTCTGGCGTGGTTGGGCCCCGGATGAGCGGATCAAGCGACCCAGGCAGACCCCGGATTTTGCTGCTGCGCCCGCAAGGAGAAATCCAGACAGAGTTGCTCTGCCACCGTGTCGGTCATCTGGTAGGGGTCGAACGTCGCGCTTGCGGAATAGCGGGACAGGTGCCGCATGGTTTCGGCCGTATGCGCAACGTAGAACATGCTCCATTGATCAAATGATCGAAAATCGATGTCCCGATACCCGATGATTTCAATATCGGTATGTCTGGTGTCCCGGCTGATGATCTGAAACTGGGTGTTGATCGCTGACCGCCCACCTTCGAGAACCTGAAGAAAGCAATTGCTGGTGAACAGCAGCATGCCGGTCAGATTTCTTTCGGGATTGTTCCGTTCGCAGGCCTTGAGAATATCCCGCACGGTTTCCATCGAAGGGTTGATTGGGTGCGAACAGTAGATCAGACGTTGCAGGGTCATGCCGGCTCCATTTTATCAGAAAAACAAATCGTCGATATCATCGGTGGTGTCCGATGCTTCGGCTTGGGTCCATGTTCCGACGTCGGGAAAGGTTTCGGCATGAACTGCCCGCTCTTCTTCCATGGTGTAAAGGTTCCATAAATCGACAAGGACATCCTTGTCCGGCGTGCTGGCGCCCGCGCCCGCGGCACGGAGCTCTTGGGCGACAACCTCCAGCGCATCGGCCAATTCGCCAACGCGGGTCATGGCGGTGCGGAGCCTCTCGACCTGTCCGATGATGTCGTCCATCCGCTCCCCCGCGCGATGACAGAGCGACATGAGTTCATCGTATCGTTCCGAGCCAGACCGAATTTCCAAGCGATATGAAGCCACTGCCTCAGACAGTTCATCGACCCGCTCAAGCAGTTCCGAGTGTGCCTTGGCGCTGCGGGCGCCAAGTCTGTGCATGGCGGATTGGCATCCGTTGACCCCATTGACGCATTGGGTCTCGACCAGCCTCACTTCGGTGTAGAGCGCGGAAAGCGCGCCTCTGGCCGGACCAGCGCGCGCCGCCAGGAGAACAGAGTTGATCGAGGCGTTGGCAACCTGTTCCGCGGATTGTTCAAGTTCTCTGAACCGGGCTTCGGCTTCTTCGTTGGCGGCAATCACGCTTGCGACACTCGATCGCGTTTCCGAGAGTGCATTTCCGACACTCTCCATATCCGCAGAAATGAGATTTGCGGCTTCGCCTCGTTTCGTCAGCGTTTCCCGGATCGTGCCGGCGATTGAACTCCCGAGAAACAGGTCGCTGCCGGCCCGGCCGATGGCGTCAATCGCATTGGCGCAGGCCAGACATTGGGCTGCGGTGCCTTTCATGGCTTCGGCGATGGACACCAGTTGGGCGGCCGCAAGTGTCTGTGCGGTAGGGTCCTCGTGGGTGAGGATTGTCGCCAAATGATCCAGACGTTGTGCGAGGCGGTCGGAGAATTGGACGACCGAGATGAACCCCTTCATCTGCACCCTGCTATCCATCCTGAGGTGATTGGCCTCATCGACGATGACACGGGCAGAGTCCCTTTCCCGCTGCAGCAAGGGCGACGTCTGTCGATCCGCGTCTGCAATGGTCGACACCATTCTGCCAAGGCAGTCAAAGGCGCCTTTGGTGTGGGTTTGCATTTTTTGCCGATCATCAAAAAGGATCCCAAGGCGTGTATGAACTTCCTTGGCATTCTTTTGAATTGCGCTGGCAATAAACGTGAGATCCTGCAAGTAGGAATTTAGCGAGGTGAGGCCGTAGGATCCGGCCGTTGCCCGGGTCAGGGTCTCGATCGCAGACAAGGTCTGGCTTGCACGGGAGATCGCATGAAGACTGTTCCGTGACGTCTGCATTTCCGAAGAGGTGTTGGATGTTTTTTCCATTTCTATGGATTTTTCCAACGTTTCATGCGCAATTTTGGCGCTATTGGCGAGGTCTTTTATGGCCTTGCTTTCATTCCCGCCTGCCTCGGAAAGCTTTGCATAGGAATCGAGATCCGCGTCCATCGCCGAAAGCATGGTGCGCATCGCTCCCAGGCACTCCGTCACCTCGGCAAAGATCTGAATGCCCGCTGCCGCGATGCTTTGCGGATCTGCAAAATTTTCATCAGAATGGACATGTCTTGCACTGCTGCTTGCCAGCTTGGTCGCACCCATGGGTTCCATTCCTTTTTCGGCCTGGATAAGTGAAATCCATGAAAAGTATTACCAATTTCTGAATATATAAAAATTCAGATGACGCAATTGAGGGTATCGTTTTCTTGCCTGAAAGGGGAGACTCATGACATCTGGCGCTGCAGGGGAATGTCAAGGGGCTGATATTCCAAGGGCCGGGAATTGAGTTATGGATCAAAAAGTGGAAACTTTTTATCTTCGCAGTAATCTGGATTTGTCCAATATTGAGAAGGAGAAGGAAAGGGCTGTTCAGTTTGTTTCCGAATTTTTGGGAAAATCTGTCATTTTTGACCTGGAAGACGGGGTCATGACCCAACCATCCCTCCAATTGTTTTTTTCATCGATAAAGGAAATGAAATTGAAAGGTATTCCTGTCTCTCTTGGGCCAATTAGTGAAGGCAGGGTTCCCAATCTTTCAGAGGGTGCCGACGGGGGGATCGCGACATGAGCAAGACCATTCTATCCATCGATGACAGCAAGTCGGTCCGGGACATGGTGCAATTCACGCTCGAACCAGAGGGTTACCGGGTGGTTGGCGCCGAAAACGGCCAGCAGGGGCTGGAGCAACTCATGGCCCATGCTCCGAACCTCGTCATTACGGATCTCAACATGCCGGTGATGGATGGCATCACGTTCATCCAGAAAGCGCGTGCCGTGGCCGCCGGGGCCGGAGTTCCCATCGTCATGCTGACCACGGAAACCGCACCGGAAATGAAGCAGAAGGGCAAGGCCGCTGGCGCCACCGGTTGGATCAACAAACCCTTTGACGCGGACAAGTTGATCGCCGTTACGAAGAAATTGCTGGGGTAGGTCACATGATTGAGCAGGCGGTCGAAGCATTCGTTCAGGAAGCCACGGAGATCCTGGCAACGCTGGAAGATCAGATTCTCTCGCTTGAACATGGCGCGACGCAGCAAAAGGTCGATGAGATTTTCCGCGCCTTGCACACGGTCAAAGGGTCCGGTGCAATGTTCGGCTACACCTGCCTGTCACGGTTCACCCATCATTTCGAAAGCGCCTTCGAATTGGTTCGGGCCGGTAAACTGTCGGTGGACAGCCCGCTGATCGATCTGTGTCTGGCGGCGCGTGATATCATGTCCGAGTTTCTGGCCTTCGACGGTGACAATGCCGGGAGTCGGGAATTGCTGGACTCTGCACGCGTCGCCGAACTGGTCGAGAAATTGGGACGGCTGACTGGTGAGGATGCCGCGTCAGGGATGTCCGTGGGTTCGACCCCAAAGACGGCCGTCGAAGAAATGCGATTGGAGAGAACGCACTACCGGATTTCCTTCGTGCCCGAACCCCATGCGTTGAAAAACGGGATGCGACCCGACCTCTTGATCAAAGAGTTGGCGGAATTGGGCGAAATCTCGGTCCGCTACGATGCTTCGAATGTGCCTGCGCTGTCGGAACTCGATCCGACAGAGGCGTGCCTTGGATATGTCATCACGCTGACGACCACAGCATCGCGATCCACGATTGAGGATGTCTTCATCTTCGCCGATGATGCCGCCCTGACCTTGGAAGAGACGGAGGTCACGGCATCCCTCGTCGCGGACCCGTCATCGCCGATACCTCCGGAGCCGACGACCGGGCAGGAGGAAACCGGCGCGACCGATGCTCGGCCTGCGACCGGCAGTGCCGGTCCGGTTGCCCGCAAGGAGGTCAGATCCGAAAGCATTCGCGTCGCGTCGAGCCGCCTCGATGACATGATGGATTCGCTCGGCGAACTGGTGATCGCTCAGGCCCGGCTGGATGCGGTCGCCCAGGATATCGATGACCCGACGCTGGAAAGCGTGGTCGAGGAAGTCTCCCGGCTGGTCGTCGGGCTGCGTGACGCAACCCTTTCGATCCGCATGCTGCCGATCGAAACGGTGTTCGGCAAATTCAAGCGGGTGGTGCGCGATCTGGCCTCTGATCTTGGCAAGGAAATCCAGTTGATCACCGAAGGTGGCGAGACAGAGGTCGACAAGAACGTGATCGATCGCATCGGAGAGCCGATCGTTCACATGATCCGCAACTCGATCGACCACGGGATCGAGGCTGCGGATGCCCGGGAAGCCGCCGGAAAGAAGCGCATGGGCACGGTGCGCCTGTCCGCACGGCAGGAGGGTGGAGAGATCCTGATCGCGATCGAGGACAATGGTGGTGGTCTGGATACCGACGCCATCCGCGGGCGCGCGATCGAACGCGGGCTGATCCCGGAGGAGAACACGCTCAGCGAACACGACCTTCATCAGCTGATATTCGAGCCGGGGTTTTCCACGGCCAAGGAGGTCACCTCCGTTTCGGGCAGGGGCGTCGGAATGGATGCGGTCAAGACGACGCTGGATGCTCTTGGCGGAACGATAGATGTTTTTGCACGGCAGGGCCGGGGAACACGGGTGATCCTCAGGCTGCCAGTCACCATGGCAATAATTGACGGATTGCGCATCCGGCTCGGCGAGTCGGTTTACGTGATTCCACTTTCGTCGGTCGAGGAATGCGTGGAGCTGTCCGATCACGATGCTGCCCGGCGGAGCGGCCGGTCCGTTCTGGAAATCCGCAATGAGATGGTGCCTTTCCTCGAACTGGAACATCTCTTCGGTCAGTCGGGGGACGGGCAAGCGAAACGGCGGGTGGTGATCGTTCGCGTCGACGGGGCGCGGGTCGGTCTGGTCGTGGACGACATTCTCGGGCAGGGACAGACCGTCATCAAGAGCCTCAGCAGTTTTCACAGCAGCATTCCGGGATTGGGCGGCGCGACGATCCTCGGGGATGGCAGGGTGGCCCTCATCATCGATGTCGCGACGCTTGTCCGCTCTGCCGATGTGCCCCGCGCTGCCTCCGTGAGGAGAGCCGCATGACTGCCGCTACACGTTTTGCGTCAGAGGCAGACCTCTTGCGTGAAGAAGGTCCGCTTCTGGTGTTCCGCCTCGATGAGGAGGCCTTTGCAATCACGGTTACCGCGGTTCACGAAATCCTTGATGTGCAGCCCACGACGCCTGTCCCCAATGCGGATCTGTTCGCGCCCGGCGTCATCAATGTCCGCGGTGTCGTCGTTCCCGTGGTCGATATCAGGCATCGCCTCATGATGGAGCAGGCGACCGATCCGTCCCGCGCCCGGATCATCGTCGTCGAGGTCGTGATCGACGAGACGACGCAAAAGCTCGCCTTCGCGGCAGATACGGTCGAGGACGTGATCGAGGCGGACATCACCCGTGTCGAAAAGGTGCCCGATCTCGGGGCGGTCTGGCCGCAGTCGTATCTGCGTGGCGCTTTTCGTCTGAAGGACGAACTCATCATTCTTTTGAACACGGAAACTCTTTTCCACCCGAAAGCCGCGTCACAAGCGGCTGCCTGAGCCAAGGAGCAGTAAAAATGGCGCTGACAATCAAGGCCAAACTCATCTCTGTTTTCGTCGTCACGATCATGCTGCTCGTCGCATCGAGCTTCATTGCGGTCTGGAAATCGGGTGAGCTTCGAGGCGAGATCGACCATATCGCCGATGAAACCGCGTATCTTCTGGACGAAAGCCTCGCGATGCAGGCGAGCGCCACACGCTCGATGAGCCTGATAAAGAGCTATGTAAATCAGCCCGATCCGCAGATTGCTGCTGAACTGACGGCTGCGGTGGATGCTCGATATGCTGCGGTTTCGGCGCATGAGACGGAGATCATTACCGTCGCCAACAGCACCGAGGCCAAGCGTTACGTATCTGAATTCGATGCGGCTTGGAAATCCTTCAAGGAGGTCGAGGGACGCCTGCGGGAGTTGGCACTGATCAACTCCGAAGCGCGCGCGTTTCAGTTCTACAAGACCGAAAGCCGCCCGGCCTATGCCAAGTTGAAAGCCACGCTGGACGAAGTGGCGCTGATTCTCGCGGACCGGGAGACGGATCCGCGCGCTGCGCGGGCGCTTGGCGACATTGACGATCTCGCGGCGGCCGTCCAGGCGCTTTATGAAGAGCAGATCAACCTGCTGGCAGAAACGGACACCGAGACGATGGCAGATCACCGGACGGCGGCATCCGGGTATCTGGCGGAGATTGATCGCGACATGGCGGCCCTTGGATCCACCCTGACCGGATCGGATGCCCGTCTTGAGGCGTCAATCTCCGAAAGCTGGGAAACCTGGCGCGCGGCCTTTCAAAAGACATTTGACGAGGCCTTCAGAAAGACCGATCAAGCCGCGATCGATCTCTTGAACTACGAGCTTGAACCCGCGTTTCACGCGGCGATTGCCGCAGCGGAAGACATGTCAGCCTATTCACGAAACAATCTGGAAGTAAGTCAGGCCTCCGCCGAAGCCCTCTTCATCAAGGGGCGCAACCTCTTGATCGGGATCAGTGCGATTGCGGTCCTGATCGCAACCGCGGCGGCCACATGGCTGTCCCTTTCGATTTCACGTGGTCTGCACCGGGCTGTCGACGTTGCGCAAAAGGTGGCAATCGGAGACGACAGGGTCGATATCACCACCAGTTCGAGGGACGAAATCGGCAAACTCCTGAACGCCATGAGCGACATGAATACCTCACTCGCGCAGATGGCGGATGTGGCCGACAGGATTGCACAGGGCGATCTTACCGTCGATGCAAAGCGGCGCTCCGACACCGACCGTCTCGGCATATCGCTGGAAAAGATGATCGAAAAGCTGCGTGAGGTGATGGGCGGTGCCAGTGCAAGCGCCTATGGCGTCGCCGATGGGAGCCAGGCCATGAGCGCGACGGCAGATCAGCTCAGCCAGGGGTCGACACAGCAGGCCGCCGCCGCCGAAGAGGCGAGCGCCGCGATGGAACAGATGACGGCGAACATCCGGCAGTCCGCCGATAATGCCGCGCAGACCGAAAAGATCGCGGTGCAGGCCTCGAAAGAAGCGAAGGAAAGCGGTGACGCCGTAGCGGATGCGGTCAACGCGATGAAAACCATCGCCGCAAAAATCAACATCATCCAGGAAATCGCGCGCCAGACCGATCTGCTTGCACTCAATGCCGCGGTCGAGGCGGCCCGGGCCGGCAGCCATGGCAAGGGGTTTGCCGTCGTTGCCTCCGAGGTCCGCAAGCTTGCGGAACGCTCGCAGCAGGCCGCCGGGGAGATCGGCGAACTCTCTTCAAAGACCGTGACCGTAAGCGAGAAGGCCGGGGAGATGTTGCAGCATCTGTTGCCCTCGATCCAGCGGACATCCGACCTCGTGCAGGAGATTTCGGCGGCGACACGCGAACAGAATATCGGGGCCGATCAGATCAATCAGGCGATCCGGGAACTGGATACGGTGATTCAGCAGAACGCCGCGTCTTCGACCGAGGCCGCGTCGGTGTCGCAATCTCTGGCAAGCCAGTCGGACCAGTTGCGTGCCATGATCAGCTATTTCTCCCTCCCGGGGGGGGCTGAGGCATTGAGCGGGCGTGCCGCACGGTCGGCATCCTACCGCCCTGCGCAAAGACCTGCGACCACGACGCCGACCAAGCGGCCCGCGCCGACCGGCAAGAGCGCCCCGACTGCCGAAGGCGGGTTCGATCTGGATCTGGGACCTGAGTCCATCGCCGATTCCGAATTCGAACGGTTCAAGACGGCATCCTGAAACGCGGCCTGGCGCATGCGGAGATACTGGTTATGGGCTTGATGAACAACGACCTGTCCGAATTCGACGCATTGTCGGTGGAAGAGACCGCCGAAAGTGATCAGAATCTGCCGCGCACCCTGGTGACCTTTCGTCTTGGTCCGCAGGTCTTCGCGGTGGACGTGGGCTGGGTGCGCGAAGTCGTGGATATATGTGAAACCGCACCTCTGCCGGGGGCGCCGCACGGTGTCATCGGAATGATCGACCTGAGGGAGGAAACGATCTCGATCATGGATCTGGCGAGCCGCCTGGGCATTCGATCGGCAGAGGGCAAGGATACCAGGATCATCGTGTTCACCTTTGGCGACGACGAGTCCGCCGTATCACTGGGTGTCATCGCGGACCAGGTTCTCCGGGTTTGTGAGATCGACGCGCACGCGCTGGAACCGATGCCGGACACCAAGACCGGCTGGCGCAGTGCGGATATCGAGGGGCTGGTCCGCACGGAGGATGGAAACGCGATGGTGCTGGAGATCGAAAAGATCCTCTGTGCCGGAGCGGACCAGCCTGGAGAATTCGATTTTGGCTGACATGGCGCCATGGACCGGCAAGGCCATGCCGCGGGCATTCACCGAATACAAGATGACGCAGGGGCAATGCAGGTTCTTTTCGGACCTCGCGCTGAAGGTTTCGCGCATCAATATCGACCCCGGCAAGGCGGATTTTCTGCAATTGCGCCTGTCGCGCCGGGTTCGCGCATTGAATCTCGATGGTTTCGAGGCCTACGAATGCCTCCTGAAATCCTCCGAGGGCCGCAAGGAACTGCGCAGTTTCATAGAGGCGCTGACAACCCATACGACCAGTTTTTTCCGGGAAAGACATCAATACGATTGGCTTGAATCCAGCGGGATCGAAATGCTTTCGAAAGATGGCGCCGGGTTTGACCGACCGCTTGTCATCTGGAGCGCGGCCTGCTCCACCGGTGCGGAGCTTTGGTCGGCGGCGATGGTGTTCGCCGATCAGGCCGGCAAGTCCGGCGGCATCCGCAGGTTTTCACTCCTTGGGTCGGACATCTCCCACGCCATTCTCAAGAAGGCCAAGGGCGGCACCTATACAGAGGATGAGATTTCCGGGCTGTCGCCCGAGCGTCGTCAGCGCTACCTGATGCGGTCCCGACAGTTCTTTGCCGACAAGGGCAGTCATTTTTACAGGATCGTTCCCGAGCTGCGGAACATGGCAAATTTTTTCTCTGCCAACCTTACAGAGCATGAAACCCTGCCGCCCATCGTTGCGGACGTCGTGTTCCTGCGCAACGTGTTGATTTATTTCAGGCCGGACATGCAGGCCCAGGCCATTGAGGGCGTCGTGGCCAAGATGCATCCGGGCGCCGTTCTGCTGACCGGACATGCCGAAGCCATCCCCTCTCATCCGTTATTGAAGGCCATCGGACCTTCGATCTATCGCAAGGAGTGAGCCATGGCGCTCGATGTTCCCCGGCCTCCCTACAAGGTCCTCGTTGTCGATGACAGCGCGGTCGTGCGGCAGGCGATCCAGAAGATCCTCGACGCCGATCCCGATCTCGAGGTCATCGCGGTGGCCTCGGATCCTCTGGTCGCTGCGGATCGCATCCGAAAGCAGCTACCTGATGTCATCACGCTGGACGTCGAAATGCCCCGGATGGATGGCCTCACCTTCCTGCGCCGCCTGATGGCGCAGAAACCCATTCCGGTCGTCGTCTGTTCGACCCTTGTGGGAGAAAACAGCGAGACTCTTTCCAATGCGCTGGAGGCGGGTGCCGTCGATATCGTGCTGAAGCCGGAATTGGGCGTGAAAGAGTTTTTCGAGGAAAGCTGCACAAGACTGCGGGACACCGTAAAGGCGGCAGCTCAGGCCCGGATGGGGGCATTGCGGCCTGCGCGCAAGATCGAAAAGAAGTTGAATCCGGATGCGGTTCTGCCTCCGCCGACCAGCCGCGCAATGGCCCGCACGACGGAAAGGATCGTGGCAATCGGCGCCTCCACCGGCGGCACCGAGGCCTTGCGCGTCATTCTGGAGGATCTGCCGCATGATTGTCCACCGGTGGTGATCGTCCAGCATATGCCGGAGACGTTCACAGCCGCTTTTGCACGGCGGCTGGACGGCCTGTGTGCCGTCACGGTGAAAGAAGCGCGGACCGGGGACCGCATGTTGCGGGGGCATGTGCTGATCGCGCCGGGAAACAAGCATACGCTTTTGACTCGGAGCGGTGCCAACTACGCTGTCGAGGTGAAGGACGGGCCGCTGGTATCGCGTCACAGGCCGTCCGTGGATGTGTTGTTTCGGTCTGTCGCGCGAACGGCCGGGAAGAATGCGATCGGTGTGATCATGACGGGCATGGGCGACGACGGTGCGATCGGGTTGAAGGAAATGCGCGAGGCCGGCGCGCCGACGCTTGGTCAGGACGAAGCCTCCTGCGTGGTTTACGGGATGCCGAAGGAAGCGATGAAGGCGGGCAGCGTCGAGACGGAACTGCCCCTGTCCAGCCTTGCGGCGGCGATATTGCGGTTGTCGCAACGCGCGCAATAAGGGCGGTGGCCCATCGGATCGGGCAAGCGTCACCGCGGCCGGAGCAGGGCGTGTCTGCGCACACGGCCCGGCATCTTCGGGCCATTGTGGGATGGCGGCCGCAAGTCCTATGACGGGACCTGCGTGCTGGGGAAACATGCCTGACGGTGTGACAAGAGGTTTAACGGTGCTGCCTGCGGAACGGTTAGCACGCAGACCTGTGCACCCAGTGGCCGGACCCCGTCACACCGAGCGTAGTCAGGTTTGGATCGGGGCTTCCCCAAAAGAGGGCGACATGCACGAGGGCCGTCAGGCCCATGCCCGGCGCGGGCATGGCCACAGCCCTTGCGGCCTCAGTCCTCGTGGATCCCGTCCGCGGTGAAGGCGCCGCCTTGATAGACCACATCCGGTGCATCGGCGGGAAACTTGGCCAGCTCGGCATCCAGTTTCGGCCGAAACGCTTCGGAGTTGTCCTCGGGGCGCCAGCCAAGCCAGGCCACCTGGCGGTTGTCCCACCAGACCGTGTCGTTGTCGGACACGCCGTAGATGACCGGACAGCCAAGATGGGGCACATCGAACACCCGTTCGATCAGCCCGGCGAAATCGCTGAAAGACATCCAGGATGACAGCATCCGGTGGCTTTTGGGCGCGTCAAAGGACGACCCGATGCGGACCACCGCCGTCTCGACCCCGAACTTGTTCCAATAGGTGCTGGCCATCATCTCGCCAAAGACCTTGGACACGCCATAAAGACCGTCCGGCTGCGGGTATACCGTGTTGTCGATCACCTGATCCTGCCGGTAGAATCCCACTGCGTGGTTCGACGAGGCAAAGACGATCCGGGGCTTGCCTTGCTTGCGCGCGGCTTCGTAGAGGTTGAAGACGCCTTCGATATTGGCATCGCGGATCACCTCCCATTTGTCCTCGATC
>Ga0102938_10003723_pt1 | contig 11340 bp, 10 predicted proteins | sample SalPonR2_B_D2_MG_FD_84516 | JGI IMG/M metagenome (GOLD analysis project Ga0102938, IMG submission 84516) | Salt pond soil microbial communities from South San Francisco under conditions of wetland restoration - Salt Pond MetaG R2_B_D2_MG | ecosystem: Environmental > Aquatic > Marine >... | reverse complement strand
TGATATTCTTACAAAAGTCGATCGTGCCGCAATGGCAAATTCTCTCGAAACACGCGTCCCGATGCTAGATCAACGCGTTGTCGAATTCGCCTGGACATTACCGCTTGGCATGAAGATCAGAGGCAATCAAGGCAAGCGGGTTTTGCGGAATGTCCTCGGGCACCATATACCCCGGACGCTCACGGAACGTCCGAAGGCGGGATTCAGCGTTCCCTTGGACGCGTGGCTGCGCGGACCGCTAAAGTCGTGGGCAAACGAATTACTCGATGCGCAAAAAATTGACAGTCAAGGATTCTTAAGGTCACAGCCCATAGCTGAGAAATGGGCTGAACATCTCAGTGGAAAACATAACTGGGCAACGCAGATTTGGGGTATACTGATGTTCCAAGCTTGGCTAGAGGAAAATAATACAAGTTTCTGTGTAAATGAATAATACAATGACAATGAGTAAAATTATAAAATTTTATTCAATTTTTATTCTATCTCTGTTAATGCTATTTTTAGGCATTCAGATATCAGGGCTTGAACAATTAATGTTGGAATTTAGTAGGTTTACATTATTGACAATTGTCGCAGTATTTTTCTGTTTTTCTATAAATTTGTTTATTGTTGCGTTGCGACTATATAAAATTCTGCAATTTTTTGCAATACCAATACCATACAGTGTTTCGATGAAGGCAAGCATCCAAGGACATTTTGCATCATTATTTTTTACTTCGCTTTTTGGTCAAGTTGCAGGCCGACAATCAGTATTGAGGCACCATGGAACGCCTGCGATATTTGTCGCATCATTGACGGCGATAGAACGTATCGTATTATTTCTCGTAAGCGGTATATTGGGTTTGCTTGGTGCCGCTTGGATATTTGATAATAAGGAGATAGGCAATTTTCTGGTTCGGGTATCTTTATTTGAAATCGCGCTGGTCATTGTCCTCAGTTTTCTTGCTAGCCTTTGGTTTGGTAGATCGCATTTCGAGTCCCGACTCTTTGCAGGTTTGCTTTCGGTACGAATGATGAACAAATTCTTGCGGGTGGCCGCAATTTCCTTTTTTGCCCAAATGTTCGTGCTCCTCGCTTTCGTAGCAGGTGCCTATGGTCTCAACGCTGAAATCGGCTTCTGGAATCTTCTCGCTGCCGCAGCCGTGACGAGTTTTGCGGCCAGTTTACCCATTTCCGTCAATGGCTGGGGTGTTCGTGAAATAACGGCGATGTTTGCCTTTGGCCAAATCGGTATGCCCGCGTCGTCGGCGTTGGCCGTTTCAATATTGGTGGGACTGTGTTCGACCGCTGTCGTCCTGGCTGCATGGCCTTATGCCTTCTCAGAAGCCAAAAATGGTTCTTTTAACAAAGAACAAATCTATCTTGAAGGAAATAAAATAACAATTGAAAAAATTGCAAGCTGGGGGATTGTGACTGCTGCTTCCGTTCTGGTTTTTTTCCAATTCTATATTCCATTGCGCGAAGGAAACATAAATCTCAACCTTGCTGACCCCTTCGCTATTCTAGCTCTTTCGGCTGTTGTAGTTCACGGGGTATTCACTCGACAAGTTCCTGAATGGAAAATCGAATACTGTAATATAATAATTTTTGTTATAGGTGTATTGCTTTTCGTTGCCTTCATTAATGGCTTCAAGACAATCGGCTTTACGCAATGGGCGCTTGTTGGGCGCCTTATGGGCTGGTTAGTATTGCTTGGATATTTAAGTATTGGTGTGATCGCGGTATCGTATTTGGGCAGACAGGGCATCTGGCGTGTCGTGGAGACATTGGTTGCCACTGCGGTCGTCGTGATCCTGTTTCATGCACTGATGCGCTGGATAACGATTTCCGGCTGGTATGAAATTGGAAGTATCAACCTCAATTTCGAAGCGTATTCTGCCAACCGAAACGCGTTTGCGTTTCAGCTTCTTACCTGTTCCGTGTTACTTCTTGCATTCGCATCGAGAAAGAAGGCTCTGCACGGCATCGTCGCCCTCGGACGGTTGCAACTACCCAGAGATCATTTCTTAGCTGCAGCGCACGGGGTCATTTTGGCAGGTCTTGTTTTCACCGCATCAAGAGCAGGGATTGTCACCGGATTGATCGTGTTCGTGCTTGCCGGGATCGGCGGCTTTGTGGATCGAAGGCTCCTGTTCAGGAGCGCAATCTATGCTGCAACGGTATGGGGATTTTTTGTCTTTGCGCTACCACTTGCTACCCACGTGGTGACCAGCAGTGGCGTAACAGAAAGAGGACCTGTTCAATCTGCTGGCCAGACCCAGAGTCCGTTTTCGGACGCAGCCAGTAACCAGGAGCGCTGGGAAACACTGCGTCGGGGAATCGAATTGTGGCGCGAATCGCCACTGTTTGGGCAGGGACTTGGGGTCTTCATCGAGAAGAGTTCCGAGTGGTCTCGCGAGCCAATCGTGATTCACAGTACGCCAGTGTGGATTCTTGCCGAATTTGGCTTGTTGGGAGCTATTATATTTTTCGGAATTTTCTGCTGGCTCGTTTTTCGGTCAATCAAAATTGGATTCGTCGATCCAGGAATTCGGGCAATGATTATGCTGTTCGGTGTTTTCCTGATTTTTGGTTTGGTGCACGAAATTTTTTATCAGAGAATATTCTGGCTCGCCCTGGGTATATGTCTCGCCTTGCCGATTCAGAGTCGATTGAGAAACTATGGCGTGAACTCATAGCTAAGCGCAACAATACAGCTTTTTAGAATCTGATCGTAAAATGTCGAAACTGGGTAAGCCTATTTTCGATACAACCTGATAGTTAGATTTTGAATTTTTTCGTCTGAAAATTCGGATCGAGCGATAATTAATCCTTCTCGCGCGTAATCTTCGCGCAACTGCTCATCGGTTGCCAGCGTGAAGATGGCGTCGGCCAACGCACGCGGATTGCGGGGTGGGACCAGCAAGGCGTTCCTCCCGGCAATCGCGATTTCTCGATTCCCCGGAACATCTGTCGCGACGATTGCCCGACCGCAAGCCGCAGCCTCGAGCAACGACTTCGGGAGCCCCTCGCCTCCGTGCGACGCAAGCACGGCGAGATGACTTCGTGCCCAGATTGTCGTGATGTCGTCCCTTTCACCGAGCCATTCGATCGTTGGTTCCCGCGCCCATTCTTCGAGCGTCGCGTGGCTGATCGAGGATGCGTTGTCTCCATCGGGCGCCCCAACCAGCAATAGCCGGTGTTGCAGATTGCGGGTATGCAGGATTTTCGATGCCTCGACGACGTCTCCGACACCCTTGATCGCTAGCATGCGGCAGACCACAGCAAGTGTGAACGGACCGCCTGTCGGCTCTGGAGCAGGCGTGAATTTCTGGATGTCGATGCCGGCACCGCGGATCAGTGCCGAATCAGCCTGCCTGATCGCACCGGCTCGCGCGAGGGCCCGTTTATCGTCACTGTTCTGGAACAGATATGTCGAACCGGGGTGATCCGCCCCTAGACGCAACGCAGTTACGATCAAACGGCGCGTTAGGCGTGCGCGCACGGAGCTCGACGCGAATGCGTAGCCCAGCCCGGTGACGGCATTGATTATCCGCGGTACGCCGGCGATCCGGCTGGCTATTGATCCGAACAAAATGGATTTCAGCGCCACATTGTGCACGATCGAAGGTCTCACGCGCCTCAAGAGACGATAAAGGGCCAAGACCGCCACCATATTGCGAAGCACCCCGTCGGATCGCGTCCACGCGATAGGGTGCACAACGATACCCGCCTCGCGGATCTTGGAAGCGGCCGCACCGGTACGGCAAGCAACATGGACTTTGTAGCCGGCATCCATGGCAGCTTTTGCCAATTGCAGTCGGTGCGAGACGAAATACCAGTCTTCCGTGACGATGAAGAGCAGAACAAGACGCGTGTTACGCCGTTGACGGATATCCCCGTCCTCGGGATTTTTCAGAGCGATTGTTCCCGGTAGTCCATTATTGATCCGCATCATAGTTTCCGCGCGTCGAGACTAAAGCCGCTCCCCGACAACTTTGGGAAGATTCTTCTATTGTATTAACTAGTTTTAGTATTAAAAAGAGTTGATTAACTGCGGTTGGGCCGTCACCCAATTGAACCGCATCACCCAATTCCTTCAGTGCGCCGGCCAATGCATGCAATTCGACACGCTGTGGTGATGCGACGAATACGCCATCTACGTCCAATGCTTCAAATTTCTCTGAAGGATCGAAAAGCTCTTCAAACAGCTTCTCACCGGGCCGCAAACCAGTGAAACTAATCTCGATGTCCTGTTCCGGTCGCAGGCCCGCGAGGACAATCATGCTCCGCGCAAGATCCACGATGCGTACCGGCTGCCCCATATCCAGCACCATGATTCGACCGCGGATCCGGTGGTCTTCAATACCTGTCGCAGCAGCTTGCAGTACGAGCTGGGTGGCTTCCGGAATCGTCATGAAGTACCGTTTCATCTCGCGATGCGTCACCGTCACTGGACCGCCCGCCAGAATCTGCCGGCGGAAAAGCGGGACGACGGAGCCCGTCGATCCGATCACATTGCCGAAGCGCACCGTCACGAAACGGGTTTTCGATTCCGCGACATCCCGTGCCTGACAATAGAGCTCGGCGACGCGCTTGGAGGCGCCCATGGTACTGGTCGGGCGTATGGCCTTGTCTGTCGAAATCATCACGAACGCATCAACGCCTGCCGCCACGGCGGCGTCAGCGAGATTACGGGTGCCGAAGACATTCGTCGCGATGCCATCGCATGGATTGGCCTCGATTAGCGGCACATGCTTGCGCGCTGCAGCATGGAAAATGACCGAGGGTCCGGCCTCCGATACAAGGCGCCGAATCTGTTCTGCATCACGCACATCGCCGAGAACAGCGGCACGGGACAGTCCCGGACAATCCCGAGCAATCTCATGATCGATTTCGTAGAGCGCATATTCCGATAGATCGAAAAGGATCAGATGCTTCGGACCGTGGCGGGCAACTTGCCTGACGATTTCCGAACCGATACTGCCACCCGCACCGGTGACGAGGATCACCCGATCGCGAATGAGATTTTCGATATTCTCGATCGCCAGCTTGACACTCGGCCGACTGAGCAGGTCTTCAAGCGTCAGTTCCGCGAGATCAGGCTCCATGCCGGTGAGAGGCCTGGAGACAACGCGGCGCAAAGGCAGCTGCAATTCGGTTGCTGTCTGCAGCAGTGCCGCCCAGTCTCCCAAGAAACTCGGTGAGGCCAGCACGAGTGCATTGATGCTGGTACCCGCTCGAGCTATTCGGGGAACGATGTCCGAGAGCTCTCCAACGTCACCGACCACCGGGACACCCCGGACACGTCGCCCGCTCTTGCCCGGCTTGGTATCGACAATACCGTGAACGCGGTAACGCGTGCTGTTTTCGAGGCCGTAGCTGCGAATGACCTGGTCTGCATCGTTGACCGTGCCCACGATCAGTATGTCTTCGCGGGGGCGATCCGCCAGATCACGCGGTCTTATCCCCGTCAATCCACCATCCTTGAAGGCGCGATAGGCAAGCCGAGGGGCGCCAATGAGAACGATCATCACGAACCAGGTGATCGGGAGCGCCGTTCGCGGAAACCCTTCCAGACGCGTGATACCAAACAGCAGCAGGAAGTAGATTACGATTGAAACCGTCGCGCCGAGGACGATGGTCCGCAAATCGGTGATGGACGCAAAGCGCCACATGCCCCGACCGAGGCCGACGATCTGGAACACCACAAAGCAGGTGGCGGCAAACAAAAATAACCACAGCCAAAGCTGATCGACCAGCCAGACATCGTCGCCATAGCGTGCGATCAACGCGATCAGCAACGCACCAACCGCCATGACGACATCATGGGTAGACGCGAGCAGGTTTTTCCAGGAGAGGGACGCCTTTCCCCTGAGGATACGCATTTCGGCGGGTTCCCAATTGCCAATATGACGGCTGCATTATCACGCAGGGGGGGAAGCGTAAAGCTGGCAACCCCGGTGACCTTGCTGTCGCAGGGGGCGGGGCTGTCAGATGGGCGGGTGGACGGGATCAGGCTGGCATGGTGCCGGAGGCGATATCCATCCGCCCCAACGCCTCCAGCCCCTCGCGCGTCGTCTGTGCCGGCACCCAGCCCGTCGCGGCGAGAGCTGTTGGCGCCAAAATGAGTGATCCGGTCAGACGCTCCGCCATCTCCGCCTTGCCGGCAAGGCGCAAACCTTTGTCCAGCATCGCGGGCGACACCGGGATCAGCCCAGGGCCGCGCCCCAGACCCGATCGATAGGCGGTGATGATCTCCGCAAGCGAAACCGGCTGCGGATCGCTGACCAGAAAGGCGCGATTCGGGGATTCGTCCAGCGTCATGACATGGGCAATCGCGCCGGCGAGCGTCTCCAGCCCAACCAGCGAGCGCTTGGACTGGAACCCACCAAACGGCAGCGGCCAGGGTTTGCGGGCGAGCCCGAACAGGGCAGCCAGATTGCCCTTGACGCCGGGTCCATAAACCAGAGCCGGGCGCAGGGCGGAAAACGGGATGCCGGTCTCGGCCAACGCCGCTTCAGCCTCCAGCTTGGAGCGGCCGTACGGATCGGTTGGACGGGGGATATCGTCGTCGCCGACGGGTGCTTCGGATACGGGCCCGCATTGTGCCCGTACCGAGGAGAGAAAGACGAAGCGTTTTACTCCCGCCTGTCGGGCCGCGATCGCCAGCGCCCGCGCCGCGTCGCGATTGACCGTGCGGTAATCATCTTCGGGGCGCCCAGACATCGCATGGGCGATGCCGGCGGAGTGGATGACGTAATCGACGCCGCGCATGGCCTCGTTCAGATTGATCGGGCAAGCGAGATCACCGATCAGGACTTGTTCCCCCGTGGTGAATTCCGGCACGGGTCGACGAAGCAGAATCCGCAGACGATAGCCGCGCCGGGACAGATCTGCCATCAGATGGCGCCCGACGAAACCCGTTGCGCCAGTGAGCGCGATCAAGGGTCTTTTGTGCGTTTCCAAAGCGCGTCCTCAGCCGGATCGATGTTTTCCGTAAATACCCTGTCGCCCATGCTCGCGTTTTTGGCAGAGGATGCGATGCGTATCATGCGCCACCCACAAGAAGCGTCTCGAACGCGATGCGGCTTGGACCAGGACTCGATCGGACACGAAACGCCCTCGCCCCGCACATATGCGATATCATCGCGAATACCGATCGCCCAGCCCTGCATGGAGATTACGAACGGTTGAAACTCTACAAAAAGAACAAAACAGGATCATGCCATATCCTGCCGTCAGCCATGCTTTGCCCCGACGGCTTCCCGGTCAGTGGCTTGTTCCGTTGCCTGCGTCCCGGCAAAGGTCTCGGCGATGCGCACGAGATCATCGATCAGCCGTTCGTTTTCCATTCTTGAAATCGCAACCAAAAGCTTTTCGACCCTCGGATCGGCAAGCAGGGCATCGTTCATGTCGCTCGTGTTATCATGCTCGGCCGTGTCGTCGTAGAAGAAGGTGATCGGCTGCTCTGTGGCGCGTGCCACTTCAAACAAACGCGCAGCCCCGATCCGGTCGCTGCCGTTTTCATATTTCTGGATCTGCTGGTAGGTGACCCCGACGGCATTGCCGAGGGTCGTCTGGCTGAATTTCATGCGCTTGCGGGCAAGGCGAACCCGTTCGCCGCTAATCCTGTCGGTTTGTGTCGGGGTGCGTGCGGGCATCTGCCAATCCCATTCTCAGTTGTTTTCTGGTTCTAGCTGTGATCTTTCCAAGGCGCAACTCTCAATCACGTTTCTCTTGCAGTCAGCATTTGCAGGACCCGCCATCCGCGCAGCCCGATCACGCGGGAGGAGACGGCCCGCATTTGTTGCGCCTCCAAAGCTTATTCAGCCGCGTTCCTGCATTGTCACGACCATGATCCCGGATGCACCGATGCCGCGATGCCCGGCACCCTTGGAAAAACTGCCAGGTCTCACCGGAGTATGTCCGGCGTCTTTGCACACATGCTCCAGTATGCACTTCCGCGATCATATCCGGAATACGGCTATCCGGAGAGCAGCGCGTATCGGCTCAGGGCACAGATACTGTTGGCGAGGTGGCGAAGTGGCATTGAGGGCTCAGGAACGCATACTTCCCGCCTGGTCGCTGCTCGACGAGGCTTCGCTGGAGGGGTTGCTTGGGCCAGGGCCTGCGATCTCCATCGTCGATCATGCAGCGCCACACCGCACCGAGGCGCCCTTGGTTGCGCTGATCCGGCTTTTGATTGTGCGGGCCATCGCCGAAAAGGGGCTTGCCCTGACGGGGAAAGGCAACCTTTCACGCGCCGATGTTGCAGCTCTCTTTGCTGAGCTCGACTGGCCCGGTTTCGACAAGGAGACGACGCTTGCGCTCAACAAGGTCCTGAACGAGCAAGACGCCTTTCCAATCCGTATTGCGCGCATTGTCGCTCAGGAGAGCGCTCCTGCGCCGGCACAAGGGCCGGTTTCTCGCGACGAACGGCGCAAAAGTCCTGATCGGGCCGGGCCAGCAGACAGCCCTGTATCGCGTGGTTTTCGAAACGAGCTATGGCCGAATCTAGGTGACGGTGTTTGAGAAGGCGGCGTATCGTGGCGGGTGCTGAAGCCTGCCAGAACTTCCAAAAGGAACGATACGCCTATGAATGATGATAGCACGATCACCCCGCTGCATCAGCCCGGATCTGTCGAGGATCCACTGACCGCGATCGCCCGGGACGGGGCCCGCCGGATGCTGGCCGCCGCACTTCGGGCCGAAGCGGATGCTTTCGTTGCTCAGCATGCCGAAGAGACTCTTCCGGATGGGCGTCAGCGCGTTGTCCGGCACGGGTACGGGCCGGAGCGCAGCATTCAGACCGGGATCGGTGCGCTGGATGTGCAGCGCCCGAAAGTCCGCGACCGGGCCACCGACATGCCCGCCGAGAAGAAGGTCCGCTTCACCTCCAACATCCTTCCGAAATGGGCGCGGCGTTCGAAGAGCCTCGATGCCCTGCTGCCGGTGCTCTATTTGCGTGGAATTTCCACCGGCGATTTCCAGGAAGCTTTGTCCGCGTTGCTCGGAGCAGATGCGCCGAACCTGTCGCCCGGCGTCATCTCCCGTCTGACGGGAGACTGGCAGCAGGAATATGATCGCTGGCAACGCCGTGATCTCTCGGCGCGGCGGTATGTCTATATCTGGGCCGACGGCGTCTATCTGCAGGCCCGGATGGAGGCCCAGGCCAAGTGCATACTGGTCATTCTCGGGGCCACGCCGGAAGGGAAGAAGGAGCTCGTAGGCTTCCAGGTTGGCGTGCGTGAGAGCACGCAGAGTTGGCGCGAGCTGTTGGTCGACATCAAGGCTCGCGGCATCAAGGTGCCGCCCGAGATCGCCGTGGGCGATGGTGCCATGGGGTTCTGGAAGGCGCTCGACGAGGTCTTCCCTGGAACGTGCCATCAAAGATGCTGATGGATTGGATGCCCCCTCCCAACGGCATCACAATGTGCCAACGTGATGATCTGAAGGTCATTCACGAGAGGAGAGAGCATCCATGGACGACATTAGCATCATCGGCCTTGACCTCGCAAAGCGGGTCTTCCAGGCGCACGGCGCGCGAGCGGACGGTAGCGTCGGCTTCCGCAAGAAGCTGGGTCGCTCGCAGGTTCTCGGCTTCTTTGCCAAGCAGCCGCGCTGCATCGTTGCTATGGAAGCGTGTGCGACGGCCCACGAGTGGGGCCGCGCGATCGGCGAGCTCGGTCACGAGGTCCGCCTGATCCCGCCGATCTACGTCAAGCCGTTCGTCAAGCGGCAGAAGAACGACGCGGCCGACGCAGAGGCGATAGCCGAGGCGGCGGGGCGCCCGACCATGCGCTTCGTCGCGGTCAAATCCGAGGCGCAGCAGGCGAAGGCGATGGCTTTCCGGACGCGGGACCTCCTCGTCGGGCAGCGCACGCAGCTCATCAACGCACTGCGGGGCCACCTCGCCGAGCACGGCCTCATAGCGCCGCAGGGGCCGGCTCATGTCAAGGTGCTGGCGGACGCGCTGGAGGCAGCCGGCTCGCGTCTCGAGACGCTCGTGATCGAGCTGGGGCGCCTCTATCTCGAGCAGATCGAACTGCTCTCCGGCAGGATCGCGGATCTCGACAAGGTGCTGAAGCGCGAAGCGGCGCGGGAAGAAGAAACCGCACGACTGATGACCATGCCTGGCGTGGGCCCGCTGACTGCGATGGCGGTCCAGACCTTCGCCCCGCCGATGGAGACGTTCAGGCGTGGACGCGACTTCGCAGCCTGGACGGGGCTCGTCCCTGTCCAGCGATCGACCGGCGGGAAGCAGATCCTCGGACGAACGTCCAAGATGGGGCAACGCGATATACGGCGCCTCCTGATTATCGGCGCGATGTCGGTGGTCCGCTGGGCCGTCAGGAAGGGCGCGCCAGAAGGCAGCTGGCTTGCACGCATGCTGGCCCGCAAGCCACGCATGCTCGTCGCCATCGCGCTCGCCAACAAGATGGCGCGCGGGATCTGGGCGATGTCGACGCGGGGAGAGAACTTCAGGGGGCCGGTCGCCGCGGTCTGATGACGACATCAGTCGAGGCAGCCGGGCCGTTTGGCGTGTGAGGAGGTCGACAGCAAGGTAAGGGCAAACGATCGGTCAGATCGGGATCGAGAAAAGCATTTGAACCCAAAGAGCCTCGAGCTCGCGATGCTGATGTGCACTCGATCCGCGTATCTCCATACCGGCCCGCGGTCTGTTCAGAGCCGCATCTCAAGGCCTGATACATGACCGCACCCGATCACGCGCTTGAACCGAGCAGAAACCTCTTGCACGAACGGGGGCATCCATACATGGGTGCACGTCCGTCGCCGCTTCGTGAAGCGCCTGGAGAACGACGGCTCCCCGATCGCCGAAGAGATGCTCAAGCGCATCGCCCTGATCTACCGGGTCGAGAAGGAGGTGCGCGGACAGGATCCGGAAATCCGCCTCAAGGCACGCCGGGCGCACACGGCGCCGGTCATCGAAGCCCTGAAACCCTGGCTGGAGACCCAGCTCTCACGCATTCCGCCGAAATCCCGTCTTGCCGAGGATATCCGCTACACACTCGGCCTGTGGCCGGGACTGACCCGCTTCCTCGAAGACGGCACGCTGGAGCCGGATACCAATCCGGTCGAGAACCAGATCAGGCCGGTCGCCCTGACGAGAAAGAATGCGCTCTTTGCCGGAAACGAAATCGGTGCGGAGAACTGGGCCATGCTCGCCTCACTGGTCGCCACCTGCAAGATGTCCGACATAAACCCGATCGATTATCTGACCGCGACCCTGCAAGCCATCCTCGACGGCCATCCCCAGAACCGCATCGAAGAATTGATGCCTTGGAACTTCGCCGAAAAGGCAAGCCTCGCCGCATAGGTGACGCTCGTCGCGCTTAC
>Ga0102938_10003721_pt1 | contig 11341 bp, 9 predicted proteins | sample SalPonR2_B_D2_MG_FD_84516 | JGI IMG/M metagenome (GOLD analysis project Ga0102938, IMG submission 84516) | Salt pond soil microbial communities from South San Francisco under conditions of wetland restoration - Salt Pond MetaG R2_B_D2_MG | ecosystem: Environmental > Aquatic > Marine > Intertidal... | reverse complement strand
GTCGTTGTGGGCCCGTGCCATGCGCGCCGTGTACAGGCAGTTGCACAGCGCCGCACGCACACCGCGCACCTTGTTGGCGGCGAGCTGCTCGCCCTGGCCGCTGCCGCCGAGCACGATGCCGAAGTCGGCATCACCATCGCGCACGGTACGACCCACGCCGGCGCAGATGGCGGGGTAGTCGACGGACTCGGACGAGACGGTGCCCTGGTCGTCGACGTCGAACCCCTGCTCGCGGAGCCGGGCCGCCAGATGCTGTTTGAGGAGGTAACCGGCGTGGTCGGATCCGATGGCGATACGGGTCATCGTGGAGCGAGTGTACGACGACCGGCCGCTGCGATGCAGTGACGAAACGTCCGTCACATCGCGGCCCGCCGCCTTCGCTTGTGGCGGCTGCCGCCGTCGTTCCTATGGTGACGCCCCGTGACCCTCGACCCCCGCACCCCCGTGATCGTCGGCGTCGGCCAGTCCCTCGACCGTGAGAGCTCTCTCGACCGGCCCGTCGACGCGCTCGAACTGATGGAGCATGCCGTCCTCGCAGCCGCCGGTGACGCCGGCCTCGACGGGCCACCCGGAGCCGACTCGGTGCGGGTGGTGGGCCTGCTGTCGTGGCGCTACGGCAACCCGTCGCGCCTGCTCTCCGACCGGCTCGGGATCGACCCGGACGAGGTGGCGGTCACCACGTGGGGTGGCAACAGCCCGCAGGCGCTGGTGAACCGCACGTCGCTCGACATCCTGGCCGGACACCTCGACGTGGCCGTCCTGGCGGGCGGCGAAGCGTGGCGAACCCGGATGCGAGCCCGCAAGGAGGGCGTGGAACTCGCCTGGCCACGGGCCGATCCGGCCGACGAGCCGACCGTGATCGGCGACGACTTCACGATGAGCCTCCAGGACGAGATCGATCGCGGCATCGTGATGCCGGTGCAGGTGTACCCGATGTTCGAGTCGGCGATCCGGGCCGCGGCAGGACGGTCGGTCGACGACCACCGCCGGCATCTGGGGCACCTCTACGCCGGCCTCAGCGAGGTGGCTGCCGGTAACCCCCACGCCTGGTCCCGCGCCGCCAGGACGGCCGAGGAGATCACCACCGTCACCGAGTCCAACCGGATGATCGGCCTTCCCTACCCGAAGCTGATGAACTCCAACAACGACGTCGACATGGCCGCTGCGGTGATCATGTGCTCGGTGGAGGCGGCCCGGCGACTCGGTGTGCCGGAGGACCGCTGGGTGTTCCCGCTGTCGGGTGCGGACTGCCAGGAGCACAACTTCGTGTCGCATCGCGATTCGTTCCACCGCACGCCTGCGATCGAGATCGGCGGTGCCGCTGCGCTCGAACTGGCCGGCGTGGAGATCGACGACGTGTCGGTGATCGACCTCTACTCCTGCTTTCCGTCGGCCGTCGAACTCGGCGCACAGTCACTCGGCGTCGACGTCACTGCCCGGCAGTGGTCGCGCACCGGCGGGCTCGCGTTCGCCGGGGGCCCATGGAACAACTACGTGATGCACGCCATCGCCACGGTGGTGGAGGACCTGCGCGAGCGTCCGGGCGAACACGGGCTGGTGTGGGCGAACGGAGGGCTCGCCACGAAGCACTCGTTCGGGGTGTACTCGACGGCCCCGCCCGCGCACGGTTTCCGCCACGCCGATCCGCAGGCGGAGATCGACGCACTCCCGCGCCGGGACCTCGCCGCCCCCGCCGACGCCGCCGGCGCCGCCACCGTCGAGTCGTACACCGTGATGTTCGGGCGCGACGGCGAGCCGGAGCGGGCGATCACCTCGTCGATCCTCGACGACGGGCGCCGCGCCTGGGGAACCGCGGACGACGTCGAGGTCACCACGGCGATGACCGACGGCGAGTGGGTGGGCCGCGAGATCGTCCTCGACGACGCCGGCACCATCCACCTCCCCTGAGAGTCGGAAACCCCCGAAACCCGAAACCCGAAACCCGAAAAATGCCCGATTCGTAGCACGTGGCGCTACGAACGAGGCATTTTTCGGGTTGCGGCGACGGTCAGCTGTCGACGACGTCGTTGCCGGCGAGCGTGCCCTGATCCGGGCAGTTGTCGGAGAGGTACTGCTCGGTCGCCGGAGCCTCTGCGCCGGTGACGAGGCTGGGGTCCTGCGAGATGGGTGGCACCTCGGCGGAGAAGACGGCGACCGCCGCGGAGAGCACGGGCTCGACGTCGGCCGGCGCGACGATGGTGATGTCGGGATCGTCGAGCCCGCGTTCCGCGAGGGTGACGAGCCAGAGGTCCCCGAGCGCATCGGCCTGCTCGGCAGACGTCCCGGCCCCCACGAGTGCGTCGAGGGCCCGCTCGGCGCGACGGCCGAACGGGCCCACGAGATCTTCCAGCAACACGTCACGTTCGGGCTCCAGCACGGCCGGTAGCGCTGCATCCATGTCGCTCACGGCGGCCACCACGGCCGGGGCGGCCGCCACCTCGGCTCGCCGGGCAACTGCAGGGTCGGCGGCCAGGTTGGACGCCAGCGCGAGGGCTTGGAAGGTGCCCGCGAACTCGCTCCAGGCGCGGCAGAAGTCGTCGCCGCTCTCGATGCCTGGAACCCCTGTTTCGGGCACCGTGGGGATCACGGTGGTGGAGGTGGTCGGGACCAAGGTGGTCGTGGTGGTCGTGGTCGAGGGCGTCACGGTGGTCATGGTGGTACCTGCCGACGACGACGGGGAGCGGTCGACGGCCGAATCGGCTGGCGCTGTTCCCCGCGACGATCCGCCCGACGTGCCGGCTCCGTCGTCGCTGCTGCAGGCGGCGCCGGTCAGCGCCGCACAGACGAGCACGGCCACGAGTGCGCGACGGCCCCCTGCGTCGGTGAGGCGATCGGAGCCGGCGGCTCGATGGGACTGGGGCACCACGACAGTGTGCACGCTCGGGTGGCAAGCTCGGCGTCATGGCCGAGCACCCTCCCCGACTCCTCCTGGACTGCGACCCGGGTCACGACGACGCACTGGCGATCGTGGCCGCAGCCGCGTACGGCGACCTCGTCGGCATCACCACCGTGGCCGGGAACGCCCCGATCGAGGCGACCACGCACAACGCCCGGGTGATGCGCGACCTGCTGGGCATCGACGTGCCGATCCACGCCGGTAGCCCCCGGCCACTGCTGGCTCCACCGCAGTTCGGTGCGTTCGTGCACGGGGAGAGCGGCCTCGACGGCGCCGACCTCCCCGAGCCCACCACCCCGCTCGACGGCACCGACGCCGTGTCGTTCATCATCGACACGTGTCGGTCGACGGAGGGAATCCGGCTGGTGCCGGTGGGTCCACTCACCAACATCGCACTGGCGCTGCGCGCGGCGCCCGACCTGGCGCACCGCATCTCGGGCATCTCGCTGATGGGCGGCGGCACCTTCGGCAACCGCAACACCCACGGCGAGTTCAACATCTGGGCCGACCCGGAGGCTGCCCGGGTGGTGTTCGGCTACGGCGGCCCGCTCTCGATGGCCGGCCTCGACGTCACCTATCGGTTCCAGGCCACCTCCTCGCGTGTCGACCGGATCCGCGCCGTGCCGGGCCGGCTGGCGGCTCTGTTCGCCGAGCTGCTCACCTTCTTCAGCGACAACTACGTGTCACGACACGATCCCGGTGCCATCGCCGGCGCCGCAATGCACGACCCGCTCGCCGTGTTCGCCGTGACCCACCCCGAGCTCTTCTCGCGGGTCTCGCGGCATGTCGACGTGGAGACCCGGGGCGAACTCACCCGCGGCATGACCGTGATCGACGAGCGGCGGCTGCTCGGCCGTCCCGCACCCAACTGCGACGTGCTCACCGACGTCGACGACGATGCCGTGTTCGACCTCCTCCTCGCAGCCATCACCCACTTCAGCCGCTGACCCCCCTCCCGTTCGAGCGCCGGCGCATCCCGTTTGCGTGACCAAAATGTTGGGACGCGCATCCCGTTTGCGTGACGAAAATGTTGGGACGGCCCAACGAAACTGCAACGCAAACGACGATCGTCCGCCAGCACCGGCCGGCGCATCCCGTTTGCGTGACAGAAATGTTGGGACGGGCCAACAGAACTGCAACGCAAACGGTGGTGGAGGTCGGGGTCGCCGGGCCGGACCTGGTGTACGTACTGTGCCGGGCATGCGTGCAGCGGTGATGCGGGACTGGCAGCTTCGGGTCGACGACATCGACGTGCCCTCGCCGGGACCCGGACAGGTGCTCACCCGGGTGCTGTCGTGCGGCATCTGCGGCAGCGACCTCCACCTGCTGGAACACGGCGAGGAGTCACGACGGCTCTCCGACGAGCTGGCCGCCGACGACCCCGACGCCGGAACGGGCATCACCATGTTCGATCCGGCGGGTGACACCGTGATGGGACACGAGTTCTGCTGCGAGGTCGTCGACACCGGGCCCGGCGTGGAGCACCTCGAGGTCGGCGACGTGGTGGTGTCGATGCCTGTCGTGTTCGACGACCGAGGCATCCACGGGATCGGCTTCTCCAACATCTACCCCGGCGGATACGCCGACCACATGGTGTTGAACGAACTGCTGGCCACCAAGGTCCCCGACGGCCTCCCCCACCGGATGGCGGCGATGACGGAACCGCTCGCGGTCGGGGTCCACGCCGTGGCGAAATCGGGGATCGCCGCCGGCGACTCGGCGCTGGTGGTCGGGCTCGGCCCGGTCGGGCTCGCCTGCATCGCATCGCTGAAGATGCTCGGCATCGGCCCGATCGTGGGCGCCGACTTCTCTCCGGCCCGCCGCCGTCTCGCCGAGCACCTCGGCTGCGACGAGGTCGTCGACCCGGCGCTGGAGCGGCCGATCGAGGCGTGGCGTCGCATCGGCGGATCGACCTCGCTCGTGGTCTTCGAGGCGGTCGGCGTGCCCGGCATGATCGAGCACACCATGCGCATGGCCCCCAAAGGCAGCCGCATCCTCATCGTGGGCGCGTGCATGCAGGAGGACCGCATCCACCCCATGGTGGGAATCGGCAAGGAACTGTCGCTGCAGTTCGCACTCGGCTACGAGCCGCACGAGTTCGCGGCAGCACTCGACGCCATCGCCACCGAACGCGTCGACCTGGCGCCGCTGATCACCGGCATCGTCGGCATCGACGGGATCCCGACGGCGTTCGCCGACCTCGGCAACCCCGAGGCCCACGCCAAGATCCTGGTGGAACCCTCGAACTGACCACTCGTCGGTTCCTGCGGTCGCGTCCGACCGCGCGGTGCAACGGCCACCGCCGGGCTCCCTACAGTGGCGACGTGACCGACGATCGCGCCGACCTCGACGACTCGCCATCCGACGCATCCGACGCCTCCGACGCACCGGACGGTGCTGGCGGTCCGGGTTCCACGAGTGGCTCGCGTCCGTCCGACACCACCGGTGACACCGGCCGGGCGGATGCCGCCGCTCGACCCGCCGACACGTTCCCACGCCAGTACGCGCGCACCCAGCGATTCACGCTCGGCGAACCCCGCAACATCAGCGTCTCCCCCGACGGCCGCAGGGTGGTCTTCCTCCGCAGCAGCGCCGGCGACGACCCACGGAACGCACTGTGGGTGACCGACACGCACAGCGGTGAGGAGCGGTGTGTCGCCGACCCGCAGACACTGCTCGCCGACACCGACGACCACGACGTACCGGCCGAGGAGCGCGCCCGACGCGAGCGGCTACGCGAGAGCGGGGGCGGCATCACCTCCTACGCCACCGACGAGGCGGCGCTGGTCGTCGCCTTCGCGATGAGCGGCCGGCTGTTCGCCGGCGGCCTGTTGTCGGGGCAGGCGCGCGAGGTTCCCGTCGACGGCCCCGTGTTCGATCCACGCCCCGACCCTCCGGCGCGCCGGATCGCCTTCGTGCGCGGGCCCGAGCTGTGCGTCGCCGAACTCGACGGAACCACCCGGGTGCTCGCCGGCGACGAGTCCGAGCACGTCACCTGGGGCAGTGCCGACTTCGTCGCCGCCGAGGAGATGCACCGGTATCGCGGCTACTGGTGGAGCCCCGACGGCGCCACGATCGCCGCCTGCCGGGTCGACACCTCCGCCGTGCAGGAGTGGACCATCGCCGACCCGGCACACCCCCAGACACGCGCCACCACCGTCCGGTACCCGGCCGCGGGCACGGCGAACGCCGACGTCACGCTGCATCTGTTGGATCTGGACGGCGGCCGTACGCCCATCGACTGGGACCGCGACTTCTTCCCCTACCTCGCTGCGGTGGAATGGTCGGACAACGGTCTCGTCCTGCTGGTGCAGTCACGCGACCAGCAGGGCACGATGGTGCTGCGCGTCGACACCGGCGACTCGGCCACGCGTGGTGAGACCACCGTGCTCACGCACGACTTCGACGATGCGTGGATCGAACTGGTGCCGGGCACACCCACCGTGCTCGACGACGGTCGTCTCGTCACCGCCGCCGACCGCGACGGCGTCCGCCGGCTGCTGGTGGACGGCGCTCCCGTCACGCCCGACGACCTGCAGGTGCGTTCGGTCGCCGGAGCGACCGGCAACCGCGTCCACCTCCACGCCAACCCGGTCGGCGACGCCACGCAGATGCAGGTGTGGACCTGGGACGACGCCGACGGCGCTGTGGCGACGACCTCCCTGCCCGGCGTCCACACCACCGTGGCGGGTGACGGTGTCTCCGTGATCCGCTCGGCGACGCTCGACGGCCCGACCGTCACCAACATCGTCGCCTCGGGCCGCGAGCACCGCATCACCTCCCACGCCGAGACGCCACTCGTCGAGCCCCACGTGGAACTGTTCACGGCCGGAGAACGCCAGCTCGCCACGGCGGTGCTGCTCCCCCGCGACCACGACGGCTCTCCCCTGCCGGTGCTGCTCGATCCCTACGGAGGGCCGCACGCCCTGCGTGTGCAGCAGGCTCGCACTGCCTTCCTCACCTCCCAGTGGTTCGCCGACCAGGGCTTCGCCGTCGTGGTCGCCGACGGCCGCGGCACCCCCGGCCGAGGCAGCGACTGGGAACGAGCAGTGCACCACGATCTCGCGACGCACCCACTCGACGACCAGATCGACGCACTGCACGCCGCCGCCGAGCGATTCGACGTACTCGACCTCGATCGGGTCGCGATCCGTGGCTGGAGCTTCGGTGGCTACCTGGCGGCCCTCGCCGTGCTGCGCCGGCCCGACGTGTTCCACGCGGCCATCGCCGGTGCCCCCGTCACGGAGTGGCGGCTCTACGACACCCACTACACCGAGCGCTATCTCGGAGACCCCGCCGGCCGGCCCGACGACTACGACGCCAGCTCCCTGCTCTCCTGCGCTGCCGATCTCACCCGGCCGCTGTTGCTGATCCACGGCCTCGCCGACGACAACGTGGTGGCCGCGCACACTCTGCAGCTCTCCTCTGCGCTGCTCGCCGCCGGGCGCCCCCACGAGGTGCTCCCCCTCGTGGGTGTCACCCACATGACTCCCCAGGAGGTGGTGGCCGAGAACCTGTTGCTCCACCAGGTCGACTTCCTCCGGCGATCATTACCTGCAGGCACCGCCGGCGTGCAAGGGTGACAGGGCGATGAACCAGCGACTGGCAGATCTGTACCGGGGGGTGGCCGTCCACGCCACCGCCGACCTCGAACACCAGGCAGCCCTCGAGTTGCTCGCACTGGTGATGCTCGCCGACGACAAGATCACCGACGACGAGGTCGACCTCGTGCGCGAGATCAGCAACGAGTGGCGTGACGACGAGGCGTTCGAGGAGTACCTCCGCCCGGCGATCGAGGAAGCCCGCCGAGCCATCGAACGTGAGCGCGTGGTCGAGTTCCTCGACTCGATCGATGGGCGCATCAGCTCCCGTGTGCTGCGTTCGGCACTGTTCTCGGCCGCCCGCGACGTCGCGGGCGTCGACCGGCAGGTGTCGCCGGAGGAGGGCACCATCCTCGCCGACGTCGCCGTCCGGTTCGGCTGACGCCGGCCGTGGTGGGCTGACGCCGGCCGTGGTGGGCTGACGCCGGCCGTCGTCAGCGGCGCCGGCCGAGGGCGATGCGATCGTGCCCGGCCAGGTCCGGGCGGATCTCCACCTCGCGGTAGCCGGCCGACTCGAACAACTCCCGCACCGCAGCCCCCTGGCCGGCACCGATCTCCAGGATCAACCAGCCGCCGGGGACCAGGTGTGCCGGGGCCTCGGACACGAGATGTCGGATGTCGTCGAGGCCGTCGGGGCCTGCGAACAGTGCCGACGCCGGTTCCCAGTCGAGGACCGACGGATCGAGGTCGGGTGAGCCCTCGGCCACATAGGGCGGGTTCGACACGATCAGGTCGAACGCCACGCCGTCCGGCAGCGCCTCGAACCACGAGCCGGCCTCGGCTCGCACGTTGGCCGCCTTGCGGCCGATGCCCGCGGCGTTGGCCCGCGCCAGATCGAGGGCGTCGGCGTCGGCGTCGGCGATCCACACCGTGGTGCCGGTCAGCGGCAACTCGGCTGCGAGCGACAGTCCGATCGCTCCCGAGCCGGTACCGAGATCGGCGACCGTGCGGGTGGGTCCGACCCCGGCCAGCTTGCCGAGTGCGGCCTCCACCACGAGTTCGGTCTCGGGCCGCGGGATCAGCACCCGGCGATCGATCGCCAGCTCGATCCGGCGGAAGCTCCACTCGCCGAGTACGTACTGCAGCGGTTCACCGCGACGCACCCTGGCCACCATCGCATCGAGGTGCGCAACCATGCGGACCGTGGCCGGTTCGCGCAGCCGCCCGAGGAACTCGTCGCCGGACGTGGCCGCGGATGCGACCTCGCACAGCCAACGGGCGCGCTGGCGGTCACCGACGGCTGCGGTGGTCTGCTCCCAGAGCTCGTTCCACGTCAGCGTGTCGGACGTGTCGCTCATCCCTCGCTTCCCTCGGCGAGCAGCCGGGCACGTTCGTCGGCGGCGAGTGCGTCGACCACGATCTGCAGGTCACCGGCCATGATCGCCGTCAACCGGTAGGCGGTGAAACCGATCCGATGGTCGGTGACCCGGTTCTCCTTGTAGTTGTAGGTGCGGATCTTCTCGCTTCGGCCGCCCCCTCCCACCTGTGAGCGGCGCTCGGCCGACACCTCGGCGTGCCGTTCCTGCTCGGCCCTCTCGGCCAGCCGGGCCCGTAGCACCTGCATCGCCCGGGCTTTGTTCTGCAGCTGCGAGCGCTCGTCCTGCATCGCCACCACCACTCCGCTGGGCCGGTGAGTGATGCGCACCGCCGAGTCGGTGGTGTTCACACTCTGGCCGCCCGGGCCACTGGCGCGGTACACGTCGATGTCGAGATCTCGCTCGTCGACCTGCACGTCGACCTCGTCGGCCTCGGGCAGCACGGTGACCGTTGCCGACGACGTGTGCACCCGGCCCTGGCTCTCGGTGACCGGCACCCGCTGCACCCGGTGCGGGCCACCCTCGAACTTCAGGTTCCGCCACGCCGTGTCGCCGCGGACTTCGAACGTGACCTCGTTGAGGCCGCCCATCTCGCTCGGCGACGACGACAGGGTCGTGACCTTCCAGCCCTGCTGCTGGGCATAGGCGACGTACATCTCGTGGAGATCGCGGGCGAAGAGGTTGGCCTCCTCCCCACCTTCGGCGCCGCGGATCTCCATGATCACCGCCTTGCCGTCGTGCGGGTCGGTGGGCAACATCAACTCGCGCAGCTCGTCCTCGATCCGCTCCAGATCACGAGCAGCCTCGTCGACCTCGGCGGTCAACATCGACCGTTCGGGACCCGCGGCCCCTTCGAGCATCTCGCGGGCGGCGTCGGCGTCGGCCTGTCGGGCCCGGTGACGGCGGAACGCCTCCACCACGGGGCCGAGCTCGTTGTACCGCTTCGAGAGGCGTCGCAGCTGGTCGGGGTGGGACAACACCTCGGGATCGGAGAGCTGCTGTTCGAGCGTCTCGTACTCGTCGAGGACGTGACGCAGGCGCTCCAACATGGCGAGTCGAGGCTACTGGCGAGCGGCGTCACCGCTCACCATCAGTCGACAGCGACGACCCGAACGGGCTCGAGCAACAGCGACGCCAGGTCCGTGGTGATCCCCACCAGATCCCGGCGCGGCACTGCCACCGTCACCGGCTTCGCGTTCGCCGCCTGGACGTCGGCCACGAAAGGCACCAGGTCGACGTCGATCCCCACCGAGCACACCACGGTGATCTCCGAACCGTCGTCGGCGAGGGCCCGCGCCACGCAGGGCACGACCTCGGTGAGGTTGCGTCGCGGCACGGGCGGCTCGGCGGGCTCGAGGTCGGTCGCTCGGATCAGCGCCGGGTCCTGTTGCAGCCGCCACCGCAGTGCACGCTCCTGGGCGAGCCGGTTGAGCGGGTGTTGGGGTGCGTCGGGGGAACGCACGGCCGCCACGGACTCGACCACCGTGGCGAGGGCCTCCACCGTGGGGATGTCGCCGTGCAACAGGGCGAAGGCCTCACGATCGTTGGCGCCCACGCCGACCTCGAGCTGCACACCCGACGGCCGCTCGACCGGCTGTGCGGCCGCGCCGGCATCGATCGGGACCGTGCCGAGCGAGCCACCATCCATCGGGCCGACGTCGCCGAGCTCGGCGAACAACCCGACCGTCGGCTGGTCGACGACGCGGCACACCTCCAAGCCGCGCACCTCGCCGAACACCACGCCGTGCTCGATCGCCGGGGTGGCGCCCGCCTCGACGATCACCTCGACGAGAGCGAGGTGTTCGGGATCGGGCGTCACCGGTGCGGGCAGCGGCTCCCCGACGACGGGGAGCAGGTTGCGCCCCTGCGCGAACCAGACGGCGACCGGATAGCGGAACTGCGCTGCCCGGCGGGCGAGGAGGCCGGTGTCGGACTCGGCGATCAGCGACAGCGACGTGGCGCCACGACGGATCGCCCACGCCAGTGCACCGCCGAGCGACCGGTGCGCGTCGCCGTCGACGAGCACCCAGGCGGCCTCGTCGACGACGAGTGCCGCCCCGGACGGGAACGGCTCTGCCGCGAGTCCGGTGCGGGCGCCGTCGTCGAGACCCAGGTGGTCGCCGACGAGTGCGGTCAGTTTCAGGCCGAGCAGCCGGCTTCGCCGCTGGACCGGCTCGGGTGCGCCCTCGGATGCGTTCGGATCCATACCCACGACGCTATCCAGGCCACCCCACCCGAAAAATGCCTCGATCGTTGCGGCTGGCGCAACGATCGAGGCATTTTCCGGGGTTGTCGGAGTTTCGGGGTGAGCGGGTGGACGCCCGCTCGGATGTCAGCTCTCGTCGGAGGATGCGGCAGCGCCCTTGCGCTGGCCGTACCGACGGTTGAACCGCTCGACGCGGCCGCCGGAGTCGACGAGCTTCTGCTTGCCCGTGAAGAACGGGTGGCACTCGTTGCACAGTTCGACGGTGAGGTCGCCCTGCACCGTGGACCGGGTGACGAAGCTGTTCCCGCAGGAACAGCGCACC
>Ga0102938_10003720_pt1 | contig 11342 bp, 18 predicted proteins | sample SalPonR2_B_D2_MG_FD_84516 | JGI IMG/M metagenome (GOLD analysis project Ga0102938, IMG submission 84516) | Salt pond soil microbial communities from South San Francisco under conditions of wetland restoration - Salt Pond MetaG R2_B_D2_MG | ecosystem: Environmental > Aquatic > Marine >... | reverse complement strand
CGCGACGAAGTTGATTTATATGTTGATAAGATTGTGGTTAACGAAGCCCCAACAATGAAGAGATGGCGAGCAATCGCGCGCGGGCGAACCCAAGAGATTAAAAAAAGATCGTCTCATATCGAATTAAGTTTAAAGAAAGTTAATAAATAATTATGGCTCATCAAGTACACCCGAAAGGATTTCGGATAAAAGAGAATAAGGATTGGAGTAGTCGTGGTTTTTACGAAGATAACTTCGCTAAGTTTTTGCATCAAGATTTAAAGATTAAAGAAGCTCTTCATAATAATTTAGAAGAAGCCGGCGTCGAAGATATTAATATTGAACGTTCCGGTTCACAATTAAAAGTTATTATTAAATCATCTCGCCCCGGTTTAGTTATCGGACGCGGAGGAGAAAGAGCCAAAGAGTTAAAAAATAAAGTTGTCGAAGTTCTTTCGGATTTAGCGGATCAAAAATGGAGAATTAATATTCAGATTGAAGAAGTACGGAATGTTTGGTCATCGGCTCGTTTAACAGCGAAATGGATTACTCATCAATTAGAAAAAAGAGTTTCTTATCGCCGAGCTATGAATCAGGCTTTAGAAAAAATATTAAAAAGTCGTGGGGTTGAAGGAGGACGAGTTGAGTTAGCCGGTCGTTTAAACGGAGTTGATATTGCGCGAACAGAACATGTTCAAGAAGGACGTTTGCCACGACAAAATTTACGAGCTAATATTGATTACGCTTTAGAAGAAGCCGGTACTACTTTTGGTACTATTGGAGTTAAAGTTTGGATTTATAAAGGTAAAGAATTTGATTAATTATGTTATTTCCAAAGAAAACAAAACATCGAAAACAACATCGGGCTAATTTAAAAGGAAATGCCACTCGCGGAACGCGATTAGATTTTGGACAGTTTGGCTTAAAATCATTAGGACGAGCCGAAATTACATCTCGTCAAATTGAAGCCGCCCGACGAGTTATAATTAGATATTTAAAAAAAGGAGGAAAGTTATGGATTCGAGTTTTTCCGGATCGCCCCGTGACTTTTAAAGGAATTGAGGTTAGTATGGGGGGCGGAAAAGGAGAAGTAGATCATTACGCTTATCCTTTAAAACCCGGACGAGTTATTTTTGAATTAAGTGGAATTAGTGAAGAAGCGGCTCGTGATGCTTTTCGTAAAGCGACTCATAAATTACCGGTGAAAACGAAATTTATTAAACGTGATAAATAATGAAAAAGTTAGATTTACATAATAAAAACGAAGAAGAATTACAAGAGTTATTAGCGGATAAACGGGAACGTCGCCGCGAGTTAAATTTTCAATTAGCGTCGGGAAAAGTACAGGATACTAGTGAAGTTCGTAAAGTAAAAAAAGATATTGCCCGTATTTTAACGCAATTAAATCAAAGAAAAAATGCCTAAAAAACAATTAACGGGACAAGTTATTTCCGATAAGATGGATAAAACGGTGGTCGTGGAGGTCGAATCAGTTAAACAACATCCTCTTTATAAAAAGAGATATAAAGATCATAAAAAATATCATGCTCATGATGAAAACAATGAGTATCAAGAAGGGGAGGAAGTTGTTATTGAAGAATGTCGACCGCGAAGCAAGAAAAAAAGATGGCGGGTTATTAAAAAGATTAATCAAAAATGATTCAACCACAAACAAAATTAAAAGTTGCTGATAATAGTGGAGCCAAGATTGTGCAGTGTTTTAAAGTATTAGGCGGTAGTCGTAAACGATACGCTCAGATTGGCGATATTATTGTTGCTAGCGTGAAAAAAGCCGACCCGCGAAAAGAAGTTAAATTACACGACGTTGTTAAAGGCGTTGTTGTTCGTCAAAGACGAGCTTATCGTCGTAAAGACGGTTCTTATATTTCTTTTGACGAAAACGCGGTGGTTGTCATTGATGACAAAAAACAACCGGCTGGAGCGCGAATTTTTGGTCCTGTTCCAAAAGAATTAAAAGAAAAAGGTTTTCACGAAATTATATCTTTAGCGAAAGACGTAATCTAATTTTAATATTATGAAGATTAAAAAAGGTGACAAAGTTTATATAAAGACGGGTAAAGACAAAGGAAAACACGGCGAAGTAAAGAAAACCTACGCCGAACAAGGACGAGTTGTAGTAGAGGGTGTTAATTTAAAAAAGAAACACATTCGTCCTAAAAAGAAAGATCAAAAAGGACAAGTGGTCGAGGTGGCTCATCCGATTAATGTTTCGAACGTTCAGTTAATTTGTCCTCAGTGTGGAGAAAAAGTTCGGGTTGGTTATGAACGTGATGATTCGGGACAAAAACATCGCCGTTGTAAAAAATGTGAACAGTTAATTGATTAATATTGTTGATATGAATAAAAATATGTTAAAATTAAAAAAGAAATATCAAGAGGAAGTAATTTCGGCGATGGAAAAGGATTTTGATTACGATAATCCGATGGCGGTTCCGAGAATTAAAAAGGTTGTGGTTAGTACAAGTTTTGGTTCGCAAGTAGAAAACTGGTCTAAACCGGATGAAATTCGGAAAGAAATTGAAGAAGATTTAGCGGTTATTACGGGACAAAAACCAGTTTTACGTCAAGCGCAACAATCAGTCGCCGAATTTCATGTTCGTCAAGGTGATCCGGTTGGATTTAAAGTTACGTTACGGGGAAATCGAATGTATGATTTTCTAGAGAGATTAATTTATTTAGCTTTACCTCGTAGTAAAGATTTTAAAGGAATAGAACCAGGTTCCTTAGATCAACAAGGAAATTTAAATATTGGATTTGAAGATCAGAGCGTTTTTCCCGAGATTGCTACTGATCAAGAACGAATTTTCTTCGGGGTTCAGATAACCGTGGTTACTTCAACCCATAATCACGACGAATCATTAAGTTTATTAAAGAAAATAGGGTTTCCTTTTAAAGAAAAATAATTATGGCTCGTAAATCGAAAATAGCAAAATCAAAAAAAGAACCGAAATACTCCACAAGAAGTGAAAATCGCTGCAAGCGATGTGGTCGATCGAAAGGTTATATGAGAAAATTTGGTTTATGCCGAATTTGTTTTCGCGAATTAGCGAATAAAGGAGAAATTCCGGGCGTTAAGAAAAGTAGTTGGTAAAAAAATATTATGATTACAGATAGCATTGCGGACATGTTTACTCAAATAAGAAATGGTCAAGCTGTTCAAAAAGAAGCGGTTTGGATTCCTTTTTCTAAATTAAGACTAAACATTGCCCGTTTATTACAAAAAGAAGAATTTTTAAAAGAAGTAAAATCAAAAGGAAAAGACTGCAATCGTCGGATTGGTTTGGTTTTGAATTACGACGATAAAAATCGACCGGCTATTCATTCTTTAGAAAGAATTTCGAAACCAGGACGACGAATTTATCGTTCCGCCCACGATATTAAATCTTATAAAGCGGGTCGCGGAATAGTTGTCGTTTCCACTCCGCGGGGGCTTATGACCGGGCAAGAAGCCCGAAAAAATAATCTCGGGGGAGAATTAATTGGTAAACTTTGGTAAATAAATAATATTATGAGCAGAATAGGTAAAAAACCCATTTTAATACCGGAAAAAGTTGATGTTAAGATAAAAGAAGACCATGTTGTAGTTAAAGGGCCGGAAGGAACAATTGAACGAGCCTTACGACCGGAAATTAAACTCGTAAAGAAAGACGATCAACTTTTAGTTAAATTAAAAAAAGGACACGAAGAAGCTAATAACTTTCAAGGTTTATTCCGATCATTAATTAATAATGATATTCAAGGAGTAACGAAGAAATTTATTAAAAAATTAGAATTAAGAGGAGTTGGGTACCGGGCGCAAGAAAAAGGATCAACTTTAGTTTTAGAAGTTGGATTTTCACATCCGGTTGAAATAGAAGCGCCGGCCGGAATTGAGTTTGAAATTGAAAAGAAGAAAATTACGGTCAAAGGAATTCGCAAGGATCTCGTTGGGCAAGTAGCGGCGAAAATTCGTTACATCCGTCCGCCGGAACCCTATAAAGGAAAAGGAATTCGTTATCTCAACGAAACTGTTCACCGTAAAGAAGGTAAAAAAGCAATCTCTTTAACTGATTAATCATGAATAAAACAAGAAAAAAAAGACATAAACGTATTCGCGGCCGCATTCAAGGCACCGCCGAACGACCTCGTTTGAATGTTTATCGTTCTAATAAACATATTTACGCGCAAATTATTAACGATAAAAAAGGAGTGGTTTTAGCTTCTGCTAATGATCGTGACGTCAAAAAAGGAACGAAAAAAGAAAAAGCGCGTCAAGTCGGGGAAGAAGTGGCGACAAAAGCGCAAAAAGAAGGTATTGAAAAAGTTGTTTTTGATCGCGGTGGTTATAAATATCACGGACGAGTTAAAGAGTTGGCCGAAGGAGCGCGAGATAAAGGATTAGATTTTTAATAATTATGAATAAAAAGAAAAATAACAAAAATAATAAGAAGAAAAGTAATAAAAGACGTTCTAAAAGAAAACGACTTCCTTCTGAGTTGTTAGGATTAACTCGGGTGGATCGAATGACTTCGGGAGGACGACGATTACGATTTCGAGCAATTATGGCTGTTGGTGATAAAAAAGGACAAATTGGGATTGGAATCGGAAAAGCAAAAACAGTTCGCGACGCTATTTTCAAAGCCAAACGAGTGGCGAAAAAGAATATGGTTCAAATTCCTTTAACCGAAGAAAAAACAATTGCTTTTCCGGTCGAAGGTAAATTTAATTCGTCTCACGTTTTATTAAAACCGAAAAAGAATGGAAGTTTAGTGGCCGGAGGCGCCGTGCGCGTTGTTTGTGATTTATTGGGGATTGAACGTATTTCGGCGAAGATTATTTCCCGATCCCGAAATCCTTTAAATGTTGCTCAAGCGACTTTAACTGGTTTAGAAAAATTAAAACTTTAAGATTATGCAACTTCACGATTTAAAACCAAAACATAAGCGAGCGAAGAAGAAACGTGTTGGACGCGGAGGTAAGAAAGGAACTTTTTCCGGACGCGGAGTAAAAGGACAAGCGGCCCGGAGTGGTTTTTCGATGCGCCCTTTAATTCGCGATATTTTTAAACGTTATCCTAAATTACGAGGACATAAAACAAATTATAAAAAAACTCCGGATTACACGGTTATTAATTTGGGTTTAATTAATAAAAAGTTTTCCGATGGCGACACTGTTTCACCACAAACCCTGAAAGAAAGTAATTTAGTTAAATCTTCACACGGAGAGTTACCATTAGTTAAAATTTTAGGTGACGGAGAATTAGATAAAAAGTTAGTTTTTGAAAATTGTAAATTTTCACAAAGTGCCGTTGATAAAATTAAAAAAAGCGACGGTAAAATTAAGCAATAATAATGTTTTTAGATAAAGTAGTTGACATATTTAAAAATAGAGAATTACGACGCAAAATTTTATTTGTCTTAATGATTTTTGTGATTTTCCGATTAGCCGCTAGTATTCCTATTCCGGGCGTTAATCACGCGCAGCTTGAGAAATTATTTTCAGGCAGTCAGCTATTAGGATTTTTAAATGTTTTAACGGGAGGAACTTTAAGTAATTTTTCAATTGTTTTACTAGGAATTGGACCTTATATTACCTCGGTAATTATTTTACAATTATCGACAATGATTTTCCCAAAATTAGAACGATTATACAAAGAAGAAGGTCCGGAAGGTCGTCGTAAATTTAATCAGTACGGCCGAATGTTAACGGTGCCGTTAGCCGCTATTCAGGGCTATGGTATGTTGGCTTTACTGCAATCGCAGAACATTATTGGCTCTTTAGGAACGGTTGGTTTAATTAGTTATTTAACGACCGTTATTGCCGGAGCTGTTTTCTTAATGTGGCTTGGAGAGTTAATTAACGAAAAAGGAATTGGAAACGGAATTTCTTTATTAATTTTTGCCGGTATTGTGGCTCGTTTGCCGAGCGCTTTAATGCAAACTGTTTCTACTTGGGATCCGCAAAAAGCTCCTTTGTATCTAGCTTTTTTAGTGATTGCTTTGGCGATGATTGCTTTAGTAGTTTTAGTAAACGAATCGCGACGAAATATTCCCGTTTCTTACGCCAAACAAATTCGCGGACGTAAAGTATACGGCGGAACTTCAAGTTATTTACCGATTAATGTTAATCCGGCCGGAGTATTACCGGTTATTTTTGCTTCGGCTTTTCTAATGTTTCCGCAGGTTTTAACACAACTTTTAGCCCAAGGGGGTGGATTTTTTGCAACACTTAATCAAAAAGTAGCCTGGTTTTTAGGAAATCCGTGGTTATACGGAAGCGCTTTCTTTTTGTTGGTGGTAGCTTTTACTTTTTTCTATACTATGATTACTTTTGATCCGGAACAAATTTCTTCTAATCTACAAAGTTCTGGTGGCTTTATTCCGGGCGTTCGTCCCGGTCAACCGACTGCCGAATATTTAAATTATGTTTTAAATCGCATTTTAACAATTGGAGCTATTTTTCTTGGATTTATTGCGGTGATGCCGTCAATCGTACAAGGGATAACTAAAATTCAATCTTTTAGTTTCCTGATTGGGGGAACCGCCTTGATCATTATGGTAAGTGTTGTTCTTGATACTTATCGCAAAATTAAAGCTCAACAAGAGATGCGTCAATATGAAAATATCTAAAAAAAATCCCCTTATAATATCATTAATTGGTCCTCCCGGTTGCGGAAAAGGCACGCAAGCCGAATTATTAAAAGATAAATATAACTTTTTTTATATTGGGTCGGGAAAAATGCTTCGAGCTCGTGTCGAAAATGAAAACGATTTTACGGCTCGAAAAATTGAGACTTGTCTTAATCAAGGTCAAAGAGTTGCCAGTTCGTTAGTGATGACGATGTGGATTAACCGTTTAGAAGAAATTAAAAATAAACACGGCGATCATTTTCCGGGGGTTATTATTGATGGTAGTCCGCGGACTCCTTTAGAAGGGAAGATGCTCGAAGAGGCTTTGTACTGGTACGAATGGGATAATTTTAAGCCCCTTTTTATTAATATTAGTTTTGAAGAAAGTAAAAAAAGGCTCCTTTCTAAATATAATGGCCGAGGGCGCGAGGATGACAATATGGAAGACCTTAAAGCTCGTTGGGACTGGTATAAAAAAGAAGTTTTACCAACGGTTGACTACTTTCGTAGTCATCATAATTTAATGGAAATTGATGGAACACAATCCGTTAAAGGGGTATATCAATCTATTATTGATAGTTTAGGGTTAAATGATAACCATAAAAAATAAAAAAGATATTGCCGCTCTTCGACGAGCCGGGCAAGAATTATCTCGAATTTTAAAGGAAGTTCGTCTTTTAGTGAAACCGGGAATAACAACTATCGAGCTCGACCGAAAAGCCGATTATTTAATTAAAGAAAAAGATTACCAGGCCGCTTTTAAAAATTATAACGGTTTCCCGAAGACCTTATGTACTTCGGTTAACGAAGCGGCTGTTCATCAGATTCCAAGTGATTACAAACTAAAAGAAGGGGATTTATTATCTTTAGATATTGGTTTAATCAAAGATGGTTATTACGCCGATATGGCTTTCACGATTGGAATTGGCGAAGTTACTGAAGAAGCCCAAAGATTAATGAAGATTACGCATCAATCTTTAAAAGCGGGTATTAAAAGACTGCAACCAGGGAAAACTTTAGGTGATGTAGGGAACGCGATTCAAAAAGTGGTTGAAAGTAATAATTTTACAATTGTGGAAGATCTTTGTGGTCATGGAATTGGTCATGATCTTCACGAAGATCCAAATGTTTTTAATTATGGTCAACCCGGTCGTGGATTAACAATTCGCCCCGGTATGGTTTTTTGTTTAGAACCAATTGCTTCAACGGGCGGGAAGAATATTAAGCGTGGTCCAGACGGACAAAGTTATATAACGAAAGATCATAGTTTAACGGCTCATTACGAACATATGGTGGCTGTTACTCCCGAGGGGCCGGTGGTTTTAACTAGTTTTTAATAATATGAGTGATAAAAAAGATCGTTTTTACAACTTACACGAAGGTTATTTAACTTTAGAGGAAGTAGTGGAAAGTGTTTTTAGTTATTTTGCTCAGAAACCCGATAAAAAATATCGTTTAATTGTCGGTAGTGATTCCTCGTCCGAAGACCGACCAACTTTTCCGGTTGTTATTGTTGTTTTACGAGAAGGGGAAGGGGGTCGATTTTTTGTGAGAAAATTTCGCTATCCAAAAGAAAAGATCTTTTCCACTCTTCAACAACGAATTTTACAAGAAGTTTATTTATCTTGTGAAACAGCTTTAGATTTAAAAGAAAAAATTAAAGCTCGCGAAGCGGAGAAAGAAACTAATTATGATTATCAATTTCGATATATTCACGCCGATGTGGGAGAAGCCGGTCCGACAAAGGATATGATTCACGAAGTAGTCTCTTTAATTAATAGTAATGGCTTCGAAGCAAAGATTAAACCATCTTCTTACGCCGCTTCTATTGTTGCCGATCGTTATACATAAAAAGAATTATGCAATCATCAGAAATTAGAAACAAATTTTTAAACTTCTTTAAAGAGAAGAATCATCAAATTGTTCCGCCACATTCTTTAATTCCGGATGAACAAGATGATTCCGTTTTATTCACGAGTGCCGGAATGCAACAATTTAAGTCTTGTTTTTTAGGGCAAGAATGCCCTTATCAATCGCGAGTAGCGACAACGCAAGAATGTTTTCGAACTTCGGATATTGAGGAAGTAGGCGACGAAGGACATCTTACTCTTTTTGAAATGTTAGGAAATTTTAGTTTTGGTGATTATTTTAAAAAAGAAGCTATTGGTTTTGCTATTGAGTTCTTAGAATATCTTGGTCTTGATAAAGATCGTTTGAGAATTACTTATTTTAAAGGAGAAGAAGATATTCCTAAAGATCAAGAGGCTTACAAAATATGTCGACAACATGGATTTTCCGACTCGCAGATAGAAGGACTGGGGCGACGAGATAATTTTTGGGGACCGACGGGTGTCAGTGGCCCCTGTGGGCCGACGGTCGAGATTCATTATGACCGGACCCAAGAAGAATGTCCGCAGTGCAAAGAAGAAGGTGTTAATTGTTCGTGTGGTCGTTTTGTGGAAATATGGAATATAGTTTTTAATCAATATTATCAAGACAAAGACGGGAACTTAAGTTCTTTGGATCAAGTCGGAATTGATACCGGATTAGGTTTAGAACGACTAGCGATGGTTTTACAAAACGTGCCAACTATTTTTGAAACGGACTTATTAAAACCTTTAATTACAAGGGTTGAGGAAGAAGCTGATCAAAGTTACGAAGAAAACTCCGAACCTTTTCGAATTATTGCCGACCATCTTCGGGGAATTACTTTTTTGGTGGCCGCCGGAGTTCGTCCGGACAAAGAAGGACGGGGATATATTTTACGACGGTTAATTCGTTATTTACAAAAAGAACTTAATAAATTATCTTTATCAGATTTTTCTTATCAGGATGTTGTTGATTTAATTGTTAATAAATTAGGAGAAGTTTATCCGGGATTAGAAGAAGCTCGTTCGAAAGTGGTTTCGATTATTAAAAAAGAAGAAAAAAGGATTAAAAAAACAACTCAGCGCGGATTAAAGGAGTTGAAGAAAGTTTCTTCCAAAACAATTTCCGGAGAAGAAGCTTTTGAACTTTATTCGACTTATGGGTTATCTCCTGATAAAATAAAAGAGAAGGGTTATAATTTCAAACAAGAAGCTTTTGAGAAAGCTCGCGAAGAACATAAGAAAATTTCTCGTCAGGGGGCCGAGAAAAAGTTTGGCGGACACGGTTTAAAAGAAGGAGAAAAAGCAGATTTTAAAACGACAGCTTTACACACCGCTACTCATTTATTACAGGCGGCTTTAAGAAGTGTTCTCGGGGACGAAGTTCGTCAAAAAGGATCCCATATCAACCAAGAACGATTACGTTTTGACTTTTCTTTCCCTCGGGGTTTAAAAGAAGAAGAAATAAGCGCCGTTGAAAAATGGATTAATAACAAAATTAATCAAGATTTAGAAATAAAGAAAGACGAGATGTCGCTGGAAGAAGCTCGTCAAAAAGGATTCTTAACGGTTCCGGGTGCTGATTATCCCGATATTGTCACGGTTTATTACATTAAAAACAAGGCTGGCCAAATTGTATCAAAAGAAGTTTGTGCCGGTCCCCACGTTGAACGAACTGGTCTTTTAGGAGAATTCAAAATAATTAAAGAAAAATCTTCTAGTCGTGGAGTTCGTCGAATTAAAGCGATTTTACAATAATAAAATTTTAATAAAAAACCGGTTACGGCCACAAATAAAAAATCTTCTTTCCCAAAAAAGAAGAAAAAAATAAAAAAAATAATGGGCGGTAACTGGTGGTGGAAAATTGGTTTAGCGGCGATATTATTTATAATTTTAGGGGGATTTATTTATCAATCGGGCTGGGCGGCTATTGATTTAACTCTTTCACCGGCTCAAACGACAGTAGAGACAGAAAAACGAGTAACGGTTAGTGTTAACCAAGACGGAGTTGATAAAGAAAATATTGTTATTCCGGGAGAATTAATAACCGAAGAAATTGAAAAAAGTCGTCAATTTGAAGCCCAAGGCGAGAAGAAAAAGAAAGCTCACGGAACTTTAACTGTTTATAATAATTATAGCAACCCCGTTACGCCAATTAATTTAATTGCTCAAACGCGCTTTTTGTCTAATTCGGGTTATTATTTTTTATCGGAGACACCCGTTCATATTCCGGCCGCTCGTTATGATGATGGAGAATTAATTCCGGGTTCTACACAAATAGAAGTAGTAGCTATGGAGGGCGGTGAAGAATATAATATTAGTCCGGCTCAGTTTTCAGTTCCCGGATTATCGGGAACCGCTTATTATGATAAAATCTACGCTTCTTCGGAGAAAAAGATGATCGGCGGAGGAGTAGCAACGCAAGTTACTAGTGAAGATTTAAATCGGGCTCACCGGCTTTTATCCGAAGAATTGATTACCGATGGAGTGACAAAATTTAGAACCGACAATAAAGAATATGAGTTTTTAAAAGCAGCCACCAATAATGAAATTATTAAATCTTATTCATCGGTCGAAGTCGGAACGGAATTAGAACATTTTGATTTTACGATTAATAGTGAATTAACGGCGCTTGGAATAAAAGAAGTCGCTTTACAAGAATTAGCTCAGAGTCTACTTAAAGATGAATTAGCGACCGGAACGGCGTTAGTTCCGGAAAGCTTAGAGACAAATTATTATGTTAGTTCGAAGGATCTCGAAGAAGGACGAATGGTTATTAAATTAACCGTTTCCGGAAAATCTTATCAACCGGTTGATAAAGAAGCTTTAAAAACTGATTTACAAGGAATGTCTCTCGGGCTTCTTG
>Ga0102938_10003719_pt1 | contig 11343 bp, 9 predicted proteins | sample SalPonR2_B_D2_MG_FD_84516 | JGI IMG/M metagenome (GOLD analysis project Ga0102938, IMG submission 84516) | Salt pond soil microbial communities from South San Francisco under conditions of wetland restoration - Salt Pond MetaG R2_B_D2_MG | ecosystem: Environmental > Aquatic > Marine > Intertidal... | reverse complement strand
TTGCCGGTGAGGCGGGCGTTCTCGGCAGGTTCGTGAAAAGTTGTCCAGAGATCATTCCCGGAGTGCACGAACAGGCGGCCTTTGCCAAGTCCGAGTAACCAGTCAACGGGGAATTCGCCTTGCCTGAGGGTCGTCAAAACCGTAGCTTCAGTGGGGGGTGGATTACTGCCGCGCGCGTAAAAGCCGGCGACCCCACGGCGGCGGTTCAGAGTATCGGGATCAACTCCAGAAAAAATCGGATGCGTGGGGACGAGGACCTCGATCTGATAATCATTGAGAGTGGGCTTGCTCATTGGTTGGAAAGGTTCCAGCAATTCAAGAAAGCTGAGCACGACCTGGCCCTGAAATACCATGGTTCCACCTGAGCTGATGAATTCCTGCAGTAGGCCGCGGCGTGCATGCAGCCAGCGCTGGTCCTGATGCATCGTCGTCAGCAGCACCCTGGTTTTTGCTAACTCGGCATCGTCGAGTTCATATTGGTGAATTGTTCTAACGGGGACTGGGGCCTCCGCCGCCCATCGAGCAGATCGCTGCCCGGGCAGTGCGGCGAGAAAAGTCACGGCATTCATTATCCGATTCCCCTGACCATGCGTCGTGCCACCGTAGCATGCAGCCCTTCGGTGTCCTCGTACTCCCGGACTGTGAGTTCGAGGCCGTAAAGTCTGGTCAAACATTCGTCGGTCAGGCAGTGCTGTGTGCTGCCAAAGGTATAGCTGCCGTCGCGGTAGAGCATGAGGACACGATCAGCGATGCGCAGGGCGTGATCAGGGGTGTGGCTACTCATCAACAGGGTCGCACCGGACTTCTTTAGCGCCTCGAGCATGGAGAGCACCCGCTCTTCGTTACCGAGGTCGAGCGCCGCTGTCGGCTCGTCGAGAATGATAAGCTTGCTTCCGGTCGCCACGGCTCGCGCAACCAGCACCAGTTGGCGTTCGCCGCCCGAAAGGCTGCCGAAAGAACGTTGCGCGAAGGCGGCGAGTCCCACTCGATCGAGTGCTTCATCGGCGCGATCGTAATCTTCCAATCTTGGTCTGCTCAGAAGGCGCCGCCCCTGTCGGGCCGTGGCGCCCATGAGCACGATATCGCGCACGCTGAAATCAAAGACCGGCTCGAGTCTTTGCGGTACATGGGCCGGCTGCACAGTGCGCAAAACACGGCCCACGTCGAGGCGGATATTGCCCAGGATGGCTCTCATCAGCGTCGTCTTGCCGGTGCCGTTCGGTCCGAGCATCACACAGCTTTCACCGTCAGCCAACTTGAAAGACAGGTTCTGAAAAAGCCAGGGGCCGCCTGAATAGCGCAGCGCCGCATCGTGGACTTCAAGCACGGGCCCACCCCAAGCCGCCAGCGCGGCGCAACAGGAGCATGAACAATGGAGCCCCGATCAACGCAGTAATGACGCTGAGGGGTATCTCCGAACTGCTGAGGCTGCGGCATAAGGTATCCACAACAATAAGGAAGCTGGCGCCGAGCAGCGCGGCAGCGGGCAGGAGCTTGCGATTGTCGGCACCCACCAAGGGCCTTGCGAGGTGGGGCACTACAAGGCCCACCCATCCGATAATGCCAGCAACAGCAACGGAGGCGGCGACGATTACTGCGACTGTGAGCAGGGTAAGCCAGCGAAGCGCGACGACCGGCGTTCCCAGCGATCTCGCATCTTCCTCACCCATGGCGATAGTGTTGAGTTTGTAAGCCAACAGGCGCAGCAACAGCAGCGAGGGGAGTATTGCAGCGGCGAGTATAAGGAGTTTTTCAGGCCCGGCAGTGGCGAAGCTGCCGAGGAGCCAATAGAGGATCGCAGGCAGCTCCGACTCGACGTCCGCCAGAAAGGTGAGCAGTGAAATTAAAGCATTAAACAGGGCGCCGGTAACCACGCCGGAAAGTACGAGCGCGAGTGTGCTGGTGCGGCCGTTGAATGCGGCAATCAGCGTGACGAGCGCGATGGCTCCGATGCCGGAGACAAACGCTGCTGCGACGGTGGCAAGACTACCCGCTGCGAGTGTAATGGCCAATGCACCGCCGAACGCTGCTCCCGGAGAAATGCCCAGAATGTCGGGGGAAACTAGAGGGTTCCGAAACAGGCTTTGCAGCGCCACGCCGGCTGCACTGAGACCCGCTCCAGCGAGACCGGCGAGCAGGACCCTGGGTAGCCTAAGCTGCTCCACAACTTGTGTCGCAACACTGTGTTCCTCGGACAGCGCACCGTCCGTCATGGAGAACAGGATCGCCAGTACCTCGGAGGCTGGGATCGGATAACGTCCGACCGTCAACGAAATCACGACCACCACGGCGAGCAGCAGCGTAAAGAGGAATAGCACGAGGCGGTAGCCGAGAACCATCAGCGCGGCGCTTCCCTGCCGCCGAAGGGCCCCATGAGTATTCGGAGCGCTTTTTCTGAAAGCCGATCACCGTAGATTATTTCCGCTGCGGTGCGTGCCTCACTTCGATAGTCGATGGGCACCTGCTTATTCCAGAATCGTTGGGTGAGCCATAGCCAGGCGAGTGGGGACTCATGACTGGGCGGATCCCAGCGGTAACCGCCGATCGGCATGGTGTGGACTGCCCGCAGGCGCGCTGCCGGGGTCAGTGACAGTAATGGATCCTGATAGATTCGAGCTGGCGTCAGGCCCGCTTCGAAGCTATTGAGAAGGATGATATCCGGGTTCCAGACCAGTACCTGTTCGACGCTTACCGGGCGCGTGCTGCCCATCGAGGCTGCAACATTGATACCGCCAGCCAGTTCGATGGCGTAGTGCATGTAACTGTCCTGCCCGCCGGCTTGGAGCCCCCCTGTTGCGCGAAAGAGGTATAGAACCCTGGGTGGAGGTGCCGAGATCGAGGCCACGGCGGTTTCGACGGTGTGGCGAACCGCTTGGCGAAGCTCGAGCAGCTCCTGCGCTCGTGTGGTGCTCCCCGTCAACGTGCCGAGCAGCTCCAGCCAGCCTGTGATGTCGTCTTCGCGCCCCCTGTAAAGGACTGCCGCGGTCCGCAGGCCTGCTCTCTCGAGTGGATCGAGGAGGTCATCGCCGCGTCCGCCCCACTGGACTACCAGTTCGGGCCCCAAAGTGAGCAAAGCCTCGACATTCGGCATGAAGCCGCGGCCCACGATGTCAGTTGGGAGGGTACGAGATTCCGGGAATAGCCATCGCAGCGCCCCGGCCTCGATCGCTGTGCGTGACTCGGGATGCATGGCGACAAGTTTTGGATCGTCCAGCTGAAGCGTGAGAAGCAGTGGCGCTAGCGGCATTGGGATCGTGGCGATTGTGTCCGGAAACGCCGGCAAGGTGACTACTCTTCCGGACTGGTCTCGCGCAGTCACAGGCGACTTTGCGGGGGTTGCCTCGGCACGGAGCGACGGAAAGCAAAGTAGCGGGGCCAACATCAGGGCAAGCAGAAGGTGTCGCGTGGCGACAGTCGCTGAGATCCGCGTTTCGTGCATTACGGCACCGACATCCTTTTTCCCATCGCGTTTGGGCATGTTCCAGGGCAACTGTTAGAGCGTTGTCGTCGCATACGTATATGTTACATGCGAATGAGATTGCTTCTCAACCGTAACAATGTTTAGATAACCACGCGTATTTAACCAGCGGCATGCGAAGCACTACAAGCCGTGCGTTCACCCGGCTTGTAGGCACACCGATCGCCGCTAGAGAGATTTCGGGAGACGAGGTATGAAAGAGGCCAGGGATTCTGTCCACACGCGTAATTCCAGACATCGAGGCGCGTTGATCGCGTTATTGACGATGTCCTTGTTCCCTTCCGCAGATCAGGCGTTTGCGGACACCCGGGCAGCGGCTGACCTTGAAACGGTGACGGTGACGGCGACCCGGACCGAGCGCAGCCTCGACGAGGTTAGCCAGTCGGTTTCTATTGTCACAAGAGATGAGATCCAACGTCGGCAGCCGATCGACGTGCTGGAGATTCTGGAAAATCTGCCAGGCGTGTCATCCGCGTCTAACGGCGGTCTAGCGGGTCAGCTCGTCATCCGTGGTTTCAGTACCCAAGGGTTCCGGGCACCCCTGTTCGTCGATGGGGATCGCTTTCGCGGCCGAAACACCATCGAATACACACTCTTCAACCCCGGTCAGATCGAGCGTATCGAGCTGGTCCGTGGGCCCGCGTCCTCACTCTACGGCACGGATGCACTCGGTGGTATCGTCAATATCATCACCCGTCGCGCTCAGGGCGAACTGGATGGTCCATTCCGGTGGTCGGAAAACAGCCTCGACATTGATTACGCTACGGTCAACAATCTGCGCGGCGGGCGACTCCAGTTGGGCGGTGCGGGCGGCGGCGTGGATCTGCTGCTCGGGCTTAACTACCGCGAAGCTGGCGATTACAACAGTCCGGCCGGGGACATTCCCAATTCGGGTTTCGAGGCCCCGGCCATGGATCTGCGGCTTGGCTATACACCGGTAGAGGGCCATCGTTTCGAGCTGTCTGCACGGTACTCCGACATCGAACGGGAACGGGCGGGAGGGCAGTTTGCTGCTCCGGGTGCCGCTAATGGCCCCGGGGTGCCGCAGCGAAAGATGACCGACCGCAGTAACGAAGAGGAATACTATCGCCTTGGCTATTTTGCGGAAGAGCTTTTCGGTGGGACAGTCCGGGATGCGGAAGCCACGCTATACCAACGCGAGCTGTCCACGCACGTTAATGTCATCCCAGATGCCAACAATCCCGCTACATTCGTGGACGTCTTCGTGGTCGGCCCCAAAGTTACCGGCGGCCACTTCAAAGGCCTTGGTGTGTTGGGTTCCGGCTTGTCCCTCACTGTCGGAGGAGATTGGTACCTTGAGGATCGCGACGGGACTTTGCGTTCTGTACGGGGCGGTCCGCGCAACCAGCGCGATCCGGACACGGAACAACTCTCCCTCGGTGTTTTCGCTCTGGCGGAGTGGCTCGCTCGAGACAATCTGCGGCTGAGCGCGAGCCTGCGTTATGACCGCATCGATACGGAGCTCGATACGAGGTTCATCACTGATCCCGAGACTCGCGATCTGTTCGAGGGCGCCGGCGACACGTTCAATGATCCTGTAACGGGTTCCGTCGGTGCCGTATGGGACATGTCGGAGTCAACTATTCTCTTCGCCAACGTGGGTACTTCCTTCCGAGCGCCTTCGGTGACTGAGTTGGCCGCCGTGGGAACGGGCACTGGCGCCGTCTTTCGATTGCCAAACGCTGATATCGAACCGGAGCGCGGACTGAATTACGAGCTCGGGCTCCGCCTGCGTCAGCCCCGCTGGCGTGCTGACGTGGTGGCTTTCTACAACGATCTCGAAGATCTCATAGACCGTGATGTCCCGGTCGTTTACCAGGGCGAGCCTGCGGTGCAGATACAGAATATCGGCGAGGCGGAGGTCTACGGGCTGGAGCTTAACGGTACAATGTTTTTGACGGATTCTTTGAGCCTGGCCGGCAATGCCACGTATACACGGGGCACTGACACGGGCAGCGACACGCCGTTGGCACAGATCATGCCGTGGAATGGCAACGTTACTCTTCTTTGGGCCGCCGCCAATGGAAGGACCTTCCTTGAGGGCAACCTCCAATGGGCGCTGGATCAGGATCGCATCGATCCCGCGCAGGAGCGCGAGTCCGAGGAGTATGCGGTATTCAACATGAGTGCTGGCTATTCTCTCGACCGGTTCTTCACATCACTTGAACGCGTAGAGTTGCGTGCCTCGATTTATAATCTTCTGGATGAGCGTTATAGATTGCCGACTACGCCGGCTAATATTGCATTCCCGGAAAGCCCAAGTAATCCTTTGATCGAGCCCGGCCGGAACCTGCGTCTTAGTCTGAACATCGGCTTTTAGAACTCACGACACGAACGGTGGATTTGCCGCACCGGATAGACACTCCGGAGCGATGAACCGGGCTCATGGGGTTTTGTATGAACGGTCGGTTTCTGGCATGTCTGCTGCTCTACGGCGCAATGCCCGCGCTTGCTGCCTCTGAGCTTGTTATAGGTGACTTCAAGGACGGTCTCGGTGACTGGGAGGAACGCAGTTTCTCTGGGGAGACGCGGTATCGCGGGATACGACTCGACAGCCGCGATGCGCTCGAGGCCGTCGCGAGGGACAGCGCGAGCGCTCTGTATCGCGAGATCGAGGTCGATCTGGAGCGCACCCCGTGCCTGCGCTGGACCTGGCGGATCGAGGCGCCGCTTGACGCGGACACGGACGAGCGCAGCAAGGCTGGCGACGACTACCCGGCGCGCATCTACGCGGTGCGCCGCGGCGGCCTGGCCTTCTGGCGGACGCACGCCCTCAATTATGTCTATTCCAGTTCACAGACCGTCGGAAGCCGCTGGGACAACGCGTATGCCGGCGCCAACGCCAAGATGTGGGCGCTCGACACCGGCGACGGGGCCGCGGGGGAGTGGATTACTCACGTGCGCAACGTGAAGACCGACTGGGAGGTGGCATTTGGCGAGGAGATCGACAGCTTGGACGGCCTGGCGCTGATGACGGACACTGACGACACCGGCGGATTAGCACGCGCATGGTACGCGGACATCGTTTTCTTTCCGCTGCGACCCGGTGAGACATGCATCGCATCAGCTCCGCAAAGCAACTAGGCTATTGCCATGCAACGACCCGTCGAACACCACGACTTCGACTCCCAGCGGGCCTTCGATAAGGCGCTTGCCAACGCGATAACCCAATCAGGTCGCGGTCGGCCTGGCGCGCCGGCGATGCACCTGGCGCGTTTCGAGACGCCACTCGGCTCATTGTTAGCTGGTGTGACCGAGGCAAAGTTGGCAGTGCTCGAGTTCACCGGCCCGGATCGGCTGAGTGAGCAGGTCCGGCGCATCGGGAACCGTCTGAAAATGACCGTTACGGCCGGCACGGCTGCGCCGATCGAACAACTTGAGCAAGAGCTGGATGGCTACTTCTCGGGCAGCTTGCGGTGCTTTACCGTTGCGCTGGCGCCAGCGGGTACCGAGTTTCAGCGCGCGGCCTGGCGGGTTCTGCAGGGAATACCGCATGGTCAAACGTTGAGTTACGGGGACCAGGCGCGGCAGATCGGCCGACCACGTGCAGTCCGTGCCGTGGCCCAGGCCAACGGCGCCAACCCCATCACGATCGTCGTGCCGTGTCACCGGGTGATCGGTTCGGACGGCACGCTCACGGGATATGGCGGCGGGCTGTGGCGCAAGCGCTGGTTGCTGGCGCACGAATCGGCCGTTCCAACGGTCTCGATCTGACCTTCCGCATCCAGTCCGAGCACCACGTGACGGCTTGCCCGAAGGCTCTCGAGCAAATCCGGTTCGATGTTGAAGCGCGTGCACAGTTCGGCATCGCTCACGGGCGGGACGGTTTTTCGCCTGTCGAGACCGCCGAAGCGTCGCAGGTTGTACGAAGACCAGGCGACGATGATGACGGCGGTGATCAGAACCACGCCAAAATAGTTCAACAGCGTCAGCAGGTGTGCCGGATCTTCCGGGCCGAGGATGAATTGTGAGAACAGGTCGACGCCGAACAGCCATGCGAGCACGCTGATCAGCGGCAGGAACAGGTACAGCCAGACGATCCACGCGAGCGCCGTCAGGGAAGAGAACAGCAGCCGTTGCGGACGCGGTTGCAGGTCCGGACGGTAAATGATCGGCGGTCGGCGAGGTGCGTCGTGCATCAGGGACGCACTCCGCGATCGGGGCTGACCCAGACAGCTCGCGTGCCGTGTCGCTTGAGCAGGGCCTTCGGCACCGCGACCACGGTCGTGAGCATGCTGATCAGCCAGAAGGCGAGGGGGTACCAGATCACCCAGAAATACACTCGCCAGAGTCCTTTCTCGTAGCGACTGTCGATCAACAGGCTGACGCCGAACTGGGCCAGGCAGGTGCAACCGAGGATCACGCCCGTCCACTGCGGCAACAGGGTCGGCACGACCAGGGTCTCCGGCAGGGTGACGACGAAGCCGAGCAGGTACAGCAGGAAGATCGCTGCCATGGTGTAGGCCCACAACACGCTCAGGGCGTACTCCAGCAGCACGCCCCACATGCGCCGCCGTCGCCAGGACAGGACCCTGCCGGCGTAACGGTGCAGCACTTCCACGCCGCCCTGCGCCCAGCGCAGGCGTTGTTTCCACAGGCCACGCAGTGTCTCCGGCATGAGGATCCAGCACAGCGCATTCGGTTCGTAGCGCACGTCCCAGTGATCCGCCTGAAGCTGCCACGTGAGGTCGATGTCCTCCGTGACCATGTCAATGTTCCAGTAGCGGTTACGATGCAAAGCCGTTTTGCGGAACGCGGACACCACCCCTGAGACCGTGAACACGCGGCCGTAGATTCTCTGCGCACGCTTGATGAGCCCGATAATCGAGGAGAATTCGCCGACTTGCAGGCGGCCCAGCAGCGTCGAGCGATTGCGGATGCGCGGGTTGCCCGTGACCGCGCCCACCCGCGGCCCCGAAGTGAGGTGGTACATCAGCCAGTGCGTCGCTTTCGGATGCAGGATCGCGTCACCATCGATGCACACCAGGTATTCGCTGCGCGAGGCGAGCGCACCCATGCGCAACGCCATCGCCTTGCCCTGGTTCTCGCTGAAGTGGATGACGCGCAGTTGCGGATAGCGCTGCGCTAGTTCGTCGAGAATTATCCCGGTGTCGTCGCTGCTGCCGTCGTTGATGGCGATGATCTCGAAGTCGGGGTACTCCTGCCGGGCCAGCCATTCGACAGTGTCGCGTACGTTGTCGCCCTCGTTGAAGCAGGGTGCGAGGATCGAACACATGGGATACGCCGCCATTTCCGGCGGCTGCTCGGGATCGCTGTCGCCGCGCCGCTCCCAGTGGAAGAAATACCACAGGCCGGCTGCGATCCACGTCCAGGCCATGAACAGCGGGAAGAAAAAGGCGAAGTTGAACATCACCGTGATCAGTCCGCTGGCATCTTCCCAGCTCATCGTGGCTGTTCCTCGCGATAAGGAAAGCTGCGATTCGACAAGCCCCGGAAAAGAGGCTCGAGCGCAGGGCGCCCAAGGATGAAGTCATCAGGGTAGTAGGCGAGATTCAGTGCTCCGGACCGAATCAGCAGCTGGAACTGATCGCGCAGGTCTTCGGCGGGCAGCCACCTGTCGCGCCGCCAGTCCTTGGCTTGCAGTTTGAAGACCGTGCGATCAAGCCCCGTCGGATGCCGGGCGACTTGCGCGACCAGCATCCGCAACCACGCCGCATGGTCCCCAGCCACTTCTTCCAAATACGGCATCGCCATCAACGCGGTGTAGTCGTACGCTGCAAGAAAGGCCGGCATCGACTGGCTGAAACGCGCCTCGCTGGACGGGTCGATCGCGACACGCGCGTACATGTTTCGCGCCGTGCGCAGTGCAGGACGATAACGCCGTGCCTCGGCAGTGACCTCCAGGCTGAAATCGACGAGGGCTGCTGTCTTTTGCACCGGCGTCAGGCGACAGTCCTCGATGGGGCGATTGCTGCCCGGCCAGCTTGCCGCAGGCGCGCAGGCGGCCAGGTCCTCGTCCGCGGCCAGGTAGGCGTCGTCGTGAAAGAGTATGCCGGCGAAATGGGCATGACGCGCCAGGTCTGCGTAGATCTCCGCGACGAGTTGCCGGGCGGACGGGAGAAACGGACTGAGCCGCCGGTAATCGGCATCGGCGGGCTCCACTGTGCCGTCCTTTCCGGCGCGCAGCACCGACAAAGCGAGGGCGCGATCCCGGTCGGGCAGATCGAAAGCCAGCAGCGGCATCCACGCGTAGACCTCCACGCCGGTACGCGTGCGTAATTGCCAGGCGACGCGATTGAAGAGGTCGGCCCGCATCGGCAGATGGCGATTGGGAAAATAGAGCGCCCGCGCGGTGCCGTCGCCATCCGGGTCGGCGAAGGCCTGCAGGTAGACGGTGGTGATCGATAGGGCCTGGACGCGTTCGAGAAGGGCGTCGAGGTTGCGTTCCTGTTGTGCCGGGTCGGGATCGTAGACGTAGTCGAGATCCACGTGCACCGCCCGCTGGATTCGCTGCACCTGTACTTGCGGCAGGTTGGTGGCGAATTCGGGTAGCGCGGGATTGCCGGTCAGCAGCAAGCGATGCAAGCCATCCAGCCGGCGCGCGTCATTGCGACCGTTCGTGAGGGCGAGAGAGACCTCCATGCCGAGTCCGGCGGCGATGGCCTCGGCACCTTGTTGGTACTCGCCGTAGGGCCAGACGATTGCGCGTGGCGCCCGGCCCGTGTGCTGTTCGATCAATGCCACGCTTTTGGCCAGGTCGTCGCGCACGCGGGTGCGCCACTCGTCCTCCGTCTCGTAGCGCCCATGTTCGGTCAGGTATCGAAGCGAGCTGGCGGCTGGCTGCCGGTTGCCCTGCGGATTGGCGAGCACGCCGCGGTGCAGGTCATGGCTGTGACTGGCGATTTCCACCAGGCCCGAAGCGGCCATTTCGCGTAACTGGGACCAGGTGGAGAATCCCGTCCGGTCACGCTCGGCGCCCTCATAGGCAATGGTCTCGCCGGCGGCAACGCGCTCCTGCCAGCTGCTGACGACGGCCGCCACGGCGGGATAACCGTATGCCTTGAGCAGCGGGTATACGCGGGTATAGAGACTGGCGAGCCCATCGTCGAAGGTCAGCAGCACCGCCTTGTCTGGCAGCGCCCGGCGGCCGTGCCGCGCGGCGATGATGTCGTCGAGCGAGACCGGCGTCCAGCCGTTGGCCCGGAGCCAGTCGAATTGTTCTGCCAGCTGCCGGGTGCCCACGGCGTAGCGATCGCGATCGACGTGACCCGCTACGTCGTCACGGATGTCGTGCCACACCACGCTCACCCAGGTAGGCTCCGCGGGAAGGGCGGCCTCCGCAGCGCCGAAGCCGGCCAGAAAACAAAGCAGCAGCGAAAGCGAGCAACGCATCTAGAAACTCCCCTCGAACGACAGTCGCCCGTCGATCCGGGTTTCCCGTTCACCGTCGTACACCCGGCTGGCGAACCCGGCCCCGTAGCTGAGGCGCCAGCGTCGACTCAGGTGCCATTCATGCTCGTAGCGCAACAAGCCTGTCGGGCCCGTGCCGAAGTTCTCCTGCCAGTAACCGCCGAGTCCGAGCACGAAGCGTTGCGAAAACGACTGCTCGTAGCGCCGCCAGCCAAGCCGCTCGTGAGTCACCGCATAGCCAAGGGCGAGGTCGCTGGCGGGGTTGAAGTACAGGCCGCCCGCGCGACTGGCACGGGAGGCGTACAACTCCGCCGAGCCCGTGGTGAGACGGCCGGCATTGGCATGCAGTCGGTGTTGCATATCGATCAGCGTCGACCAGCGCACATTGCCGTCGGACAGGGCAAGACGCGTGAGCCCGCCCCGTATGCCGAATGATTCATGTGCCTGCCAGCGCGCGGCGCCTTCCACTTTCC